>Ga0187852_1000015_pt1 | contig 154810 bp, 121 predicted proteins | sample June2016WEW_6_40_FD_134511 | JGI IMG/M metagenome (GOLD analysis project Ga0187852, IMG submission 134511) | Peatland microbial communities from SPRUCE experiment site at the Marcell Experimental Forest, Minnesota, USA - June2016WEW_6_40 | ecosystem: Environmental > Terrestrial > Soil >... | reverse complement strand
CCTCCAGCGTCTTTCTCAACACATGCTGCACGGGCGTGTCCTCCCAAAAGTGTCCTTGAATCCAACCGGAGGATACGCCCTTTTCTTTCTCCCGACAATTTACACACGATAGGGTACACTACCTCCCCATTTCCTGCGCTTGCTTGCGCGCGCGGATTTTTGATACGCTGTATTCAATGACGTTTCAGCGCGGCAACAACCCTCTCGGCTCGTCTTCAACCGCAGGAGCGCGATGTTGGAAACGCAGGGAAAACTGACCTGGATCGTGCCGGACGTCCTCGCCGCGATGGGCCGGCCGTACGATCTGCGCAAGGCCGTCGAGCTGTTCAAGGACGCCGGGATCGGCGTGGTCATCAGCCTCACCGAGACGGCGCTCAACACCGACATCCTGGCCGAGTTCGACATCGAGTATCATCACATCCCGGTGGACGACTACCGCGCCCCGGACGCGGCGCAGATCGAGCGATTCGTCTCGGTCGTCGCGGCGGCGCGCGAGGCGGGGCGCAGGACGCTGGTGCACTGCTTCGCCGGGCGGGGTCGCAGCGGCACCATGGCCGCCTGCTATCTCGTCAGCCTCGGGCGGACGCCGGAGGAAGCGCTCGCCGAAGTCCGCTCGCTCCGGCCCGGCGCGGTCGAGACCGAAGAACAGGAAGAGGCCGTCCACGACTACGCGAAGCACCTCCGGCAGAAGCGCGGGCGGCGCGGACACGCGGACTGAAAAGGCCGAAAGCGAAATTCTTGACTCCGCCGACGCGAATGGGGTAAACTCGCTTCAGACGACCGCGGCGGAAAAAACGGTGGATTCGACTTCTCTTCGCAAGCCGAAAGGGCGTGCCGATGCTCGAGCCGGTTTTCGACGCCCCCGATTACGAGGAGTGGGACGAGAACGACTGGGAGCGCTTCCTTCAGCGCGCCGACGCCCGCACCGCGAAATTCCAGGAACTCTTCGAGACGCTGGTCCATCACCCGCACCGCGACCGCCTCATCGCGCATGAGATGGGCTGGGAAGACGACCTGGCGGAATGCGGCGGCACGGCGTCGAAATGCCCCTCCTGCGACAAGCGCTTCGACTGCGAGGCCTACGAAATGCTCCGGCTGATGTCCGAGCCGGAGCGTCTCGACGACGACCCGGATGCCGAGGACCTCGTCGGTTGCTTCGAGCAGCTCCGCGAAATCCCCGCCTACGTCAGCGCGCAGGATTTCGCCACGCGGCTGGAGGACCTGCTCGAACGGCGGATGCAGAAATGGAGCGACGACGAGGACGCGCGGCGCGCCGTCTTCGCCGCCCAGATGGTCTCCGCGCAGGTCGCCGGCGGCCACGGCATCGGCTACGAGCGCGATTCCCTCTGCGGCAACATCGCCAACTGCAAGCGCGCCCTGCGCAGCCTCGGCGCCTGCCGCGAGCAGATCCTGGTCCTTCAGGAGCGCCGCCTGATTCGCCCCGACGACCTTCTCGCCCTCTCCGTCGAAGCCGAGCAGACCTCCGCCGAAATCAACCGATGGATCGAGAGCCTTCGCGCCCAGATCTGGTGGCGCTAGCGCGGCGTCCTGGAATTAATTTGCATGGCGCGCCGTCATTCTGAGCGAAGCGAAGAATCTCATACGCTGCGCTCTGGCAACGATTTGTGGAGTGAGATGCTTCGCTGCGCTCACCATGACGCGTGCTAGATTTATGTAAGTTATTTTTCGCGACGCCACACTGGTCGTTCGCGTTGCGGCAAGCTCGAAAGGGGCGACGGCGGCCATGCAATACCGCAAGATGGGAAAATGGGGCGTCAAGCTCAGTTGCCTGGGCGTCGGGAGCTACCTGACCATCGGCATGAAGATGGACGACGCGGCCTCCCGCGAGGTCGTCCGCTTCGCCTACGACAACGGCATCAACTACTTCGACACCGCCGACGCCTACAACAAAGGGCGGGCCGAAATCGCGCTCGGTAAGATCCTGGCGGACTTCCCGCGCTCTTCGATCTTTCTGCTCACCAAGCTCTTCTGGCCGATGGGCCCGGGCCCGAACGACCGCGGCCTCTCCGCCAAGCACATCCGCGAAAGCTGCGACGCCAGCCTCAAGCGCCTCCGGATGGATTACGTGGACCTTCTCATGTGCCATCGGCCGGACCCGGATACGGCGCTCGAGGAGACGATCCGCGCGATGGAAGACCTGGCCCGGCAGGGCAAGATCATTTACTGGGGCGTCAGCGAATGGCCGCCGGTGTTGATTCAGCAGGCGCAGGCGGTGGCCGCGCAGATGAACGCGCGCGCGATGGGCGTCAGCCAGCCGCGCTACAGCCTGCTCTGGCGCGAGCCGGAGAAGGAACTCTTCCCGCTGACCGCGCGCGAGGGAATCGGGAACGTCACGTTCTCGCCGCTGGCGCACGGCACGCTCACGGGCAAGTATCTGCCCGGCCGGCCCGCGCCCGCCGGCACGCGCGCCGCCGACCCGGAAACCAATTCGGTGATCATGTCCATGTATTGGAAAGAGGAGCAGAAGCAGGCGAGCCAGGAGTTCGTCAAGATCGCAGCGGGGCTGGCCGTCACCGCCGCGCAACTTGCCGCGGCCTGGTGTCTGCGCCGGCCCGAAGTCACCAGCGTCATCCTCGGCATCAGCCGCCTCGACCAGCTTAAAGAAAACCTCAAGGCCGTGGAGCTGGAGATTCCGCCCGAAGTCCTTCAGAAACTCGACGCGCTGTTTCCCGCAACAGCGGTCTGACAGGATCTTCACGCGCCGCTGACGAGACTCTATCCAACCGCAGGATTTGCCTCATTTGCGCTTTTCTGCGCCGCCTCCGCCGAAATTTGCTGAAACGCCTGTTTTGCGCGGAAGTTCTCGATTTCATTGGCGATTCGCGAGCGAAATAGCCCTGATTTTGCTTACTTTTCTCACTTCTGCTACAATACTCGACCTAATGGGTTATATGCGTTGACAAAACGCAACATATAGCGGTATTCAGGAGAAAAGTGATGAGAAATGCACGCGCGTTCGTGGATGATTACCGGCGCAAAGGGTATCCGGACGACCGAATTCGAATCATCGCGAGCATGCGGCCGGAGCCGTTGCGGACTGAGGCTCTTCAGATTCTGGATGCCGAGGCGCCCGCTCTGAAAGAGGCCGACGCGCCGCCCGCCGGACATGAAGACGTTGGGCTGACGACATCGGAGCAGGCGGCCATTCAGGCCGACGAAGTGACGGCGGTCATCGAGCCGGCCGAGGCGGCATCCGCCGCGCCCGCGCCGGCGCCGGCGACGCCGCATCCGGACGTCGAGGCGCTCCGACAGGAAGTCGCGGCAGCTCACGACGAGCGCGACAAGATCGCGGCCGACCTGCGGAAGACCGCCGCCGAGTTGACGCGCACGCGTGCGGAAGTGACGCGCCTGAATTCCGATAATACCGAACTTCCGGCCCTGCGCAAACGGATCAGCGAACTCGAAGTGGCGCTGGCCACGAAGGAAAGCCTGCTGACCGAGAAGGACCAGGCGCTCTCCGAAAAGGAGACGGCGCTGGCCGTAGAGCGCGCGGAGCTCGAGGCGGCCGGCAGCCGCGTCGAGGCGCTGGCCGCGACCGTCGAAGGCCAGTCCGATCGGATACGGGAAATGGAAGCGCTCCATCAGCAGTTGGCCGGCGCGGACACGGAGCTGGAAGAATTGCGCGCCGCCGCCGCGCAGCTCAAGCAGGGCGTCGAGGCGAAGTGCGAGCACATCGCCGAACTCCAGGCCGACGTCACGAAGACCCGCGACGAGGCCGCGGCGCTGCGCCAGCAGGTTGAGTCGAACGAGAAAGCGGTCGGGCTGCTCCAGGACAAGCTCAGCTCGCGCGAGATCGAACTCACATCGCTCCGCGCGCATTTCGATCGCGAAGCGGCCGACCTGAAGAAACGCGCGGACCAGGAGATGTGGATCGTCCGCCGGCGGCTCCGCCGGTTCCAGAAGGGCGCGCTGCTCGGCGGCGCGGTCGCCGCATGCTTCCTGGCGGTGTTGGTGTATTACACCTTCGGCGGATCGAGCGACGACTCCCTGATGGCGAAAAACCTGGCCGCGGCCGCGAGCCATGAGCACCGGAGCGTCGCGGCGGCGACCTCGGTCCAGACGCCGCCTGCGCCGCTGCGCGCGCCCGGCAACCTCGCCCAGGCGCCCGCGCCCGCCAACCAGCCGGGCGCCGCCAAGCCGGTCGTCTGGAATCTCCCGAAAGTTGACGAGCCGCCGCGCAACAACGTGGTGACGCCGCCGCACAGCAACTTCACGCCGCCGCAGGCCCGCAGCTCTTCGACGCCGCCGGCGGCATTGGCCATTCCGGCGACGCCCGCGCCCAAGCCGGCCGCTGGTTCGAAGGTGGTCACCTACACGGTCAAGAGCGGAGAGACCCTCTGGATGATCAGCGAGAAGGTGCTCGGCAAGGGCGACTCGTGGCGCGAGATTGCCAAAGAGAACAAGATCAGCGTGGCGCAGGCCGGGCATCTGACGGCGGGGACGGTCTTGACGATCACCGTACCTGCGTCGAACTAAGGGACCCCGCGTGATCCTTTTCCGACCGATGCGCGCGGGGCCGGTGACCGTCGCGGGGCGCATGGCGCGGTCTGCCACCTTCGAAAACGCCGGCGACGCGCAAGGCCGGCCCGGCGAGGCGATCCGCAAGATGTACGTGGCGCTCGCGCGGGGCGGCGCGCCCTGGATCGTTTCCGGCTACGCCTTCATCCTTCCGAACGGCCGTTCCGCCGCGACGCAGAGCGGCATCCACTCCGACGAACTGGTCGGCCCGTGGCGGCAGATCACCGAGGCGGTCCACCAGGAGCGCGCGGAGGTCAAGTTCTTCATGCAGATCGCACACGGCGGCCGCCAGGTGCCCGCCGACCTCGTCAGCGAGCCGATTGCGCCTTCGGCCGTGGCGGTCGGCGGCGGAGTCCGCCCGCGCGAGATGACCGCGCGCGAGATCGAGGAAATGCTCGACGCCTTCGGCCAGGCCGCCCGCCGCGCGCGCGAGGCCGGCTTCGACGGAGTCCAGCTCCACTGCGCCCACGGTTACCTGCTCAGCGAATTCCTCTCGCCGCACACCAATCGCCGCACCGATGAATGGGGCGGCACGCCGGAGCGCCGCCGCCGCTTCGTGGTCGAGGCGTTCCGCCGCGCGCGCGCCGCCGCCGGGCCGAACCTGGCCGTCACCGTCAAGCTCAACTGCGAGGACTTCATCCAGGACGGCCTTTCTCTCGGCGAGAGCTGCGAGGCCGCGCGCGCCCTGGCCTCCGAAGGGATTGACGCCATCGAGGTCAGCGGCTGGATGGCCGAAGGCGACGAGCGCTACGCGCCCATGCGCAAGGGCGACCCGAAACCGCAGGAGGAAGCGTACTATCTCACGCAGGCCGTGGAGATCAAGCGCGCGGTCGGCGCCGTACCGGTCGGCGCCTGCGGCGGGTTCCGCTCCTACGACGTCATGGCCCGCGCGCTTGAGGGCGACGGGCTGGACTTCGTCGCCGTCTCGCGCCCGTTCATCGCCGAGCCGGACTTCGTCGCGCGGCTCCGCGCCGGACAGCCGCGCGCCACGTGCATCTCGTGCAACGAATGCTCCACGCGCCGCAACGGGCCCGTGCATTGTCCCCTGGTCGCCGACGGCCGCCTCAAGCCGCCCGCGCCCGGATTATTCCCGCCGAAGTCATGACCGATCGCCTCGATTATAAAGTCGAACTCGACACCTACAGCGGCCCGCTCGACCTGCTGCTGTACCTCATCCGGCAGGCCGAGGTGGACCTCTGGAACCTCCCGATCGCGCGCATCACCGAGCAGTACCTCCGGTACATGGAGCTGATGACCGAGCTGAACATCAACGTCGCCGGCGAATTCATCGTGATGGCGGCGCAACTGATCGAGATCAAGTCGCGCATGATGACGCCCGAGCCTGAGCCCATGCCTGAGGAAGAGCCGGACGACCCGCGGATGGAACTCGTGCGCCAGCTCCTGGAGTACAAGCGCTTCAAGGAAGCGGCGCTGGCGCTGAACGACCGGGCCGAGCTGCAGTCGGAGCGGTTCGCGCGGCCCGGCGAGCGGCCGGACGGGACGGTCGGTCCCGTTTCGGGAGCGCCGGCCGGCGTCAGCCTCTGGACGCTGTTCGAGGCGTTCTCGAAGATCCTCCAGCAGACCGGCGGCGGCCACGAACTCGTCTTCGACCCGATGCCCCAGGAGAGAATCCAGCGCGAACTGGAAGAGACGATGCGCACGGCGGGCCGGTTGACCTTCGTCGGAGTTTTTCAGGGGCAGATGACGCGCCTGCGGCTGATCGGCACATTCATCGCCCTGCTGGAACTGGTAAAGCAGCAGGTCCTCCACGTGGAGCAGGCGGAGGCGTTCGGCGAAATCTGGCTGACGTACGTGCCGCCGGAGGAACGCGTGCAGGCCGCGCCGCCGCTTCCTCCCGAGCCGGCGCCTGAATCCCCGCCGCCCGCGCCGGCCGCCGAACCGGACGAGCCGGCCGATGACGAATGGCCCGACGAAGATTCCAGCATCGTCCTGCCCGATGTCCCGTCGGTTGACGAACCGCTTCCCGCGCCGCCGCCCGACGATGCGGACGAGCAGGACGAGGAGGACGAGGATGAGACTGACGACGAGGACGAGGACGAGGATGAGGACGAGACCGACGACGAGGACGAGGGCGGCGAATAGCAACTGACGGAAGGGAGACTGGGAGATTAGGTGATTGGGAGATTGGGACATTGCGGTCTCTAATCTCCTAATTTCCCAATCTCCTGATCACCCATACTCGCGAAGGAGAGAGCTTGGAGCACAGGGTCCTGGCATTTGCGGGCAGCCCTCGGCGGGGCGGGAACTCCGAGAAGCTCCTCGACAGCGCGCTGGCCGGCGTCGCCGCCGCCGCGCCCGGAGCGGCGATCACGAAGATCGTGCTCAACGAGCTTAAATTCGCGCCCTGTCAGAACTGCCGCTTCTGCAACACGACCGGCTACTGCCGGTTCGCCGCGGGCGACGACATGAAGGGCATCTACGAGGCGCTCGACGCGTCGGACCGGTTCGTCATCGCCTCGCCGATCTACTTCGCCAGCATCTCCGCGCAGCTCAAGACCATGATTGACCGCTGCCAGGCGATCTGGGCGCGCAAGTACCTGCTCAAGCGCCCGCACGCGAACCCGGACCGCAAGGCGCTTTTCCTCTCCTGCGGCGGGTTCAAGCACGACCGGTTCTACAAGTGCGCGCGGCAGGTCATCGCCGCATGGTGCGTCGTGCTGGACATCCGGCTCACCGGCGAACTCTTCTATCCTTCCATTGACGCGCTCGGCGACATCCTGAAGCATCCCACCGCGCTCGACGATGCGTTCAGCGCCGGGCAAGAACTGATGAAGTAGCCGGCGGAAGTCCGCTTTCAGCTCGCAGCGCTTTCGTAGATTTTCCTCGTCTCTCGTGCTAAGATGCAACCCTCGATTTTCCGATATGAAATTGCGCGGGAGCAACCCATGACGACTTCTTGGAGCATGCGCAGGGAGAAAGATTCTCTCGGCGAGGTCGAGGTGCCGGCCGCGGCTTATTACGGCGTCCAGACGCAGCGGGCGGTGGAGAACTATCCGATCAGCGGGCTGCGCGTCAGCCCGTTCCTGGTGCGCGCGGCGGGCTGCGTCAAGAAGGCCGCCGCCCAGACGAACGGCGCCGCCGGCCGCCTGCCGCCGAAGGTCGCCGCCGCCATCGCCGAGGCGGCCGACGACGTGATCTCGCTGAAACTGCTCGACCAGTTCGTCGTGGATGCCTTCCAGAGCGGCGCGGGCGTCTCGTTCCACATGAACGTCAACGAGGTCATCGCGAACCGCGCGATCGAGATCCTCGGCGGCCGGCGCGGCGACTACGCCGTGGTCCATCCGAACGACCACGTGAACCTGGGCCAGTCCACCAACGACGTCGTGCCGACCTCGATGCGCCTCGCCGCGCTGATGCTGCTGCGCGAGGCGGAGCCGGTCTTCCTGGAGGCCGTGCGCGCGCTGCGCGCCAAGGCAAAGGAATTCGAAGGCGTCGTCAAGGCCGGCCGCACGCACATGATGGATGCCGTGCCGCTGACGCTCGGGCAGGAATTCGGCGGCTACGCCTCGGCGATCGAGCGCGCCGCGAACGCCGTGCGGGAATCGTCGGCGCACCTGCGCGCGCTCGGCATCGGCGCCAGCGCCGTCGGCACCGGCGTCAACACGTTCAGAGGCTACCGCGAGGAGGTCGTCCGCCGGCTCCGCGACCTGACCGCGCTCGAACTCCAGCCCGCGCCGGACCTCTTCGAGGCCACGCAAAGCCTGGCCCCGTTCGCGATCCTCTCCGGCGCGCTCAAGGCGCTGGCGCTGGAGTGCATCCGCATCGGCAACGATTTCCGCCTGTTGAGTTCCGGCCCGGTCACCGGCCTCGGCGAGATTCATCTGCCCGCGCTGCAGCCGGGGTCCTCGATCATGCCCGGCAAGGTCAACCCCGTCATGCCGGAGATGCTCGCGATGGTCGGGTTCCAGGTGGTCGGGAACGACGCGGCGATCTCGCTGGCGGTGCAGGCGGGGCAGCTTGAGCTGAACGTCATGATGCCGCTCGTCGCGCACAACCTGCTGCAATCGCTGCAGATCCTGCCGAACGCGATCGGGGCGTTCACAGCGAAATGCGTCGCGGGCGTGAGCGCCGACGCGGAGCGCTGCCGCCGTTACGCGGAGAGCACGCCCGCGCTGGCCACGATCCTCGACACGGTCTGCGGCTATCAGAAGGCCGCCGAGATCGTCAAGCGCTCGCTCGCCAGCGGAAAGTCCATCCGCGAAACGGCGCTCGAGCTGGGCTACGTCACGCGCGAGCAGGCCGAAAAGCTCCTGTCCCCCGAAGCGCTGATTCGGCCCGAGAGCGAACGCCGCGCGCGATGAATAACTCTTCCACCACGACGGCACGAATTTTCACCACGACGACAGGACGAGCACTACGGGACGGCCGTTACCGCAATCCGCTGTTCTTGATGTTCGTTATGTGACGTTCGTCGTGCTCATTGTGTCGTTGTGGTGAAAGTTGAGGATTGAAAAGCGGGGGCGAAATGGTAGAATGACCGGCGATTTGCACTCGCGGGTGTCGGCCTTGGAGCGGCCGGACACCGGCCCAGGGCGGAAGGAGGCGGACCCGATGAGATGCTCTCGCGGCGGAATAACGTGGCCGGCGGCGGTTCTTGTCCTGGCGCTGTGGCCGTGCGCGCCGCTGCTTGCGCAGGACTACGCGATCAAACTGCACCGCCCGCAGGCCGTCGGGCTGAAATACCACCTGTCGGCCAGCGGCCGGAGCACCCGCACCCAGGTCCTCAAGTCCGGCGACAAAATCCTCCAGAATGAATCCGTGAAATTCGCGGTGGAATGCGAGTGCGCGGTGACCGTCCTCGCGGTGGACGATAAAGGAAAGCCGTCCAAGCTCTCCCTGCAGATCGAGAAACTGACCCGGACGGACGATGCCGGCGCGAAGGAACTGGTGAGCAAGGGCGGCATCGTCACCGTTTCGATGAAGGACGAGGTCGAGGTTTCCGAGATGGACGACCGCCGCCTGCCATTGCCGGCCCAGGAGGCGATTACGGTGATCCTTCCGCTGGATCCCAATGGGCCGACGGACGACGAGCTTTTCGGCACGACCGCCCGGAAGAAGCCGGGCGATCATTGGGACGTCAACACCGACTTGATGGCGAAGGACCTGCTGCGCCGCCGGGCGACGGCGGGTACGGCGGACCTCAGCGGGACCGTCACCCTTGAGAAAGTCGCACGGGTCGGAACTACGGAGTGCCTGCAGATCAGCGGCTCCGTGGACTGCTCGAAGTATATTCCCGCCGTGCCGAGCGAAGTGAAAGTCGAGAAGGGGTTCTTGAAAATCAGCTTTTCCGAGAAGCTGCCGGTCGTTGTATCCATGCCGGCGCTCGAGATGACGCAGTCGGCGAATATCGGCTACACGATGAAGGGCAGACCGGACCCCACCGGAGACGAGATGACGATTGACGTCGGCGGTACGCTGACCAACTTATCGCGCGTGACCGGCGTGCAAGAGCCTGCGGCAACCGTTCCGAACTGACCCGGGTCCGGATCCGCCGGCGCCGCCCGCCGGAAAGGAAGGTGCTTCGATGGTTCGGCGTTCCCGGCCCCTCCACAGTTGCGCGGCGCTGATGCTGGGTCTTTGCGGGGCGGCCGGACTGCGCGCCGCGGAGAACGTTCCTCCATCCGCGCCGCCGCTGGTCCCCTTCACGCTTCCATGGAACGACGTTTCACCGGGCCTGACCAACCTCAGCGGCTGGCTCGAAAAGCCCGCCGGGAAATCCGGCTTCATCATCGCAAAGGACGGCCATCTCCGCGCCGGAGATCAGCGCATCCGGCTTCTGGGCGTCAATCTCTGCTTCGAGGCCAACTTCCCCAAGCACGAGGATGCCGACCAGATCGCGCCGCGCATGGCGCGCTTCGGGATCAACTGCGTCCGCTTTCACCACATGGACACCAACGCCTCGCCGCAAGGACTGCTCAAGGACGATCGGCGCACGATAGACCCCGCGCAACTGGAGCGCCTCGACTACCTCATCTCCCGGCTGAAGGCGAACGGCATCTACGCAGACCTGAACCTGCACGTCGGGCGCAATTTCCCGGGGCTGCCGGAGGCCGGCGGCATCAGCTTCGATAAGGCGCTGGACCATTTCGTGCCGCAGATGATCGAGTCGCAGCACGAGTACGCGCGCGACCTTCTCACGCACGTCAATCCCTACACCGGCAAAAGCTACGCGGACGAACCGGCGGTCGCGCTCATCGAGATCAGCAACGAGGACGGCCTGATCCGCGAGTGGCTCTGGGGCAACCTGGACGCTCTGCCGTCTTTCTATGAGCGCGAGCTTACCCGGCAATGGAACGACTGGCTCAAGGCGCGCTATGCCGGCGCGGCGGCGCTCAGGGCCGTATGGAATGCCGCGGACCAGCCGCTGAGCGCTACGGAAATGCTCTCGAACGGCGGTTTCGCGAACGGGGCGGACGGATGGGGCCTGGAGCAGCACGACGGCGCGCAGGCGACCGCGGCGGCCGCCAAGGACGGTCCGGCCGGCGGCCCGGCGCTGCGGCTCACCGTGCAGCGACCGGGACAGGAAAGCTGGCACGTCCAATTCGGCCAGCCCGGCTTGAAGGTGCGGGCCGGCTCGACCTACACGTTCAGCTTCCAGGCCCGCAGCGAGCGGCCGCGCGCCATCGCGGCGGTGGTCGGCCAGGCGCACGAGCCCTGGACTGCGGTGGCGTCCACGCGGGCGGCGCTCGACAGGGAATGGCGCACGTTCCATCTGGTTTTCGTCGCGCCCGAGACGGACGAGAATGCGCGCGTGGTTTTCTCGGACCTGGGTCATGCGGGCGATGTTTGCGAGTTCGCGGCCGTGTCATTCCGCGCGGGCGGCGTCGCCGGCCTCCGCGCGGGCGAAGATCTCGGCGCCGTCGCCCCGCTGCTGAAGAAGGAATTTGCCGGCCGCGCTCCGGCCGTTCAGCGCGACTGGATCCGGTTCATGTGGGAGACCGAGGAGCGCTACTGGACCGGTATGCGCCGGTTCATCCGCGACGACCTCCACTGCGGCTCGCTCGTGGTCGGCACGGCATCCAGCTACAGCCCGTTCGCGATCCAGGCGGAGATGGACGTCACGGATTGTCATAATTACTGGCAACACCCGCACTTCCCCGGAAGACCGTGGGACCCGGTCAACTGGATTGTGCGCAACGTCCCGATGGCCGGCGCGCCGGACGGCGGCACGCTGGGCATGCTGCTGACGCGCGCGGCCGGGAAGCCGCTGGTCTGCACCGAGTACAATCACCCCGCGCCGAACACCTACTCGTCGGAGGCGTTCCTGCTGCTCGGCGCCTATGCGGCGCTGCACGATCTCGATGGAATTTTCGCGTTCGCCTATTCGCACGGCGCCGACTGGAACCGCGGCACCTTCGCGAATTTCTTCGACATCGCCGAGCATCCGACGAAGATGGTCGCGCTGCCCGCCGCGGCGGCGCTCTTCGAGCGCGGCGACGTCCGGACGACCGACCCGCCGACCGTAGTGCCTTACACCGTGGAAAGTTGCATCGAAGTGATCCGGAAATTCGACGACCTGCCGACCGCGGAGCGCCTCGGCGCGGACCCGGCGGCCGTTTTCGAGGGGCGCGTCGCGCTCGCGCCAACGCCGGAGGCCGGACCTGCCGCGCCGGCGCTCAAGCCCGCCGCGGCCAAGCCGGGTTCCAGCGCCACCGGCGAACTCTTCTGGGGGCCGGCGACAGCGGCGGAGAAGGGCTTCGTGCTGGTGAAGGCGCCCCGCAGCAAAGCGCTGATCGGCGCCGCGGACGAGCGCGCCTTCAAGCTGGGCGATGGCGTCGAAGTCACGCCCGGCAAGACCATGCAGGACTGGTCAGCCATCACGCTGACGGTCCTCGACGGCGAGGGCTTCAAGGCGCCCGCGCGCATCCTCGTCACCGCCACCGGCTACGTGCAGAATACAGGGATGGTCTGGAAGGACGACAAACACGATTCGGTCGGCAGCGATTGGGGCCATGCGCCGGCGCTTGCCGAGGGCATCCCGGCCGCGATCACGCTGCCGCTCGAAGCCGGAGCGACGATGCGCGCCTGGGCGCTGGACGGCTGCGGACAGCGCGGCGAAGAAGTCCCGGTCAAGTCCGCCGCGGGCAGGGCGACGATAGCGATTGGACCCGAGTTCAAGACGCTCTGGTATGAGATCGAGCTGGCGAGGTAGTTCTGCGAGAAAAAACATGCGCCTCCGACATCTGCTGGTTCTGACCGCGCTGACGGCGGCGACGCCGGCGCTGGTCGCCTTCGGCGCCCAGGCGGACCTCGACGCCGCGGAGAAGCTCACCGCCGAGGCCTGCGAGGCCATGTCGCACAAGAACTTCGAGCCGGTCCTGGAACTGATCCGCAACGGCGACATCCGCAGCGAACTCGTCCAGCGCATGCCCCAAAGCTACCCTACCGATCCGAAGGAGCGGGAGCGGATCGGCACGGGTTTCATGGAAACGATCGCGACGGGCGTCCCCGCAATCTGGTCCTACGCCACGGATGCCGAGCGCTTTCTGTCGCCGCCGCGCGATGAGAAGGGCTTGCTCGTCGTGCCCGTGCGCTTCGATTCCAGGAATACGGAGAAGGTGCAAGTCACCGTCTTCCAGGTCTTCCGCTATCGAACCTCTCCGGAAGGCCTGCGGCTGGTCAACATCGAGACGCCGCTGACCGGGCCGGACATCGTCTCCACGGCGGCGGCCCTGATGCCTGCGCACTGGCCGGAGTCGCCGGAGGACAAGGAGAAAAAGCAGCGGAAGCATGCCATGATCGTGCAGATGATGCGCGGGTCGCACTTCGAAGCGGAGAAGGCCGCGCGCGAGGCGTTGAAGGAGTCGCCCGAGGACATGGTCTTCCGGTTGACGCTGGCCCGCGCGCTGGGCTCGATGAAGAAGTACGATGATGCTAAGGAGCTGTATCGCGACATGCTTGCGCGCGGCCAGGCCGTCCTGTTCGCGCACTACCAACTGGCGGCGATGGCCATCGAGGAGCAGCACTACGACGAGGCCATCGCACAGCTCCAGCTCGTGCTCGACGGCCTGCCCGAAGACGACTGGCTCCTGGCCCAACTCGCCAACGCGCAGATGCTGGCCGGCAAGACCGCCGAGGCAAAGGCGACGCTCGATCGCGCCCTCAAGCTGAGTCCCTTAAGCCGCCACGCTCTTCAGCAGCGCGCGCGGCTCCGAATCCGCGAAAAAGATCTCGACGGCGCCGCCGCCGACCTGCGTACGGTCAAGGAGCACCACGGGCAGAACATCGTGGTGCTGCTGAAGGACCCCGATTTTTCGCAGGTGGTCCTGATGGAGAAATACGGCGACATCATTGGCCGCCAATTCCAGCCGGCGCCACACTAGAGAAGTCCGGCCGGGAGCTCGGCGGCGCTCACGGCGAGGGGCGCAGGAAGAGGATCGAACGCACGCGGTCACGCGGGATGGAGACCGCGCCGAGAAACTCCGATTGCCCCGTGAGCCGGTCCGCCGAGAGCGTGCAGGAGCGCAGCGTGAACCGGCCCTCGCTCGTCACGACGCGGACCGCCGCCTCGGGCGCGAGCGGCTTGCCGCCCGGCGCGGGAAACTGGATGGACGCGACCTGGCCCAGGTCAGGCTGCACCTCGTCATGGCCGGTCTGAAGCGAGAATCGGCCATCCGCGAGCGTCACGGATTGCGCCGTGATCGCGTTGCCGTTCGTGAGCGTGACCCGGACCGATCCGGCCGCCGGCGCCGGCGCGCCGCCGGCAGTGACGACGCCCGGCAGCACGCGAAGGCGCTTGATCGAAACTGGCGCGAATCCGGCGAACACGACGTAGAGGCCGTCCTTCGGCCCGGGACGGGGTGCTGCGAACGGTCCCTGCGCCTGATCGTCCTGCCACGCCCGGACCGTGCTGTCTTTCGGGTCGTACGAACACCGGAGCCGAACGCTGAGCGCGCGCGGTGCGGCAAACCGCAGCGACTGCGCCCAGTCGCGTCTCGCCGCCGGCGCTCCCTTCGACAGGCTGACCATGTCGTTTCCGTTGCCCCGGAATCCGAACAGCACGCCGCTCCTCTGACTCGGTGCGGCGGCCGGGCCGTAGACGGCTGGAGGCCTCTCGCCCATCCATCCGGTTTCGCTGGCGAAGAGGATCATCTCGCAGTCGAGCGGCACATCTTCCGAAGTCTCGACATCGGCCTCGACCGTGACCGGACCTTCTTGCGGCAAAATGGCCGCGATGATGCTGCCGTCCGTCACGTCGCCCGGCGTGGCCAACCGTCCGTTCTCAAACTCCCACTTGCCGCGGACGGCCATCCACTGGCCCATGCCGCCCGTGTCGAAAGGCGCATCGAGAAACGGCTGCGCCGCCGCGCTGAAGCGGACTTCCGACAGGCTCGGCGTCGGAAGGGTCAGTTCGCCCAGCGCCTCGCTGGCGAGAACTATTTGGTCCGGGCCGATGGAGCGGACTTCGCCCAGGACGAAGTCGCCGTTCGCCAGCGCGATTCGAGCGCCCGTTCCCGGCGGGCCCGCGGTCGTCAACTCGATGTGGTCCAGGACCGACGCGCGCACGCGCACCTCGTTCGGGAATTCCGGGCATCGCATGTGCAGCCAGCCGTCTTCGCCCAGGCTGAGCACCGTGCCGGTGAACCGATCTCCCGGCGCGGTCGTGACCCGATCACGGCTCGGATCTACCGCCAGCGACCAGCCCGCCGCTTCGGCAGGCGGTAAACCGCCGAGCCGGAATGTGACAAACGCGTCCGACTCGTCGCTGCCCTTCAACTGCGGCGCCCACGCTGTGTGATAGAGCTCGGGCTGCTCGACCGCGCGGGCCCGGGCGATGTTACCGGCGAACACCACTCCCTCGCGCGGCTCAATTTTCAGTTCCGCAAGCGGTATCGCCAGGGCGACTTCCCAACAGGCGGTCCGGGTCGCGCAGGCGCAGCGCCAGGGCGGCGCGTCGGGCGGCACCTGCCGGGCCGCGACTTTTTTGTCTGCGTAAGTGAAGTCCAGCGCGCGCCCGATCGGGTTCACGAGGAGTTGGCGCCAGTTGGAGCGCTCCGGCCCGGGGCACAGGAAGATCTCGATGTGGTCGTCGCGGAACAGGTCGTTGCTGCCGCGCGGCGCACGCGCCACCAGCCGTGCCGGCTCCGGCTCGAGCGCGCGGACGGCGACATAGAGGCACTGGTCGTCCCAGAGCATGGCGAACTGCGTCTGGAACAGCGGCCCGACCTCGGCGCCGCCGAGGTAGGTGAACCCGGTCTGCCAGGGCACGCCGCGCCAGCAGTCGTCGTCGAAATTCGCGTCGAGCCGCGGCGGCGTTTTCGCGCGGAACACCGTGCAGTTCCGCGCCTCGGCCAAGGCGGGACGGCCAAGGAACGCCAGCGCCAGGGCAAGGACCCAGGCGGCGCGAACTGAGTTTTTCATCGGCGTTCATCACCCATTGCAGATTCCGTGCGTGACTTCCGTATTATCCGTTAAGATACCCGCGCATGCAACGACGCGCTCCTTCGGGCCGCCGCAGTACGGACGGCGGATTGTCGCCAAGAGACGCAGGACGCGCAACTGCAAATGGGGATAGAGAGGCTGTTGAAGAACATCTTTTGTGTTGGGGCAGCGAACGGCCCGCCGGTCAACTGCGAAAGGCGCGGACTTTGAAGAGCGTACTTTGTGGATGACCGCTCGAGACAGCTTCGCCGCGGAGAACGCCGACCAACCGCGATTAAGAAGGCGTTCTCCGCGGCGCAATCAGCTTCCATACCCGCCGTTCACGCGGCTTACCGTCGAATTCGGCGCACCACGGCCATCACGCCGCAGCCCGCAAGGAAAAGGCTCAAGGTCGCCGGCTCAGGGCAGGGGCTTTCGGCCAGCGCTACGTCCAGCGCATAGCCGTTGTAGATGCCGCCGTCGCCGCCGGAAACCGTGATGGGATTCCCGCCGCCGTTGATGGTCAAGTCCAGGTCGAACTCTGACGCCGAAGTTCCGAGCCCGTCGGAGCCCGCGGGATCCAAGCCATCAATGCTGAGACCGTCCGTGCTCCAGTCAATGCTTGAGAGGGTCAAGACGTGCCCGGTGCCGCCCGCCGCGGGAACAATTCCGAGCTCCACGTCTTCTCCATCCTCCAGCATCTGCAGCAGGAAGTTGGCGGTCGGGGCCGCTGGCTGCACCCAGGGCTGACCGCCGGTGCCGAGCGAAGACATGCCTTGAAAGACCGTGCTGCCCGGCGCGTACGTCTGGATATAGTTGAACTTGCCATTGATCCAGTTGGCCACCGAGGTCCCGGTGTTCGGATCTGTCTGCATGAAGTTGCCGCCCGCCAACAGTTGGCCGGCCGCCACCCAGGTTGATTGTCCGCCCATGAGCAAGTCGCCGTACGTCCCGGGATAGGCGTTTGACAGCCAGGTGAACGAGTTGATCGTCGCAGTCGGAGCGCAGAAATTATTTCCGTTCGTGCCATTCGGCCCGACCTGGTTCTGCCCCACGTCTCCAAAGGCCGCGGTCGTCGTCTCGTCTACGCTGTAACTGAAAGCCTGTCCTGTGCGCGCGAAGAGAAAAAGACCGGCAGCAAGCACGGCAATCGTAAAACAACGGACATTCATGCTGAGTCTCCCCCATAAAAATCCGTGGTCCCCATTGCCCGGTCAATTTCGGTCAGCCTTCTCGTTTCGATCCTCTCCCTTCTATTTATAAACTATGCGAGATTAGAGTAGAACCCGTTCAGTATTAAGCAAACCGGATGCCGGAAACAGTAAAAGCCGCGCAGTGGCAAGGCGAAAATCGATGGCAGTCTTAACTACTGTCACAAGGTAAATTACGACAATAGCGATAGGTTATGCCGAGTGTGGCGTTTCCGCACCCCCTGGGGATGTTGCCGAGTCTCAACACGCACTTCGGGTGAAAGTTGCGAAGGCTGGACGAGGCTAATTCTTGTCCCAGACGATTCGAGTCAGGGAGAATGGCTTTATCGCGATCGGCCCCGTGGCGTTTTGCGTCTCTATCCTTGCCGCTTTTCTATCGAGGTCGAGAAGGCCGGATGTGGCGAGGGTTTCGACCCGGCCGGGCTTGCGGTCCTGGAACAACGTTGAAGGATCGAAGGAAAGATCGGCGCCAGACGCGTTCTCCACCAGAAGCGTCGTGCGCCTGGGCGACTCGAAAAGTCCCGCCTCGACTGGAATAAAATATTCAGTCTTCGCTCCGCCGCCCGAAACCGAGCGTTCGTCCGCCTGGACCATGCGCTGGAAAGAGCTGCTCCGATTGGCTGCCTCGCTCAACCAGCGGAACGCCGCGGCCGTGGGGACCGCGGCGTAGCTTCTTTGGCCATCCGGGACGAACATCGCGTGGGAATCTTTCGGCCTGAAGCTGTACATGAACAAGAGCGAGGCCGTCACCGAGGGATGGCGAAGCTGCACCAGGGCCATGCGCGTCGTGGTCAGCATCTCCATCGCGGGCGACATCGGCTCGCCGTTCTCGCCGCGGTCGGTCACCGGATTTGCGCCGCGCGTATTCCATTCCGTAATCCAAAGTTCCTTGCCGGGCAACCGGCGTTCGAAGTCCTGAAGGATGCGGTCCACTCCCTCGTCCACGCGGGCCATCATGGCGTTGAGACGCGCCGCCGCGTTCTCCTCCGTCGGCGGCGTCGCCCCGGCCTCGGGATCGCCCATCACCTCGCGCAGCCGCGGATAGAGATGCAGCGTGACGGCGTCGAACCACGGTTCCGGCCGCAGGTCCTCGTCCCATTTCCGGAGCCGCTGTCCGAACCTGCCCCTTCGCACGTCAATGGCGCCGGCGGCCGCTTGCACGGCCACCTTGACATTGGCCGGCAAGAAAGGCTTTATCGCATCCAGATATTGTTTCATGATCTGCATGCTGGCCGGTTCATCGGGCCAGCGCGCCAGGCTGGTCGGATCGTTGCCCATCGCGACCCAGAATTCATTTCCCAATTCGATCCGCTGCGGGACGATGCCCTCGCCGGCCAGGCGCTTGAACCATTCTACCTGCTCCTCGACACTGGAGGATTCCAGGTTCGGGACAAAAACGACCTGCGCTCCGATCTCTCGCGCAAAGGGCTCGAACTGCTCGAAGGTCACCCCCTTCGGCTTGCCGCGCGCGATGTTGGCGGCGGCGATAACCCAGAACCGCACATAGGCCGAACTGTCTGGCTTCTCCTGGATTTCAATCAGCCCCGTGCGCCAGTTGTAAAAGTTGGAGTCGGAGCCGCCGGGGAAACGCGCCAGCCCGATCTCCATCGTCTTCAGCACCGCGACCTTGGCCGGGTCCTCCAGGAGGCGTTCATAAAACGCCGTCGTCGAAGCGCCGAAAATGGGGCCTTGCAAAGGGCGCGGCTTGCCTGAAGGCTTGAGCGTGAGCGTGTCGGCAGCAGCAGCCGAGACCCCGATCAGCACAAGAAACAGGATCGGCATCCGAAGCAGTCCGTTCCGCCGCGTCCGAACGTCCATGGCGTTCGAAGCCTCCTGCTCGAGCTGGAATTTACCCAAAGACCCTCCTCCACAAGACCAACGGGCAAACACGGCACAAGAAGACCAAGTTCCCATGCGCGTCGAACCTGGACGCCATGAGGGTCAGCCTACTCTTAATATCCTCTGGCGACCACGTCATGGACAGGTCGTGCGGCCCCGGGTCCCTTCGCAGCATACTCGCTGCGAGTGTTCAAAAAGTCCCACAGTTTACCGTCACCATTGGTACTGCTCTAATCGCCATGGTAGGTACAGGCATGGCTCGGCATGGCCTTCGAACGATGCCCATTGCGCCACCCGATGGGCGTCGCGGAGCGTCCCGAATAAACCGTTTTGGTTGAGGCGAATGCCGAATTCCGCATGAACATCCTTTTCGCCACCTGTGCAAAGCAACGTATGGCTTTCTTTCACAGCGTCTCCGAAAACTTCGAATCCCATAAGGTTCCCATCATCTGCCGGCGGTAGCCCTAGCTTCAGGACTTCCGTACGCTCCGAGACATATGGGCCGCTGGCGAACATTGAGTCATGCATTGGACCGGCTTCACCCAGAAGGGCTTCGAGGAATTCTTTGTGTAGCGAGGTTCCGAGCAGCAGCACGTCCGCGGCACCCTGAAGGAACTCACGGGCGAACTCGCTCGCTGTGTCAAGTTTCGAAAAGGCATAAGGCCAGATGTTGGCAGGCTCGGGCGGGTGTCTTTTCATCCAAGGATACAGTTCAGCGAGACGATGGGGTTGAACTCCCATTTTAGCGGCAATATCGATATTAGTCTGATTTGGCGCCTCGTTCAAGAACCAAGAGTCCGGAAACACCTCGGTTACGCATGGCGACAGGGAAACTACATACTCGGGGACGAGTTCTGCACTCATCCATTCTCTTCTGCGGAAGCGCTTCGTGAGGAAGTAGCCTCCGGACGTGTATTCGAGTGACCGTGACATTGGCTGTTAGCCTCACCAGCGCCGAGCAAATGTTTCCAGTTTGCAACCGCGAAATTGCACCTTGGGTGAAGATACATTCTCCGTACCTCTGTGCGCAAGCGCGAGACCGAAGGCGAAAGGTTGAAGCGACAGGATCTCCACTGCCATTGTTCGTAATTTTCCTAATGGCTGCCTCACGACGGTCAGGCATCCAAATCATGTTTAGCGGCTGAGCGCGCTCCCGTCAAGCAATTCCCGCGCCGGCGGCGCGGAAATCTCGGTTGCTATTTCATTCAGGGATGATAGAATCCTGGCGGGCAGGTTCCCAACGATCAACCCGGAGGATGCGCATGCCCAAGGAAACGATGACGCCCCGCGAGCGCTGGCTGGCGGTGCTGCGGCGCGAGAAGCCGGACCGCGTGCCGATGGATTACTGGGGGACGTCGGAAGCGACCGCGAAGCTGAAGCGGCACCTCGGCGTGGCCACCACCGAGGAAGTGTTCGCGCGGCTGCACATTGACGCGCCGCTGGACGTCGGGCCGAAGTACGTCGGGCCGAAGCTGCCGCCGGGGACGAACCTGTACGGGATCCGCATGCAGACGATGCGCCACGAGGGCGGCGAATACCTCGAGAACGCCGACGCGCCGCTCGCCAAATATAACTCCGTGGCGGAGATCGAGAAGCACTACCGCTGGCCCAGTATTGACTGGTTCGACTTCTCCGGCCTTCCGAAGCAGGTCGAGGGTCAGGAGCGCCGCCCGATCCGCGGCGGCGGCTCTGAACCGTTCCTCACTTACAAGGCGCTGCGCGGACAGGAGCAGGCGTTTATGGACCTGGCGCTCAACCCGGAAATCGTCCACTACTGCCTCGACAAGCTTTTCGACCTGGCCTATGAGCAGACGCGCCGGATCTACGAGGCGATCCCCGGCAAGGTCGCGATCTCGTATATCGCCGAGGACATGGGCGGCCAGACCGACCTGATGATGTCCGTCAAGCACATCCGCGAATTCCTGCTGCCGCGGATGAAACGGATGATCGCCCTGACGCACAGCGCCGGCGCGTACGCCTTCCACCACAACGACGGCTCTTGCTGGCGCATCCTGCCGGACATGATCGCGGCGGGGATTGACGTGCTCAACCCGATCCAGTGGCGATGCCGGGGAATGGAGCGCGAGCGGCTGAAGCGCGACTTCGGCGACAAGCTGATCTTCCACGGCGGGGTGGACAACCAGCACACGCTTCCGTTCGGCACGGTCGCAGAGGTGCGGCAGGAAGTCATTGACAACCTGCGCATTCTCGGCGCCGGGGGCGGCTACATCATCGCCCCGTGCCACAACATCCAGGTCGTCGGCCCGGCGGAGAACGTCGTGGCGATGTACGAGACCGGGTACGAACACGGCTGGAGCTGACCGGCCGGGAATCACCATCACTCCAGGACGATGACGGCCACGTCCTCCGCCTTCAGCGATAGCGTGAGCTTTCCATCCGCGACAGGCAGTTCCGCGCCGCCGACGAGCTCACGGACCTTTCCCGAAGCCTTGCCGCTCAGCACGATGACCGCTTCCGTTTCCCGGCCGCTGTCGTTGAACACCGTCAGGTACTTTTCGCCGAAGCGTTCCACCCAAACCTTCGGGTCCTCGCATCGGGCGCGGGTGATCGGCTGCCAGCCCGCCTCGGCCACGGTCCGGCACAGCGGCACGTACTTCCTGAACAGGTCGCGGTCGCGGTTGTAGAGCGCGGGCTGGCTGAAGTAGTGGCCCTCGGAGGCGTTCTGGCTGAAGAAGCCGGGGAACATGCCGCAGGCCAGGCAGCGCTTCATGTACTTCTCGACCAGTTCATGGGGGAAGGCCGCGAAGTCCGTGTTCATCAGGAAGCAGTACGGCTTCGGCCCGCACAGGACCCGGCGGCAGAGCAGTTCCTCCTCGGACATCGGCCGCCATTTTCCGCCGGGGTTCCAGTCAGTTTCGGTCCCCATGACGTCCAGCCACGGCGCCAGCCAGCAGAGCCGGCCCGGCGTGCCGTTGGCCATCATCAGTTTGCCCATGCCGTGCACGTCTTCGGCGATGGCGCGGACGTACTCGAACGCGATCAGGCCGCGGAAAACCGCGGGCTTGAAGTCGTCGGCCGAAAAGGTCAGCGGCGCCTGCGCGGCAGCCAGGTGCTCGCGGCGGAAATCCAGCTCGGCCGTCACATAGCCTTCGCTGGAATCAACGTACTCTCCGCCGAGGTCGCCCTTGCGGCCCTTGCCGTACAGCTTCTCCTTCCAGTCCGCGTTCCACTTGTTCTTGAAGTCCGTCACGTCTCCCGGAATGCCGGGCGAAGAGTTCATGCTCCAGACGGCCCCGTCGCACCACGGCTCATGAAGGATGCGGGCCACGAACTGCCCCGACTCGTCATAGTGGCCGCTGGTCAGCAGGGCCTGGGCTTCGCGGTCGCCCTTAGCCGCCCGCCTTCTGGCCTCGGCCAGCGCGGCCTCCGGCGTCCGCGGCAGCTCCTTCGGCATGGGCATCCACCAGGTCATCGGCTCGGTGTAGCGGAACGTGATGATGTCGTGGGCGTTATCCCATTCGGTTTCGTCATTGCCCTCCTTGAACCGAAAGCCGAAGTCCTGCCAGCCGGCGACCTGGCTGATCTTCTGGAACGGCATCCAGATTCCCTGCCGCGGCGTGCGGCAGCGGAAATAGTCCGGGAAGAGCTCGTAGAGCCCGGCGGCCGCGCCGCGGAACCCGGCCGCGCCGGCGAAGGGATAGGCGCAGAAGGAGAACTCAGCCGTGGGCTTCTCCTTCGCCAGGCCCAGGTCATAGGCGATGTAGAGTTCGCTCAATCCGGCGGCAAACCCGACGCGGAAGAACGCGGGCCTGCCCATGTCCAGGGCGATGGCCCGGCCCTGGTCTCCTTTGGTGACGGCGGCAAACGGGTACATGGACAGCCGGCCGGTCCCGCTGTCTCCGAATCGTGTAGCGCACACGTTCCCATAGGGCGAGGCGGCCGTTTCCCGGCGCGGGCTTGCCCACCAGCGCCAACCGTCGCCGGAAACGGGTGTCGCATAGATCAGAGTCACGGCGCGGTCCTTGCCGGTGGTATCGGCCAGGCTGCCGGTGAAGAAGGCGGCCCGGCCCTGCAGGGACTTCTTGAACTCCAGCTTCAGGCCCAGCGCCTCTCCATTCTCCAGCGAATGGAAGTCGGAATCGGCGGCTGCGTCGCGGACCCAGAAGCCCTCCGTTCCGGCCGCGGCGGGCTTGACGGGCACGCCGTCGAAGATCACGGCGTCGCGCGCGGTTGCGATCTGGCACAACTGCGGATGCTTGAACGACGCCTTCCCGGCATGCGAGCGGAGCAGCATGTGGAAGTACACTTCTTTGACCGGCTTGGCGGGGAAGACCCGCACTTCCACGCGCTGCCAGTCATGAGTGCCGACCTTGAACGGCGCGACCTGGCCCCAGAGCGGCTCGCCGTCCATGTAGACGAGATCGAGGTAGAGCGAGTAATCCGCGTCCCGCTGCCCGCCGACGCCCTCGGCCTTGCTCCAGACCGAAGCGAGGATCGGCAGGGGCGCCGCCTGGTTGAGGACCACCGACTGGCTGAGGCCGCCCCTGGCGTTGCGGTCGGCCCCGTTGTCGCAGATGAAGGCTTCCCCATCGCGCCTGAAAGGGAACTCGCTCTGATAGGGCCGCCAGGCGTCGTCCTTCAGCAGGCTCTTCTGGCTCTCGTCAGCCCGGACGACCGCTCGGGTAACCTGGGCGCGGGCCTGCGAGCTGAGCAACAGGGCAAGCACCAGCGGAACCAGGGCCGCGCACCGCCTGATATTGCCGTCGGTCACTTGTGTCACGGCCATGTCTCCAGTTTTCAAGACCGCACGCCCCTCCGCAATCGCCCAATAGTAGCAAGCGTTTCGGCAACTCGCAAGCCGGGACCGAGCCGCAAGTTGCAACAATTTGCGACACGTCCCGCGCGGGCGCCGGCATCTTGCGGGACACCCGCGACAAGCGTATAATCCAGTGTCCGCGGCCACCGCGAGTTTGAGAGGAGCTTCTCGCCGACGCCCGATGAATCCCCGGCAAGGAAATCCCGTGCGCTGCGCGCTCGTCCATGATTGGTTGACGGGCATGCGGGGCGGAGAAAAGGTCCTCGAGGTCCTCTGCGAGCTTTTCCCCGAGGCCGATCTCTACACGATGGTGCACGTTCCCGGCAGCGTCACGCCTGTGATCGAGAACCGGCGCATCTTCACCTCGTGCCTGGACCGGTTGCCCGGCGTCGGAAGTTACTACCGGAACTTGCTGCCGCTCATGCCGTGGGCGGCGGGGCGGATGCGGCTTGAAGGTTACGACCTGGTCGTCGCCGTCAGCCATTGCGTGGCGCACGGGGTGCGCGTCGCGGAAGGCACGCGGTTCGTCTGCTATTGCCTGACGCCGATGCGCTACGCGTGGGACCAGTTGGAGGCCTACCGTCCGCGCGGCTGGCGCGCCCGCCTCCAATACTTCCTCCTGCGCCGGTTGCAGCCGCGACTGCGGGAATGGAACCGGCAGGCCGCGCGGCGGGTGACCGAGTATGTCTCCGATTGCCAGAACGTGCGCGAGCGCGTCCGGCGCTGCCTTGACCGGGAGTCGGCGGTGATCTATCCTCCGGTGGACACCGATTACTTCCATCCGGTGGAGGCCGCGCCCGGCGGCTTCTATTTGTGGGCGGGCGCGCTGGCGCCGTACAAGCGCATGGACATGGCGCTCGAGGCGTTCCGCGCGCTCGACCGCGAGCTGGTGGTGATCGGCGACGGCCAAGACCTCGGCTGGGCGCGAAGGACGGCGCCGCCGAACGTGAAATTCCTCGGCCGCCAGCCGGACGACGTGCTGCGGCGGCATTACTCGGCGTGCAGGGCGCTGATCTACCCGGGCGAGGAGGATTTCGGCCTCGTGCCGCTGGAAGCCCAGGCGTGCGGACGGCCGGTCATCGCCTATGGCCGCGGCGGCGCGCTCGAGACCGTCGTGGACCCGGCGCAGGCCGCGCCGCAGGCGGGCGCGACGGGCATCCTCTTCCGCGAGCCGACCGCCGCGGCGCTCGTCGAAGCCGTCCGCCGGTTCGAGCGGTCCGAGGCGGCCTTCCGCGCCGAAACGCTGCGCGCGAACGCGCTGCGCTTCAGCCGCGAACGGTGCAAGGCCGCGCTCCGCGACAATCTCCTGTCGCCGCAGAAGGGAACGGAGCAATGCTGAGGCGCTGGTCATTTTCCTGACGCGCTTTATGGGGTTCATCAACCGGAATGCGCACTGAAGAGACCGCTCCGATCGCCGCGCCGCGCGGGACGCTGACGGGGCTGTTCGTCGCCCTGGCGCTGACGGCGGGAGTGGAGATCGCGCTTGCCGCGCGGTCGCCGCTCATCGCGAAGGACGGCGTGACTTTCATCGAGGTCGCGCAGCAGCTCGCCGTATCGCCCATCGAGACGATCCGCGCATCGGTCCAGCATCCCGGCTACCCGGCGATGATCCTGGCGGCGCGGCGCGTCATCGGCCTGTTCGGGCCGGTGGATGATTTAAGCGCGTGGATATGGGCCGCGCGGGCGCCGGTGATGCTGTTCGGCCTGCTGAACGTGCTCGTGTTCTGGTGCTGGGTCCGCCGCGCGTTCGATAACCGCGTGGCCGGCATTGCGGCGGTCTTCCTCGCGATTCTGCCGGTTTTCTGCGAGAGCGCCGCGGACACCATGAGCGACGCGCCGCACCTGTTCTTCTATCTCCTGTCGGCCTGGTTGATCACCGAAGGAATGGTCCGGCGCAGGTTCTGGTTTTTCCCGCTGGCCGGCGCGGCGAGCGGCCTGGCCTACTGGATACGGCCCGAAGGCCTGGCGCCGGTCGTCGTCGGCGCCGGCGTCATTGCGCTCCTCGCCGTCTTTGGACGCGAGAAGCCGCTGCGGGCGCTTGCCTGGCTGGCCGGGTTGCTGATCGCCACGGGAATCGTCGCGGCGCCATACACATGTCTTAAGGGGAAACTGACGGACAAGAAGGACTTGAGCACCCTCGTGCGCAGCGAATCCAACGAGCAGTCCGGCCGCAGCGTCACGGGCGCACCGCCCGCCGCGCCGCCGGGTCCGGTCGCCTGGCAGCCGACACCGGTCCCGGCCGTCTCGCAGCCGGCTCCAGGCCCGGCCGCATCGCAGCCGACTCCGGCCCCGGTCGCGGTTCAACCGGTTCCTCGGAGCGGCCGTCTCGTCGCGCTGGCGAACGCCGTGGGCATGCTCGCCATGCAGTGGACGGTAGGGCTGCGCTACTTTATTACATGGCTGGTTGCGATGGGGTTTGTCTTCCCTGGCGCGCCGAAGGCCCAGCCGCGCCCGAAGCTCTTCCTGGCTGCCCTGGCCGGCTTCAACATCGTGCTCCTGATCCTGCTGTACCTGGTGGCGGGCTACATCGCGGGGCGCCACACGATGCCGCTGCTGTGCGTGAGCCTTGCCTGGGCAGGCAGCGGGACCATCTGGCTGGGCGGGAAGTTGTCGGGGCTGCTGGCTTCGCGTTCGGCCGCGACGACGAGACTCAGCCCCGGCCTCCTGGCGGGCCTGTTGGTCGCGGGGTCCGTACTGGGGCTGCTGCCGCGAAGCCTGCGGCCGCTCCACGAGCATGCGCGGCCGGTGCTCCAGGCCGCACGCTGGATCGGGGACCACGCGCAGCCCGGCGACACGCTCCTGACCAACACCTGCTACGGGACGTTTTATTCCCGGGTGCCCGGCCGCGTCATGCAGGTGGGCGAGACGTTTCCCGCCTCCTTCAAGCAGGACCTGCGCTGGCCGTACCGGTTTGTGCTGCTGGACCGCACGGCTTCGAACTTTCAGCAGGTGCAGACGCCGGAGCTTCTCAAGTCCCACGTGCTGGTGAAGATCGCGGGGCTTCCCGATGACAACCCCATCGTCCTCGAATCGCGTCCGCCGCGGTAGCCGCTTGTAGTGTGCCGGCAAGGGCATAGAAAGTAGCGCCTGACGGCGCCGCTGCAAGCAGCAGAGGCGCAGTCAGTCCCGCTCCAGCAACCGCAGGTCGCCGGCCTGGGCCTTCGTCGTGAAGCCCGGCGCGTCGCCACGGTCATCGCTGATCATGAGCCAGCGCACGCCGGAACCCACGGCGCCGGCCTTCTCCACGATCGGCCAGTCCCGGTCGAGCGCAACGAGGAACATGCAGCCGATGTGCCGGTCCGCGCAGATGACGCCGTTCGCCGGCTCGGACCGCACCGCCGCCGCCAGGCGGTCCAGCTTGGGCCAGTAGCCGGCCAGTTGCCGCGTCTGCTGAAGGTCTGTTGTCCAGTAAATTCCCGCCACGACGAGCTGCGCCGCGACGAGCAGGGCAAAAACCGGCCGGCGGAAACGGTCCCAGGGCGCGGCGAAGAACCACATGGACGCCCACAGGACCGGCAGCGTCGGCATCATGTAACGCGTTCCCTGCTCGCCCCACCACACGATGTAAAGTCCCAGGTAAAACGGGAACGCCCACGCGAGGACGTTGGGCGCGCGCATCGCGAAACGCCACCAGCCGACGGCGAAGAGGATGAATAGCGGCACGAAGATGAACAGCGTGTTGGGAATCCACCGGCCCTTCGCATCGTAGCTCTTGAACATGCCCGGGATCAGCAGGCGCCCGACTTCCGTGACGCGCAGGCGCACCCCTTCGGCCACCAGCGCGGGCAGCGGCCTGTCCTTATTCTGATTGCGGAATTCGCCGACGTACGTCACCGTGCCCGGCCCTTGCTCTGCAGCGGAGGCCGATTGCCACGACAGGAACCCGATCGCCGACGCCAGCGCAATGACCGACGCGATGCCGCCCAGGAGAAAGCACCGGCCCCAGGAGACCCGGCGCCGGCACGCCAGCACGATCAGCATCACGCCGAACCCCGAAGCGATGAACACGCCCGCCGGGCGTATCCAGCAAAGGAATGCGATCAGCGCGCTGCCGGCCAGCGTCAGGCCGATCGCCTGGCCGATGCGAAGTTCCGTCGCCAGGGTCAGCAGGTTCACCGCCCAGATCATGGCCGCCATGAACCCGATCTCGGGCACCGTGCGGCGGTAGTAATACCAGAACCCGACGTTCGTCATGACCAGCGCCGTCAGCAGCAGCGCGTGGTTGCCGAAGTATTTCCGGCTCCAGAGATACAGCCCCAGCATGAAGAGTACGGCCAGGAACCACTGCATGAGCCCGATGGCGATAAACGGCCGGACAGCTTGCAGGGCGAAAGCAGGCGCAATCAGGAGCGGATAGCCGGGAGCATAATGGAGATACCGCTCGCCGGAGAACCGGGTGAACCCGTGCCCCGTGCCGAGGCTTCTGGCAATGGAGAGATAGGAGCTTTCGTCGGGGCCCGGGAGCCAGCCCGAGCCGATCTGCATCGCCAGCAGCGCCGCGAGCACGATCAGCCAGAAGACGAAATGCTCCTCCGGCTTCCGCAGGTAATCTTTCAGCGGCCGAGACTCCATCCCGTTGCTCCAGGGCCGGCGCGCATCATGCGCGGGCAGTGTCGGGCAGGCGCCGGGATTCTAGCAGACTCCGCGCTGCGCGGCAATCGCCCGCGAGAAGGCTTGACGACAGGAAAGGAAAGAGTAAACTGCCTGCGGCCTTGGTCCATTTCACGCTGAACCGGAATACGCTGGACGGAACACCGCCGATGAAAATCGCTCTCACGAACGTGGACTTCGATCCGGCCCGAGGCGGCGCCGAGACCTACGTGCGGAACTTCGCCCGAAAGCTCCTCCGCGGCGGCCACGAGGTCCACGTCTATACCGCGACGTGGGACGCGGCGGAAAAAGGGCCCGTCTATCATCCCGTTCCGCTTCCTCCGTTCCACATGCTGCGGGATTATTCCTGGGCCCTGCGCACCCGCGACCTGCTGCTCAAGGAGAAATTCGACGTCATCCACGGCTTCGGGAAGAGCGTGTACATGGACGTCTACCGGCCCGGAGGCGGAGTGCGCCGCGCGGAGCTGGAATACAAGGCCAGGCTGGCGAAGAGCGTCGCGGGCCGGGCGTGGGTCCGCTTTCGCAGCGGGATACGGCTGCAGCATCAGCTCCTGCTGCGGCTGGAGAGAATGCAGTTCGCGCCGGGCGGCGCGCACGAGATCATCGCCGTCTCGAACATGGTCCGCGACGAGATCACCCGGTATTATCACTGCGAGCCGGAGCGCATCACCGTGATCCACAACGGCGCCGATCTGGCGCGGTTTACGTCCGATCTGCGCGAGAGGTTCCGGAAGCCTGCGCGGCGGGAACTCGGCCTCGCGGAGGACGAACTCATGATCCTCCTCGTGGGCCACAACTACCACCGCAAGGGCGTTCCATTTTTGATCCGCGCGCTGCCGGAACTTCGGAAGCTGGGGACGCCGTTCCGCGTGTTGGTCGTAGGCCGAGGCCGCCGAGATCCCTGCGACCGGCTGGCCCGGAAGCTCGGCGTCGGCGACCTGATTCAATACGCGGGAGCCAGCAGCCTGCCTGAGAAGTTCTACGCCGCCGCGGACATCTTCTGCCTGCCGAGCCACTACGACCCCTGCGCCAACGCGCTGCTCGAGGCGCTCGCCTGCGGTCTGCCCGCCGTCACGAGCGCCACGAACGGCTCCGGCGAACTGCTCACGGACAAGGAAGGCTACGCCGTCCCGTTCGGCGATGCGCCGCAACTGGCCGAGCGCATCGGCGAGTTCTTCGACCGCGACCGCCGCGAGGCCGCATCGGTCGCCGCGCGCGCCCTGGCCGAGTCCCACTCAGCCGAGCGCAATTTCGAGGAGGTGATGAAGGTGTACGCCAAGGCGCTCGCGCGCAAGCGCTCGCCGGGGCGATGAATTGACCCTTTCCCGATCGCTCACCTGTTCCGACGGCGCTAACGTTTCAGTTTGTAGACGTGATCGGCCAACGAGGCAAAATCATCGCTGAACTCTCCACGATCTGAAGCGAGGGTGCGCCCTTCGCCGAGCACTTCAATGTTGGTCCCGGCCCGAAGTCCCTCGATACGAATGACGGCCTTGCCGTCAGCGCCGGCGTTCTGTGCGAAAATGAAAGTCGCCCCCTCGGATTCCGTCGCCTTGCAGCGGCACGGCTGAGCGTTGTTCATGGTCATCTGAACCTTGCCGCGCGCCGGCTCGCCGAGAATGGCGGGTGCCAGATGGGCGACCTGCTCATTGAGTTGCTTCAGCGCCGCCGCCATTTTATCGTCCGGGACCGGCGGCTTGTCGCCCTGCTGCATGCGATAGCCGATCGCCGTCGCCCCGTGAATAATCGCGCTCCAGATTGCGGCTCGCGCTTGCGCCGGTTCCAGAGACGGGGTCACTTCCAGCCAGAATACGACGGGTCGTCCGGGACCGGCCAGCCTGCCGAGTTCGTCCACTCCTTCTCCGACGCGGTTCAGCCAATCCGCCGCGGCGGCTGCGGGGTCGGCCGGCAGCACGAATCCCGCCGCATCGCAGTTCTCAATGTATCCGGGATATAACGCCTGCCGCGTCTCTTTGTCCCACATCGCCGAAGAGGGCATGAAGCCGGGGCTGAGTGTGACAAAAACCGGACGGGTCTTCTGCATCTTTCTCATCCAGTGATAGACGTCTGCCACTTTTTTCACCGAACGAATCTCCGGCTCATAGTCATAGAGCCAAACTCGCCGGCCGTTCTCGTCGAACGCCCCGATCTGTTTCACAAAACCGTAACCGGCTTCGCCCGGATACACGGCGGTGATTCGGAAAACCAATTCTTTGAAGCTGACCGGGCTTGCCAATTTGAATTCCTGCTTGCCGGACTCTTTCTTCAAACCAACCGTGAGGATCTCCTTTCCATCGGCCAGGAAAACCATCTCTTTGGCAGCCTCGCGCGAGGGGGTCGGTTCGATCCAGACCGCCAGGCTGCTCACCGTGACCGGCTTGGCCAATGTAATCTGGACCTCGGCGCCTTGCATGGTTTCCAACAAGACGCCTTCCTCGGTGGATGCGGGATTGAATGCCTCTGCGGCCGCGCCATGAGGCCGGTGCGGCCGGTTGAGAATCGCCGCGTTTACGTCAACAGGCATGGGCGGAGTCGGCAGCATCGTCACCGGGCGGTCCGGCTGGTCCTCCTGTGTCAAAGCCAGCAAGTTAGGTTGACCAAAGGTCTCCGTATCCGCCCCCAAAACTCCGTAGAGCCCTTTATCAGTGATTCTCCTGAGAAATTCCCGCCCATAATGGAATGCCCAGGTGCTCTCGCCCGCGTCGCCGTTGACAAACACCGTATTGGCGCCTAAGTCCAATGCTTCCTGGACCTGAATATCCGCATCAGAGAAGAGTTCGGGAGGAACTTTCCCTTCGACGAGCTGGGTGCCGAGCGCCCACGCGTTCTGAATCCTGGGCTTGGCCTGAACGCGCAGCATGAGCGGGAACAGCTTCTTGCCGTTGACGATGAATTCCCGGTTCGCCCCGATCTTCACCTGCCCTTGCTCGTCAATGGTTTTCCGGAATTCCGCCACCGGCGCCATCCCGGCGCTTTTCCTGTATTGGGCCCACATGCCGTCGGTGAATTTGTCGTCGCCGGGGAAAACGTGCATCCCAAGACACCATGGCTTGTCGTAATCGACGCCGAGCGCCGTCTTGATCATCTTCACGAACTCGGCGTCGTCCTCGTACATCCAGCGGTCCATGTAAGCGAAGAAAGCGTCATGGTCCCAGATCTTCTCAGCCTTCATGAGGTGCGCCGCCAACGCTGTTCCAACCGAGGAACTGATGGAAGAAGCTCTCCGATATCCCTCGGACTGGGTGCGATCGGGTCCGGGCCACAAGCCCGGCCAGAGCTGCTCATAAGGACCTCGGTCCGTCTGCCCCGACAACGGAAACTGGCCCGTATAACGGACGTCGGCGCCGGTCCAGGTCACTCCAAATTCCGTGGCCTGGTCCTCACCGAAGGCGGTTTCGGGCGCATTCTTGCTGATGTGCAGCATCTCCTGGTCCTGCAGGAGGATGGCGGCGAGAACGATGGGGAGTTTACGCCCACAACCGAATCCGCCCTGGGAAATCCAACCGCCCGCTTCACCCGACTTCCCGCGCTTGGCGATGGCCCAATTGTCAATCCCGACCTGGATCATGCCCTGGCACAGCCTGGTCTTTTGCTCCCGCGACGCATCGGTGCAGAGCTGCAAAGCGGCCACGCTCACCACCGACGCGATCTCACGCCCGTAACCGGGCATGTTGTCCGAAGGATGCACGTCCCGACTTTCCCAGGAGTAGACGTGGTCAAGCCATGGGCGTTGAAAGGCGCGCTCCAGCTCCGCCCACGACCAGGGCGGAGCGCTGCTCGGCGGCGCGACGCTCGGCAACAGCTCCCAATGAATTTCACTGGCGCGGTGGAGGACGTCTTTACTTAGGTCGCAATAGCCCGGGCGGAAAGTATCCTGTGGAACGGCTTCCTTAAGGCACGTCAGCACGGCGGCTGCTTTCATGAAGTAGGACTCGTTTCCGGGCACCTTGTCGGCGGTCAGTCCGGGTTCAAAGCTGAGCGCCGAGACCAGCGAATCTCCCGGCTTGAGTTCCAGGGGATACTTCGCCGTTAATTCCTGCCGAAAACAATTGGCAAACCGGCCGTCATAGGCGCTATAGCCCGTCACGGGCGGATTCAGCATCGAACCGTTGCGAAAAGTTTTGCCTTGTCCGGTTGGCGCCGGCGTAACCTCGACCACGGTCACCGGCCCGACCACATAGTAGTCGCCGGTTACGAATTGGCCGACGGGCGCCTTCTTGTCAAACTTCCAGGTTATCCCATATTGCGAAACGCTGTCCTGCACCGGCAGGTCTTTGAGCGCCGACGCCTGGGGAGCATCGGCGGCCAGGCTCATGCCGCCGCAAAACCCGGCTGCCAGGAACAGACTCAGCCACATCCGTAACGATTTCATGGTTCTCCCTTTCAGAAGGCGGCCAGGGTCCACATATCGCGCGCAGTATGCTGCGCGCTCGTGACGGTCAGCCATCAAAGTTCGCATTCTGACTATCCGAATTCCGCCTGTCAAGTCGGGAGTCGAAGATCGGCGGGCCGTGCTTAATTCCGCGAAGGATTTCGGCTCCTGCTTCGACTAGAATAGTGGACATCCGGTTTTCGCACCAACCGTGTTGAGCATGGGACCATGGACACGCCCCGATTCGAACAACTGTTCGACCGGCACTTTGAAGAGATCTACGGCTACGTCGCCTTCAGGATCGCGCCGGACATTGACGGCGCCCGGGATGTCACGCAGGAAGTCTTCACGGCCGCGCTGGCATCCTTCCTTAGCCTGCGGCAGAACGAGAAAGCCGGCGCCTGGCTGCGTGGGATCGCCAGGCATAAAGTCGCCGACTACTTTCGCAACCGGCGGGCCGCGCCCGCGTCGGTCGGCGACGCCATCAATGAGGTTCGGAGTCGTCCGGATGGCCCGCTCTCGTCGGCGCAAGCGGCCGCAATTCAGGTATCCATCGCCTTGCGCCGCCTTCCGCAGCGAGACGCGGAGCTGTTGGAGGATAAGTACCTGGAGAGCCGCTCCGTCAAGGAGATGGCCGAAAGTCGCGGGACGACCGAAAAAGCGGTGGAGTCGGCGCTTTCCCGGGCGCGCGAAGCGTTTCGCGCGATAATGTCCGAGGTTCAAACGAAGGAGGGTTACCCGAATGAACACGGACCTGGATGACGACTTCGCGCTTGAGAAAACGTTCAAGGATGCGTCCGGGGCATTCCCACCGCCGGACGGACTGAAGGACCGGATGCGGGCCTCTCTCGCGGGCAGGGCGACGGCGACGCGCAGTCACACGTGGCTGTGGCGTTGCGCCGCGGCAGCGGTCGCCGCGTGCGTTCTGATCGGCCTGGCAGTCTGGATGATCGGCAGACCGGAGAACCGTCATGACCGCGTCCGGGAGGAACGCGGGGCGGCCGGCGTCGTCCTGCCGCCGCCTGTTGCCGCAAAGCCGGCTGATCTTCCGTCGGCCGATTACCTGGTCTATTCTCGTGCGTGGGAAGAATCTCCCGATGCACTGGACGACCTGCTGACGCGCGACGCAGCGGTCCTGCTTCGGCCGGAACCGATTCCGACCGAGTTGAACACGCTCAGGTTTCTTCAGACCATGAACCAGACTAAGGAGAAGCACAATGAGAAACACAGCATGCGCAACGTTCATTCTGGCGCTTTTGTTTAGCACCGGTCCAGCCCTGGCGGCAGAAGGCGAGTCGGTAGCGCCCGACCTCGGGCGCAACGCGGCGCTGACGTACTGGCGCGCCTTCGCCATGAGTCCTGTAATGACCGACGATGAGCTGAAAATCTTCAACCCTCGCCCTGGGACCGAGCCCAAGACGTCGCCGGAGAAGAACGCTGCGTTAGTCAAACGATGGGGCCAGGCTCTGCAACTGATGCACCAGGCGGCCGCCGTCTCGCAATGCGACTGGGGAATTGATTACGAGAAAGAGGGATTGCATGCGTCGCTTCCACATTTCTCCAAGGCCTGGACCTTGGCAAGGGCCGCGGCCTTTCGCGCGAAATATCTCTGGGAGAAGGGGCAGCGGAAGGACGCGGCGGAGGACCTCCGCGCGACAGTGGTCATGGCGCGTCACGTCGGAAACGATGGGCGAGAGACGGACATTGCGCTGTTCATGCAGATCGCGATCGAGGGGCTTGTGCAGGATGCCGCGGCGCAATTGCTGACCGACCGGGAGGCGGCCGACCTGTTCGCGGATGTTCTTGGAGATCTCAGCAATGGACCTTCGGCGCTCCTCTCCAAGAACGCGATCCTGGCGGAAAAGAGAGTTCGCATTTTATGGATGCGTCATCGGGCAGAGTCTGAGCCGGATATCGGAAAGAAACTCGCAAAAGACTTGGGGCCGGCCGAGTCGGAAACGAGGAAGGAAGTTTTAATCAAGCTCAGCCAAACGCAGAACGCGGATATACTGAAGTGGCTCGACGAGGAACTCAAGCAGTACGACGACATGGCGGCTATCGCTGACCTGCCCTTCCAGGAGTTCCAAACCAGGTGGGCGGCGCTTGACGAGAGAATCAAGGCAAGCAAGAACCCGTTCTCTGAACTCATTCTCCCTTACATAGTAAGCGTCCGCAAGGAAGAGGAGCGCTACCGCATCAGATGGGCTATGGTCCGAGCAGCCATCGAGATCAGGCGCGAAGGTGAGAGCGCCCTGACCAAGGTCACGGATCCGCACGATGGAAAGCCCTTCCAGTACACGGCTCTGGAGGGCGGCGCCTTCGAACTGAAGTCAACCATGCTGGTACGCGGCCGGCAATTCGACCAGCCGCTCGTCATGACCTTCGGGCGCCCGCCGGCCGGGAAGGACTGACCGCGCGCCGTAATCTATCTCCCGTTCCGGGCGGGGCCTTTGGGTTCTTTGGCGATGGCGTTTTTGTAATAGCTGTCGTCGTGCTGCTGTTTCCAGCCGTCGGTCGGCGGCATGCCGGGGCCGGCGCGGTATTTCGCCCACATTTCGTTGACGAAATCGTCCCAGCATTCACCTTGCCGGCACCAGCTCTTGTCGTAGTCAACACCGATGGTGGCTTTGAGTGTTTTAATGTTGGCGCTGTCTTTTTCGAACATCCAGCGGTCAACGTAATCGAAGAACGCGTCGTGGTCCCAGGCTTTTTCGGCGTGCAGCAGGTGGAGCGCCAGGGCCTGGGCGACCCAGGCGACGGTGGTGCTGGTGCGGCGGTAGCCTTCGCTGGTTTTCTGGCCAGCGCCCCAGGTCGAGGGCTGCGTGTGTTCGTAGGGACCCCAGGCGGCCCCGCGAGCATAGTCGCGGCCGATCCCGGTGACTTCATCTATGCCGGAGTGACCGGTGAAGACGACCTTGGCGCCGGTCCAGGAGTCGCCGTAGGCGGTCTGTTCATCTTCGCCGAAGCAGGCTTTGGGGAAGTGCTTATTAATGTTGGCAAGTTCCTCGTCGCCGAGGAGGAATCCGGCGAAGACGATGGGGATCTTGCGGCCGCTGGCGTGGCCGCCCCAGCAGTACCATCCGGGATGTCCGGAGCGGATCATGCCGCCCAGGTCTATGCCGATCTGCACGAAGTTATCGAGGAGCGGCTCTTTCTGCTGGGGCGTGAAGTTGCAGCACAGGAGCAGCGCGGCATTGCCGACGACGCGGCCGATCTCGCGGCCGTACCACGGCATGTTGTCGGCCGGTTCATCGAACCCGAAGAAGCAGGTGTTGACCCACGGGCGCTGCGTCCAGCCGATGTATTGCTGGAGCGGCGGCGCGTCGGCGGGGCGGACGACGTCGGGCAGCAGCTCGCGCTTCAGATTGCGCGCCAGGTAGATTTTTTGAGTGCGGTCGCAGAACGCGGGGCGGAACGCGTCCGCCGGCAGCGGCTCGGCGACGCAGGTCAGCACGGCGGCGTCTCTGACCGGGCTGGCATCGCCCACGGCGCGGGATTCCGTTTCGCTGCTGTCGCCCTGCAGCGGAACGTGGAGGACCAGCCCCATCGGCATGCTGATCGTGGAGACGAAGGAATCGCCGGGCTTCATGGAGACCGGGAGCTTCCGGATCAGCGACGGGTCAAAATAGTTTCTGACGCCGCTGTCGTAGGAGACTTTTCGATCCGCCGGCGGATTGAGCATGAAGCCGTTGCGGACGCGGTTCTTTTCCGCCTGCTGCTTATCCAACGGGTCGAGTTGAGCGGCGGGAATTTCGGCGCCGTAAAGAGGCTTGGGCGTGATCGCGGTGATCGTCACCGGCCCGACGACGTAAAAGTCGCCATTGACGAATTGCCCGACTCGCGCCGGCTTCGCAAACGTCCAGGTCATGCCGTACTGCGAGAGGCTGTCTTTCAAGGGAAGGTCATCGAGCTTGGGCGCCGCCGGGGCGTTGGCCTCGGTGTAAATGACGGCCGGCTTTTCCTGGCTCCAGCATGGACTCGACAGGCCCGCGACCGCCGCGACAGAGAGACCGATCACTGCAATCTTTTCGAACATGACAGGATTCCCTTTCGTTTCGGCCCCAGACGAGACCGGAAGCGCCCGCCGCCTCGCGCGGTCTCTCCACTTTCACTTGCGCGCCCACTTATAGCAGGCGCCCTATGCTATTTCAACAGCCGGGGTTGGCATATCGTCAGCAGGTGGAATAAAATGACAGAGGCGCGAGCGCGGGTGCGGCCGGCGCCGGTCACGCGATCCATGCAGGCACTAGCGGAGGGGAAATGATGAGCGGAATGGAATCGCCGCGCCGAATGCGGGCGCGGGGGCTGTTCATAGGCGTGCTGATCGTCCTCCTCGTGGCCGCAGTGATCGTACTCGCCGCGTGGGCGACGCGCCTGCAAGCGCGGGAACGGGGCTTGCGCAACGCCGCTGCGCAAAATGCAGTCGTAGGCGGGCAAGAGGCGCCGGCTCCGGTCACCGGGCAGGAGGAAGCGGTCGCCGGGGAAGCGCCGCCGCCGCCCATGGCGGAAGCGGCGCCTGTCGCGCCGGGCCCGGAGGTGGACTATCTATGGATCGGCGGATGGTGGGGGTGGGACGGCCGATGGGTTTGGCATGCCGGCTATTGGGCGCGCAGGCCGCATCCGGGCGCGGTTTGGGTTCCCCATGCCTGGGCTCGCAGCTCGCGCGGCTGGGTTCACAGCGGCGGCCGCTGGCGCTGAGAGCGGCCACAGGGTAAATCCCGGTCAAGGAACGTCATGAATATGCGATCCCGAAATCCTGTCTTGCGGCCGGGCGCGCTGATGCTGCTGCTCGGCGCGGTCGTGTGCCTGGCCGGGTGCGCCGCGCGGGCGGCGGACTCGACGATCCGGGACGAGTGGGACGTCATGTCGCTGTCCGGCGTGCAGATCGGCTACGACCACACGATCACGCGCAGGGTGGCTGAGCCGCAGCCGGAGATCGTGACCTTGACCTTCTCCGAGACGCGCATCAAGGATTTCGGCGCCACGCTCGTCACGCACGAGACCGAGGAAGACCACGAGACGCCCGAAGGGGCGCTGCTCCGTGTGACCTATTCCGTGTCCGGCGCGGAGATGAGCGACTCCGAGGCGAGGATCGAGAACGGCAAGCTGATCGTGACCACGCATACCGGCGGGACGACGCACGTCACCGAGACCGCCTGGGACCCGGAGGTGCTCGGCCCCGAAGCGCAGATGCGCCGGATGCGCGAGTCGGGCTTCCCGGTCGGCAAGGGCGTCACGTTCAAGGAGTACCTGCGCGAAATCAACAAAGTCGTCACGTCCACGATCACGGTCGAGGGCCGCGAGACGGTGACGATCGCGGGCAAGCCGCGCGAGCTTTACAAGGCCACGGAGGTGACCGACGCGCTGCCGGGAGTGGTGACGCGCGTCTGGCTCGACGAGACCGGCGACGAGCTTAAGAGCGTGACGAACGACGGCTTCGAAGAGATCTGCGTCACGCGCGAGGAGGCGCTGGGCGCGGTGACCTCGCCCGATCAGACCGACCTGGCGACGCTGTCCGTGATCGTCTCGAACGTGAAGTTCGACCGGCCGGACCTGGTCACGGAGGCGCTCTACCGGATCGAAGGCCGCGTCGAGAATCTGAAGCTCGAGGACCGGCGTCAGAAGATCGAGAAGCAGGGCCCCGGCTGGGTGCTGCTGCGCGTGAAGGCGCTCGGCGACGCGGCGGAGCCTTCGGCGGAGAAGCCCGGGCCGGAATACCTGGCCGCCTCCGCTTATCTGCAGAGCGACGACCCGGATATCCAGCGCATGGCGCGCGACAACGTCTCGCCCGACGCCTCGCCGGAGACCAAGGCAAGACAGCTCGCCGCGTGGGTGGTCAGGTACATCACCCAGAAGGACTACAACGTCGGCTTCGCCTCGGCGAAGGAGACGCTGTTCTCGCGCGAGGGCGATTGCAAGGAGCACTCCCTGCTGCTCGCCGCGCTGCTGCGGGCGGCGGGAATCCCGTCGCGAGTGGCTGTCGGCGTCGTCTACGCGAACGGCCAGTTCATGAGCCACATGTGGACCGAGGCGTACCTCAACGACTGGACCGCCCTCGACGCCACGCTGTCGGGCGGCAACATCGTGGATGCCGCCCACATCAAGCTGGGCGGCAGCGCGATGGACGGCCCCACTCCCGACGACGCCGCGCTCATCGTCGAGGCGCAGGCGCATCAGAACCTCAAGATCAACGTTCAGGAGTTCAAAGCGGAACGCGCGCCGGAAGCTCCTTGACACTCCACAACGCCGCGGAAGAAGATAGTTCCCGCCGAGACTCCGTTGACCGGGGCAATTTCAGTCGGTAGACTCTTTGCACGTCGGCGAAAGCCGTTTTTGAAATCTGCTCCACGTGGAACACCCTAAGAGGAGAAGAGGAATGCGGCACCTCGTGGCGATTCTGGCGCTGGCCGGCCTGGCGGCGATGGCTACGGCTCAAACTACGGCAACCAAACCCAAGGGAGCGCCGCGACCGATGGAGCAGGCGCCGGCCGCCGATCAGCCGGACTCGACCGGGCTCTATAACGCGGCGCTGCTGGAGCTTGGCGCCACGGCCAAGGGCAGCGGGGCGGCCTTCAACAGGGACTGGCCGCCGGACAACATGCTGGTGCGCGACATGTACAGCGGCGGGACCATCTTCGACAAGAGCGGCTCGCTCAAGGGCGGCCGCGTGGATATCCGCCTCCTGATCCCCGTGGACATCAAGGCCATCGAGGTCGTGGGGCTGGACTACCACGGCACGAGGCAACCGAAGGCCATAGACATTTTCGTCGAGGGCAAGCGGGTCGGGCACGCGGACCTGGCGGACGCTCCGGGACAAATCCAGCGCATCGAGCTGGAGGCCCATGGGCAGAACGTCGGGATTCTCGTCACCGACGAATATCCGCCCCGGCCGCTGGACTACGGCGGCTGGATGCGGTTGCGGGTGCTGACGACGACCAATGTGGCGGAGAAGATGAAGACGCCGGCGCAGTATGACGTGAAGGCGTCGCCGTCGAACCTGGTCCCGACGGGCGGCAGCGCGGCCGAGGGCAAGGTCCAAGTCGTCGGCCAGCCGCGCATGACCCAGGGCCATCCCTGCACGCTGTGGGACAACGAGGACATCGCCCATTACAAGGACATGCTGAAGACGAGCAAGGAACTCCAGGCCCAATTGGCCGGGCTCAAGACTTCAATGGATATCCGGATGACGCAGCCGTTCGGCATTCCCCAGCCGGAGAAAGGGCCGGACGGCCAGTGGATGCACCTGATTGACAACAAGGTGTCGCCGAACGGACAGACGTACGGCGCGATTCACAATCAGCTCGCCCTGGACATCGCCAACCTCGGCGCGGTGTACGTCCTGACGGGCGAGGAGAAGTACGCGGACTTCTGCAAGAAACTACTGCTGGCCTACGCGGACGCTTATCCCAATTACGGCATCGGGGCGCGGCCGGGCTTCAACCATGACCCGAGCAAGGTCTTCGACCAGCGCCTGAGCGACGCCACGTGGCTGATCCAGGTCGCGCGCGGTTACGACCTGATCCACAACCTGCCCTCGATCACGCCCGAGGAGCGGAAGCACATCGAGGACGACCTGGTCAGGGCCAACGGCCGCCATATCACGGAGAACCACGCGGCGGTCGAGGCGCCGACCAACTGGTCGGCGATTGACACCTGCGCGGTCCTGACGGCCGGCTATGCCTGCGACGACGAGAAGCTGATCAACATCGCTTATTACGGTCTCCAGGGCACCGAGGAGAAGCCGACCGGCGGCCTGTTCGAGAGGCACTTCACGCAGCCGATTGACGTGGACGGCATGTGGGCCGAGGGCGCCATGGGCTATCAGTTCATGGCCCTGCAGGCGCTGGTCATGGACGCCGAGGAGCTGTGGCACCACGGCATAGACATGTACCGCTATCACAATTGCGCCCTGAAGCGGCTGTTCGATTCGCCGCTGCAATTCTGCTATCCGGACCTGACGACGCCGGCCACGCACGATTCGGGCCGCGACTCGATCGTCGGCGGCGATTCCTACGTCTACGAATACGCTTACCGCCGCTACCGCGATCCGAGCTACCTGCTGATCCTCAACCAGACCGGCCGCCACCTGGACGCCCATTTCCAGCAGTTCCCCGTCTCGGTGCTTTATGACCGCGACCCGAAAGAGAAGCAGCCGGCCGTGGAATTCAAGAGCGTGAACTTCTTCGGCGTCGGCTACGGCATTACGCGGATCACCACTCCGGCGGGCATCACCAGCCTGCTGCTGGAATACGGGCCGAACCGCTCGCACGGCCATCCCGACAAGCTGTGCCTCGATCTCTATGCCTTCAACGACCAGCTCATGATGGACCCGGGCAGCGTCTGGTACGAACTGCCGCTCTACTTGCAGTGGTACCACAGCACGCTGGCCCACAACACGCTGGTCGTGGACGAGCGCAACCAGGTCATGTGCGGGGCGACGCAACTGGTTTACGCTCCGGCCGAGACCATGGGCATGCAGCGCGCCTCGTGCCGCGACGCCTATCCCGGCGTCATCATGGACCGGGCGACGTTCATGACGGCGGACTACGTGGCCGACATCTTCGGCGCGTTCGCGAGCCTGCAGCGCAGGTACGACCTGGCCTGGCACATTCGCGGCGAATTCGCCTCGGACTTGAAGCTGGATCCGACGACGCTGCCGGAACCGAGGGAGTTCGGATACGTGGCCTTGACCAACGTCCGCAAGGCCGCGCCGAGCGACAAGGCCTGGTCCGCGACGGTGACGCGCGAGGGCAACGTCGCGCGGTTCGTGGCCGCCGGCGGAACCCCGACGGAAGTCATCGTCGGCGACGGGCATTACGGTCTCGAAACGCCGCCGGCGATCCTGGAGCGGCGCGAGACCGCGGCGACCGTCTACGGCAATGCCATTGACATTTCCGGCGGCAAGCAGGCTTACGTCAAGGGCCTCCAGCAGGAGGGCAGCCTGGAAGCCGGTTACGGCCTGCTGAAGGTCGAGACGGCCAAAGGCACGGACCTGTGCTTCGCGTCGTACCGGCCGGGCGCGTACCAGGCCGGCGGGCTGGAGACGGACGCCCAGCAGGCGTTCGTGGTGATGGACGGCCATGCGGTGAAGGCCATGTACCTCGGCGGCGGCAAGATGCTGAAGGCCGGCGGTGCGGCGCTCGAGCGAAGCGAGCCGGGCCTGGCCTGCATCGAGAAGGCGGATACCGGCGCGTACGTGCTGGCCAACCCGTCGCCGAGCGACGCCACGGTCACGGTGACCTTCAAGCCGCTGGCCGCGATGGAAGCGTTCAACCTGGACCTCACAGGCCGGCGCAGCGGCGCCGCGACGGTCAGCCCGGGCGCGGTGGCCAACTCGTTCTCGCTGCAAATGAAGGCGACGTCGAGGGTGGAGTTCGCCCCCAAGGGCGCGATCAGCGTCTATGACCAGCGTCAGGCCGTGCTCCAGCAGCGCCAGGCCGAGCAGGAAGCGGCCATGAGCAAGGCCCATGACGAGTGCGTGGCCCGGACCAAGGTCCGCGAGGCCGAGGCCAAGGCCAGGCCGGCTCCGGCAAACACCGTGATCGTCGTCCAGGGCCGGAACTTCTCGGCCGAAGGCGGCGGCCATGTCCAGACCTCGGACCTGAAGCGGGCCGTCGCCAGCGGAACGTGCATCCTGCAGTGGGACGCCCAGGGCCAGTGGCTCGAATGGACGTTCGACGTGCCTGCCGAGGGCTATTACAACTTGACCCTCTGCTACTGCAGCGAGCTGGACCTGGCGCAGCGCCAGATCAAGGTCGCCGGCGAGGTGCAGGAACCGTTCGCCCCGATGGTCTTCCCGTCCACCGGCGGCTGGGCCAACGGCTCGGACGACTGGCGGCTGTTCACGGCCTCGAACCCGACGAACGACAAGCCGCTGCTGCTGAAGTTCAAGCAGGGAAAGAACGTGGTCCGCCTGACGAACCTGAACGGGCGCGGAATCAACGTGGACTATGTGGCCCTGACCAGCCCGGACGTCAAGGTGACGCGCAAGTTGCTGGCCGGAATGCTGAAAAAATAGAGCCGCTCGTAGTGTGCCCGTAAGGGCATACGTTTTTCCACTGCGCTTGACGGAAGCAGCGCCTGACGGCGCCACTGCAAGCAATACGCTCGCGCGGGTGAGACCGGAGATTCCCGTGATGCACTTTGACATGGACCACATCGCCTTGAACGTGCGCGACATGAATTCCATGCTCCGGTTCTACGTCGCCGTCCTGGGCCTGAAGCCGGAACGGCTCGATCTCTACCGCAAGCGGAAGGCGCCGTTCCCGTCGGTGCGCGTTAATGCCGACACCATCATTGACCTGTTCCCTGCGGCGATGTGGCAAGGCAAACAGGGGAAGCGCGTCCGGAAGCTGAATCCCGACGCCCGGCTCAACCACGTCTGCCTGGCGATCCGGAAAGGGGAATGGGCTTCCTTCCTGAAGCGGATCCGGAAATGCGGCGTCCACGTGCTGGAAGGCCCCGTGCCGCGATGGGGAGCGCACGGCACGGGGATTTCGGTTTACTTCTACGACCCCGACGGAAATAAGATCGAGGTCCGGCATTACCCGGCCAAGAAGCGCGGGCGAATAGAAGGCCTCGTGTCATGACAGCCTCTCGCGCCGCGTGAAGGTCCCAGTTGACCGCCGGCCATCCGCCTGCTTTCCAGCGCCTTCCCTATGAGCAGAAACCTTATGCACTTTTCAGGACGGACGGCGGCAGGATTTGCTTGACATGGCCGGCCGCGTCCGAGAGACTTATTTTAAGGAGTGCGGTTGGATAAGGAGGCAAGCCATGTCAATATCACATCGTTCGTCCCCATGGTTCCTGATTGCGGCGGGCTTCATGTGCCTGGCCTGCGCGTTCACGGCGACCCGGACCGAGGCAGCCGCGAAGGCGGCTTTCCCCGTCCAGTCGTCGGAATTGCGCGGGATTCTAGCCAGCGTGGACACAGCCACCGGCAGCTTCATTATGGCGACCGAGGTGACGCGAGGCGTGCCCGGGCCGGAGGTGCGGATGTTCACGAACGCACAAACGGTCATCATCGTTGACGGCTCGAACGGCATCTTTGCCTTGTTGAGACCCGGGATGTTCGTCACCGTCGTCGCGGCGAACGGCGTCGCCGTACTGGTTGACGCTCGCACCAGCGGGCCTGCGCCGTTGTCTCCCGAAGCGGGCGGGTTATTGGTGAAGATGGGTCTCGTAAAGCAGGCCGAGGGCCTTCAGGCCGCGGGCCCCTTCAACCGCCGCTCGCAGAGCGCCGGCGCCTGAGCGGCCTGGACGCTCGGCATGACGTGGGACAACACGTCCCACGTGCGCTCGGCGCATTGCCGCCATGAGAACTGCGCCGCGCGCTCGATCCCGCGCTCGCCGAGGCGGCGCCGCTTTTCCTTGTCGGTCAGGAGCGCCAGCATCGCGTCGGCTATTGCGCGGACGTCGCCGGGATTGACGTAGGCTGCCGCGTCGCCCATCACCTCGCGCAAGGCGGGGATATCGCTGACCAGCGCGGGCGTGCCGCAGGCCGCCGCCTCGAGCGCGGCCAGGCCGAAGCTTTCATGAAGCGACGGGAGCACCAGCAGCGCCGCGCTCCGATAAATCGCCGCCAGCTCCTCGCTGTCATTGACTTGGCCGAGCCATCGGACGCGGTCCGCGCCGATCCGCGCGACGACGGCCTCCGTCTCCGGCGCGAGCGCGAAGGGAGAGCCCTTTCGGCCCACGACCCAAAGGGCGCACGCCGTCTTGTCGCGGATTTCGGCGAACGACGCGAGCAGGCCGTGGAGGTTCTTGGCCGAGCTCAGGCTGCCGACGAACAGCACCACGGGCAGGCGGCGCGGCTCGCGGGGCGGGGCGAAGGTCCGGCTGACGCCGAGCGGGATCACGCGGATCTTCGCCGCCGCGGAGGGAAAACGCGCTGCGATCCGTTCGGCCTCGGCATGGGAAACCGTGATGACCGCGTCGGCGCGCCACATCGCCCGCGCGACGACGAGGCGGTAATAGTTGCGGAATGCCCAGCGGTAACTCCCGGCGACCTCCATGAAGGGCAAGGAATGGATCGTCACCACCAGGCCGGTGCGCCTGGGAACGTAGAGCGGCGCCACATTGGCCGGGCAGAAAAGGACCTTGTAGCGGCCGGCCAGCCGCGGCAGGACCAGGTGCTCCCAGCATTGCCGGCCGTATCTCGTCGTCGCGCCCGGGGTGGCCACGTCGAAGGGCAGCGCCCGTTCCCGCAACGCGCCGACGAGTTCGCGGGCATAGCGCTGGACGCCGGATAACCCGGCGTGCTTCAGCACGCGACCGTCAATCAGGACCGCCGCTTTTTCGTTAGCGATCATTCAGGCCGCACTGTTCCTCCGCCTTGCCGGCCTGCATGCTCGGGAATCCGTTCCCGCTGGGAGCGGGATGACGTGTGATTGACTTCGCGCACCAGGACGCCCTCGCACTCGGGAAGAAGCGCGGGCCGGAGAGCGGTCTGCTGTTCCATGGGGATTGAGGTCGGTTCGGTGCGCGCGGGGCCGGTGATCGTCCGAATGGGCGCCTGCCAGCTGATCTGACCCTCCTGGACAAAAGAGAACGGCACGTTGCGGATTTTGAGTTCCGCCGCCGCCTCCAGCACCGAGTCGCGCTTCTCGATGGAGCAACAGGCCACCATGTGCCCGCCGCCGCCGGCGCCGGTGATCTTGCCGCCGGTCATTCCCGCCTCGCTGAGCCGCTCGTAGATCGCATCTATCGCCGGATTGGAGACATCCTTGCTGAACTGTTTCTTCTGCTGCCAGAGGAGATGCAGGAGGCCGCCGATCCGCTCGACGTCCACGTCCTCGAGGGCCTCGCGCATCTCGGCCACGCGCATCTTGGAGGCGTGAAAGGCTTCGAGCGACCTGCCGCCGTTCTTCATCGCCGTGCGCTGGTCCTCGATGATGCCGCCGGAAGCCTTCCGCTCTCCCAGCCAGAAGAGCAGCAGGGCCTGGTTCAGTATGCGCTCGCCGGCCCGGCCGATGTCCAGGGGGCGGGTGCGGACCTTGTTTCCTCCCAGGAACTCGAAATGGTTGAATCCGCCGAACGCGGCGGCGTACTGGTCCTGCCGGCCCGAGGCGTTCCCCAGCCGGACCGTCTCGATCTCATACGCCAGTTCCGCCAGATCGTAATTGTTCAGCTTCTTGCCATGCCGGGCGGCGTTGAAGGCGCCGAGGACCGCCATGCACATGGCGCCCGATCCGCCGAGGCCGCTCCGCATGGGAAGGCTTGAATAGACGAACAGCTCAAAGCCGCCGCGGCCGTCGTACATCGCCTGGGCGGCCGCCTTGATGAAGTCCAGTTGTCCGTCGAACGCCATGTCCTTGAAGCTGGGATAGACCATCGGCTGGGGGCGCGTATTGGCGTGAATGATCACCGTGGGATCGCGCGACAGCCGCAACCGCGCGAGCATGAAGACCGAGATGGTCGCATTGACGACCTCGCCGCCGAACTGCTCCGGGTACGGCGAGACGTCGGTGCCGCCGCCCGCCAGGCTGATGCGCGTGGGGGCCTGGCTGATGATCTCCACTTCATACAGGCCGTTTCCATTTCCGTTCGCCATCAACGTGGCCTCCTCTGCTTTTCGGGCGTCAATCCGCCGGCCATCTGTTTGCGGAACTCTTCCAGGGAGGACATGGTGCCGATGTCCGCGAACCCGGCGTCGCAAGTATAGGCGGCGATGCGTCCGCTCAGCCGCGGAAAAACGTCCTTCTCCAGCGAGAAGGCCGTCCCGCGCTTGAACGGCTCGAGAGCCTGCCGGCTCATGACGTACACGCCGCCGTTGATCCAGCCCGGACCGGCGTGCGGCTTCTTCTCCTCGAATCCCGCGACGCGCCCTTCCCGGACCGTCACCTTCCCGAAGCGGCTGCAGTCGTCCTGGCGCGCGAGCGCCATGGTGGCGGGCAGCCCTTGCTCGCGGTGGGTCCGGAGCATCGCCCGCCAGTCCTCCGGCAGGAACGTGTCCGCGTTGGCCACGAGCGCGGCGTCGCGCCACAGCGGCTGCGCCCACAGCAGCGCGCCGCCGGTGCCCAGCGGCTCCGGTTCCACGGAGTACTCGATCCGCCATCCGAAGCGCGCCCCGTCGCCGAAGTACGCCTCGATCTGTTCCCACCGGTAGCTCACCGCCAGCACAAACCGCCGGAAACCCAGAGAGCCGAAGTGGTCGAGGAGCAGTTGGAGGAACGGGCGATCGCCCACGGGAACCATGGACTTGGGAACGCTGTCGGTGATGGGGCGCAGCCGCGTGCTCAGGCCGCCCGCCAGCAGACAAACCGGGAAGTCCTGCACTCTCGGGTCCACAGCTGCACCTCTTCGGTCTATGCGTGAGCGTGTCGCGTCATGAAATCGCGCAAAGTGTTCATCAGATAGTCCACGTGTTGCGGACCCAGGTCCTGGTGGACGCCGACGTGGAATCCATGCGTGCCCACGTACTCGGCCTCGGGGAACTGACCGGGTTCGTATCCCAGGAACGCAAAGCCGGCGCACTGAGTGGGCATGGAGAGGAACAGGTTGCGGGTGTCAATGCCGGCTTCCTCCAGGTGGCGGACGAGTTCGTCCCGGGTGAACGGGGCGTTCTCCGCCACCAGGATAGGCAGCGCGTGCGGCCCGATGCGCTCGTGGTCCTCCTGGCGGAAGGTCGTCAGGTGCGGCTCGAACTCGCGGAGCCGCTCCATCATTTCGGCGAGATTGCGGCTGCGCTTCTCCAGGATCTCGTGGTACACGCCGAGGCTGCCCAATCCGACGGCGGCCTCCAGCTCGTTCATCTTGCTGGAGAAGCCGATCCGCTCGAAGACGAACCGCGCGTCGGACCCGTACTGGAACCGCCGCTTGCAGCCGCCGCCCGAGCTGTTGATCACGCAACTCTTGCACTTGCACGCCCGGCCGTGCGACCGGAGCGAGCGGATGACCTCGGCGAAGTCCTCCCGGTCGGTGGTGATGACGCCGCCCTCGACGGAGGTGATGATGTGCGCCAGGTAGAGGCTGTAGGCGGCCATGTCGCCGAGTGTGCCGACGTTGCGCCCCTTATACGTGGCGCCGTGGGCTTCGGCGGCGTCCTCGACGACGAACAGGTCGTGTCGCCTGGCGATGGCGTTGATCGTGTCCATCTCGGCCGGCTTGCCCATGAGGTGAACGGGCATGATGGCCACCGTGCGATCGGTGACGGCCGCCTCGATGCGGGCCGGGTTGATGTTCAGCGTGGCCCGCTCGACGTCCACGAAGGCCGGCGTGAACCCGGCCTGGAGCACCGCGTTGCCGGTGGCGACGAAGGAGAGCGATGGCACGATGACCTCATCGCCGCGCTCAGCGCCGAAATCGTACAGGGCGGCCAGCGCCAGAGCGTCGGCATCCGCGCCGCTCGATACGGCGACGGCCTCGCGCGTGCCGGTGAGTTCAGCGAAGCGCTGCTCGAATTCGCGGACCATTTTGCCGCTCGACACGCGGCCGCTTTCCAGGGCCGCGAGGACGCGCTGCTTCGCGTCATCGGTGATCGTGATGGTTCCGAAAGGAATCTTCATGGACCGCCTTTGCTTGCCGCTGCTCGGAACTCAAACATTGCCGTAGGAGAACTTGGGCAGAAGCCGGTAGGACTTGATGAGTTCCGCGATGCCTTCTCGGAGCGTGCGCCCGGCCTTGAAGCCCGCCGCCTCGATCCTGGCGTTGGAGACGATGTAGTCGCGCTTGTCCGGGTCCTTGCCCAACGCGTATTCGGCAATGTGGAAATCCGGAATCTGCGCCTTGATCTCCTCGCACAGTTCCCGCTTGGACAGGTTCGCCTCGGACAGCCCCACGTTGTAGGGGCGTCCCTTCAGCCGGTCGAAATTCTCCAGGCAGAAGAGGAACGCGTCGGCCACGTCGCGCACGTGCAGGAAGTTGCGCTTGAAGTCCCCCTCGAACAGGACGATGAACCGGTCATTGACCGCGCGGAACACGAAGTCGTTCACCAGCAGGTCCGTCCGCATGCGCGGGCTGGCGCCGAAGACCGTGGCCAGGCGCAGCGTGACGGTGTTGTCCGCGGCGAGCAGCTCTCCCTCGATCTCCACCTTCAGCCGCCCGTACAAGCTGACCGGCCGCAGCGGCGTCTCCTCGGTGCAGTACTTGCCTTTCTCCCCGACTCCGTAGCCGCTGTTCGTGGTGGGAAAGATGATGAGCTGGCTCCCGGAGCGCAGTTTCAGGATATCGCGGACCGCGTCCCGGATCACCGTCGTCGCGCCGACCGGGTCCTGGTTGCACAGCGGGGCGCCGGTCAGGCAGGCGAGCGGGAAGACGGCGTCAACGTCCTTGAGGCACCGCGCGAGAAGGTCGCGGTCCCGGCAGTCTCCGCGCACCACGTCGAATCGAGGATTCGCACAGCATTCGAGGAGGGAACTCTGGCGGTACATGAAGTTGTCCAGCGCCAGCACCGCGTGCCCCGCCGCCAGCAATCGAGGGACCATGACCGAGCCAATATACCCGGCGGCGCCCGTCACGAGAATCTTCGCCACGTCGCGCTCCGAAGCGCCTTCAGGTCCACTCAAAGGCACAAAATGCCTACTCTCTGAATCTTACCTATTCTGTCGGGTTTTCGCAAGATGTATTCTGCGAGGCACCGCGGCCTGTGCAGGGCTTGCGAAGATTGAAGCTCGGCCCTATTGCATGGTAATGATGCGGTCCCGAGGCACGCCGAGCGCCTTCAGCCGCTCGACGCGCTCGCCGATCCCGACAATGGCCGCCACCACGATGGTGTCGCCGCTTTGAGCCATCTCCTTCTCCGTCATCGTCGGGCGCCCGAGCAATCGCGGCGGCGCCGTGGGCCGGAACGGGCACACGGCCTTGATGTGGACGGGCAGGCGCCTGGCCATCGCGCAGAGGACGCGGGCCACATCGCCCTCTCCGTACAGAACCAGGTCGGTGCGGCGTTCCTGAATGGCAAAGCCCAGCGCCAGGGAGCACTGTCTGAACCAGTACCGGTCGAAGGCGATAATCCTCTTAAGGAAGGAGACCAGCGCTTTGGATTTGCGAACGCCCTCATGGGCGGCGGAACTGCCCGCTCGAGGGGCGGCGAGGGCGGCCGCGCGCCACTTGACCCGCCACTGATGCCACAGAATGCGAAGCGCCACCGGCCGCAGATACAGACGCGTCCAGCGGCCGAGCCGGTGACCGAAGGGCGGTACATGCGCGGAGGCCGGCCCCTGCGCCGGGGCGCCCGAGCCCGCGCGTTCCCGCAAAGCGATCTTGCGTTCACCCAGACGATAAGGCCGCGTCACCGCGTCGAGCCGGTCGTACCGCCAGGACGGCAGCCAGTCCGGGTCCACCAGGTCTTCCAGCGGGGCGGCGCTCGGCGGGCGGACCGCGTCCAGGCGCAGCTTGCGCAGGGCCGGGCACTCGAGGAAGGGCAGCGTTCGGTTTGAATGGAGGCACATCAGCGCCCGGGTGGACATGTGCCGTCCGTCGTGCGGCCCGGCGTAATTGCGATCGCCGGCCTGGCCGGGATGCCACACATGGTACAGCCACTCCGCGTCCTGCCAGACTTCCCGCTTTCCGAGGTTGACGAGCCGCCACGTCATCTCGTAAGCGCCCGCAATATGGCCCAGGTAGTCCAGGTGCATGTCGGACCCGCCGATGGCGACCAGGTCGTCGCGGCGCGCGGCCATGCACGCGCCGTAGTTCCGCGTGTGCAGAGGGTCGGCCTTGTCGAGCAATCCCAGCGGCTTGCCGTTGACCCAGTTGATGCACCCGAAGCCGGTGATGTCCTCGAACCGCGCTCGGTCGAAGGGATAGAAGCTCGGGTGGTTGTTGCGGACTTCGTCCAGATGCAGCACGATGTTCGGGTCCGCCTGGAAGGCGTTGCGGATGGACTCGATGAACGTGGGGCGCGCCAGGGCGTCGGAGTCCGCGAAGCACACGACGCGGCCGCGCGCCAGCAGGATGCCCGCGTTGTACATGGCGTGCTTGTGGTAGCACAGACCCGGGTCCATGCCCAGCACGGCCCAGACGTCCACAGGCGGCGCCTGGCCGGAAGCGGCCGCGCGGTCCATCCGCTCGCGCAGGGCCGGCCACTCGCGCTGATAGTACTCGATCCAGATGATCTCGTAACGCTCGCGGTCAACGGTCTGCTCGGCGAGGCAGTCGAGCAGGTGCGCGCTCTCCCGGCAGGACCAGTCCAGCAGGACCAGGCTGACATCCACGCCGGCGGGGCGCTCTCTATTGACGATGAACCGGGTCACGGCCTGCCCTTCGCTCTTCGGGCCAGGTTCTCGGCGGCGATCTGGCGCCCTTCTTCCCAGGCGATGAAGACCAGTTCGTCGGCGAACTCCCGGGGCTTGACGTACGTCGCATCCAGCGGCGCCTTGCCCGCCTCGAAATGCATGTGCTCGAGCACAATGTCCTTCAAGTAGGCGAGGCGGTCGCAACCGAGGGCCTTGAGCTTCCGGAAGATGTCGTACAGATGGGTGTCAATGTAGTCGCGGTTGTACTCGACAGGCACCAGCCCGCCCGCCAGCGCCCACGCTTCGCGGTGGAAGGCCGGCAGGCAAGGCAGCGCCGCTCCTCGAAACAGGTCGTTGCACCACACGAGCGCAATCCGATCGGGGAACCGGTTGAGCGCCTCGACCACCGCCGTATCCCAGCCGGCAGTGCGGCACACGACGTCATCGTTCATCAGCATGAGGTAGTCGCCCCGCGCGGCCGCGTAACACGCGCCGGTCATGGCGCCCATCTTGGCGGACCGCCCAATGCACCGGCGGACCGACAGCCTCGGATGGCCCACGTTGTGGCTGGCGCGATCGTCGGCATCCAGGAAGAGCACCACCTCGATGCGGTCCGGCCGGTCCGCCGTGGCTACGATGCTCTCGAACAGCCTCGCGACGCAGTCCGGACGGCCCCGAACGGGAAGCAGAAGGCTGAGGACGCTGTTCTGTGCGATTTCCGCCATGTCGGAGCCGCATTCCAATCACGAATAGAGATTGCGCCGGATCGGCTGCTCCAGCATTTTCTTCACGTGGACGACGGTCGGCCGGCCGAATTTCTCTTCGAGCATTTGCAGATAGCGCGGGTTGCTGTGATACGCGCGGAAGGCCTCGTCCCTGAACCGCAGCACCTCGGCGGCGGACAGGTGCTTGGTTGGCAACGGCTGCGTGTCGGGGCTGAGCTGCGCGTAAGCTCCCCACGTGTCCGGCAGGCGGAGCCGCGCGTTGAGGGCGTCCTGGTACAATCGGGAGCCGGGGTACGCCATGGCACAATACAGGTTCAGGTACTCGAAGTTGTGCCGGTACGCCTCATCCAGGGTCTGCCGCATCGTCTCGGCATCGTCGTCGGGCAGGCCGACGATGTAGTTCGCGATGATGTGGATGCCCGCCTCCTTCGTCCAGCGGATGGCATTCTCCACTTTCTCCGCCGTCACGCCTTTTTCCACGCCGTCCCTGACGTTCGCCGAGGCGGATTCGAATCCATAGGCCAGCCACCGCATGCCCGCCCGCCGAAGCTTCTTGAGCAGTTCGGGCGTGACGGTGTCCACGCGCGCGTACGCCCACATGTTCAGATCGTAGTTTCGCTCGATCAGCGCATCGCAGAACTGCTCGATGCGGTCGCGTTTGAGCACGAACAGCTCGTCGAGAATCTTGATCGTCCTGACGTGCCAGCGGTTCACGAGGAGGTCAATTTCCTCGACGACCTGCCCGATGCTGCGATAGCGGATGCCGCTCTCGCCGAAAAGCGCGTTGATGCAGCAGAAGTGGCAGCGGAACGGGCAGCCGAGCGAGGTGTAAATCACGGCGTAAGGGCTGCGCTCGTGAAGGCGGCCGAAGCAGTGCCAGTTGTGCGCGCGGTACCGGTCCATGGGAAGCAAGTCCCACGCCACGCCCGGCAACTCCGCGTCCAGGTCCTCGATCAGCGGCGCGGCTCCGTTGAATACGATTCGGCCGTCCCGGCGATGCCACAGGCCGGGGATGGCGGCAAGGTCCTCGCTGCCGGCGCGCAGCGCCCTCAGCAACGGCTGGATCGTACGCGGGCCTTCGCCCTGGCACACGAAATCGGCGGCCTCTTCCCGGAGCGTCCGTTCCGGCAGGGCCGAGACGTGAAGCCCGCCGAGCATCTGCTTCACATCGGGCGCCGCGTTTCGAACGGCGGCGCAGATGGCGCCGGCCGCCGGCATTTTCTGCGTCGAGGCCGATGGGTTCGCGCCGAACACCACGGTCATGGCCAGACGAGGCCGCGCCTCGGCAACCCGCCGCGCCACTTCCTCGGGGCCGAGGCCTTCCGCTTCCGCATCGAGGATCGCCACGCGGAAGCCCGCATTGCGGGCGTTCGTGGCCAGAAGGCCGGCCCAGACCGGCGGCTCCACGGCCGCGAACTCGCCGGCGAGCGCCTGGTAGGCCTGGTTCCGTCCGCCGGGATTGATCAACAGCAAGTCCAGCCGGTCGCTCATCGCGCCGCCCGCCCCGCTTTCCGCCCGACCAGCGCCCGGGCCGCCGAGACGACGTCCCTGGGACCCGGGTAATAAGTGGACTCACTGCATGCGGGCACGGGCGTATCGGGCAAGCCGATCCGCGCAGGCGCCGCCTTGAATGCGCCCGGCCCGACGCCCGAAAGGGTCTGCGCGATGACCTCGCCGCCCACCCCGAACAGCGTGTGACCCGTGTCCACCACCAGCAGGCGCCCGGTCTTGCGCACCGACTCGCACACCGGCGCCGGATCGAGCGGGCGCAGCCAGCGGAGATCAATGACTTCGGCCTCGATGCCATGTTCCTCGGCCAGTGTGCCCGCGGCCAGCAGGGCATCGGCCAGCGCGTAACTCAGGGCTACGATGGTCAAATCCGATCCTTCCCGGACCGTCTGCGGCGGCCCCGGCGGACGGAAGTAGACGCCCTCTTCCACGTGCCCGGAAAGGTTCCAAAGCCACTTGTGTTCCATCAACATCACCGGCCCGGCGGCTTCCAGGGCCGCGTAAAGCAGCATACCCTTGGCGTCCGCGGGAGTAAAGGGAACGGCGACGCGCAGTCCCGGGAAATGCGCCAGGACCGCGTGGAGGGCCTGGCTGTGCTGGGCGGCCGAACCCCAGCCCCGGCAGGCGACCGAGCGGATCGCCATGGGAGTTGCGGTTTGATGGCCGAACATCAGGTCCCACTTGGCGGCGTGGTTGGCAATCTGGTCCAGGCCGACCAGCAGAAAGTCGTTGCGGGGATGGACGACGATGGGGCGCAGCCCGCCCAGGCTCATGCCGATGCCCATGCCGGTGATGATTTCCTCGGCCGTGGGGACATCGAAGACGCGTTCCTCGCCGAAGACCTCCTGAAGTCCTTTCGTCGTCCCGTAAGTCCCGCCCAGGTCCGCGACGCCCTCGCCGAAGAGCCGCACGCGCGCATCGGTCTCCAGCGCCAGCCGCGTGGCCTCGGCCAGGGCCTGCTGGTACGTCAGCGGCCGCTTTCCTTGAGCGAGAAGCTCGGGCAGCTTGGGCGTCGTTCCCCAGTTGCTCATCGGTCTGCTGACCCATCTCTAAACGTGGCGGTACTCCAGGACGGTCTCTTCACTCTTCAGCGCCTCGGCGTAGGCCCGGTCAACCTGGCCGCTGACCTCCGCGTCAATCGCATCAGCCTCCGCGCGGGCCAGCGTGCAGCGGGCCACCTTCATGGGGCAGTACTTCTCAAAGAGTTCCATCTCGACCGCGTCGCGGAAGCCGGCGGCGATGTCGTCGCGGATGCCGTTGTGGTCATATCGGCGGACCGTGCTGCACTCGACGAACAGCGGTCCGCCGGCCTCGCGCACGCGCCGGATCGGCTCGGCCAGCGCCCGGTGAAGCGCGAAGACGTCGTTGGCCACCTCGATGGAGAAGTCATGCGTTTCCATGCCGAAGGCCCGCGCCACCGCCGCCGGATGCGCCGCCCGCCGGACGCGCTGCGGCGTGTAGACGCTGTAGCGGTTGTTTTCGCAGAGGAAGATCACCGGCGCGCCGCGGAGCTGGGCGTAGTTGAGGCTCTCCGCGAACACGCCCTCGTCGGCCGCCGCGTCGCCGAACAACACGGCCGCCACCGTCGGCCGCCGCACGGCCAGCCCCAATCCGACGGCGATGGGCAAGGCGCCGCCGACGATGCTCGTCGTGCCCACCAGGCTGTTCTTGCGGTCCACAAGGTGCATCGAGCCGCCGTATCCGCCGCTGCACCCGCATCGGCGACCCAGCAACTCGCCGAAGAAAGCCACCAGGTCGCCGCCGTTGGCCAGATAAAGCGCGTGCGATCGGTGCGTGCCGATTTTCAGATCGTCCGGGGCCAGGTGCGCGCACAGCGCCACCGCGACGGATTCCTGCCCGACGCTCAAGTGCACCGGACACTGCATCACGTTGGACGCGTACACGTCCAGGATCTTCTGCTCAGCGTGACGGACCAGCGACAGGGTCCGGTAAAGTTGGCTGTTTTCTTCCATGGTTTCGCTGCCGGGCCAGGTTGCGCGGCATCTCAGTCCTTTTGAGCCGGATGCTCGAACGGCGTGAGGCGGCCGCGTTCACTTCTGACAGAAAGCCAGGCCGACGAATGATTTCATCGAAGGGCCGGCCGGCTTCGGCTGTGCGGGCGCCGGGGTCGCATAGTCATGCCGTCCGGCGGCCTCGGCATGGTAGGCCGACGACGGAAACCGCGTTTCGAGGTCAACCACCCGCGCGAATCCCGCTTCCTTCAGGCAGCGCCGCAGGAGCTTTTCCGACAGGTAGACGGAGTTGTCAAAGCACCATGGGAACGGATTCGAGAACACCTGGTTCGGTTCGCCCATTCTGATGACATACTCATCGTCATCCCAGACATTGGTGATCAGCAGCAGGGCTTCGCGGGTGATCGAGCGCAGGAAGTGAAGATGACGAAGAGGTTCCGTCAAATGCTGAAGAACGCTCATCGAAACCACCACGTCGTATTCGGGGCAGTTGGGTATGACGCCCAGGCGCAGATCGTAACCGGCGTGGACGAATTTTGCCTTGGTGCCCAGCAACCGATTCAGGAAATCAACGCACGCGCCCCGGTCGTCCTGATCATAACCGACCGCGAGCCTCATTCCACGCCTCGACATCGCCACGGGAATATATCCGGCGAAGCAGCCGATGTCCGCCAACGACTTCTCGCCGAGGTCGTGAATGTGTTCGCACAACTGGTCTACAAATCCGTCGTAGACCTGGCGTATCGCCGAATTGGCCAGGCTGAATGCCTGCGCTTCCTGATCGGCGACCAAGAGACGCGGCACGGACGCGCTGGGGTATTTGGCGGCATCGTATCCCGGCCAGCGAATCTGCCCCGCACTCGGGTTCCGCGTCACAAACGTATAGCCGGCGCCGACTTCGAGCTGGTCCGTGATGATGAAGGGCTGATAGGTAAAGCTTCCGGAGCAGATGAGCCGCTTGGCCTCTTCCGCATCAGCTTCGGTTTTGACGAACGGCCTCAAGTCCACGTGAGCCTCGCTTAACCGTAAGGGTCGCGCGGGTGTCTCGCCACCCGCCTAACCCGCGGGAATCTGTGTCTGATCGAAGCCCATGCGATGGTCAGGCGTCAACCCTCGGATTCTGACAACCGAGGTTGCCTCTGTCAAGCAATTGTCCTGCGCGGCGATGTCAACCGCGGCCGAGGGTGTCGTCTATCATGGCGCGCGCCTGCGCTTCGGTCAAAGCCAGGAGAATGCCGGGCGTTTCTCTGTCCGCCTTGCGAGCCAGATTCAGCGGTCCCAACGTAAGAGGCGCCGCAAGGACGCACCGTCCGTAGGCGACCAGATTGTAGCCCTTGTACGATCCGATCAGGGTGGGCGGAGGGCTTCCCTCGTAGCGCGGCAGGGCTTTCACCGCTTTCACGGCGACTTCGCCGGCAACCGATGGGATGCCGAGAAACGCGTCGCCCACGCGGCAGACCAGGTAAGGCTCGCCGTCCCCGGCCAGGCTCAGGAATCCGTCAATGGCCTGGATCAACTGATCGCGGGTCTCACCGATGATTATCCATGGCTGCGCGCGGTCCGCCGCACGGGTGAAGTCAATGCGTCCGAGCGCGGCGGGCGCGCCGTAAAAAAGGCCGCGATAAAGGACCACGTTGTAGCCCCGGTAGGCCTGGAACAATTGAGGTTGGTCGGAGGCGTGCGCGACCGCCTCGTTGACTGCGGCGGACGCGGGCTTGCTCTGTTCCTTGCACGCCGGCGCGTTGTGCGTGGAGGCCAGGTCGGCATCCTTTCGTTCGACCTCCTGCGCGGTGAACTCGGTCCACGCCGTTGTGGGAATGCCGTTCTCATGGAGCGCGCGGACGATCCGCTTGAGCCTCTGATAGCGGACTTGCGCGTCAATATAAGGGGATTCGCTGTGCCACTCGCCGTCGGGGATGGCCACGGGGTAACGAGAATAGAGTTGTTCCCGGGGCGTGCGGAATTTAATGCCGAACTCCTCGGGCCGGTTCCAGTAGTCGGAGCCTCGGAAAAGCATCAGCGGGTTGACGAAGGGCACGCGCCCGATCCAGGGTTTCAGCGCCTTGAAGAACTCGATCGCCTCATCCACGTCCGCCTCGGTCTCGCCCGGAATCCCCACAATCGCGTTCACCTCGGTGGTGATGCCGGCCTCCGCGGCAAACCGCAGATTGTCGTGAACGACCTCCTTGCTGTACCCTTTCCGCTGAAGTTTCATCGTATTGGCGGACCAGCCATCCACGCCGAACCGCAGGCAGACGAAGCCGGCCTTCGCGAGCTTGAGGTAATATTCCTTTCCGGCGCGCTTGTTGCAGCGGAGTTGCGCGGTCATGTGAATCGCCAGGCCCCGCCGGATGATTTCATCGCACAGCCTCTCGATCAGCGACGTGTCGCCGTGCAGGTCGCTCTCATTGAAGACGAACTCGACGGCGCCCATCTTGCAGAAGTACTCGATATCGTCCACCACTTTCTCCGGCGTGCGGGCGCGCCAGTGGAAACGCTCCGCGCAAAAGCGGCAACGCGACCACGGACATCCTCGGCTTCCCACAATCGGCACCAGCCAGTAGCCGTTCCAGTTTCGATAACGCCGCGGGTCGGTCCATTCGTAACGCGGATGACCCAGCGGATCGAGTTCGGCCGGAATGGGGCCCGGCTGGAATTCACGGTCGGGCGTATCGCCGCGCGACCAGACGCCCGGCAGGTCGTGCGGCTTTTCGCCCCTGAGGATGGCTTTGACCAGCGGCCCGACCGTGAGGTCCGCCTCGCCCACGACGGTATAATCCGCCGGCGGGAAGATGAACTTGGCGACGCCCGGCTGCAGGCAGCTCATGCCTCCTGCAATCACCACCAGGCCGGGGAGGCGGCTGCGCACTTCCTGCACGATGTGCCGGGCGAACGTGAGGTTCGCCTGCTGCAGCGAACAGGCAAGGATCTTCGGTTGCGCCCGCACCAGTTTGGCGACGATCTCATCCATGTCCGGCTGGAAGTAGCCGACAAAATCGTCTTTTTCCCACTCGAGGTAGTGAACGGACTGCCAGGGGTCCTCCGGCATGCGCCGGCCCGCAGGCGTTCTCATCACGGGGATCGCGTCCAGAATCCGGTCCGAGTGGAAGCGATGATAGATGATATTGTCCAGGTCCACTGTCTGGAGGCGGATCCCCTCGCGTGCGAGCGCCATCTGCACATAACCGAATCCCACGGGCAATTGGGCGATGCTCCGGGCAGGGAAGTCCAGCAGAATCACATCCTGTCCCGGGAGGAACTCGATCTCCGGGATTTCAATGGGATAGATGCTCTTGACGGCGGGGACCCAGGCGCGCGAGGGGATCGCTCTCCAATCGAGATTTTTCAGGTCGTCCAGGGTCACTTGCCTGACGCGCGCGGGCAAGGCCTTGCGCATGCGGTCCAGGACGCGCCCGCGGACCTCGCACAGGAAAACGGTGCTCACGGCGGCGGGCAGAGACTCCGGGCGCATGGCGGCCATCCCGGCAAAGTCTCCGGCGGCGCGCACCGGGTCCTCATCCACGATCACCGAAACGCGTTCTCTCAAAATGGGCGATTGTTCGAGAAGATACCGGGCAAGGCGCCCGGCGCCGAAGAAGGCCACTCCGCCCTCCATGCCGGCGAGATGGTTGGCCAGAACCGACACGCAGCGACGGTCCTCCTCGCCGCCGTCAAACCGAAAACAGCGCGCGCGCGAGAAAACCATTTCCTTGAGATCGGCCTCAAGGGTTATGGCGGCATTCGCCATCTCTTTTTCCCTCTACTTCACCCGCACCGCAAGCTCAAAGCCATGGGCGATGAGATCGTCGGGCGGAATCGAACTCAATTCCTTCCGGATATCTTCGGTCAGGAGGTCCTTCCCTTCGTACGAGCGCACGAAATGCAGCACCTCGACGTCCGGGGCCTCCATGAATTCACGAATCCCGTATTCCTCGAAGCGCTTCCGGTTCACGTGGGCCGGGTTGAGCATGGATTCGAGGTACTCCTTCGGCTCTCTTCCCATCTTGCGCCGCATGACCGCGTCCAGGCCGCGCTTTCTGCAATGAGCCAGGATGGCCTCCGGAGTGAGGCGAAGATGAATCCACGGGAAGTCGTCGAAATAGCCGAACATATGATGCCCGAACGGCGAGAAATAAAGAGGGCCGGCCTGCAAATAAATGCAGCCGCCGGAGCAGGTGACGCGTTTCATTTCCTGCAGCGCGCGTGCGGGGTCTGTGATATGTTCGAGCGTGGCAATGGAGAAGCACGCGTCAAAGCTGCCGTCGGGGAAGTCCATTTCCGTCGCCCCCATTCGGCGATACGTGATGCGGGGATTGGGATACGCGCAGCCGACCGTGGCCAGCAGGTCAATGCCGGTCATGGATGCGGGCTCTTCGGCCAGGAGAAGATCGCACACGAGCCCGTCGCTGCAGCCGACTTCCAGCACGTGCTTGCCCTTCAGCGGCGGAACGAAGCGGAACATGCTGTTGAGATAGGCCTTGTTGTACACGATGCGATGCACGTCCTCGCCCCGGTACGTGCGAGCCGGACGATCGGCGGATGCGATAATCAGCCAGTCGGCCAATTGCGCCGCGAGCGCCTCCGCATGGTTGTCGGCCCACTTCGGCCGGCCATCGCACGGAAGGATGACGACATCGCAGCGTTCCTTGCGAAGGGCCTCCAGGAGTTCGGGCGACAAGCGGGCCGGATCGAAGAGGTCCGTCTCGCGGCCCTGGGCATCCTTCAGGACATGCATGGGGCCTTCGGCGTACTCCCGAGCCCAATGCGCGGGCGCCAGGCAGGCGACCTCGTAATCCGGGAATTGGCGCACCAGCCGTTTCGCCGTGGCGGGGGCGACGGTCCCCAGGAACAGCGCTTTGACTTTTCCGCCGGCCTTCGAACGGCGCTGAATTTCCTGCTGCACCTCCTCGATGGTGTTCCCGATCAGGCATTGACTGTAATTCCCCTTTTGCGCGCGCGCCAGCTCGAACGCTCCCTCGCTCTGCGGCGTGGCGAAATATTTTGTCGCGCAGAAGGTGATGGTGAAACCTTGATAATCGGGCAGCACCGTGCGGGCGGTTGCCGAAGCCGAATCATCGCCGACCGGCGGCAGCGCGCGCGGATTTTCAACCCGAGCGCCGCCGCTCCGCCGCGGCGGGCGCGGGGTCAGCGCGGATATCAGTTTCTTCGTCAAGGCCCGCGGCCCGAAGCCGGGAGGATTCCTTCTGCCGCTGAGCTTGACGCCCAGAGAACGGCCGAGTTCGAAGAGAATCGCCGCGGCCTGCGAGAAACTGACCTTCTGCCGAACCAGCTCGTTGCGCACGAAGGGAGAGCCGTCGGCGGAAGATGTGACTTGATCTATCCGGCTTCGCGCGTCTGCTTCGGAGGCGCACGCCAGGACTCCTTCACGAGACCGCGCGGACTCCTCCCTCAAGTCCATTTCTCCGAATGCCAGCGGCACGGCCAGGACCGTTCTGCCGAATTCAACGACATTGTACGACTTGTATGAGGAGAGCAGAATGGGCGCATAGCCGCCGCGAACGATCGGCGTACGCTGCAGGCGCTCCAGGACTTTTTCGGCGATCCGCATGCGGCCCTCATCGCCGCTCGCCGCGTACTGCGTCCGGGCTTTTGCCAGTTCGGTCACGAGCAGGCTGCGAAACAGCGGGAATGGTTCCGAGGCTCGGACCACCTCTTCCAGTTGTGCGGCAAAGCGGTCCGGCTCCGTCGGCCCCTCGCCGCCGAGGAGTCCATAGATCCGCCTGGGGATTGCGACGAACGGGGCCAGCCGCTCGTCGGGCAGCCACACACTCTCTTCCAGCTTGGAGAGCCGGCCCGTGTCCAGCCACTCGGCGACAAAGACGTCCAGGTCCTTGTTCCAGAGCCGTTGGGAAGCGGCGGAACCGTGCGGCAGGGTGGCGCCGGCGAGATGCGTGACGCAAACCTCAGGCGTGCACACCAGCTTGTAGCGCGTTTCCCAGATTTTCAGGCTGTAGTCAATGTCGAGGAAGTACTTGCTGAAGGCCTCATTGAAGCGAATGTCGCCCACTCTGCGCATGTGGACCAGGAGGCAGGCGCTGCATGCGCAGGGCGTTTCGCGGGGACGCTCCGGCACATCCAGGAGATGCGAGTGCGACCCGAACCGGTCGCCCATCATATACGCGCCGGTGAAGGATATATTGCCCGCGGCGTCTTTGTGCATGGGCGCGACGACGCCCACGTCCGGCTCCAGGGCGCGCAGCAGACCGTCCAGCCAGCCGTTTTCGACATACACGTCGTCATCCATGAGAACCAGGTAGTCGCTCCGGACCGCTCGAAGGACTTTGTTCATTTCCCGCGGATGATTGAAATCCCGGCTCCGATTGTTGTCGAGCAGAATGAGTTCCGCCTCGCTCGCGTGCTCCTTGAGCAGCGAAAGGCAGCGGGCGGAGTGCGTCTGCCGGAAATCGGCGCTGACGACCGCGATGGTCACCGAGGGCTTCCGCGACGATGTGTCGGACGATCCGGTGGGCCACCAGTTGACGTACTCCGGCCGACGGAACATATAAGGATCCGTGATATGGCCCAGCCGGCGGGTATAGCCGCTTCGTTTTCGCGCGGCGGATGATTCGTCAATCAGCGCGGCGAGGCGAAGCGCATTGGTCCGCCGCTCGTCGAGCTTCTCCATGAAGCGCCGGGAGTCCGCCTCGTGGATTTCCTGGCTGGGCACATAAACTTTGGCTTCCTCGGATTGGAAAACCGACTTGGCCTTCCCGTCCGCAGCCTTGTCAAAATTGTCATGCTCGAAAACCACGTCGGGCAGGTAGAAGATGCGTTTGTGGCCCAGGTGCGCGAGCATGCAATACGTGTCGTAGATGTGATCGTCAATCCGATACCGATGGTAGTCGGCCGGGCACAGGCCGATCTCACGGCAGGCCCTGCGCGAGAGGCAGGGGAACGTGCACAACTTCTCACGGAAGAGCAGGTCGTTGAGATGGACGAGGGCGATGTCGTCCCGGACGGATCGAAACACGTCGCCCACCGCCCGGTCCCAGTTCTTCGTTCGGACGATGATGTCATCGTTGACGAGCATCACGTGGCGGCCCGACGACGCCTCGAAACAGGCGCGGTTGAGCCGGCCCATGGAAAGCCCCGGCGGAACGACGACTTTTTTCAGACTGAGAGCGCTGAACTGGATGGACTGAGAGGCTTTGTCGTCCTCGTCCAGGCAGAGGACGACCTCCAGCGATCCCGGAACGAGGACCGTCTCGGCCACGCTCTCCAGGAAGCGCCGCACCAGCTCCGGCCGTCCCCTCGTCGGGAGGAGCAGCGAGTATTCGAACACGTTCAACGGCCATCCTCCGGTTCAGCCCGACGCATCAGACAGCAGCGGCGCGCTTACGCTTTTGCCGTCTTTCTCAAACCGAGAAACCAGGCGCGCCAGCCCGGCTTGGGTTTGGCATCCTCCGTCCGCCGCATGGCTTCGAGAGCGGCATGCGCTTGCGAGACAGCCTGGTCCTTGTCTGCGATCTCAGCGTCCTTCTCGGCAATCACTTTCCAGAGCGTGGCGAGCTCGGCGTCCTTATGCTCCATTTCCTGTCGGAGCGTGGCTAGATCGGCCTCGCTCGCCCGCCGCAGAGCTTCAAGAGCTGCGCGCAATTGGCAGGCGTCCTGGTCCTTGCCGGCAATCGCCGCCTCTTTTTCAGCGACCACTTTACGAAGCGCGGCGATTTCTTCATCCTGGCGTTCCGTCCCTTTTCGGAGCGCGGCCAGATCGGCCTCGGCCGCGCGGCGCAGGGCTTCGAGAGTCGCGCGCAATTGGCAGGCGTCCTGGTCCTTGCCGGCAATCGCCGCCTCTTTTTCAGCGACCACTTTACGAAGCGCGGCGATTTCTCCATCCCTGCGTTCCGTCTCTTTACGGAGCGCGGTCAGATCGGCCTCAGCCGCGCGACGCAGGGCTTCGAGAGCCGCGCGCAGTTGCGAGACGGCCTGGTCCTTGCCGGCCATTGCGGCGTCTTTTTCAGCGACCGCCTTACGGAGCGCGGCGATTTCTCCATCCTTGCGCACCGTCCCTTCGCGGAGCGCGGCCAGATCGGCCTCGCGCACCGCGGCGGCGGCTTGCAGCGCCCCGATTTGCGCCGCCTTTTCATCGAATTCAACGCGGAGGCGCCTGGAGCGCGCTCGATCAACGAGTTGTTGCGCCTGGGGCACGTCCTCCGCTACGACGAGCATGTGCTGCGCCTGGAGTTCATTCAAACGCGGCGCGTCGAGGCTTCGCAGGTCCAGCGGCCCCAACTCCACCGAAGCCGCATAGACTCTGCCGGCGTACCGCACGAGGTTATACCCTTCGTGATTTCCGATGAGGGCGGGAGAATCGTCCGCGATCGGCGGCTCGTTGAGCCTGGGCAGCAGACTTTCCATGCTCTCCGAACGGAGGACTTCGGGTCGCTCGCGAAGGGCTTGTCGGGTTATATCGAGACCTTGGAGAAGGGCATGCGGAACCGCGTATATGTTTTTCTCGTATCGGAAAAGAGCGTAAGTGCGCGTGTAGCAGAGCGGCGGAGGCGGCTGCTGGAGGCTGTCTTCAATGCCCGGAAAAGCGATGTCGGTCGGCTCCCAGCCCTGGCTCTGCGGCAGGCGGCGCACGCTCCAGATCGAATGATTGATCGAGTACTTCTCGAAGGTCTCGCCGACGGCCAGCACGACGCCGCAATGGACGGTTTGGAAATAATCGGTCTCTTTGCCCTGGTCGAGGAACCCGCGCTCGAAGTCGCGGATGCGGCCTTCGCAGTCGTGCCCGCAAAGAATTCCGCCGCTCCGCACCAGGTTGGAGTAGGCCTGAATGTCCCGCAGGACGCCGCCGTAGCGGTGGTCCCCGTCAATGAACACCAGGTCAAAGGCGCCCTCTTTGAGTATCGCGGCGGCAAGGTCCGATCTGCCCCTGATGGGCACGACGGTATTCTCAAGCCCTTGCTCGCAAATCCCGGCCCAGAACCTGGAGAATATATCCTCTCTCTGCGCCGCCGCGAAAAGCTCCGTGCCGGGACTGCCCTTCCACCAGTCCACGCAGAAGAGGTGCCCATCGTGACATTGCGCGACCTTGCCGAGAATAGCGGCGGATTCGCCGAGCCAACTGCCCACTTCGAGGAACCGGGCGCCCGGACGGGCCGCCGCCTCGGCCAGGGTGCGCAGGACGATCTCCTGTTCGCGGCTCGGGATCTGCTTCGCGGGCGCGGTCATCTGTGGCTGTTTCCTTCGACTCCGGACACGAGCGTAAAGGAACTCTCCAGCGCCGCGATCCCATCGAACCGCCGCGTCTGGCGCACGGCCAGATGGATGACGCTGGTGCGAATGTCAATCGGCACGTCCTCCGCCGGCTCTTTCTGGGCCAGCCCCAGGTCCATAAAGTAGTCGCCGTAATGAACGTTGAGCTGAATCGTGAACTTCCCCAGAAGGATCTCTCCGCCGGACACCGGGGCCAATTCCACTCCCATGAACCGCGTGTTGCTCCCGTTGACCATGAGGCCGTCGAGGGCTCTCAGGGCGTATCCGAACATCGGGTTGGCGATCGGCTGGTGCACGCGGGCCTTCACATAGATGTCCACGACCTCGCCGCTGTCCATGGCCGCCGGGGCGCAGGAGGCGGCATCCGCGACGAGGAAGTCCACGATTTCGCCGCGACGATCGCCGAAACGGTATTCATTCCTATTGTAGCCGCTGCGCGCCGGACAATGATCTCCCGGCGGCGTGTCCCGCAGGAATTCCTCGATCTGCCTGGCCCGGAGCGCTTTTGCCTTGTCGTTCACCGCCTCTCCGGTCGTCGTCTCGGCGGCCGATGCGCCGCGCGGCTGGGCGCTGTCGGGGCGCGAGGCGTCCACCGCCTCGCGGACCGCCTTTTCCGAATTGCCGACGAAGATCCGCTTTTCCTCCACGCGCTGCTCGATGACCGTCTCCGGCAGACTCGAGAAATCCATCGGCCCGAGTCCCTGGTCCACCGCGAACAACCGGCGGCCGAATTTCACGATGTTGAACCCCTTGTAACCTTCGAAGACCAGTTCCGGATACGGCGTGTACCCCTCGATGACGCCGGTGAACAGCAGCTCATTGTAACAGTTCGCCACGTGCTTCGGCTCGCCCTGTTCGAGCACCCGGCCATGGTCCAGGAGAATGGCGCGGTTGCAATGTTCCACAATCGCGTTCGTATCGTGACTGACGAAGAGGATGGTTTTTCCGCCCGACTGGAACTCGAGGAACTTCCGGTAGCACTTGTGCTGGAACTTGGCGTCGCCGACCGCGAGCGCCTCGTCCACCACCAGGATATCGGGGTCCACGTAGATCGCGGCGGCGAACGCCAGGCGGGCATACATCCCCGAGGAATAGGTCTTCAGCGGCTGGTCGAAGAACTCGTCAATCTCAGCGAACTGCTGGATCACCGGAAGCCGGCTCCGCATCTCCGACGCCGAATACCCGAATGTCCTGCCCTGCATCAGAACGTTCTCCCGGCCGGTGAACTCCGGGCTGAAGCCGGCGCCCAGCTCCAGCAGCGCCGACACCCGCCCGCGGACTTCCACCGTGCCGGCCGTGGGCCGCAACACGGAACTGACGATCTGCAGCAGGGTGCTCTTCCCCGATCCGTTTCGGCCCATGATGCCCAAGGTCAGCCCCTTCGGCACATCGAAGCTGACCTCCTGCAAGGCCCAGAACTCCTTGTGATGCTTCTTCCGGAAAGGGTCGAGCGCCTCCAGCAACCGTTCCTTGGGCGAGCCGTAGAGCCGGTATTTCTTGGAGAGCCCCTTTGCCGAGATGGCCAGGGAATCATCCGCCATTCTAGAGCACCTCCGGGAAGTCCGGCTTCAGCCGCCGGAACAGCAGCCCGCCGGCGGAGAAGAGTCCCAGGCTGACGATCCAGAAATAAATTCCCGCCTTCCAGTTCTGCCAGAGCGGCGCGTACAGGTCCGGGATAAAGCTCGCCCGGTAGCCGTGGATGACGTAGTACATGGGATTCAACTTAGGCAGAAAACGCAGAGACTGCGGCAACCGAAGCATCATGTCCTCGGTCCACACCACCGGCGTCAGCCAGAACCACATATTCAGCACCACGGCGAGAATCTGACCGACGTCGCGGTAAAAGACGTTCAGCGCCGCGACGATCCATCCCAGGCCCACGCTGAACACGGCCATCCCGAGCAGGAAATAGACGAATTGAACGTTGTAGAACGAAAACCGCAGACCGCTGGCCATGATCACGATGGCCAGGATCACCAGCATGATCACATGGCTGACCATGCTGGCCAGCCAGTGTGCGAGGGGCAGAATCTCCGTCGGAAAAACCGTCTTCTTGACCAGGTACGGATTGCCGGTGACCGCATTGCTGCTCGCCGATACGGTCTCGGCAAAGGCCGTCCAGGGAATCAGACCGCACAGGAAGTAGACGATGAACGGCGTGTTGCCGGCCGGGTGAACCCGGAAGCCGAGCGAAAAGATCACCCAGTAGATGAGGATCATCATCAGCGGGTGCGCGACCGACCAGGCCATCCCGGCGAGCGTCCCCACGTATCGCTTGCGAATTTCCATTCGGGCCATGGCCCAAATAGTCCTTCGGTTGCCCACAACCCGGATCACGAACCTTGCGAGGGACGCCAAGAGGGACTCTCCGTGTCTGCGCAAGACAACTCAGTCTCTGGGAGGTTAGTGTATCACGTCGCGTTGCGCTGCCGCAACGCCCGCGGACCGCGGCGCAGTGTCAACATCGGCTGAGAAGGAGTGATGCTGCCGGGATTCCCGAGTGAGGCGATGCGTAGTGGAATCATTCCGGAATCATTCGGGTCGCTTCCGCGCCCTCGATATCCGCGGAATCCGCCACCTGCCGAACTGAGGCCGCTTTTGAAAGCCTGCCGATGGCAGCGTTGGCTGCGGACAAACAGACCAGGCGCCTCAGCACGCGTGCCCGCGCCGCCTGCCACTCCAGAAAGGCGCGGCGCGCCGCCTCGTCCTGGAACCGGGGTGCGGCCGGGTTTTCAGGCATGGCCATTTTCTCCCGCGTCATTTTCGTTGCTGGAGCACGGTCTATCGCCTGGGCCGCATGCCGCGGGGCGGCGTGGCAATCTCGACGACGACTTTTTCGCTTGTCGGCCATCCCGCCTCTCCTCTCATTTCCCTGGGCCTGGCGGTTCGTGTCTTCAGTGTTAGCGTTATTCCGGCCACAGGACGTTTTTTGCCGTCATAGACCGTGTTGATAAGAGGCCTACTCGAACCGGAAGTTTTCGCTCCTGATAAGCTCGCAGCAGGCATTTGCCGCATTCGCGTCAAAAAGCGTGCCGCAGCCCTTGGTCACTTGTTCAATCACAAGCTCAATCGTCATAGCCGGACGATAGGGACGAGGAGAGGACATTGCCTCGACCACGTCGGCCACGGCCAGAACCTGCGCTTCGAGGATGATCTGGCTCCCCTTGAGTCCATGAGGGTAGCCGGAGCCGTTGAGCCGTTCATGGTGCTGCAGCGTCGCGTCTGCAACAGGCCAGAAGAAGTCAATCTTTCGCAAAATGTCATAACCGACCTGCGGGTGCGTCTTGATGATGCCGAACTCGCATTCGCTGAGCTTCCCCGGCTTGGAAAGAATTTCGGCGGGCACGGCGATCTTCCCTATATCGTGCAGGAACCCGGTAATCTCGATGCCTCGCTCCTGCGTCTCGCTGATGCCCAACCGTCGAGCGATTGCCGCAGCCAGGCGTGCGACGCGCCGTTCGTGCCCCGCCGTGAAGGGGTCGCGGATTTCAATTGCCGACGATATGGCTTCGACACTTCCGTCCATCACGCGCTCAAGACGACTCTCGCGCTCCTGCAGCGCCGAGGTTCGGTCAATGATCAGGTCCTCCATCCTTTCCCGGTAGCGCAGGTTTTCAGCTTCGAGTCTCGCCTTTTCGTCATTCAACGTCCTGATTTTGCAGGCGTTGCCTACAGAGCGCAGGACGGCCTCTTTGGTACAGGGTTTGAACAGGTAGTCCACGGCCCCATCCCGGAGCGATGCCGCCGCCGTCTCGGCCGTCGGTTCACCGGTCATCATGACCACCAGCGTGCGCGGCGTGGCCACCTTGATCTTTGCGAGGAGTGCGACACCATTCAGGCCGGGGAGAATGATATCCGAAAGAATGACATCGAATTCCTTTGCGCGGAACAGCGTTTCCGCCGCATCGGCGTTCTCGGCCGTATCCACTTCGTACCCGGCGGCGCCGAGGAACGTGCTGAACGTCCTGCGTATCGCCTTCTCGTCGTCTACAACAAGCACTTTTGCCATGACATGGTCTCCATTGCCTTTTCGTCACTTGCCGGGTGGCTCAACGCTCATCCGGGTCGCCTCGGGGCATCCATCACGTTCTTCGCACGACCAGAATCGTCTGGTCGTCTGTTTGCGGTTGTCCCGTGCTGAAATACGACACGGCCTGGGCCACCGCGCTGACCAGCGCATCCGGTTGCCCGTGGTGTGTACGAAGTACCTCTTCCAAACGGGCAGCGCCGAAGAACTCCCCGTTGCCATCCACGGCATCCGTGATGCCGTCGGTGTACAAGACCAGACTATCACCGCTCTCCAAAGTCAGGTCGGAACCGTCATATTCGCAGTTTTCATCCACGCCGAGCGGCAGTCCATTCTTAACCGCGACCGGACTCAGCGTGCCTCTTTTTTCGCAGATCAGGTATGGCGGCGAGTGGCCGGCGCCGTAGATGGACGCCGTGGAGCGGTCCATGTTGATCACGACCATCAAAGCCGTGGCGAAGGTGCGGTCGCACCATTCCCTCGCGAGGAAGCGGTTGACATAGGGCAGCAGCCCTTCGGCGTCGTTTCGCAGGGAGGCGACCGCGCGGAAGTAGCTCATGACGCGCGCCATGTACAATGCGGCGGCAATGCCCTTGCCGCACACGTCTCCGAGGAGCACAACTTGCATGTTGCCGATCAAGGGAAGGACATCATAGAAATCGCCTGCCACCTTGCGGGCGGAATGACAGTACGCCGCGAACTGTAAGTTTCCTCCCGCGGGAAAGGCCTTCGGGAGGAAGGCCTGCTGGATGTCCTGCGCCAAATCGAGCTCGAAGTCTATGCGTTTCTTTTCCTCCTCCACTTCGCGCAATTCCGCTTTTTCCAGAGCAATCACCAGGAAGTTCGCGACCGTGCTCAGCAGCACCTGGTCCGATTCTTTGAAGACCGCGCCGTCGCGCTTGTTGTTCACGTTCAGCACGCCGATCACCCGGTCCCGGAAGAGCAGGGGAACACTCAATAGAGAGCGCGTACTATAGTGGGCAGCGCTTTGTCGTTTGAAAAGCGGGTGCGTGGCGACGTCCTTGACCAGCAGGGGACGGCCATGCAGAGCGACCCAGCCGGCAATGCCTTCGCCCATTCTAATCCGCGCGGCCTTGACGACGTCCGGGGCAATGCCGTGGGCGGCGCGGATGCGCAGCGTCTTGCCGCCCGGCTCGATCAACATCAACGAGCATCGGTTGACCTCGAGCATGCGCCCGACCCGGCGCACGAGTTCGTTCAGGACTCTTTCTGAATCCTTCTGGGACGCGACGATGTCGCTGATTTCCTTAAAGATCGCCTGCACGAAAGACTGACCTTGATCCAACGACGCTATCATGACACGTCTCCTTAGCCTTGTTGCAGCATGTCCAGCCCAAAAGGGCCGGCCATCGTCGAGCGACGGGTTTCCCCGCCGACGACTGCCCTCGCTCCGTCCGTAGCCACCATGTTGCACTTCCCGAATGTAAGCGTCTATCAATCAATTCCGAGGCTGCTGCTTCTGATCCTCGGCGAAAGTGGTCGGGTTGCGCGCGTAAACGCGGGCGACGTTCATCTCCACGATGCCGTTCCTGACGAGGTTGGCCAGGGAGTGGTCGAGCAGGTACATGCCGGACTTGCTGCCCGACTCCTGACACGTCTGGATCTGGTCCATGTGCCCCTGCCGGATGAGATTGCTCACCGCCGGCGTAACGATCAGCACTTCGGTCGCCAGCACACGCCCCTTCAGGTCGCGGCGCGGCAGCAGGACCTGTCCGATGACGCCCTGCAGGACCGATGCCAACTGCCTGCGCACTTGCTCCTGCTGCCCGCCCGGATAGGCGTCCACGATGCGATTGATGCATTCAATGGTATTGGTCGTGTGAAGGGTGGTCAGCACCAGGTGGCCCGACTCCGCCGCCGTGATGGCCATCGAAGTCGAGTCCAGATCGCGAATCTCGCCCACGAGGATCACGTTGGGGTCCTGCCGCAACACGTGCCGGAGCGCGCTGGCAAAGGAAGGCGTATCCACCCCCACTTCCCGCTGCTTGACAATGCTGCCCGAGCCGGCGGAGGCGTAAATGTACTCGATGGGGTCCTCAATGCTGATGATCATACACTGGCGCTGACGACGGATCAGATCCACGATGGAGGCGAGGGTCGTGCTCTTGCCGGATCCCGCCGGACCGCTGACGATCACCAGCCCCTTCTGCAGCTTGGCGAGGTCCTGCACGACTGCGGGCAGTCCAAGCTCGTCCCACGGTGGAATGGAGATGGATATCACGCGGAAGGCCGCCTCGACGTTCCCCATACCGATGTTCACGTTGACTCGGAATCGTGTGCCTTCAGGAAGGGTGTATGAGAAGTCCATATCCTGGTGCTGCTGAAAACCCTGGCTTTGCTCCTCGCTCATCATGCCCATCAGGATGCGCTCGAGCACGGGGGCCTCGAGGACTTGGGTGTCGCCCGGCACAAGGTTGCCGTTAATGCGGAACATCGGAGGCCGGCCGGCTGTCAAGTGTACGTCCGAAGCTCCCCGCTGCACCGCCTCCCGCAAGATCTGGTTCATCCTGCCGGATTCCGCGTACTCTTCCATTGCATGGCGGTCGTCCGGATCCATTTTGTCAATCGCGATCCCGTGAAGAAACAAGGTACCGCCCGCGACTTCCGCTAGCCGCACAACGCGTCCCTGCGCCCGCACCGGCGCGCGCACCAGCCCCGTGATGAACAGTTGCATGTCCACGCGCGACCCGACCTGCAGCGGCTTCTGGCCCTCGAACGCGATGCCATTCGCGCTGACATCCACCGCCGTTGCCGTCCCCGCCAGCGGCTTGAGATCCTCGGTTTGGTACTTGACCATGAAACGGGCGCGCTTGCGCCAACTTTTCCGTTTGGATAAGAGCAGATCATTCTCGTGGACTAGACTTGAACGCGCCATGCTATCGCCTCCTAAAAGGGTGCCCACCGCCGCCTTGTTGCAGCGCCTCCAGCCTGTAAGTTCCAGCCATTGTCGAGCGGTGAGCCCACGCACATCCGCGTTTAGCGCCCGTCCTCCGTCTCGAGGTGACCGCGCCGCCATGGTCCTTAATAATCCCGTGGCTGATCGCAAGCCCGGGCCCGTGCCGCGGTCGCGCGGCTTTCAAATGGACATCTCCAGCTCGAACGCGTCTTCCAATGTGGTAATGCCCGCGATGGCCTTGCGCAGCGCGTTCTCGAGCAAGCTGCCGGACGCGTGCTTTCTTTGGTACGCGCGCAGTTCGGCCTCCGGCGCGCGGCGCGTCACGAGTTCTTTCGCCTCATCATCGAGGTGGAAGTACTCGAAGACGGCGGCGCGCCCGCGATAGCCGGTCCCGGCGCAGTTGGCGCAGCCGGCGCCGCGCCAGAGCCGTTTCGGAATGTCCTCCTGGAGGAGTTCGTGCATGCGCGCCCGCACCGGGTCGGGCAGGTCGTACTCTTCCTTGCAATGCGGGCAGATCGAGCGCACGAGCCGTTGCGCGGCCGCCGTGATTAGCGTCGAGGCGATCAGGTACGGTTCGGTGCCCATGTTGACCATGCGCGTAATGGTGGAGACGGAGTCGTTGGTGTGGATCGTGCTCAAGACGAGATGCCCGGTGAGCGAGGAGCGGATGCCGATCTCGAGCGTTTCGAGGTCGCGCATCTCGCCGACCATGATGATGTCCGGGTCCTGCCGCAGGATGGACCGCAGCGCGCGCGCGAAGGTCAGCCCGATCTCCGGCCGCGCGTGCACCTGCGTGACGCCCTCGACCTCGTACTCGATCGGGTCTTCGACGGAGATGACGTTCTTGGTGACGTTCTTGACGTATTGGAGGCTCGCGTAGAGCGTGGTGGTCTTGCCGCTGCCGGTCGGCCCGGTGACCAGGATCATGCCGCTCTGCCGGGCGAGGATCTTCTGCATATGCGCCAGGAAGGCCGCGTCGGTGATGATCTTGTTCAGCTCGAGGTTCACTGAGCTCCGGTCGAGGATTCGCAGCACGACCTTTTCGCCGTTGATGGAGGGCAAGGTAGAAACGCGCAGGTCTACGTCGCGCCCCTGGAACTTTGCGCGCATGCGGCCGTCGAGCGGCAGCCGTTTCTCCGCGATGTCCAGCCGCGAGAGGATCTTGATGCGCGAGATCACGGCGTTCTGCATCCGCTTGGGCGGCGGGATCGTTCGGCGCAGGCGACCGTCCACGCGCACGCGGACGGAGACCGCTTCGCGGCCGGGTTCGATGTGGATATCGCTGGCGCGCTCGGCGATGGAGTCTCTGATCAGCGAGTCCACGTATTTCACCACCGGCGCGTCCTCGGCCTCGTTGCGGAGCTGCTCGGCCTCCGCCACGGACTCATCGCTCTCGAGGCTGATTTCCTCTTCGTTTCCGGTGGTGACCATATCCGAGGCGCTGCGTTGCAGATCGGAACGGATCCCATAGCAGCGCTCGAGCGCTTGGCGGATGGCGTGTTCGGTCGCGGCCACCGGCTTCACCTCGAAGCCGGTCACGGCGCGGACCACGTCGAGCGCGTAGACGTTGCCCGGGCTGCTCATAGCGACGACGAGGACGTTGCCCTCAATGCGCAGGGGAATCAGCGAGTAACGGCGCGCAATGCGGTCCGGCACCACTGCAATCGCCGCCGGCTGCGTCTCGGAAGGCTCGGTCAATTCGGTGAAGCCGACTCCCAGGCGAAGGCTCACCGCATACGCGAGCTGCCCTTCGTTGATCACTCCTTTGTGGAGCAGCCGCATGCCCAATCGGGCGTAGGCGTCTTCCTTGCTGTCGAGCGCCTGATCAATCTGTACCGTCGTGACATAGCCCAGGTCCACCAGGATTTCGCCGATGCGCCGGCCCGGCGTATTGCCGTTCGTTTCCGGCTCCGAAGCGCCCGCCGCGCCGGAAGCCGCCGCGCCGGCTGCGTTGTTTTCGGGAATCACGGCGAGCGGGACGGCTTCCCCTGCCGTTCCCGCCGGGCGGGGCTTGTAGGCCAGCATCTCAGGCCGCGCGGATGAAACAACCATGGTAAACGACCTTTCTGAAAATGTCGCCGGGTCCGCCGCAGGCGGAATGCCGAATGTCTTGTGATGAATTCATTCGGCCATGGGCCATCCGTCAATGGCCGCCCATCATCTCTTCGGTTCTTTGAGGCGCTCCACAAACACGCCGGGTTTCTCCCCGCCGCCGACGGCCGTCGCTCCGTATTCCCCGTTTGAAGTCAGGTCGCCCGCGAGCCGCTTGAGCGCCGCGCGGTGAATCTGGCAGACGCGGGGAACGGTCACATGGAGGATGGCGCCTATCTCGTGCAGCGCCAGCCGCTCGAAGTAATAGCGCCTGATGACCATCCGCTCGGTCCCGGGCAGGCGAAGGATGGCTCCGGCGAGCCGGGACTTGCTCTCCTCGAGCGCCGCGCAGTCCGGCGGCTGGAGTGCGGAGTCGCGCCGCTCGTACTGCGGCATCGCATACTTCCCATCGAGCCCACCCGCCGGCGGCGGGGCGTCCAACGAGAAAAACGCGTGCGCACCGGCGACCTTCAGCCTGGCGAGATCCTGCGCCGCGAGTCCCGCTCGGCCGCAAATCTCGGCGGACGTCGGCGGCCGGCTGACTTCCTGCTCGAGTTCCGCGCTGATGCGCGCGACGCGTCGCAGCGTCGAACGCACCGAACGCGGCAGCCAATCGGCGGACCGCAGCAGATCCAGCATAGCTCCGCGGATCCGGATCATAGCGTAAGTGTGAAAGCGTATGTTCCGGCCCGGGTCAAAACGGTCGGTCGCTTCAATCAGGCCCAGCGTGCCCGCTTCCAGCAAGTCTTCCCGGTCAACGTGAGACGGCAAGTGCGCGGCGACGCAGGACAGGACATGTTTCACCAGCGGCAGATGGTCCAGAATCAACTTCTCCCGCACCGCTTGCGAAAAACGCCCGGCATGGCGTCCGCGCTCCACGGCTTCTCCTGCACATGGGCTCGCCTTCCGGCCGAACGACGCGCGACGAGCCGCCATGCCCGTGACGCGATCCGCCGTGGAAGTTATCATCTGCTTCTCCTTTTCCGGCCCGTCGTTGCTTTTCAAGTGCCGCATCATCCGTCGCGCGCACCGGCGCTCACCGCCCGCACCCCGCTTAACCCGCCGCCGAGAAAGAAAGCGCACAAGAGCGACGCGTTATCACTCTCGACGGTCCAGATTTCCTCGATAATCTCGATCATGTGATCCAGCAGCGTATCCAATTTCGAGCGGTCCGGGCATTTCGGCGGCTTCTTGAAAAGCACAACGGCCCTCGCGGCGCGCATTCCCAATTCGATCTCTTCGACCATCTGGAGGAGGTCCTCCTTCTCGTCCCGGAGGTCGTGGAATTGATCCAGGTCCCATCCTTCGTGGAGCGTGTCGTGCTGTTTCCATGTGAGCCTGCGGACGTGCGTGTAGAGTTGCGCCTCTTCTTTGTAACCGTGCACCAGGGCGTTGATAGCCGCCGCGACGTCGGTCAGCGTGTCGTTCTTCACGGAATTCCCTCCTCATATCTCGCAAAATGAAAGTGTGCGGCCCAGCTCAGGCCACCGTTTGCACCGGGTCGTCTCCCTGACGGAACGCTCCCCGCGTGTCAATCCAGTCTTCAATCCCGGACGCAATCTCTGCCGGCGGACTTGGCGCGATACAGGGCCTCGTCGGCTGCCTGGAGAAGCGCCCCCGCCGAGTTACGGCCCTCGCTATCCGCGACGCCAAAGCTCACTGTGACCTCCAATGTCTTGTCGCGAACTGTCAAGTGTCCGGAGCGGATGCTCATCCGCAGCCGCTCGGCGAAGGCCATGGCGCCCTGAAGAGAGATTTCCGGCGCCACGACGACGAACTCCTCGCCGCCGAAGCGAACAGGGGTATCCGATTGGCGGCAGCGCGCGGCCAGCAGGCGGGCCACCTGGCGCAGGACATCGTCGCCTGCCGCATGGCCAAACTGGTCGTTGACCCTTTTGAAATGATCAATGTCCGCCATAATGACCGACAGATGCTCACCATACCGCACATGTCTGGTCCACTCGCGCTGAAGGCATTCGTCCAGGGCCCGGCGGTTGAACAACTCGGTCAGGGGATCCATCAAGGCGTGTTTCCGGAGCAGGTCCTGGAGACGCTTGGTCCGCAAGGCCGCCCGGACGCGCGCGCGCAACTCGAATGCGTCGAAGGGCTTGGTGACGAAGTCCACGCCTCCCAGATCCAGTCCCTTGACTTTATCGTCGGCGCCGTCCGACCCGGACAGGAAGATCACCGGAATCGAAGAGGTGAGCGCCTCGCTCTTCAGTCGCCGGCAGACCTCGAAGCCGCTCATGCCGGGCATGTCCACGTCCAGCAGGACCAGGTCCGGGATATCGCGGCTGGCCGCCTCAAGCCCATCTTTGCCGCCGCCGGCGCACAGAATCTCGTGGCCTTCATGGGCCAGCCGGGCCTTTGCCACAGCCAGCGCGTCGGGGCTATCGTCTATAATGAGTATCTTCATGTCTTCCCCACATCCGAGGACACGTAATCCGGCACGTGTCCTGCTTGAATTCTCTCGCACAAATGCCCCAGGTGGTCCAATACTCGAATCGCCGCCTCGGCGTCGCCCGACCTGGCGTGGGATTCAAGCTCACCGGCCGCGTCGGTCAGGCAGGCGAAACCGTAACTGCCCCCGGCGCCCTTCATCTGGTGGGCCAGTCTGCGAAGCGCGTTCCACTGACTGTTGTGCGCCGCCTCCCGCATCTCCGCCAGTCGTCGCGGCAATTTGCCGACGAACTCCGCAATGATCCCCGCCATGTCCGGGTCGGTGCGGAAGACTGAGTGAATAGCATTCTCCGAAGACGCCTTCCCCGACGCCGGCACAACCGGCCCGCTCTCGCTCCCGGGTCCCGGACTGCCCATCAGCCGGGCGAGAATCGCCAGCAGGGCTATACGGTTCACCGGTTTCGTGGCGTAGTCATCGCACCCGGCGGCGATGCACTTCCGGCGATCTTCCGGCATGGCGTGGGCTGTCAGGGCAACGATCGGCTTGTCGTACTTCGACTGACGCAGTTGACGGGTCGCGTCGTACCCGTCCATCACCGGCATTTGCATGTCCATGAGGATCGCGCCGTATGGCGCGCCCGCCGACAGCGCCGCCAGGGCTTTTTCCACGGCTGTTCGGCCGTTGGAGGCCAGGTCCACCTCCGCCCCGGCCATGCGAAGGATGAGGGAGATGAGCTTCTGGTTGTCAAGGCCGTCCTCGGCCAGCAGAACTCTGCCGCGAAGCTTCACGTCAGCGGGGGAAGGTGATCGTGATTCATGAGACATCCGAGTTGCCGCCTCGGAAAGATCACTCAGCATGCGGACAGACTCGGGAAGGTCCGTTTTCATCGTGAAGGTGAACGTACTTCCCTTGCCCGGCACGCTGACGACGTGGACGTCGCCACCCAAGGCTTCCGCCAGCCGTTTGCTGATGGCCAGGCCCAGCCCGGTGCCCCCGTACTGCCGCGTCGTGGAGGAATCCGCCTGGGTGAACGGTTGGAAGAGCCGCTCGATCTGCTCGGGCGTCACGCCGATACCTGTATCCTTCACGTCGAAGGCCACGGCCGCGCGTTCGGCCTGGGCGTCCGTGACGCAGCGCACGACGATTTCCACGTGCCCCTTGGAGGTGAACTTCGCGGCATTACTGACCAGGTTCACAAGAACCTGTCGTATCCTTGCCGGATCGCTCAGGATCGTCTCCGGCAGGGGGAACTCGTAGCGGGCGTTCAGGCTCGTGTCCTTCTCAACGGCCCGGACCCTCATCAGCGACACCGTCTCTTCAACTAACTGCACGAGCGAACAGGGCACGCGCTCGACTTGAATTTTGCCGGCTTCGACCTTCGCCAGGTCCAGGATTTCGTTGATGAGTTCCAGCAGGAGCTGGCCATTGCGACGAATGACCTGAATACTCTCTTTGTTCTGCACGCGCGTGGCGCAGGCTTGGTGATCCGGGCACGCGATGCAGCAGCACTCGATGGAGTTATCGAGCATGTCGGCGAATCCCAGGATCGCCGTCATCGGCGTGCGGATTTCATGACTCATGTTGGCCAGGAAAGCGCTCTTGGAAGCGTTGGCGGCATCGGCGGCAGCCTTGGCTTGTTTCAGGGCTTCCTCACTCTGCTTCTGTGCGGTGATGTCGCGGACCGTTGCCAGGATAAACACCTTGCCGGCCTGCTCCACCCGGGTGAGGAGCACGTTGGTGGGGAATTCCTCGCCGTCGAGCCGCTTGTGTATCCACTCGAAGAAGTGGGTGCCTTCGCGCATGGCCTTCTCAATCAGCACCCGGGCCTTCTCGGCGGAAACGCTCCCGTCCGGCTGCCGTTCGGGAGAAAGGTCCGCAGGCCCGTGCAAGAGGAACTCCGCCTCACTCTTTGCCCTGAACATCGCCACCGCTGCCGGGTTCCCGGATGTGAAACTCCATGACGGCGGCGCGTCGGTCATCAGGGCGTCGCGCGAGCTTTCAAAGAGAACCCGGAACCGCTCCTCGCTCTGCCGCAGCGCCTCCTCCGCCCGTTTGCGGTCGGTGATGTCCATATACGTTCCGAGCACGCCGATGATTTCTCCCGTAGAGTTGGGCAGAGGGACCTTGCTCGTGAGAACCGTGATGGTGTTTCCTTCAGGGGTCGTCTGGGGTTCTTCGGTGAGAAGCCTGGGGCGGCCGCTCTCGATGACTTGGCGGTCATCGGCGCGATATAATTCCGCCTGGTTGCGCCACACCATCTGGTAATCATCTTTTCCGATGATGTCTTTCGATTCGGCAAATCCCGCATCGCGCGCGAATGCCGCGTTACAGCCCAGGAAAACGAGGTTCTTGTCCTTCCAGAAAACCCTCATGGGTATTGCTTTGATAATACCTTCGATGATCTGTTGTGATGCCCGCAGCGCCTCCTCCGCCTGCTTGCGCCACGTGATATTGACGATGGAGGCGACGATGTGCGGTCGCCCGCCAATCACCGCCGGATCGGCGCTGATCTCAAGCCAGGGCTTGACCTGTACGCCGCCGACGGCCAGGACGGGCTGGACCTCAATCGCGTGAGCGGGTTGGCCGGTCTTGAAGACGTCTTCAATGACCGCTCGGATCGGACATGATGCACATGAGGAACTTCTCCCGCATCCTCCGGGGTGCTCTGAGGCATGCAGGCAGCCGAAGGCATCCCCGGGTTGGCGATTGACCATCTCGGCGGAGGTCTTGGCGACCAGCTTTGCGGCGACGTCGTTGACGGCTGTGATCACCGTGTTCGCGTCCATCAGCAGCAGCCCAACCGGCGAGGCATTGAACGTGCTTTGCCATCGCTGCTGGGAGGCCCGGGCTTCCTGGACGGCCTGCTCCAACTTTGTGGATTGGTCAATCACAACCCTTTCCTGCACCGTCAGCAACGCGGTCAGTGCCGCCACCTCAGCCTGCAGAATAGATGCCTTGTCGAGAACATCGCGGACAGCCACAACCTTTGCCTCCATATGGGAACGGTTTCCGACGCATCAGCCGAAGACTCTCCCGCTAACGAAGGACAGGAGGGCAATGCCGATGCTCAATGCCAGCGTCTTGAACATCTCGGCGGTCTCCGGCGGAACGTGGGCTCTGGAAAACAAGATCGTTGTGTAGAGATTCCCTGACGGCAGCATCCCACCGAAGCCGATCACGGACCGAACGCCGAACGGCACGACGAATTCCTTCTGCGCCGGCACATACTCGTTGCCGACGGCGTCCGGGACATAGAAGACGTTGTACGTCTTCTGCGTCAGATCCATGATGACCTTCGGGTCGGGCTCCAGCAGGGTCTTGATCTCCAGCCCAAGCTGTTGGACCAGTTGGCGGACCATCGGCACGCGGTTGACGAACTGCTCGCTGGGCAGCGGGATGACTTTATGCCCTTGGGAGTTCCTCCGGAAGTTCCACTCCGGCCTCGCGCCGGCGGTGGCGAGCAGGACCAGACATTTCATCGAGGGAGGTGGCGAAGACGCGCCGATCATGTTCCGCGCAGCAGCCCGTAACTCTTCGTCAAGCTCGTCGTAGAAGTGAGTCTTGAATAAGCGAGCCAGGACGAAAGCCTGCCGGCCCGTCTTGCCGTCGAGGAAATGGTCATAGAGATAGCGCACTATGCGGTTTGCCGTTTCCTCCATGCTCGTCGCTCCGGCCGCCATCGTCCTCAGCGCGCCGGAGCATTCGGCCATGTCCTTCATCGTGAAGTTGCCGATGTCATGCATCTTCGCTTCTCCCGGAGCGGCTACGTTCGTTACAATATTCTCTGCCGATGACGCATCTGCCGACGGCAAGCGCGCAGATGAATTGTGCGTTGCCTGCGACCGCACAGCCGCTGTCTCGCGCAGGGACTCGCGTTTCACGTCATTCTCCATGTTCTTTCCTGGCCGACGCGGCGATAAACCCAAGCCACACCCAGAGACATTTCACGGTTCGCTGATCTCCTCGCGGATCTTCCGGAACTCGGAGACGCCTTCCATAAAGGCGTCGAAGACGGCAGGGGCGAAGTGTTTCCCTCGTCCCTCTCGCATGACCTCAAGGGTTTGTGTTTCGGGGATCGCCGGGCGATAGACCCGGTTGTGCGTCATGGCGTCATACACGCTGGCGACGGCCACGATGCGCGCGCTGAGCGGAATGGCATCGCCGGCGAGCGCGTGGATATAGCCGTTGCCGTCCCACTTCTCGTGGTGCCACAACGCAATGTCCCTGGCCATGCGCAGCAGCGGCGCCTCCTCGCCGGAAAGCATCTGCGCCCCGATGACGGTATGCCGTTTCATGATCTCGAATTCCTCAGCGGTCAGCTTCCCCGGCTTCCTGAGAATCGCGTCGGGGACCCCGATCTTCCCGATGTCGTGCATGGGCGCCGCCAGGCGGATGTCCTCCAGTTCGCGCCCTTCCCATCCCAATTGCTGGGCGATTTGCCAGGCGTAGAGGCCGATGCGCCTGGTGCCCGCCCCGGTTGCCTCGTCGCGGCGCTCTGCGGAGGCCAGCAGTCTCAGAATGATCGCCTCCTGGGTCGCCCGGACTTCCGCCGTCCGCTCGCTGACTTTCTGTTCGAATTCCTGTTCGTGGCGCCGGAGCGCCATCACCAGGCGACGTCGTTCCAGAGCGTTGGCGACGTTGGCCACCAATTCGTTGGCCTCAAACGGCTTGACGATATACCCGTAAGCGCCCAGTTGAAGCGCCCGGATGGCTGTGGGCCGGTCATCAACGCCCGTCACCACGATCACGGCGGTGTCGGGGCGGGCATTCCGAACTTTTTCCAGGAGTTCCAGGCCCGACATCCCCGGCATCGTGATATCCAGCACCACCAGCGAGTACTCCGCGCGCTGCAGAAGGTCCCACGCTTCGTCACCGCTTGCCGCCGTGGTGCACTCATAGCCGTCGAGATCGAGCTGTCGCGACACGAGACGGCGCAGGCATTCTTCGTCGTCCACGACCAGTATGCGATGCCTTGGTTCGTCGGCCATCGTTCCGTTCCTCCGCTCAACTGTCCAGGACATGGCCGACCTTTCGGGCGACCGTTTCCATTGTCAACGGCTTCAACATGAAGGCGGCGTCGGTATCGGGTGCGCCTTGATGTAAAATCGCGTCGTCCGCTTCCTCCCGGATCTTCCGGACTTGGGAAAGGACCTCCATAAAGGCGTCGAAGACGGCCGGGTCGAAGTGCTTTCCGCGCTCCTCTCGCATGATCTCAATCGTCTGTGCTTCGGGGATCGCCGGATGATAGACCCGGGCGTGCGTCATGGCGTCATAGACGTCGGCGACGGCCACGATGCGCGCGCTGAGCGGAATGGCCTCGCCGACCAGTCCCTCGGGATAGCCGCTGCCGTCCCATTTCTCATGGTGCGACATCGCAATATCCCCGGCCATGCGCAGCAACGGCGAGTTGGCGCCGGCCAGCACCTTCACCCCGATGACGGTATGCCGTTTGATGAACTCAAATTCCTCAGCGGTCAGCTTGCCCGGTTTCTGAAGTATGCCATCCGGGACGCCGACCTTGCCGATGTCGTGCATCGGGGCCGCCAGGCGTATGTCCTCGAGTTCGCGCCCTTTCCATCCCAATTGCCGGGCGATTTGCCAGGCGTAGAGGCCGATGCGCTTGACGTGCGCTCCGGTTTCCTCGTCGCGATACTCCGTGGCGGACAGCAGTCTCAGGGTGGTTTCCTCCTGGGCCGCCCGGACTTCCGCCGTTCGCTCGCTGACTTTCTGCTCGAGTTCCCATTCACGGTCCTGGCTCGCCCTGACCATGCGGCGGCGCTCCAGGGCGTTGACAATATTGATGGCCAACTCATTGGCTTCGAATGGCTTGACGATATAGCCGTAAGCCCCCAGTTGCAGCGCACGGATGGCGGTGGGCCGGTCGTCAACGCCCGTCACCATGATGACGGCGATGTCCGGGCGGGCCTGCCGGACTTTCTCCAAAAGTTCCAGACCTGACATCCCCGGCATCGTGATGTCCAGCACCACCAGCGAGTATTCCGCGCGCTGGAGCATTTCCCACGCCGCTTCCCCGCTCGCGGCGAGGTCGCACTCGTAGCCCTCGAAGGTGAGCTGGCGGGCCACGAGGCGCCGCAGGAACTCTTCGTCGTCCACCACGAGAATGCGATCCCGCAATTTCACTGCCATCGTCAACCTGCTTCCTTCAACTATCCAGAACCTGCCGGACTTTATGGACGATCGTTTCGACGGTGAACGGCTTCTGCATGAAGGCGACACTAATGTCGAGCACGCCGTCGTGCACAATCGCATTGTCCGTGTAACCGGACATGTAGAGCACCTTGAGACCGGGCAGCTTGGTCTTCAGCCGGTCAGCAAGCTCGTGTCCGCTGATTCCGGACATGACCATGTCCGTCAGCAGCAAGGCAATCGGTCCTTCATGTTCCGCGACCAGGCGTTCTGCCTCCTCGCCGGAGGCGGCCGTCAACACCGCGTATCCCCGCGCCTTCAGGACGCGTTCCGCGATCTGGCGGACGGGCGTCTCGTCCTCGACAATGAGAAGGGTTTCGCTGCCGCCCTCGGCCGAGGGCGCCACCGCGACTTTGACTGGGGCGAGCGCTTCTTCGACCCTGGGCAGATAAATCTTGAAGGTGGTCCCTTTGCCCGGCTCGCTGTAAACCCAGATGTTGCCGCCGTGCTGCGTGACGATGCCGTAGACGGTGGCCAGGCCCAGGCCCGTTCCCTTGCCCTTCTCCTTCGTCGTGAAGAACGGCTCAAAGAGGTGGCCCTTCGTGGCGGCGTCCATGCCGTGCCCCGTGTCCGACACGGCCAGCATGACATAGGGTCCGGGCTTGACGGAGACATGTTGGCCGGCATACTCCGCGTCCAGCTCGACATTCGCCGTCTCCAGCGTGAGTTTCCCGCCGGTCGGCATGGCGTCCCGCGCGTTGACGGCGAGGTTCACGAGGACCTGCTCCATCTGGCCGGGGTCGGCCCGGACGTTGCCGAGGTCCGGCGCCGGCGTGAATCGAATGTCAATGTCCTCGCCCAACACCCGCTTCAGCATCTTGCTGGCCTCCGCGGCCGTGTCATTGATATTGAGGACTTGCATCGCCAGCGGCTGACGGCGGCTGAACGCGAGCAGTTGCCGCGTCAGCTCGGCGGCCCGTTTCGTCAGCCGCTGAACTTCCGCCAGATCCTCCCGCATCGGCGACGCCGCATCCAGTTGGTCCGAGACGAGTTCGACGTAGCCGCCGATGCCCGTCAGGATGTTGTTGAAGTCGTGCGCCACACCCCCGGCGAGACGGCCGACGGACTCCATCTTCTGGGCTTGTTGGAGTTGCGCATCGAGCGCGGCGCGCTCAATTTCCGAGCGTTTGCGCCCGGTGATGTCGTGCAGGAAACAGACCAGGCGCCCGCCGTGAATCGGGAGGAAATTGAGGCTGATATCCAGGTGCATCAGCGTTCCGTCTTTGCGGCGATGCCGCCGCTCGAACTGCGCCTTGCCTTCCTGGATCACGCGGCTGAGTTGCAGCATGACCTGGGGCCCCGTTTCATCGGCTTCGAGGTCGGGGATGGACATGCGCAGCAGTTCGTCGCGGCTGTAACCGGTCATGCGGCAAAAGGTGTCGTTCACCTCCAGGAAGCGCCCCTGCAGGTCGGCCAGGTAGAAGCCCTCCATCGTGGTTTTCAGAATCGTGCGGAGTTCCTCTTCGCTTTCGCGCAACGCGGCCTCGTCGCGCTTGCGCTCGGTGACGTCGCGGAGGAAGCAAACGTAGCGCCCGCCATGGGTCGAGATGAAGTTGACGCTGACATCCAGATCCGCCAGCGTTCCGTCCTTGCGGCGCTGGCGCCGCTCGAACCGCGCCTTCCCTTTCTCTGTGATGCGCCGGAGGTTGGCCGCGACCTCGGCGGGTGTTTCATCGGCTTCGACGTCGGGAATGGACATGTGCAGCAGTTCGTCGCGGCTGTAACCGATCATGCTGCAATAGGTGTCGTTCACCTCCAGGAAGCGCCCCTGGTGGTCGAAGATGAAAACCCCTTCCATGGTGGTTTTCAGGATCGTCCGGCTTTCCTCCTCCTGTTCGCGGACCGCGGCCACCGCGCGCTTGCGCTCGGTAATGTCGCGAATGTTGCATTGGATCACCTTGTGATGGTCCACCGCGTAGACGTTGCTGACGAACTCCACGCTGATCTTTCGCCCGTCGGCCGTTTCCAGCGGCAAGTCGTCGTAACGGACGAATCCCTTCTTCTGCAATTCCATGAACTTAGCCTGGTTGGCCCAGACATCCTTGAAGAACCCCAGGTCCCAGACCGCCTTGTTCAGGAACTGCTCATGCGAAAAACTCAACAACTCGATCAGGAACGGGTTCACGTCGGTGACCATGCCGGTCTCTGGATCGAGGAGCAGGATGCCGTCTTTGGCCGCCTCGAAGAGCCGGCGATAGCGCATCTCCGAGTCGCGCAGCACATTCTCCGCCAGCTTGCGCTCGGTGATGTCCATATAAGTCCCGAGCAGGCCGCTGATCTCGCCCGTAGAACTGCGCAGAGGCAGCTTGTTCGTAAGAATCGTGATGGTTTTCCCTTCGGGAGTCGTCAGGAGTTCTTCGATGAGCAAATTGGAGCAACCGCTCTCAACGACCTGGCGGTCATCGCTGCGATACGATTCCGCCCGATCACGCCACCCCATCTGATAATCATCTTTGCCGATAATGTCCTTCGAACCGGCAAATCCCGCGTCGCGCGCAAATATCTCGTTACAGCCCAGGTAAACGAGATTCTTGTCCTTCCAGAACACCCTCACGGGGATCGCGTTGATAATCCCTTCGGTGATCTGTTGCGACGAGTGCAGCGTTTCTTCCGCCTGCTTGCGCTCGGTGATGTCTCGGGCATACAGGTTCACGTAGCCCTGGCCGACGACGGGGGCCAAGGTTGCGCTGAACGTGCGATCCCCCGCCTGGAACTCGAAGTTGACCGGGCGCTCCTTCGCAAGCGTTTCGCCGATGCGCGCCTGCCATTCGGCGTTGACCGCGCCGCCCACCGCGGCGCCCATCGTGAGGAGAATGGAGTCCGACGCCGCGTTTGCGTATTCCAGGAGGCCCTGGACAGACAGGCGCACCACCGGGTTCGGGTTTTCCGCGGGGAACCGCGAGAGTGCTTCGATCTGCGCTGCGGCTCGCTTGCGCTCGGTGATGTCGCGGATGTTGCACTGGATCACCTTCTGGTGGTTCACGAGATAGACGTTGCTGACGAACTCGACGTGGCTCTGTCGTCCGTCGGCGGTTTCGAGCGGCAAGTCCTCATAGCGGACGTACCCTTTCCGCTGCAACTCCAGAAAATTGGCCCGGTTGGCGAAGATGTCCTTGAGGAATCCAAGTTCCCAGACCTTCATTTGGAGGAATTGGTCGCGCGAGAAACCCAACAGCTCGATCAGGAACGGATTTACGTCCACGACCATGCCGGTCTCGGCGTTCAGGATCAAGATCCCATCTTTGGCCGCCTCGAAAAGCCGGCGATACCGAAGCTCCGAGTCGCGCAGCGCCTCCGAGGCCCGCTGGTGTGCAAGGGCAATTCCGATGCTTGAGCCAATCCCTTCGAGAAACTGGATTTTGTCCAACGTGAACATCCCCTTCCGGTGGTCATTGAGTTGAAGCAGGCCAATGACCTCGTCGCCGGAGCGCAGCGGAACCAGCGCCACGGACTCATACCCCTCGTCGTTGCATCGGTTGCGCGTGCGGGCCTGGCGCTCCTGCTCCGTGGCGCCGGCCGGGAGTTCCTCCATGCAGTTCGTCCAGAAGCTTCCCGCCGGCGTGAGGAAGGGCATCCCCGGGTCGTTTCGGCCGCAGAGGACGTTGCCGCATGCGCATTTCAATGCCGGCTGGCCGCTCGCTTCCCGAACGATCTTCCCGTCCGCGTCCCGCGCGCAGAGGAAGCGCTCCGCTTCGACGAACGATTCCGGGAAGCCGCTGGTCTCGTAATAAGGGAAGTCATCGCCCTCCCGCATCCGGAGGCCGACCGCCTCCAGGCCCGTTTTTTCCTTGATGAGGTGCAGGATGTCCTTCATGAGCTGCGCGACGTCATTGCCGCGGTTGAGCGTCGCCAGTATCTGCGCGTTCAACTCCTGGCGCGCCTCCGGCAGTTTCCGCGCGGTCTTGGCCTCGAAAGGCGGTACGTGGTTCATGCGCTTGTCTTCCCGTACGCGAGTTTTCATGTCTTCTCCACTTCCGGGCCGGAGTTCGGCAAGCCGTCCTGATAAAGCCGCACTCGCTCCCAGATGAGGCTGAGCTTCTCGATCACTTCCTGGACCTTGGTCCAGAATTCGCGGATATCTTTGACATGCCGCTCCCATTTGGACTGGCCCATGCGTTTCATATAGGCCCGCCGAACCAGTGTGCTCATCTTTCCGAAGTCGGCTTCGGTGTGAACCACCGGCATCCAAATTGGTTTCCTCGTCAAGTGTTGGTTCATGTTCGCTCGAATCCGCTCCCGCCGGTTCGCACTGGGTGAGGCATCACAACTTTGTCGGTACGCCGATTTCTATGGGACCTGATGCCTGCTTATGGAACTTGTGCTATGGCGCAGGCTCCATACCTTGAAAACCTCACTTCCGTGTGCACGCCCGTCGCTCCAGGGCGCGATCGCACAGGCGCTTCCAACTTGAAAGCGCAAAAGTCGTGCCGCAGAGCGAATTAATCCGTGAGTTGTCCTTATCGTCATAGATATCAGCCAATTGAACCAATCCTCCTCCAAGTCTCCTTAGGAAGGAGAAGGTTAGCATAGAACGTTAACACCTCATCGAGTGAAAGATATAAGGAAGGCAGGGTCTGGTGAGCGTCCGTTGTTGTGAGGATATCTTCGAACACGTTAAGTTGCCTTGGAAGGTAATCCCCATGTCGCTGCCCCAATACTATTATGTGCGAGTGGAGGGGTAATAGATATAGCCTGTATAGGTTAATTCATGCGGCTTTTAGCCCTACCTAAGAAAAGCCGTAAGGATGGACTACTATGTGTGTGGCAATGCCTGCTTTGATGGTGCAACGAACGCAGGGCGGGGCTGGCCTTCCGCTTCCCTTTGAGAACGTCCTCAACGACGAAATGGGCGATCTTTGGACTGAGATAGTGGCGTCCTGCGCGGACCTCCCTCACGGCTTCGATCGCGCCCGGCACGCGCATCTCTTTCGTCAAGTGTCCCGGCGTGCCGACCGCCAACACCTACTCCGCCATGGGTTTCGTATCGTGGAGGCTCAGGATGATGCCCTTCGCTGTTGGGGCTCCCTTGACCAGTTGTTTTACGGTCTCAATTCCGTTTGCGTGGCCAATAACTGCGCGTTCAACTCCTGGCGAGCCTCCGGCAGCTTCCGAGCAGGATTGGCCCCGACACCGACAGGGGGACGTGGTTCATGCGCTTGTCTTCGCATACGCGAGTTTTCATGTCTTCACCTGAGACTGAATCCCTGACAGCCGTTTGTGCATGCGAAGTTCCTCCTCGGTCTGTTTCCAACGAGAGATGTCGCGGAACAACCAGATTCGGCCGCAACATCTTTCGCCGGATCCGAACATCGGAGCGGAATCGCATTCGAAAGTCTTTCCGTCCTTCAGCTCAAGTTCATCCTTACTGATGGCGTGGTCTCCATAGAGGCGGGTCAAACGTGCGACGAGACCCCGGCGATCGGCGAGACTGCAGAGGATGATGTGTTGAACACGCTTGTCGGAGCCCGCCTCCATGACCTCGAGCGGAATGCTCCAGAGGTCCATGAAGCGCCTGTTGAAATGGATGATCCTGCGCTGCTCGTCCACCACGAGCACTCCGTCCGCGCAGAGTTCAAACTGGGTTGAAAGAATCGCGGTCTTGAGTTCAAGTTCTTCCTCGATCCGCTTGCGCTCAACCGCGTGGCGAACAGATCGAATGAGCGAGGCGCTGTCGAAGTGGCACTTGACGAGGTAGTCCTGCGCCCCTTCGCGCAGCGCGCTGAAAGCCCGCGCCCCATCGTCAAGCCCCGTCAGAACCACGACCGGAGCATGAGGCAACTGCGAGTGAACGGTGCGCAGGGTATCAAGGCCCTGGCTGTCCGGCAGCGCCAGGTCCAGCAGCACCACGTCAACGCCGCCTCCGGCGTAACGATCCAGTCCGCTTGAGAGCCGGCTGACCCAATCCAGGTCAACGTCAATCTCCGTCACTTCCGCGAGCATCTCGCGGATGACCTGCGCGTCGGCGGGGTTATCCTCGATCAACAGGATCTGGAGGTGTTCACGAGTCATTTTCGTCGTCCTGAGAAAGCATGACCTGATGGAACCAGAAATCTTCGATGGCCTTTACGACCTTGACATAGTCATCCAGGTCAACGGGTTTGGTGATGTAGCAGTTGGCATGCAGGTCGTAGGCCATGTCCACATCCTGCCTCGCCCGGGAGGTGGTCAAAACGATAACGGGAATGCGTTTCAAGCTTGGGTCGCTCTTGATGTCCGCCAACAGCTCCCGTCCGTCCTTTCTGGGCAGGTTGAGGTCCAGCAGGATAAGATTGGGGCGCCAATGGCTGGGACATTCGCCGCTCCCGCGAAGCAGGGTCAGCGCCTCTTCGCCGTCCTGGGCCAGGGTGAGATGGGCCAACCCGCCGCGACTCTTCAGGATTTCCACCATCAGGCGGACGTCGCTGGGGCTGTCCTCGACCAAGAGAACCTCAATGGCTTTCGTCAGTTCGTCAATCACGGCTCAAGGGTCCCTTCAGGCATGGTGAAGTGAAATATGGCCCCCTCACCAGGCTTTGATTCGGTCCAAATGGTTCCGCCGTGGCGCTCAACGATTTTCTTGCAAATGGCCAACCCGATGCCGGTGCCGGGATATTCTTCCGGAGTGTGCAGCCGCTGGAAGATCACAAAAATGCGCGCGGCATGCTTCGGGTCAATGCCGATACCGTTATCCGAAACGGAAAACAGCCAGTCGCCTTTGCGTTTTTGCGCGGAGATGTGAATGCGCGGCGGTTTCTCGCTGCGGAACTTGATGGCGTTGCCCACCAGGTTCTGGAAGAGCTGCGCAAACTGCACGGCGTCGGCCATGACCGTCGGCAGCGGGTCGCGAGTGACGAGTGCCCCGCTTTCCTTGATGGCCACGCGCAGGCCCGCAAGCACGTGATCCACAATGAGCGAACAATCCGCCGGCTTGCGGTCTTGGGTGCGTGTGCCGACGTGAGAGTAGGCCAGGAGGTCGCAAATCAACTGTTTCATCCGGCTGGCGCCCCCGACGGCGTATTTGATGAAATCGTCCGCATCGGCATCCAACTTGCCGCTGTATCGTTTCGCGAGCATTTGGACCATGCTGGTGACCGAGCGCAACGGCTCCTGGAGGTCGTGGGAGGCTACATATGCGAACTGCTCCAGTTCCTCGTTCGAGCGCTGGAGTTCTCGCGTGCGTTCGGCCACGCGCTGCTCCAGGTGTTCGTTGAGCGTCTGGAGTCTCTCCTCGACCCTCTTGCGCTCCGTGATATCCACCAGGTTCCCCAGAATGGCCTGCCTGCTTTGGAACTCGATGGAGGACACCGTCTCCATGACCCATTTGACTTCTCCACTCTTGGTAAGTATGCGGCACTCATAGGGGATCGCGTACTGTCCCTTCAGCATCTTCATGGTGGTTGCCCGAACCGCTTCCCGGTCTTCGGGAAAGATCAGGCCCAGAGAGTCCATGCTCAGCAGTTCATCGTCGTTGTAACCGGTAAGCCTCTGGAATTCCGGGTTGACCATTCTGAATTGCCTGCCTTGCAGGATGTAGATGCCGGTCGGAGCGCTGAGGATGAGAGTTTGGAACAATTTTCCCGCCTCTTCCTTTTTGCCTTCGGCGGGCCGCACGGATGACGCGCGCTCGACGACTTCCCCAGGGTCTCCGAGGCTGACATTTCCCCTCACGGAGGCCATGTCGTCTGCGCTCCGCAACTTCGAAGTGGAATGGTCACTGAATGCAGCCACTTGCTTCACGCGCTCCCAAAGCCTGACTTCATGACACTTGCTCTGATGCATCCGCGCGTTTCAGCGCGCGGCGACCGCCAGTTCGAGCCGTTCAATCCGCTGCTTCATTTCCGCCACGCCCTCCGGGAGGACGCTCTCGCTCTGGGGACAAAAGGCCGGATTATGCGCCCACCAATCCATTCCCATCTCCTTGGCCTTATCCACGGAAGCAATCATCAGACGGATTTGAATGGTGAGGAGTTCGATGTCCACGAGCTTGATCTTGATGTCCCCGACGATAACGACACCTTTGTCGAGGACGCGCTCCAGCACGTCGGCAAGCGTGGAACTCTCGACGGAGTGTTGCATCGAACCAGGATGACCGACCATGTCAGACTCCCTTGCTAAAGCAATTTGCCCAGGGGACCGAGGTCAATGTTGAGATCCTCGTTCTCCAACCCGAACTCTTTCTTCAATCGCGCGACCTGCTCCGAGAGGTTCATAAAGGCGATGCCGAGTCTTTCGGCCTCCTGCTCGGTCAGCGAACCGGACTCGATGCGCCGAATCGCCTGCCGTTCCAGGAGTTCCCGGATCAGCTCGACGAGCGTCAGCACCAGCTTCCCCAGACCGTTGGCCACATTCTCCTGGCCAAGCGCGATGCGGGGCGAGGCCACGGCCGACGGCGACATGATTCGCGCAAACGCGCCAAGGTCTTGCGACTCGGGCGCCGGCATTCTGCTGTGCGGCATGCACGGGCTCCTTTTCACGGGCTACACGGAAGCGATCTGCATCCGGCGGGCCGTTTCAACCGACGTCAGCACCGCCTTCACACCGAGATAGACGAGGTCAATATCCGCGACCGAAATCACGATCTCCCCGCCGATGACCACTCCTTTGTTCAGGACGCGGTCGAGGGTCTCGCACAGAGAGATGCTCTCCACATCGCCTTGGGAGACCGCGGAAGAGCGAATTCCTTCAGTTCCGTTACAGAAGTCGTTCATAGATGCCTCGTGCCTGGTGGGGCGCCCCGATATTCTCGTAATGTTCGGCAATCTCAAGAAGCCGCTGGCGGGCGCAGGACGATTCCGGCGCACCGAGGTAGCGATCCACCACCTCGAAATACATCTCCGCGGCCTGGTGCAGAAGGTTGTCCGCGAGGTAGCGATCCGCCATTCCCAGAAGAAGGCACTCCAGCGCTTTTAATTCGGCCTGAACGGTCAGGGAAGGCGCCTCGACAACGGACGCCGCGCTCACATTGGCGGTATGAATCTCATCGGTCATGAGTCTCTCCTTTACTAAGTTAGTTGGCATAAAGAACGCGGCCCAGTTCAGTCAGCCGCTCAGCCCCGCGCGGAATTCCGCAACGATAAACCAGGGACTGAGGGATACGCCGGAATTCGTCACGGAACCGCGTCCGGACTTTGGATTCGACCGCGGACAATGTGCGGCACCATGGGCATTCACTCTCCGGAATCGCCATGTTCAGGAAGAGAATCGGCACGTTGACGCCCGCATGGGAGCACGCCAGGAGCAGGTCCCGCGTCTCCTCGAGGGCCATTTCGGTCAGAATGGCCACAGCGTAAACGTGGCTCTTGCGAGAGTCCTTCAGGAGGGACTGCAAGGACTCCAGGTTTCGCGAAAGGGTGGTCAGAAACAGTTGCATCCTGGGCGCCTGAAAGTTCGCCCGGTATTTGACGAAAACTCCGATAATGGCACGGAGCCAGCCTAAAATCAGTTCCGGAAGCTCCAGAAGTCGGATCAGGTGCCCGGTCGGGGCGGTATCCACGACAATGAAGTCGTACTCTTGCGACTCGATCAGTTCCACGATACGGGTCAACACCATCAGTTCGTCGAGTCCCGGAGGCGACAGATCAATCAGGCGCTCGACGACCTCGCGTTCGAACGGCAGGTCAACCCTGCCGCCGGTCAGGGAGTGAAAGAACTCCTCCACCTCGTCGGCATACAGGCTCTTCAGTTTCTTGAATTCCACTATGGCGTCAATTTCCATCGCCGTCAGACCGGGGGCCACGGCGACTCCGTCCGGCCCCACCGGCATCTGCAGGCAATCGGAGAGAGAATGGGCCGGGTCGGTGGAGAAAAGCAGAGTGCGGCGGTCGGCGTATCCCTGGGAAAGCCGGAAGGCCGTGGCGCAGGCCAGAGTCGTCTTGCCCACGCCTCCCTTGCCGGCGAACAGGCGCAGCACAGTATGCTTTCCCGGCAGATTATGGGGGGACTCCACATGCGACGGAAATGCCGGGACCGGCAGCGGCTCGCCCGTGTTCCGAACCGGCTGAATGTCGTCCCAGAAAGCAGACAACTGTCCGGCGCCCCTCACCTCGGCGCGCTGGTATGGGATTTCCCACAGCGGGTTGGAGGAGAACTCGGGGACGATCTGCCGCAATTCCGTCAACTGCTGGCCGCGGACGCAACGACAGACGGCACAGCCGTTCGAGGAAGACGAATACAGTTTGTTCACCAGGATGTCCCCCACTGAAATATCCCAGTCGTGCAGCCTGTCCACGAAGCGCCGGGTCTCACTGGTGCTCAACGGCTCCGCCAACATCACAGGCACAAAGCGACAGCGCTGCGGGTCACGAAGCAGGGCGGCCAGTCCCTCGATGAGCTGCGACAGTTCTTCCAAAAAGAGATCCGCAGCGGTCTTGGTGTACATCCTGCGGTAAAGCATGGCCATGTAGCGGTGTTTGGCCAGCATGGCATCCAGGACGGACACCCACTGGGCCAGAACTTCAGGCAGGCCCAGGAACCTCAGCGTGTGGCCCGTGGCGGCGGTGTCAACGATGATGCAGGAATAGGTGGCGCTCTCCACGAGACTGGATATTTCCAGGAAGGCCATGATCTCGTCCATGCCGGGCATGGACAGGTCCAGGAGGTGCGAGAGATCTTCGTCATCCAGGAAAGTCCCGCTGGACACTATCTGGCGCAGTTGCGCGGCGTGCGCCTCTTTGAATCTTCCGAGACTCTCGTTGGCGTCTATCTCCCGCATCTCAAGGTTTGCCGGCAAAACGGATCCGCCAAAACTATCGACCAGAGAGTGAGCCGGATCTGTGGAAATAACCAGGTACCGCAGGTCGGGGAACCGGCGTGCCAGGCGCAGAGCCGCAGCCGCCGCACAAGTCGTCTTCCCCACGCCTCCCTTGCCGCCGAAAAAGAGAAGGCTCAGGCCGTGCCGGCCCAGAAACGACGGAACGCATTCAGTTGGGCGGGCATCTGTCATGGTTTGTTCACCGGTGTCTCCGACTCCCGTTGAGGCGCTTCAATTGCGTCGAGGCGGTCCAGAAGTCGCGCCTCGCGCGCATCGAACTCATCCGAAGTAATCCCGCCCGTTTCCAGCATTCGGTACAACTCCGTCAGTTCCGCTCGCAGGCCGTCGGCGCTTTTGGCGGTTGCTTCCCGGGCGGCGGACTCAATCGTGCGGGCCAGGTGCAGGGTGCCGGTCAGTGGGAGAAGCAGAAGATTGTCTATCAGGAACATGACGCCCTCGCGTTCCGCATTTCAGCCATGCTCAAGTCCAAGTCCACGAAATTGTGAGGCGGGAACGGCCCGCTGATATCGAACGTATAGGTGTCGTCGAACTGGCTGGCCGACTGGAGAACGGCGTTCTCGAACTCCGCCTGCGCGGTTTTCGCGATGAGGCAGACCAGGTTCATCACCTCGCGTTCCTCCCGCAGCTTGTTCTCCTTGATCTCGGAGCATCCGTTGCGCAGGGCGCCGATCACGCTCCGCGTGTGATGCGCTTGCTCGCGGGTGAGCATCCGCTCGAACAGCCGGCCGAGGTTGATCTTCTCCTCGGCGGAAGGCTCGCACCCGGGGCGGAACAACCTGTCCCGGAACTCGCGCAGTTCCCCGCACACATTGATGAAGTGCTCGAAGATGTTGGGGACGTTCCAGGACACCTTGAGCCCCATCTCCACCTTTCCCTCCACGCGCTTGAGCTGCTCGAGCAGCATGTCTTTATGGGACTGGAGAATCCGTTGAATGACCTCCTCGTTCTCCGCGATCGTTCCGAACGCCATCGGCAAGACGGCCCCTTGCCCCATGAGGCGTTTCAGCACGGCATAATGAATCGCCAGATTGCGGCGTTCGGGCCGCAGCGCGCAGTTGGGAACGTCGCTGACCACCGCGGCCACTCGTGCCTCGGAGACCAGGCGCACGCGGCCCCCGCCGAAGCCGAGGCAATCCTCGCCCCAGGGGAACCCGCCTCGCTCGCCGGCCGCGCCGTCCTTGTCATCTATGATTGCGTAGATGTATCGTCCGGTGGCATTTGCCTGTTCTACAGTCATGTCTCTTTGCTCCTAAGCAGTTCAGCTAGTACCTGAGCCTGAAGACGGGCCTGGGGGACCCCGGCGCGGCGTCCGGTGAACAACGGGAATCTTCGCGAGCTTTGCGCGTCTTGAGTGCTTTTCGGGGATCCTCGCGGGCCTTGCGCGCCTTGAGTGCTTTCAGGATCAGGGCCTGTTCCGCCTCGATTTCCCGGGAGCGATCGTCAATGCTCTTGACACGGCTCATCGCGCTCTGCCGTTCCTGCCCCCGGCGGAATTTTTCCAGTTCGAGAGAAGCGATCCGCATGTATCCGGTGTGGGGCTGGATCGTCTCCTCCGGCGCGCGGGAGTGTGTCCGAATGTCCCGAACACCTCTTGTCCGTCCTGCGGGTCTGGCCATGTGTTTATCCTTTCTCCCCGGCGGAGCAATTCAGACGTTTCTTGTTGGTCCGCGGCGAGCAGATCCTCTCGATAGCATCCTGCACGCCGTTCGACATGAGTGACTCACCCGAACGCGTGACCTTTGCCAGTTCCAGATTGCTCAAAACGTCGTGGCAGACGGACTTGAACACGGGGTCGTCGTTGCGGGCATGGCCGCCGCGATGAACCAGGACACGAGCGATGGCGATGCACGACCGGATCGTCGGCCGGTGTTTTTTCTGTCCCAGGGCGCGCAGTTCCCTCGCGGTGTCCACGATATTCTCGGCATCTTCACGAGAGACGCCGGAGTGAGCGATCGTGATGCAGATTTCCGTCTCCCGATCATGGTGCTCCAGTTCAATCGTGATGAGTCTGTCCATCAAGGCGTCCTGGGTCTTGTGAGTTCCGGCATACTCCTCGGGGTTCGAGGTGAAAATGGCGTGAAACTCCGGGTGCACCTCCATGTAGCCTTCACCGGACATCCGCAGGCTCGGAAGGTTCAGAATCCTTTCCGAGAGGACGCTGAGGAGGGCGTTGTTGGCCTCCGGCCTGGAGCGGTTGAACTCATCGTAGATCAGCGTGCAACCATTCTGGCAGGCCGTGGTGAGACGGTTGTCCACCCACAGGGATTTCATTTCCTCCTCCGCTCTGAGGACGGAGTGGATGTAATTGTCCACGGTCCGGGACTTGCGGTAGCCGGAGTTCCTGCCGATGAGGTCGGAGCTGCCGAACTCGTCGTCCCCATGGATGAGGATGACCGGCCTTCCGAGCCGTGCCGCGATGTGAAAAGCGAGGGTGGTTTTCCCTGTCCCGGCGGTTCCGGCGAAGTGAACCGGGTATCCCACCTCGAGGTAGGCGAGCGCGCGATCCGTCAGGGACTCAATCGCCGGCGTGATCACGAACTCCTCGCTGCGCTCGGGCAGTATGCCGTCCTCCATCGGCGACACTCGGACTGTGGCCGATGAGGTGCAGGTTGCTTCTTTATTGAGCATCTCGATCAACTTCCTACCCACCCTTTCTAGGGGGTTCTTTTTCTCGGCCGGACGACGGATACACTCCCTCAATTCCTCCGGTAAGACGCGCGACCTCATTCCTGATCCGGCTCGCCCGTACGGAGCGAGGATTCCTCACGCCTTGTTCTTGTGCTTCCTGGAATGCTCCACCTTCTTGACGGGAACGCGAACGGACGAGCCATGTCCGCTCCACGCCACGCGCGCTCCGGCCAGGTCGGCGGCGAACTCGCGCCTCACTCCCAGCGCCCTCTTCTCCAGGTCTCCCACGGTGTGCTTGAGTTCGGCGAGGAACGCCTGGCTCTCCGCCTTCATCGTGCGCGCCATGTGCTCTCGACCGTTACGGAAGTCCGTCTGCATCCGCTGAACGCCATCGCGCAGATCCGATACCTTGCTCGTGAGTTCCCGCATGAACGTGGTGCGCGCCTCGCGGAGCGTCCCGATCTCGCGGGCCAGGCTTGCCATTTCCCGTGTCATCTGATCCATTTTCAACTCCTTTGTTTGCTGGAATCCTCAAGTGACCTTCTTTCTCGTTGTCCGCCGAACCGCTGGAGGCCGCATCACCAGAGTACCGGGAGGGGACTTAGGCGTTCCCCTCCCGGCAATCTCCTGGTTACGCGACGACTTAGGCCGGCGCTGCGGCGGTGGCGGTAAGACCGATCGCCTCGGCGTACTTCAGATACGTCTCGACAGAAGCGATCACCACGCGTGCCTCGATGGACAAGAGTTCAATGCCGACGAGCGACACCTTCACCCACGCGTCAATGACGATGCCTTTGTCCAGGATGCGGTCCACGACTTCCGCCAAACTCGAACTGTCAGTCGATTTCTGCACATTAGCCATGTATGTCACCTCCTCTCGGAGCCTTCTAAAGTTCAGTTGCCCAGGAGGAAGGAGTGAGCCTTCGTCTCCCTGGCATCTTCTAACTAGAAGAGCAATTGATGTGCCGTGGACCACAATACTTTTGGAATACGAAGATCGGCTCGCGGTAAGGCCGTTGGAGAGTTAGGCGCGAGGAAAGCGAGGCTTCGGTGTGTCGCCGCTATGGAATGGGTTCCCTGCTCTGGAAATGCCTCCACACTCCTGGCGCCACGTCTTGCAGATCCTCGCAGGATTTCTGAAATGCTGTGCTTGGTCTTCCATTCTCGCGCGAAGAAACTGCGTGATGTTGCGTCTGTTGGGAGGCCCCGCGATCAAGGGCGTTGTTCCGCTCACACGCGGAGGAGAGGCGCGCTGTCGAGGGCCGCAAAGCTGTACGGAGGCCATGGGCCGGTCAGGAGGAGTTTTTCGATGGTCTGTTGCTGAAGGCGGCGAAAGGCGTCACGGAAGCGCTCCGTGTCCGACCGTCGAACGAGAAATTGGAACGAGAGAATCGGCGTGTCGCCGTATGAGAGTGGAGTCATCTTGCATTTAAGAAAAAGCCCATCGAAAGGCCGCTGCATGCGGTCGGCGGCTTGCAGGAGTTCCCGGCGCTTGGCGTCCTGGCCGGCGTAATAAGCCTTCCGAGATGCCAGGTAGGCGCGGGTGCGCGAAACCGGCTCTCCCGCGCCGGCTTCGGCAGCGGATGCGGCGGTCACCCTGCAGAGAACCCGCAGCCCCATCTCGGCGCACCCTTGCAGCGCGGCCAGAGAGGCCCGGAATTCCTCTACGTGATCCTGCAGGAGCGCATGAACCTCCGCTTCGGTCCGGAACCCTGTGCCGCAGCGCATCGGCAGCACCGTGCAGACCTCATGCAGCATCTGCACGACCTCCGCATGGCGCTTGGGGTCCGGCGGAGCGTCGGCGGGAGCTATGGAAACGGCCGCCGCCAGGCCGCCGTTCGCAATCAGGCAGACCGACGCGCCCTCCGCCAGGGCGGAAAGTCGCGGCTCGGCATACTCCGCCGGGCGGAGGACTCCGTACAGGACGTACTTCATCAGGGTGTTTCTGCGATGGAAGGACAGAAGCTGTAGGGCGGCCACGGGCCCGACAATTCAACCGTGATGCCCCGCCCTCGGCGGGCCGCGTTGAGGCTCTCGACATGGGCCTGGAAGTTCGTGATGCTGTCGCGGCCCAGCAGGAACGCGCAGTTGAGGATCATCTCTTCCCTTCTTCCAGAGACGCTCCGCGGCTGAAGGCGCAGCGGGCAAGTCTTGTGGGCTTGGTCCTTCAATTCGTTCCTAACCTGCTCGGCGGCCGCCGGCCAACCCTGTCGAGCCTTCTTGTCCGCCCGAAGATGAAGGTGTCTCTCATGCAAGTAACGCGCGCCGGGTGAACTGGGAGCGCGCTTGCGTTTCTGCGCGAATTCCGGGTCGGAGCCGAGCAGCCAGTCCCGGCTCTTATCCATATCCGCAAAGCACTTGACGGACCATTCCTGTTTGTCCGACAGAAGATCCAGGAACCCGGAAATCTCCGGGCCTTTCCTGTCCAGCAGGTCCATGAGGACCTGCGTCGAGGTAAACATGGAGCCGAACCTCACGGGGAGAACCGGGGAGCGTTCCATGACCTCTTCGATGACCCGCTCGTGCCGGCAGACCCTCGGCAACACCCAGGCCGGATTCTCGAGTCGGCTCCACGCGCCGTCGCCGACGAATTCCGGGAGCGAAACGGGGCTGAAAACAGCCGTGATACCCTTGACGCTGAGACCGTTCACCGGTTGGGATTCGTCAACCCCGATGCACATAATGCCTTCTACGGCCTGCGCGCGGGCAAAACAGTAGAGGTAGAACCCTATGTCTTTAATGGCGGAGCCGGACGGCTGTGCGGACTCACGCACTCGGGTGGTTTGCACGGGCTTCCTCCAGCGCATGGGAGATGTGTTCTCGCGTGACACTCACGGGCCAGTCCTTTTCCGCCGTATCGCCGTGCTCCGTGTCGATGGCCTGGCGGACGGCTTCGAGGGAGGCGCGGCGGCACACGCCCTGAATCTCCGCGCCGCTGAACCCTTCGGTCTCGGCCGCCAGTTCACTCGCGGACACGTCGCCTGCGATGGGCTTGCCGTGCAGGCCGATCTCAAATATCTGCCGGCGTCCGTCTTCATCGGGCGGTGGAATATTGAGCAATATGTCGAACCGGCCGGGACGCAGGAGCGCGGGGTCCAGCAGGTCCGGCCGATTCGTTGCGGCCAGGACGAGCACTCCCTCCAATTCCTCCACGCCGTCCAACTCCGTGAGGAACTGGCTGATGACGCGTTCAGTGACCTGCGAATCCGACCCCTTGGATCCGCGGGTCGGAACGAGGGCGTCAATTTCGTCGAAGAACAGAATACAGGAAGCCGCCTGCTTGGCTTTACGGAAAACGTCGCGGACCGCCCTTTCCGATTCCCCAACGTACATGGAAAGGAGCGCCGGTCCTTTCACGGAGATGAAGTTCACCTGGCTCTCATTGGCCACGGCCTTCGCCAGCAGCGTTTTGCCGCAGCCCGGAGGACCGGACAGGAGGATGCCCTTGGGCGGGTTGACGGAGGCGCGCGCGAAGAGGTCCGGGTGCTTCAAAGGCCACTCGACGGACTCGATCAACTGTTTCTTCACGTCCTCCAGGCCGCCCACGTCGGCCCAGCGGACATCGGGGATCTCGACGAAGACCTCGCGTATGGCGGAAGGCTCGACCTCTCGAAGGGCGTCTGTGAAGTCGGACATGTGGACCTCGAGCTTCATCAGCGCGTCGTACGGAATGTTCGCTGCCGCAAAGTCAATCTCGGGCATGATGCGGCGCAGGCAGATCATGGCCGCCTCGCGGCAGAGGGATTGAAGGTCTGCGCCGACGAAGCCGTGCGTGATCCCCGCCAGTTGGCCCACGTCAACGTCCTGGGCGAGAGGCATTCCGCGGCTGTGAATTTCGAGTATTTCCTTCCGGCCGTTGCGGTCGGGAATCGGCAGGGATATCTCGCGGTCGAATCGCCCGGGCCGCCGCAAGGCGGGGTCCAGCGCGTCGGGAATGTTCGTGGCGGCGATGACCATCACGTGCTCCCGCTGGGCCAGGCCGTCCATAAGGGCCAGGAGCTGAGCGACGACGCGCTTCTCCACGTCGCCGACCACCTTCTCCCGTTTGGGCGCGATGGCGTCAATCTCATCAATGAAGATGATGCTCGGCGCCTGCCGGGTCGCCTCCTCGAAAATCTTGCGCAGATTGGCCTCGCTCTCCCCGTAGAACTTGTGGATGATCTCGGGGCCGTTGACCAGGAAAAAGTTGGCATCCGTCTCGTGAACGACGGCGCGCGCAATGAGGGTTTTGCCGCAGCCGGGCGGCCCGTGCAGGAGCACGCCTTTGGGCGCGCCGATGCCCAGCCGCTCGAAGACCTCAGGGTATCGCAGCGGCAGTTCGATAATTTCCCGGATCCGGAGGACCTCGCGTTTCAAGCCTCCGATGTCTTCGTAGGATACCGTGTGCGCCTTTTCCTTGCCCGGGGCCCGCTTCACCACCTCCAGCGTGGTCGCCGAGTTGATCACGACCGGTCCGGACGGAACCGTGGAGACGACCTTGAAGTCGGCGGACCGCGTGCCGAAGAGCGTGGCGCGGATGCGGTCTTCCTCGACCACCGGTATGCCGTCGAGGAGGCGGCCGATGTATTCCAGGTCCCGGTCGCGCGGAGTGATCGTGATGGGCGATAACTCTACGCTCGTGGCCGGCTTGGCGACGATTTTGCGGACCTCCACAAGCTGATCCAGGCCGATCCCCGCGTTCTCCCGGGTCACGCCGTCCACCTGAATCCGCGAGGCTCCGCGATCTTCGCGATACGCCGGCATCGCCTTGGCGACCGTCTTCCGCTTGCCGGCAACCTCAACGATGTCGCCGACCTTCAGTTGGAGTGTCTCCATGTCCGAAGGGTCGAAGCGGGCCAGCGCGCGGCCGACGTCTTTCCCCAGGGCTTCCGAGACTCGTAGTTTGAGAGCGCCGTTGCCTCTGCCGTCCATGTGCGTCATCGTTTGGGAGCGTCTTTCATGAATTTGACTTCAAGAATGCCGTTACGGCACGTGTGGCTCATGTTCGCCGGCAGAAAAGCCGACGGCAGAAGCACCTCCTTGCGATATTTCTGGTCCCCTTTCTCCGCGGCGATGGTCAGGATGTCGTCCCGCAGTTCAAGCTGGACGTCGCCGGATCCCATCCCCGGCATTTCGACCAGGACGAGGACATGATCCGCCTCGTCGAACAGGTCTACCAGGGGTTCACGCACGGGGTGGACGACGGCTTTGCCGGTCTTCTCGTCCTTCCGAAGATTGCCGAAACGTTCGACTTTGATTCCTTCATTGCCGATTCCGACGCGAATTGAATACCCGACAACGCCGCGGGTTTGTCCGGTCGCGGGGTCGCGGATGTCCTTAGTCTCGTGAAGTTCCTTTCCCGATTCCGCCAACTCAGAAAGTTTTTCGAGGATTGTGCCCAGTCTGTCCACGATTCCGCTGGAGCCCATGAGGTCATTCTCCTCCAAGATTTGTTTTACATCGTTTGCCGTGTCGCATTGACATCCTCCACTCCAGCAAATGAAATGCCATAGCTCTTGATTTTCCCGTGCAGGGTCTTGTAATCCACTTTCAACAGACGCGCCGCCCTGGCTTTGTTTCCTCGCGTCTGCCTCAGGACCTGAATGAGAACACTCCGCTCAACGTTAGCGACAGCATGGTGGACGACTTCCTTGAGAGAGAGACTGCCGTCAAACTCCGCGCCACTATCGGGCTGAGCAAGGTTCGTCACGGAACTACCGTCCGTCAGGTGCAGATGTTCCGGAAGAATCTCCTTCTCCGCCACGAGCACCGCGGATCGGATGGCGTTGCGTAATTCCCGGACATTCCCAGGCCAGGAGTACACGAGGAGTATCTGCAAAGCGGGGCGCGACAGCGTGATGGTTTTGTTCATTTCTTCGTTGGCGATGCGAAGGAAACGGTTTGCGAGATACTCGATGTCCTCCTTGCGTTTGCGCAACGGCGGGATCACGATGTTGAACTCGTTCAAGCGGTGATAAAGGTCGCGCCGGAATTTCTCCGCGTGCACCAGCGCAAGCAGGTCATCATTGGTGGCCACAATGAGGCGGGGATTAACTGCAACCGGCTGCGTTCCACCCACGCGGAAGACTTGTTGTTCCTGCAATGCACGAAGCAATTTCGGCTGCAGATCAAGCGGGAGATTTGATATCTCATCGAGAAACAGCGTGCCCCCTGTGGCAATTTCAAACTTTCCCAACTTGACTCGGTCTGCGCCCGTGAACGCTCCCTTCTCGTGGCCGAACAATTCCGACTCGAGCAGCGTGGGGGAAATTGAGCCGCAGTCCATGGGAATGAAAGGGCCTGTGTCGTAAGGGGGAGAACGATGGAGCGCGTTGGCAATGACCTCTTTGCCGGTGCCGGTTTCACCGCAAATGACCACCGTTAGCGACGTAGATACAACGAGCTTCACCTGCCCACAGATGCGGGATACGTGCGTGCTCGGCCCCATCATATGGTGCAAAAAGGAATCGGCGTCCACTTCCAAGCCAGCCAGCGTGAAGTGCTCAGTATCAGTCGAGCGCATATTTGTCAACATATTAACAGGGCGCTAAAAAAACCTTTTTGGACCACACAGAGGCAGTCTCTGCAGATAGTTGTGTAACCCGGATGTCGTCCGGAAGACGGCCGTTGAGCGAATGAAGCATTCCCAGGAAGATGAGGCCTGTTTCACCCTGTTTCAGAGTCTGGCCGATCCGTTCTGCGATGTAATGGTCGCGCATGTCGAGGATGCGTCTATTGCGTTCCACGCATTCAGCCGACTTTCCGTTCCGGGCGGAAGCGCCCGGAGCCAGAAGCTGCCGGGCCAGTTCATATTCCTGGATGAGCAACTCCGGAGACTCGGTGCCGGTTAATTGGGCGCCGCGTTCCATGAGCTTCAGCAGGAGCTGATGATTGAAGCTTCCGGACTTGGCTATCGTGTGGACGATCTCCACTTCACGGCCGCAGTTCGGCAAGCCGTCCTGATAAAGCCGCACTCGCTCCCAGGCCAGGCGGAGGTTCCCGATCACTTCCTGAACTTTGGTCCAGAATTCGCGGATATCTTTGACATGCCGCTCCCATTTGGCCTGGCCCATGCGTTTTACATAGGCCTGCCGAACCAGTTTGCTCATCTTTCCGAAGTCGGCTTCGGTGTGAACCACGGGTACCCAGATTAGTTTTCTCGTCAAATGATCGTTCATGTTCGCTCGAGTCCACTTCCGTCGGTTCGTACTGCGTGAAGCATCGCAACGTTTCCGGCACGCCGATTTCTATGGGACATGATACCTGCTTCTGGAACTTGTTCTATGGCGCAGGCTCCATACCTCGAAAACCTCTCGCCTTCCGTGTGCACGCCTGTTGCTCCACGGACAGGACGGTAAACGCCCTCCCGACGCGAAAGCGCAAAAGTCGTGCCGCAGAGCGAATGAATCCATGACTTATCCTTACCGCCATAGACATCAGCCAGTTGAGGCGATCTTTCTCCAAGTCTCCTTAGGAAGGAGAAGGTTTGCATCGAACGCTAACAACTCATGGAGTGGAAGATATAAGTAAGGCAGGGTCTGGTGAGCGTCAATGGTTGTGGGGATAAGTTCCCTTGGAAGGTTATCCCTATGTCGCTTGCCCAATACTATTATGCGACAGCGCGGGGGAAATAGATATAGCCTGAAGAGGTTAGATCATGCGGATTTTAATCCTACCCCCCAAGACGGCCGCAAGGATGCATTGCTATAGTTTGGCAATTCCTGCTTTGATGGCGTAACGGACGAGGTCGGTCTGTTTGTGGATGCCCAGTTTTGCCGCAAGATGGTTCCGGTGGGCGTGGACAGTGTTGTCGGACACCTCCAGCGCGGCGGCGACTTCTTTGTTGCTGTGGCCTTCGGCTATGAGTTGCAGCACTTTCCTTTCCTGCCCGGTGAGCGCCGAGGCGGGGCTGGCCTTCCGCTTCCCCTTCTTCCCTTTGAGAACGTCTTCAACGACGAAATGGGCGATCTTTGGACTGAGATAGTAGCGTCCTGCGTGGACCTCCCTCACGGCCTTGATCACGTCCGGGACGGCCATTTCCTTCGTCAAGTATCCCCGCGCGCCGGCCGCCAACGCCTCCTCCACCATGGGTTTCGTATCGTGAAGGCTCAGGATGATGACCTTTGTGGCCGGAGACCTTTTGACCAGTTCTTTAGCAGTCTCGATTCCGTTCATATTGGGCATGACGATATCGAGGATGGCGACGTCGGCCGGCCGGGTCTTGACTATCTCCAGGACTTCCTGGCCGTCCGAAGCCTCCCCGACGACCGCGATATCCTTTCCGCCGCTTTCAATCTTCAATCGCAGCCCCTCGCGAACCACCGGGTGATCATCGGCAATGACAACGCGAATGCTCATGGGCTGCTCCCTCCGCGGTGATCGCCTCCGCATTGTGCCTGGCAAGCTGTAGCGCATTGATCCCATTTTACATTGGGAGTGCGCTCACTCAAGGAAACTTTGTCGGTAGTCAAGAATACCTGCCAATATTGCCTCCCGCGAGCATTCCCGGTGGAATTCGTGGGCGCGTGATACGTCAATTGCCGCGCGTCTCGATCCTCCGAGCCGAGTCGGGAAATAGATCCACGCAGCTCTCTCGCGTTATGCCAATCTTGCTCGACATATCGCATCTTTGGATCAACTCGAAGACGCTCGGCGTCGTTCAGATCCTCATAACCAGTACACCGCTCATAGACAGACTGCCGCAGCAGGGGAATCATCCCGTGTCGTATCTTGCTTCCAGGTCGAGTATCCTTGGGATACTCATCCGCCATCGTCGTCACTCCCTGCGCTTTCTCCATCTCCCGATGCGCCGTCAGCGCCGCAACTGAGCGGCAGGCTCACGCGCAGCGTGGTTCCTTTCCCCCGCTTGGAATCAATCAGGCAGGCGCCCCCGGCGTAAGTCACCATCTCCTGTATCACACGAAGGCCCATGTGCGATGTTTGCCGCACCTGGTTTTCGGACGGATCGAATCCCGTTCCGTTGTCACGCACAGTCAGTCTGACTTCCTTTTTCAACGCCCTGAGGCTCACGTCCACTCGTTTCGCCTCACCGTGCGTGATGGCGTTCGTCAGCGCCTCCTGCGCAATGCGAAACAGAATTGTGGCAGTGTCTCCGTCCACTCGCCTTCGTCCCAGGGTCTCTCTGAAATGAATTCGGGTCTGCCCGCACTCTGTAATCTGAGAGAAGTGCTGTCGCAAGGCGGCGGGCAGCCCGAGGACATCGAGTTCGGGCGGCCGAAGTTGAATGGCCAACCCCCTCAGGTGGCCCACCGACTCGTCAAACAGCTCCCGGATCCGCTTCGTCCACTTGAGCGCTTCCTCACTTTTCCCGCAGCGGAGCCCCTCGTCAATCGCGTCAAGGTGGGCTGCAATCCCCACCGCCAGTGAACCCACATCGTGGTGCAAGGCGGACGACACCTGCCTCCTCTCATTCTCTCGCACGACCAGAAGTTCCCGGGCCAGCCTCCGGGTTTTCTCCTCCGCCCGCTTGCGCTCGGTGATATCCAGAAACGCGCCGACCGCGCCGCGCACCTTGCCTTCCGCGTCGAACAAGGGAACGGCGTCACCCACGGTGTCCACCGAGGTGCCGTCCTCGAACGCCAGCGTCATCTCAAAGTTCTTCACCGCCTTCCCGGTGGCCGCGGCGAGCTGAACGGGCAGTTCTTTGGGCCGCAACTCGCGCCCGTTCTTCAGGGCGCGAAACGTCCTGGGTCGCTCGCCGGGCGGCGCGCTCTTGGAAGTGTTCGCATCGTGGGGGAGCCGTAACACGCGCAGGGCGGCGTCGGAGCTGGTCATGCGCCGGCAGGCGGGGTCGTGTGCGATGAAGATGAGGGCGGGCGTCGCTGCCAGCAACGCCGCGAGTTCATCCGCGCGGGCGCGAGCTGAAGCCTCGTTCTCGCGCAACTCCTCTTCCATCCGTACTCGTTCGGTGACGTCGCGGATCACCATGCTGGTACGCAGTTCCCCATGCCATCCGGTGAAGTGCGCCGAAGAGACTTCACCGGGAAATTTCGTTCCGTCCTTGCGCATCAGGGTCAGTTCGCCACGGAACCGGCCCGTGCGAGCGCGTTCTTCCAAGGCCGTCGCCATGCGCGGGTCCAAGCCGTCAACGACGCCGCTCTGCCCAACCTGCATCAACTCCTGCTCGGATCGGCCAAACATGCGGCAGGCCGCCTCGTTGGCGGCCAGAATGCGGCCATCCTGCGCCGTCAGCAGCACCGCGTCCATGCTGGAGGTCACGAACGAACGGTAGCATCCCTCGCTCTCCCGCAGCGCCCCCTCAGCCCGCTTGCGATCGGTGATATCCTGGAGGACGCCCGAAAGAATGTTGAACTCGCCGGACGCGTCGCGGACCGGCATGCCCCGCGTGTGGATATATCTCAGTTCCCCATCGGGCCGCCGGATGCGAAACTCGGCATCGAGGGCCTGCCCGCTTGCAAGTGCCGCCTCGATCTCCTGGTTGAGGCGCACCCGATCCTCGGGATGAACCAGCGCGAGAAAGTCATCGAGCGGGGGCGCCGCGCTCCCAGCCGGCAGACCGAACACATCGCAGACACCCGCCGACCAGAATGTCTTGCCGGTCCTGAAGTCGCGTTCCCAATGGCCGAGATGGGCCATTTTCTCCGCGGCGCGATAGCTGGCTTCACTCGCCCACAGCTCTTCTTCCACTCGCTTCCGTTCGGTGATGTTCTGCCCTTGCGCGATGGCGGATGCCGGGGCTTTTCCGTCCGGAGAAGGATTGGATTCTGTCATGGTGCGACTCCCTTGATCCCCGGCTCTCACGTCCCGGCCTTCGCGTCCCACCTGATCCATGCATCGGACAGTGCATCATCACGACAACAGCGCTTCGTGATAATAATCGGACATATCTGTGCAAATCTGAGGCAAAATCATGGTCCGCCGCGGCAAGAACGCTGCCTGGGGATGGAATCCCGGAGATTGGGATAGAGTCGGATGGAGTCACAAAGGAGAGCGCTGGGCATGTGGCGGCAGGTGCGGAAGGGCCCGTGAATCAAGGAGGGAACGCGAATTCACGGGCACAGAATCAACGGCGGAGGGAGAGGGATTCGAACCCCCGGAGCCTTTCGACTCAGCGGTTTTCAAGACCGCCGCCTTAAACCACTCGGCCATCCCTCCACGATCGAGTGCGGAGTGCGGAGTGTCGAGTGCGGAATGGAATCCGGTTCGGGCTTCGCCCGGACTCAGCGCGCTCCGCGCTCTGGACTCCTCGCTACTTCTCTTCCTCCTCGCCTTCCTCGTCGAGGTCTCTCGGCTCGCCGCCCAATTGCTCTTCGTCCTTGCTGACCTCCTCGAAGACTTTCTCCTCGACGAAGATCGGCGTGCCGAACTGGACGGAGATGGCGATGGCGTCGCTGGGCCGCGAGTCCACCTCCAGCGTGCGCCCGTTCTGCTCGAGGATGAGCGTGGCATAGAACGTGCGGTTGCGCATGTCGCTGACGATCGTGCGCTGGAGCGTTACGTTCAGGCCCTTGAGGATCGAGCAGATCAAGTCGTGCGTGAGCGGGCGCGGCGTCCGGTACTCCTTGATGCCGCGGTCAATCGCCGTGGCTTCGTAGATGCCGATCAGGATGGGAAAGGCGCGCTGGCCCTGCTTTTCCTTGAGGACGATCACCTGCTGGTCGCTCCGCTCGTTGATGATGATCCGCGACAATTCCACTTCAACCATGATTTTCTCCGTCGCCTGGCCCGCGTTGGCCGCAGGCGGAAAAGGGAACGCGACCGTCCGAGTCGCATTCTAGCACAAGCGCGCGGCGGGCGAAAGCGCGGGCGATTTGCCAAAAGGCGGCGCTTGCGCTATGCTGCGCGGCGCGGTGCGGCGAACGATTTTCGGGAGCGGGCTCGGAGGGCGTTTTGCATAGCGGCAGGGGACGGCTGATCGTTATCGAGGGTTCCGACGGGAGCGGCAAGGCGACGCAGAGCCGCGCGCTGGTCCGACGTCTGCGCGCCAGGGATGTCCCCGTCGCGCGCATCGCTTTTCCCGGCTACCGGCGCGGGTTCTTCGGCAGCATGGCCGGCGAGTACCTGCGGGGCGAGCTCGGCGTCGATGCGGACCCGCGCCTCGTTTCGCTGCTCTATGCCGGCGACCGATGGGAGGCGAAAGCGAAGATCGCGCGCTGGCTGGCCGAGGGCCGGGTGGTCGTCTGCGACCGCTATGTGGATTCGAACAAGGCGCACCAGGGCGCGCGGCTGCGAAGTGCTGCGTCGCGAGGAAGATTCCTCGACTGGGTGGACCGGCTGGAGTACGGGGTGTTCGGTCTTCCGAGGCCGGATTTCACGATCTTTCTTCACGTGCCACAACAGTTCGCGGACCGGCTGATTGCGCGCAAGGCGCCGCGCGCGTACCTGCGCGGGAAGCGGCGCGATATTCACGAGTCGGACCCCCGGCATCTGCGCGACGCCGAACGCATCTACCTGCAACTGGCCTCGAGCCGTTCCGCGCGCCAGGGTGCGCTGATCAAGTGTACGGAGTCCGGCCGATTGCTCTCGAAGTCGCAGGTCGCGGACCGGGTCTGGCGCGCCATACTCCGCCGCGGATTGCTTTGTCGCCGCTGATAATAACGGAAAAAGTTTTTGCCACGGATTTCACGGATTTACACGGATTACCGGCGACGGACTGGAAAATGATTACAGCGGTTATTGCCCGTGTTCTTCTTCATCAGTATAATCTGTGACAAAATTCGGTCGTCGCCTTTCGGTAATCCGTGTAAATCCGTGAAATCCGTGGCCAAGATTCCGTCGTAGTCGTTCGGTAATCCGTGGCGAACGTTCTTTTTCGCGAGGTGCGGCGATGATGAACCGGCTGCTGTGGCTGGCGCAGTTGGGGTGCCTCTGCGCGCTGCTTTCCGGGTGTGCGCTAAGCGGCGGATCGGCCGAGCGCACGACCCGCGACATGCTGGACCCGGCGACTTCGCCCCGGCAAGAGATCCTGCTGCAAGAGCATTTGATCGCGCTCGCACCGGACTCCGACCGGTTCCTGGCCGAGGCGTTCTTCCCGATCGGGCTGTACGACGTGCCGGAGGAGGCGCTGCCGGAGGTCGCCGCGGCCGGGTTCAACACCGTGGTCAACGGCGGGAAGGATGCGTCGTACCTGGCGCGGGCGCAGGCGCTCGGGCTGCGCGTGATTCCTTACATTGACATGGCGCACATGGCAGCCGATGTCGCGAGCGCCGCCGGCCGGCGGACTCTGTTCGCGTGGTACCTGTTCGATGAGCCGGACCTCAACGCGCTTTCGGCGACGGCGTACTTGGAACTCGTGAAGCTCTTCCGCGCTGCCGAAAGCCGGCGGCCGCTTTTCCTGACGGTGCAGTCGCCGGACAACTACGCGGATTACGCCGCCGGCTGCGACATCCTGGCGGTGGACCCCTATCCGATCCAGCACCTGGCGCCGGAGTTGAACGACCTGAGGCGCGTGCCGCAGTGGATCGAGGCCGCGCGCGCCGCGGCGGGTCCGAAGCCGGTCTGGGCGGTGATGCAGGCGTTCTTCGCCGCGCCGATGTGGCCGCGCAATCCGACTCCGCAGGAACTCCGCGCGATGGTCTTTATGGCGCTCAACCATCGCGCGAGCGGCATCGTCTTCTTCTCGTACAAGTCGGGCGACCGGCCGATCACGCAGCATGCGGACCTGTTCCCGGCGATCGAACGGCTGGTCGGAGAGATCAACGCGCTGCGCGGACCGCTGCTGGCGCCGCCGACGCCGGTGGACTTCAATGTGCAGGTGCTGGAGGAGCAGGTTCCGCCTGCGGCGCCGAAACCGCCGGAGGACCGCGCGCCGCTGGACTGCTCGCTGCGGACCTTCATGGACGCGCAGTTGTTCATCGCCGTGAACCCGGATTTCTGGAAGAAGACCACGCGGCTCTCGATGCCTCCGTCGGTCGTGGGAAAGTCCCTGGTAGAGATTTTCCCCGATTCGCCGACGCAACCGCTGACCGTGCCGCGTACGCATCCGTTCGACATCACTTTCGAGCCATACCAGACGCGCATATTCTGGACTCGCTGACCTTGCCGGGCGTCGCAAGCTGAGACGCGCAATATTCCGGCTTGCGACGTTTTGAACGGTTGGCGTTCCACTGCCGCGTCAGACATCTTCCGCACGCGATCTAACCGTTGACCTATCTACTCAATTTTCGGCGACTTGCGACACTGCTATTTCGGCGAGCATGGAATCAACGTCCAGCCGACAACATTGGCATAATGTTTGCTGTATGCCCAGTGCTATGTAGCAGGTTCTTGGAAACGGCGTGACGTCCGCCTGGGTTCCCCCATCCCAGGCATGACCCCGGCGTCACGCCGTCCTCCCTTTTCAGCGGCTTCCGGCGATCTGCCCTATCGCGCCAACGTCTCGTTCAGACGTTCGCGGACCGCGTCCTCGTCCTCGAATAGCCGTAACGAGCGGCCGAAAAACGACCGAGGCGAGCGCGCGCCCAACGCTCCGCGCAAAATTCCGGTTGCGGGACTTGACTCGCAGTGTCGGGCGGCGGTACATTCGAATAGAGTTGGGGCGGAAGCATGCGGGCGAATTTCAGCAACTGGGGTTGCCGGATTCCCGAATGAAGGGGCCCATTGATGGGAAGGATTCCTGCCATGAGAAAGAGTTGGATTGTCGCCGCATTCTGCGCCGGCCTCGTCGTCCTCGCCGCCGGTTGCGCCTCGTCGTGGCACAAGGGACGCGTGCAGCCGATGCTCTCCGGCATTCTCGACGGCAAGACTTTTGTCGGCGAAGTCGGCGTCGCGGAGGCGCCCTCGACGCGCGACACGTTGACCTTCAAGGACGGCTACTTCCATTCGGCCGCCTGCGACCAGTTCCATTTCGGGAGCGGCGCGTACCTGGCCGTGGCGAGCGGCGACACGACGACGTTCCAGGCGATAACGCACAACCGGCAAGGCGCGGTGAATGTCTGGATGGGAACGGTCAAGGACAACAAACTCGAAGGCACGGCGACGTTGTACGAGAAAGGCAAAGAGCCGTTCAAGCGCTGGGTGAGGGCAACGCTGCAGTAGCGTTGCAGTTCGGAGCGGGCTGAGGGACGTTTCATTTTTTTAGGGGGAAAGCGCACATGGCGAAGGGCAAGAAGCGGATGGTCAAAGCGCATGCGTTGGAGCAGTCGCACGCGGGTCACGCGAAGCACCTGTGCGACCTGGCGTCGCGCAAGCTGATGGACCAGGTGGCGGACCTGGCGAAGAACTCACAATACGTCTGCCACTTCTGCGGCCGCGCGGCGGCCAAACCGGGCAATCTCTGCGAGCCGATCAAAATCTAGTCGGCCGGACCGAGCAGGGCGGAGTTGATTCAGCGACTCCGCCCTGTTTCTTCCCAACCCCCAAAAGAGACGCCGCGCTCCGCAGCGCCCCTTGACAGTCCATCCGGCGTCCTCCATACTTTTATTAAAGGAGTCGTCAAGGGCGTCATGGCTCCGGGGTGGAAGCGCAAAGACGACTCCACAAGTGATTGTATCACAAGACGTTAGCCTGAAAGACGTTCAATCGCACCACTCCGGACCGGACGCATGAATGTCGTTGATAGGAGGGCACAACCATGGTCACAGAAATTGCCATGCTGCCGGTGATCCTGATGGGAGTTTCGTTCTTTGGCAGGGGTAAATCCGGAAGCTCGGCGGGCGACAGTTCGTGTTCGTCGTGCGGCTCCAGCGAAAAGAACCTGCCCGATGAGGCCAGGGAATCGGTGAAGACACTCCATGAGAACGGCATCGGATTCCTGACGGCGGATCAACTTCAACAGAAGTTGCTGTCCGGCGCGCCGCCGATCGTGGTGGACGTGCTGCCCGCGGACAACTACCGTGAGTCGCACATCAAAGGCTCCGTCAACATCCCGTATGACCAGGTCGAGCAGTGGGCCTCGCGCCTGATTCCGGATATGAACGCCGAGGTGGTCGTCTATTGCGCGAACTACAAATGCCCGGCCAGCATTGAGGCGGGCAAGACGCTGAAACGGCTCGGTTACACCAACGTGCATGACTTCAAGGGCGGAATGAAGGAGTGGCTGGACCGGAAGTACACGGTCGAAGGTCATAAGGCTAAAGCGGCGTAGCAATTCCATCTGCGCCGGTCGGTTGTGCGGAGCGCCGCCCATCCGGCCGGCGTCGTCGTTGTAAGAAGTCGGCTTGATTTGCCGGCCGAATCACGATAATCTGAGCCAAACCGGGCTCGTCCTGGGACCCTTCGGTATCGTTTCAGGTTTCGAGCCCTTTCTCTCTCGTCGAGGAGCACCATGTCCCCGTTTGAAATTCTCATGCTCGTCTGTTTCGGCGCCGCGTGGCCCTTCTCCATCGTCAAGGCGTATCGTTCCCGCGAGAACGGCGGCAAGAGCCTGCTGTTCCTCATCGTGATCTTCATCGGCTACCTGGCGGGCACGGCGAACAAGCTGTGGTACAAGCCCGACGCGGTCGCCGGAGTCGTTTACCTTTATATTCTGAACGGCATCATGGTCGCGGTGGACATCGCGATCCATTTCCGCAACCAGCAGTTCGCCGCGCAGCCCGACAAGGATTTTCTGGGCGAATAACGCATCGTCGCCCGGTTCGCCGAGAGGATTAGGAGCAATCCATGGCTGATCTCCTGTACGTGGGAATCGTCATCGCGTTCTTCGCGGTCACCATCGTCGGCCTCAAGGCGCTCGACCGGATTTAGGAAGAGACCATGACCGCCATCCACGCCGTCTGCGGCGCCGTCGCGCTCGGGCTGCTCATCTACCTCTTCGTGGCGCTGCTGAAGCCGGAGAAATTCTGATGACCGCCAATGCGTGGTTTCAGATCCTTCTCTACGTCGGCATATTGACCCTCCTCGCCATCCCGCTGGGCCTGTTCATGGCCAGCGTGTTCGAAGGCCGCGCCGGCCGGATGGAGAAAATCCTGCGCCCCGTCGAGCGCCTCCTGTACCGTCTCTGCGGCGTCCGCGCCGACGAGGAGATGAACTGGAAGCAGTACGCGGTGGCGATGCTGCTCTTCAACCTCTTCGGCTGCCTGCTCGTGTACGCCCTTCAGCGGATCCAGCTCTTCCTGCCGCTGAACCCGCACAAGCTCGGCGCCGTGTCGCCCGACTCGGCGTTCAACACCGCCGTGAGCTTCGCCAGCAACACGAACTGGCAGGACTACGGCGGCGAGTCCACGATGAGCTACCTGACGCAGATGCTGGCGCTCACCGTGCAGAATTTCGTCTCCGCCGCCACCGGCATCGCCGTCCTTGTCGCGCTGATCCGCGGGATCGTGCGGAAGGAGACCGAGCACATCGGGAATTTCTGGACCGACCTGACGCGCAGCACGCTCTACGTCCTCATGCCGCTATCCATTGTGCTGGCGCTGGCGCTGGTCTGGCAGGGCGTGCCGCAGACGTTCGGCCCGTCGCGGACTGTGCCGTTCCTTCAGCCGACGCAGGACGACAAGGGCAAAGCGGTCGCCGAGCAGGCGCTGTCGGTCGGCCCGGTGGCCTCGCAGGTGGCCATCAAGCAACTGGGAACCAACGGCGGCGGCTTCTTCAACGCCAACTCCGCACACCCCTTCGAGAACCCGACTCCGCTCTCCAACTTCCTGGAACTCCTGGCGATCCTCCTCATTCCGGCCGCGCTCTGTTTTACGTATGGAAAAATGGTCAAAGACATGCGCCAGGGCTTGGCCATTTTCGCGGCGATGATGGGCTTGTACCTCGTCTGCGCGATCGGGTGCGTGTGGGTCGAAGAGCGCGGCAACCCGATCCTGGCGAAGCTCGGCGTGGACCAGGCGCCGCACGACGGGGCATCGGCGCTCACGACGGCGGGCTCGAACAACGCCCTGTCCGGCGGGAACATGGAGGGCAAAGAGGTGCGCTTCGGCCCGGTCAATTCCGCCATCTGGGCCACCGCGACCACGGCGGCCTCGAACGGCTCGGTGAACTCGATGCACGACTCGTTCACGCCGCTCGGAGGGCTGATCCCGATGTGGCTCATCAAGGTGGGCGAAGTCATCTTCGGCGGCGTAGGCTCGGGCCTGTACGGCATGCTGGCGTTCGTCATCGTCACGGTCTTCGTCGCCGGCCTGATGGTCGGCCGCACGCCGGAGTACCTCGGCAAGAAGATCGAAGCGAAAGAGATGAAGATGGCCTCGCTCGTCATCCTGATCGTCCCGCTGCTGGTCCTCATTGGCTCGGCCGCCGCCGCCGTCTGCGACGCCGGGACCAGCGGCCTGGGCAACCGCGGCCCGCACGGGCTCAGCGAAATTCTCTACGCGTACGCCAGCACCTCCAACAACAACGGCAGCGCGTTCGCCGGGCTGAACGTCAACACGCCGTACTATAACCTGACCACGGGCCTGGCCATGCTGCTCGGGCGGTACTGGCTGGCGGTGCCGATCCTGGCCATCGCCGGCTCGCTGGCGCGGAAGAAAATCGTCCCCGCCGGCGCGGGCACGCTCTCGACGCACACGCCGCTGTTCGTGGCGATGCTCGCCGGCGTCGTGGGGCTTGTCGGCGCGCTCTCCTTCATCCCGGCGTTGGCGCTGGGGCCCATCGCGGAATTTCTTCAGATGATCCGCTCATGAGCGACAAGAAAACCGGAACGCGCCCGCTGTTCGACCCGCCGATCGTGAAACGGGCCGTGCTCGACTCGTTCCGCAAGCTCCATCCCGCGCTGCAAATCCACAACCCGGTCATGTTCACCGTGTTCATCGGCAGTGTGGTGACGCTGGCGCTCTTCGTCCAGGCGGTGCTGGGCAAGGGCGAGGCGGCGCCCGGATTCATCCTCGCCGTCTCCGCCTGGCTGTGGCTGACGGTGCTGTTCTCGAACTTCGCCGAGGCGATGGCCGAGGGCCGCGGCAAGGCGCAGGCCGACACCCTGCGCAAGGCGCGGCGCGACATCCTGACGCGGAGACTCGCCGCGCCGAAGCGCGATGCCTTGTCGGTGCGCGTCGCCTCCGCCGACCTCCGCACCGGCGACTTCGTGCTCGTCGAAGCCGGCGAATTCATCCCCGGCGACGGCGAAGTGGTCGAGGGCGTCGCCTCCGTGGACGAGAGCGCCATCACCGGCGAGAGCGCCCCGGTGATCCGCGAGAGCGGCGGCGACCGCAGCGCCGTCACCGGCGGCACCCGCGTCCTCTCCGACTGGCTGATCGTCCGCGTCACCGCGAATCCCGGCGAGAGCTTCCTCGACCGCATGATCTCCATGGTCGAGGGCGCCAAGCGCCAGAAGACCCCGAACGAGATCGCGCTGAACATCCTCCTCGCGGCGCTGACGATCGTGTTCCTGGTCGTCTGCACCACGCTGCTGCCGTACTCCATCTACAGCGTCAAGGAAGCCGGGAAAGGCGTCGTGGTCAGCATCACGGTGCTCGTCGCGCTGTTCGTCTGCCTGGCGCCGACGACCATCGGCGCGCTGCTCTCGGCGATCGGCATCGCCGGCATGGACCGCCTGATCCAGGCGAACTGCATCGCGATGTCCGGCCGCGCGGTCGAAGCCGCCGGCGACGTGGACGTGCTGCTCCTCGACAAGACCGGCACGATCACGCTGGGCAACCGGCAGGCGACGGAGTTCATCCCGGCGCCGGGCGTCAACCTGCCGGAACTGGCCGACGCGGCGCAGTTCGCCTCGCTGGCCGACGAGACGCCCGAGGGCCGCAGCATCGTCGTGCTCGCCAAGGAGAAATACGGCCTGCGCGGGCGCGACATCCATCCGCTGGGCGCGGCGTTCGTCCCGTTCACCGCGCAGACGCGCATGAGCGGCGTCAACCTCGAAGGCCGCCAGATCCGCAAGGGCGCCGCGGAGGCCATCGAGGCGCACGTCCAGACCCTTGGCGGCGAATTCCCCGCCGGCGTGCAGGAGAAAGTCCGCGCCATCTCGCTCGAAGGCGGCACGCCGCTGGTGGTCTCGGAAGGCGCGCGGGTGCTGGGGGTCATCCGGCTCAAGGACGTCGTCAAGGGCGGCATCCGCGAGCGGTTCCTCGAACTGCGCCGCATGGGGATCAAGACGGTGATGATCACTGGCGACAACCCGCTGACGGCGGCTGCCATCGCGGCGGAGGCCGGGGTGGACGATTTCCTGGCCGAGGCCACGCCCGAGGCGAAGCTGAAGTACATCCGCGAATCGCAGGCCGGCGGCCGCATGGTCGCCATGACCGGCGACGGCACCAACGACGCGCCCGCGCTCGCCCAGGCCGACGTCGCCGTGGCGATGAACACCGGCACGCAGGCGGCCAAGGAAGCCGGAAACATCGTGGACCTCGACTCGAACCCGACGAAGCTCATCGAGATCGTGAGCATCGGCAAGCAGTTGCTGATGACGCGCGGCTCGCTGACGACGTTCAGCATCGCCAACGACGTGGCGAAGTATTTCGCCATCATCCCGGCGGCCTTCGCCGCGACGTATCCCGCGCTCAACGCGCTCAACCTGATGCACCTGGCCACGCCGCAGAGCGCCATCCTCTCGGCGGTGATCTTCAACGCGCTGATCATCGTCTTCCTCATCCCGCTGGCCCTGCGCGGCGTCAAGTACCGTCCCGTCGGCGCCGAGAAGCTCCTCCGGTTGAACCTGCTGATTTACGGCCTCGGCGGCCTGGCGCTGCCATTCGTCGGCATCAAGTTGATTGACATGATTCTCGTTCTGCTGCGGGTCGCTTGAGGGAAAAGACATGTTCGCCGAAATCCGCCGTCAAATCCGCCCGGCGCTCGTCGCGCTGGCCCTGTCCTCGGCGCTGCTGGGGCTGGTCTATCCGGCGGTCATCACCGCCATCGCCCGCACGCTCTTCCCCGGCGCGTCGCATGGCGCCCTCATTGAAAAGGACGGCCGCGCGCTGGGCTCCCGGCTCATCGGGCAGCCCTTCACGGACCCGAAGTATTTCTGGAGCCGGCCTTCGGCGACCACGCCCTTTCCGTACAACGCGGAATCCTCCAACGGCTCCAATCTCGGCCCGACCAACCCGGACCTGGCGAAGGCGGTCCGCGAGCGGATCGCCGCGTTGCGCGCCGCCGATCCGGGCAATTCGGCGCCCGTGCCGGCGGACCTCGTGACGGCCTCGGCCAGCGGGCTCGACCCGGACATCACGCCGGCGGCGGCGGAGTTCCAGGTGCGGCGCGTCGCCCGCGCGCGGAAGCTCGACGAGAAGGAGGTCCGCGCCCTCGTCGCACGGTTCACCCAGGACCGCCAACTCGGCATCCTCGGCGAGGCGCGAGTGAACGTCCTCGAGCTGAATCTGGCTTTGGACGGGCGGATCCAGCAAGACCGCCTTAAGGAATCAAGCACAGATTGACAAAGCATCTTTTGATGGCCATAATATCATCAAATAGGAGGGCCCGAATCATGCGGCTCACAATTGATATTGACGAGAAGGTGCTTCGCGGCATTCAAAAGGCAACGGGGAATCGTAAGCGCTCGCCGGCCGTCCGCGAGGCGCTTGTGCGGTATCTGCGCGAGCGGGAGAAGAGAGAGTTCTTGCGCAAAGTCCTCCGCGGCGAGACGGATTTCGGCATGACGAACGAAGAACTGGAGAAACTCGCGACCTATGATTCTGATTGACACATCGGCCTGGATTGAGTTCTTCCGGCGCAGCGGTAATGCCGCCATCAAGTCGCGCGTGGCCGGGTGGGTGGAAACGGGCGAGGCGGGTTTCTGCGGCCCCATCCTTTACGAACTAACACTTGGCGCGCGTCCGGCGGAGACGCATTTGATTCGAAAAGCCCTCGGGTTCTGCGGTTTCCTGGAGTTTCCGGCCGCCGCCTGGGAACTGGGAGCATCACTGGAAAGAGGGATGCGGCAGAATGGCGCCACGGTCCCCCGCGACGACATCCTCGTCGCAGCCGCTGCGCTGCACCATGATGTTCCCCTCTACTGTTGCGACAAGCACTTCCAGTTCATAGCAAAGCACGCGGCGCCGAAGCTGCGATTGGTCTGATGTTTTTTCGTTCTTAGCGCTCTGCGCGAGAGTATTTCTTTCTTCATGCGAACGTCAATGATGAGAAGGCGATGGACCCGACCCGCGCCAATCCCGACGAACTGCTCAAGCAGGTCAAGGCGGAGGAGCAGCGGCAGCGACGCGGCAAGCTGAAGATCTTCTTCGGTGCGGCCGCCGGCGTCGGCAAGACCTACGCCATGCTCGAAGCGGCCCAGGCGCGCAAGACCGAAGGGCTGAACGTCGTCGTCGGGATCGTCGAAACCCATGGGCGCACTGAGACCGAGACGCTCCTCAAGGGGCTCGAAATCCTGCCGCCGCGTTTCGTGGAGTACCGCGGCACGAAGCTGCGCGAGTTCGACCTCGACGCGGCCCTGGCGCGCAAGCCGGAGCTGATCCTCGTGGACGAACTGGCGCACACGAACGCGCCCGGCAGCCGCCATGCAAAGCGATGGGAGGACACCAACGATCTCCTCGACGCCGGGATCAACGTCTACACCACGCTCAACGTGCAGCACCTCGAAAGCCTCAACGACGTCGTCCAGCAGGTCACCGGCGTCGTCGTCCGCGAGACCGTCCCCGACTCCGTCGTCGAGCAGGCCGACGAGATCGAGCTGATTGACCTGCCGCCCGACGACCTGATCCGGCGCCTGAAAGAGGGAAAGATCTATCTTCCCGAGCAGGCGGGGTTCGCGGCCGACAACTTCTTCCGCAAGGGCAACCTCATCGCGCTGCGCGAGCTGGCGCTGCGCTCGACCGCCGACCGCGTGAACCTGCAGGTGCGCGACTACCGCGAAGAGCAGGCGATCAGCCGCGTCTGGCGGACCTCCGAACGGCTCCTCGCCTGCGTCAGCCCCAGCCCGTTTTCCGCCCAACTGGTGCGCGCGGCGCGGCGGATGGCCGCCGGCCTGCACGCGGAATGGATTGCCATCACCGTCGAGCAGCCGAACCTCTCCGAGGCCGGCAAGGAGGCGCTGGCGGAGAACCTAAGCCTGGCGGAGCAACTCGGCGCCGAGACGGTGAGGGTGACCGGCACGGACGTGGTGAAAGAGGTCGTCGCCTACGCGCGCAAGCACAACGTCACCAAGATCATCGCCGGCAAGCCCGGCCCGCTCCGCCTTCACGAGCGGCTCTACGGCTCCTTCGTGGGCAACCTGATCCGCGCCAGCGGCGATATTGACGTTTACATCATCAAGGGCGAGCCGGAGCCGTTCGAGATCACGCGCGCGGTGCGCGTCGAAGCGCCCATCGAGTGGAGGCGGTACGCCTGGGCGGCGCTGACGGTGCTCGTCTGCACCCTGCTCGCCTGGGCCATGCGCAAGAAGTTCGATCCGTCAAACCTCGTGATGGTCTATCTCCTCGGAGTCGCGCTCATCGCCGCGCGGATCGGGTCCGGGCCGGCCATCCTCTGTTCCATCCTGAGCGTCGTCGCCTTCGACTTCGCTTTCGTCAAAGTCTATTTCAGCGTCACGGTCGCCGACATCCAGCACCTGGTGTCGCTGGGCGTCATGCTCGTGGTGGCCCTGATCATCAGCTCGCTGACCTCGCGGCTGCACGTGCAGGCGGAGGACGCCGGCGAACGCGAGCGCCGCACCGCCGCGCTCTACTCCATGAGCGGCCAACTGGCCAGCAACTGGGGCACGGCGAAGCTGCTCGACGTGGTCGTGCGCCACGTGGCGGAGGTCCTGCAGAGCGAGGTCGCCGCCCTGGTGCCGGACGAGACCGGCCGGCTGGTGATCCGGGCCGGAAACGATGCGGCCTTTCCGATGGACGCGCGCGAGCGCGGCGTGGCGCACTGGGTCTTCGACGTCGGCCGCGTCGCCGGCCTGGGGACCGACACCATGCCCGGCGCGGAGTGCCTTTACGTGCCGCTGAACGGCACGCGCGGCCCGGTCGGCGTGCTGGCTGTCCGGCCGCTCCACGCGGGCCGGCCGCTGACGCCGGACCTGCTTCAGCTTCTCGAGGCGTTCGGCACGCAGGGCGGCATGGCCGTCGAGAGCGACCGCTTCGCCGACGAGGCCCGAAAGGCACAACTGGAAGCGGGAGTGGAGAAGTCGCGCAACGCGCTTCTGAACTCCGTGTCGCACGACCTGCGGACGCCGCTCTCCGCCATCACTGGCGCCGCCAGCACGCTGCTGGAGCACGACGAGCAAATGACGCCCGCCGCCCGCCGCGAGATGGCCGAGAGTATCAGCGAAGAGGCCGCCCATCTCAGCCGGCTGGTCACCAACCTGCTCGAAATGACGCGGCTGGAGTCCGGCGCCGCCAAGGTCAAGAAGGAGCCGTGCCCGATCGAGGAGGTCGTCGGCAGCGCCCTGACCCGAATGGAGAAGCAGTTGAGCGGGCATCCGGTGACCACGCATATTCCCGCCGATCTGCCGCTGGTGCCGCTGGACGTAATCCTCACCGAGCACGTCTTCATCAACCTGCTGGAGAACGCGGCGAAATACACGCCCGCCGGCTCCCCGATCGAGATCTCCGCGACGGCGTCGGACCAGCAGGTGACCGTGGAGATCGCCGACCGCGGGCCGGGCATCAGCCCCGGCGACGAAAAGAAGATCTTCGAGAAGTTCTACCGCGGCAAGCTGGCCGGCAGCGCCTCGGGCGTCGGCCTGGGCCTGACCATCTGCCGCGCGGTCGTCGAGGCCCACGGCGGAAAAATCTGGGCGGAGAACCGCCCCGGCGGCGGCGCGTCGTTCCGGTTCACCCTGCCGCTGGCGACGTGACCGTCGGCGACTTGGGCAGGCCAGATCGAATCGTCCTCGTCCTCGAACTGCTCGTTTCAACGGCCGAGGACAACGACGAGGACGAGGACGAGCAGGGCAACGAGGACGAGTAGGGGCTAAGCCTTATGGCGGAAAACGCCGCGAGCATTCTGATCATCGAGGACGAGCCGCCGATCGTCCGCTTCCTGCGGACGGCGCTCGGCGGCCACGGCTATTCGTTCCACGAGGCCGCGACCGGGCAGGAAGGCCTGTCGCTGGCCGCGAGTTGCCGGCCGGATATCCTGCTGCTGGACCTCGGCCTGCCGGACATGGACGGGCTCGAAGTGATCCATCGGCTGCGCGCATGGAGCGCTGTGCCGATCGTCATCATCTCCGCGCGCGGGCAGGAGAGCGACAAAGTCGCCGCGCTCGACGCCGGCGCCGACGATTACCTGACGAAGCCGTTCGGCGTCCCGGAACTCATGGCGCGCATCCGCGCGGCGCTGCGGCACGCCGGGCGTGTGGGCGACGACGCCGAAAGCGCCGTCTTCGTCTCGGGCGATCTGAAGGTGGACCTGGCCGGCCATCTCGTCTCCCTGCGCAACAAGCCGGTCAGCCTGACGCCGATCGAGTTCCGCCTGCTGGCGCTGCTGGTGAAGCACGCCGGCAAAGTCGTCACGCAGCGCCAGTTGCTCAAGGAAGTCTGGGGGCCGCACCTGACGGACGAAACGACCTACCTGCGCGTCTTCGTGCACCAGTTGCGGCACAAGCTCGAAGGCAACCCCGCGCGCCCCAAGTACATCCTCACCGAGGCCGGCATCGGCTACCGGTTCCGGCTCTGACCGCACAGCCGGTTCTTCACGCCGCTCGATTTGCGGCGCGCCGACGCGCGTTCTATAATCAGAGTACGTCGGCTTCGAGATTTCAACCAGCGGGCGGGCGATGACCTCGCTCGCTCTCTTTTTATAGGCATGCGTTCGCGCGACCGATGGGCATTTCCTGGAAAAAGACTCTCTATTCGGTCTGCATCGCCCAGTTCATCGCGATGGTCGGCTTCGGGTTCGTGTTTCCGTTCATGGCCTTCTACCTCCACGACCTCGGCGTGCCGGCGGGGCCGCAGGCGGACAAATGGGCCGGCATCCTCGTGACGGCGATGGGGGTTCCCATGGCGATCTGCTCGCCGATCTGGGGCTGGCTCGCCGACCGGCATGGCCGCAAAAGCATGGTGCTCAGGGCCATGTTCGGCGGCGCGGTCACCGTGGCGCTGATGGCGTTCGTCCAGAATGTCCACCAGCTCTTCGTCCTGCGCATTCTCCAGGGCATCCTCACCGGCACCATCACGGCGAGCATGGCAATGGTCGCCAGCGCGACTCCGACGGAACACTCCGGCTATGCGCTCGGCCTGGTCACTGTCTCCGCGAGCGGCGGCAACTTCATGGGCCCGTTGCTGGGCGGCTACGCGGCCAAATTCTTCGGCTACCGGCCCACCTTCATCATCGCCGGCGCGATCCTCGTGGTCGGCGGCTTCATCGTGACGTACGGCACGGAGGAGAAATTCGAGCGCCACGCCACCAGCCGGGCGGGCGTGACCCGCGCGTTCCTGCCGTTGCTGGCGATCGGATCGTTCCTCGTGCCGCTGCTGACGCTCTGCCTGATCACCTTTGCCGCGACCGCGCCCACGCCGATCTTCCCCTATTTCGTGCAGGACGTATCCGCGATGAACGACAAAGACGCCGCCGCGCTGACCGGTATCATCATCTCGGTGGTCGGGATCGTCGAAACGCTCTCCGCGTGGATATTCGGCCGCTTCGGCGACCGGTGGGGGCACCGGCAAGTGCTCATGGCGGCGGTGGTCTGGGGCGGGATCATGGCGGGCCTGCAAGCTTACGCGCGGAACATTCCGCAGCTCATGACGTTCCGCATCCTGTTCGCGTTCGGGATGGCGGGGGTTTTCCCCACCGCCAGCGCCATCATCCGCAAGGTGGTGCCCGAGCACAGCCTGGGCAAGGCGTTCGGCCTCGTCGCCTCGCTGAACGCCCTGGGATGGGCGTTCGGCCCGCTCGCCGGCGCGTACCTCTCCGCGTACATGCGGGATTATCGGCCGACCTTTACGTTTTCCGGAGTCGCGCTATGCATCGTCGCGCTGCTTATCGCTTGGCGCGTGAAGGAGCCGTCCGCGCCCGCCGAGAGAGTCCAGGCAAGCGCACCGGGCGCCGGGCCGTAAGCAGCGGCCCCATGAGCGGCATATTATGGAACGGAACGCTTTTGGAAGAGTAGTTGTGACCACGTGCTTCGGCGTATAATGTTTGAGAGGGTTTTGAAACACATTATCCCTTCCGGGACCGGAGGTGGCCATGCCGACCGTTATTGAGAACGTCCAGAAAGAAGGTCACGACCTGCTGGTTCAGGTTGAGATTTTCCTGTATGTGCATTCCAACATTGAGTCCGGCCCTTCCAACGACCCAGGCCGTGCTCAGGCAGGGTCGGGATCATTTTGCAATTGGGGCAAACTCGAAGAGGTGGGATTGCAGGAACAGGCAAGGTTGCTTCAAAAGTCCGACGCTTTCTTTTCCGTGCTGGAAACGCTGCTCTCAGGCCGAACTGCGAGTTGCCGCAAAGAGGTGGAGACGGCGAGCGCGGAATTCCATGAACTCATCGCACAAGAAAAACGGTGCCCGTATAAGAGCGCTGATTCCGCCGTGCTGGCGGCCAAGAAGGCAATGCAGGTCGCCTTGAGCTGCCTGGCTCGACTCTACGACGGGAAGGGCGGCGAAGTGTGCTTCGTTCCCGACACAAACGCCTTGCTTTACAACACGCAGCTCGATGCGTGGCAATTCGACCGCGTCCCAACGTTCACGGTTGTCCTGACCCCCGCAGTCCTTTCTGAACTCGAGGACCTCAAAGTGCGGGGAAGTGACAGGAATAAGCCGAAGGCCGAAAACCTGGTGCGGCAAATAGAGGAGTATGCCGGCAGAGGCAACCTGAGCGAAGGCGTAACTCTCGCCGAGGGCAGGAGCGTGGTGCGCTCGCTGGCGACAGAACCCGACATGGCCCATACGCTGTCGTGGCTTGACGCCGGCAGTAAGGACGACAGGTTCATCGCTTCCTTTCTCGAAGTGATGCGGCATCATCCCTGCTGCGAAGTGTTTCTGGTGAGCCGGGACGACAACGTCCGCAACAAAGCGAACTTTGCCTCGCTTCCGGTCATCGCCCCGCCAGACCCTCCTGCCCAACAAGGTCTTAGACTTCGCCCGAGACAGGGCTGAAGGCACATTGCCCGCGTGGCCGTGGCGCGCAAGCTGGTGGAGATTTGCTGGATTCTCCTGCGGCCCGGCATCGCGAGCGCGCCGCTGCATAGCGAGGAAAAGATTCCAGAACGCGCAGCGTACTGCGGGCGACGTGTGCCCAAGGCGGCGTTCGAGGCCCGGTCCAGGGGACTGGCGAGCGCCTCGCGTTGATGCCGGGGCGGATGCGCCGTTATTATGATTGGGCTGACGCCGCGCGACGAGAATCATGCACGATCCGAGGATGGAATTCGGAGACGGTGCGAACCTGTCTGCCGTAGCTTCAGCGAACGCAGATGGGTGTCTGAACGGCACACGAACGGCACATTGAGAGTGAACGGCTTGGGCGAGGGACCGCCCTTGACAAGAAGACGGTTATGGATGTCGCCGGAGTCCTCAGTGAGGCGCTACCGACATCAGTCGGCAAGGACGCCGGACGGCCTATTTTCCGACGACCACGATCATGAAGCTATCCTTCACCATGGTCTGCGGGTGTCCCGATTTTGGCTCGAATCGCGCCGTCGCCAGATAAACGTTGTGGGTCTTGAGGTCAAGCGCCATCGTTTGCGCGTTGTCTTCCGTCGGGATGTTCTCCGCCTCAAACTTGCCCGGCGCCGTTTCGCGGGCCACCGTCAGGGTGCCCTCGCCGTTTGAGCTGAAAGCCACGCCGGTGCCCGGATCGAACCCATTCGCGTCCACCCACCGGCCGATCGGCACGCAGGCGATCACTTTCCCCGCGCTCACGTCCAGGACGGTCATGATTTTGTTGCTGCACCCGGAGAAGACGAGATGATGCGCCGCGTCAAGGGCCAGGCCCGAAGGCTTCAGGCCCGGCGCGAGCGGGAAACGCTTCGTCACGACGAGTTTCGCGCTGTCAATTTCGACGACCTCGCTGGTGCTCACGATGTTCGCATAGACCTTGCCCTGGCCGTCGGCAGAGGCATACTCCGGACAACCGCCGAGCGGGACCGTGCCGACGACTTCGCCGGAGGCGGCGTCGAACGCGGTGGCGTCATTAGCGTCGCCGTTGAAAGTGAAGACGCGTTTCGAGGCCGGGTCGTAGATGATGCAGTCGGGTCCTGCGCCCGTCTTCACTTCGCCGATCACCTTCAGCGTCTTCAAATCGAAAATGGTCGAGGTATTGGCGTCGCCGTTGCTGGTAAATCCGCGGCCCAATTCGGGCGCGAGCGCGATGCCGTGCACGCCTTGCGTGCCGGGGATGTCGCCGACCACTTTATCGGTCTCGAGGTCCACGACCATCACGTGGCTGCTGCGCGAGAGGTACAGCCGCCGCGCGGCGCTGTCAATCGTCAGGTAATCCCAGCGCCCCTCGCCGCCGAGCGTCACCTTCTTGATCACGTGATAGCCCGACGCCGCTCCGTTGCCGCCTTCCGGCGCCGCAATCGCCGGACGCCACATACCGATCCACAGGCACGCCGCCGTCAGCGCCAATCCCGCTTTCAAGGTTCCAAGTCGCATGGACATTGCTTCTTTCCTCAAAAGACGTTTTTCCCATTTGACCGTCCCTCCGAGGACGGCCGCCTCTCACAAGCGAAATTGTAAGCTCGAAACGACCGGTGTCAAGGCGACTTCCGACACTTTATCGCCCCTGCAGATCCCGCCGCGGCCTCGGTCAATGCTAGTGACCTCGATACGATTCCAGGCCTCTCGGATGGTCCACGGTCTCGCCCTCCGTGATACGGATTTGATGCGGAATTCCGTATCAGGGCAAGGCCGGGCTTTCATTCCACCCGCGTCAATCCACGGGTTTTCCTTACGGGTGCGAGAAATGCGAGGGGCGGGAGTTGAACCCGCATGGATTTCTCCACTGGATCCTAAGTCCAGCGCGTCTGCCAGTTCCGCCACCCTCGCGCTGGCGCGATTCTACTTGATTTTTCTTCGCTTCTCAATGCCCCGCTTGAAGTTGCGTCCTGTCCCTTGCCGTTCACATCGCATGGGCCCGGCGCCGGTCCGTCCTCTTCGACGGCCGGCATGGCATCGGCGAAAAAGGCTTGACAAGAGGAAAACGGAAGCGCAAACTACCTCCGGCCGGAGAAACGGAAGTGGGCTGCTCTGGAGAGAGTCTCTCGCCAGCGTGAGGCGTTTGTCCATTTCACGCTGAACCAGGACGACAACCGCTTTGTATGGCATCTCGCACAAGGGTGGCCCGGAGGTTCAGACCATTGGGCATGGGACGGGTTCAGCGACGGTCCCGGTGCTTCTGAGAAGACTCTGCCCGCAGCATGTCTTCATGCCCGTCTTTTCCGCACTCTTCCTCATCTCGTTTTTCCTCTACCTCTGGTTACGCATTGATCCCGCGCTGCTTTGGGGTTTCATGCGGTTCCGAGAGTTCCCTTGCTTCCGGAAGGGCGCGGAGTTCCTCGGAGACTTTCTGCCGTATCCGGGAGGACCGATCGGGTACCTGGCGGCGTTCCTCTCTCAGTTGTACTACTGGTCCTGGCTCGGCTCGTTGATCGTCACCCTGCTGGGCGGGCTGCTTTGCCTGGCCACTTACGGAGTATTCCAGGCGCTCGGCGGCACCCGCGTGCGCGCTCTTTACTTCGTTCCGGCAGTCCTCCTCCTGGCGCTTTATAACCTGTACGGCCATCTGCTTGCCGCCGCGCTGGCGTTGCTGGCCGCATTGCTTTTCGTGAATATCTACTCGCGGTGGGCGCCTCGATCTGCCTGGCTGCGGTTGCCTGCATTCCTGCTTCTGTCCGCCGCCGTCTACTATCTCACGGCGGGCGCGTATCTGGTTTTTGCGGCATTATGCGGAATCCTGGAACTCTTGACCCGGCGGCGGCCTTTCCTCGGCGCGTGCTATATCGCGTGTGTCGTGGGAGTTCCCTATCTGGCCGAGAGGTGCGTCTTCCCCGTCAGCACCGTCGAGGCATCTCTGCGCTTGATTCCCTTCTCTTTGGCGAAAACAGGGCCGATTCCAACTGTCGCGCTTGGCCTGTATCTTTTCTGCCCCGTTGTTGGATTAGTGATCGCCATCGTGCGCCGATTCGGCGGAGGGCGGTTGCGAGCGACCGAAGGCACGCTCTCTCCGTCCGGTCAACAGTCGCAGCCGCGCTCCCTGAGAGCGGGGTTCAGGCCGGCGCTCGAATCGCCGCTCCTTCTCATCCTGGCCGCCATCCCGATCTATTTCTCGTTGGACATGGGGGCGAGGAGATCCCTTCGAATCGAAAGCTGGGCGAGCCAGGGACGGTGGGATCAGATCCTTCGAGAAGCCGAGCACCTCTCGCGCTCGCAATACAATCCGACGATCAATTGGGAGGTCAAGCGGGCGCTCTACCACACCGGCCGGATGCCCGAGGGCCTGTTTGAGTATGTCCAATACCCCGGGAGCCTTGTGAGCCTTGTGCCCACCGCGGGCGGCGAAGCCAGCGACATCTGGATTGAACTGGGAGACGTGGCCGAGGCCGAACACCTGGCGTATGAGACGTTGGAAATAGATGGCGAGCGGCCGCGGAACCTGCAACGGGTGGCGCTGATCAACATGGTCAAGGGTAAGACGGAGGCCGCGCGCGTCTTCCTGGGCGCCCTCGCGCTGGACCCGGTTTGCGGGCGCTGGGGAACGCTCGGCCTGGAGCGTTTGGAGGCCGACCCGCAACTCTCCACCGACCCGGAAGTCCAGCGCCTGCGTTTCTTCAGGCCCACACGAGACACCGTCAAGTTCAATTCCGTGGAAGACAAGCTGTTGGCGCTCCTGGAAGCCAACAGGCGAAATCGAATGGCGTTCGAATACCTGATGAGTCACTACCTCCTGTCCCGCCAGCTCGACAAGTTCGCCCTGAACATCCGCCGTCTCGATGATTTTGACTATCCCGCCGTCCCTCGCCTTTACGAGGAGGCAATACTGGTCTATACGGCCACGACCGGCAAGCAGATTGACCTGAACGGCCGGCGCATCAGGCCGGAGACGCTCGAACGGTTTCAGCGCGTCGGCAACATCCTCGCTTCTCACGGGAACGACCATGAGGGCGCCCTCAGAGACGTTGCCAGAGACTACGGCGGCAGTTTCTTCTGGTGGTCCCTGGCCATGAGAGGACGGCAACCGGAATGAGGAAGCGGAAACTCTGCGTGCTGCTGTTCTGCGCCGGCCTGGCGCTATCGGCGGCCGTCCTGTCTTTCCGGCTGCGCCCGCGTGCGAGCGACGTCGCGAACTGCGCGCCCGTGAACCGGCTTCCGCACATACACCCCGATTATTCCGGAGTCGTCATTCCGCCGAATATCGCGCCCATGAACTTCGTCGTGGAGGAGCCGGGTGCAGAATACTACGTCAGAATATCATCGAAGCGCGGAGAAGGTATTGACATTTCCTCCAGCACCCCGCGGATCGTGATCCCCTCAAGACCATGGAAAAGCCTCCTGGCGGCCAATCGCGGGGAGGAACTTCGTTTTGATCTCTGCGTGCGACCGGCCGGCGGCCGGTGGGAGAGGTTTGACAGCGTCATCAACAAGATCGCACAGGAGGAGGTGGACGGATACCTGGTGTACCGCCTGATCAACCCGGTGCACAACATTCATTCGGTGATGAGCATCCGTCAGCGGAACCTGCAGGACTTCGACGAATCGGTTCTTCTCGACAGCAGAGATTTCGGCGATCAATGCATGAACTGCCACACGTTCCTCAACAACAGGCCCGACAACATGATCGTGCAGACGCGCGGCGTCACAGGGGGCATGATCCTCCTGCGCGACGGGACGCTCACGAAGGTGGATACCCGCACGAAGCTCAATCCCGCTCCCGCGGCATTCGTCTCGTGGCACCCGAGCGGACGCTTGATCGTTTTCTCGGTCAACACCCTGCGGCTGTTTTTCCATTCCGCCAGGACCGAACTCCGGGACGTTGTGGACCTGGATTCTCAACTGGCTGTGTACTCGGTCGAGTCGAACAGCATAACGAGCACATCCAAGATCACCCGGCCTGACCGCCTCGAGACATGGCCGACCTGGGCGCCGGACGGGCGTTACCTGTACTTCTGCTCCGCTCCCAAGTTATGGACCAGCCGCGAGAAAGCGCCGCCGGACCGCTACGACCAGGTCCAGTACGACCTGATGCGCATCGGTTATGACCTGAGCACCGGCGCCTGGGGCGAAGTCGAGGCCGTGCTTTCCGCAGAGGAGACCGGCTTGAGCATCACGCAGCCCCGAATCTCTCCGGATGGAAAGTTTCTCGTGTTCTGCATGTCCGAATACAGCACTTTCCCCTGCTACCAGCCGAGCAGCGACTTGTACCTCATGGATCTCAGGACCGGCCGCTATGCTCCCATGGAGTGCAACAGCGACCAGGCGGACACGTGGCACTGCTGGTCAAGCAACAGCCACTGGCTTGCCTTCACCAGCAAGCGGGGGACCGGCCTGCTGGGCAGAGTGTACTTCAGCTACATTGATGAAAACGGAAAGGCGCAGAAGCCGTTCATTCTGCCGCAGCGGAACCCGGCTTTCTATGATTCCTTCCCGAAGCTCTATCAGTTGCCGGAGCTTATCGTGGATCCTGTCCGGGTGAGCGAGCATGAGTTCGCCCGCGCCATTCTCGCCCCCAGCGGAGTCACCGGCCAACTGGCCGTCACGGGTGCGACCCCGAAGGCCGAAGCCGGGCCGACGACTCCCATGTACGGCCCTCATCCGGAGACGGACAGCGATGGGCAATAAGTCGCCGGCGTTCAAAAGAAGCCCTAAAAGATGGTGTAGATCAGCGGCGCGAGCGGCGATCCGCCCAGAACGACCAGGAGCGCCATAAGGAACAGGATGATGATGATCGGCAGCAGCCACCATTTCTTGTTGTGGGCGAGAAAGTAGAGAAACTCGCTCAACAGGCCCGTGCGCTTCTTCCGGGTCTCTGACTCGAAGTCGTTTCTGTCCGGCTTGATCGTGCCCAAGGGGCCTCGCCTTCAGAACTGCCGAAAATAGTCTGCGGCCTTCGCCGGCAATCCTCGCTTGATCCAATAGCTCTCCGCCGCGCTGTCGAACCGCCGGTGCAAAAGGTCCCGTCCGATCAGACGAAAGATAAGGGCTATCGGCGTAAACACGAGGAAAAATATGATCGCGAGGGCCACGTGGCTCATGACCCATCCGAGCGGCCATGCAACGGCCATCCAGGCGATGTAAAGCGGCCGAATCCACCTGGGAGCGGCCAGACCGATGGCCGCCAGCGCAACGCCGAGCGCCCATAACGCAATTGGCGCGGCGTGCCGAACCGTGCCCAGCTTCCAAGCCGCGAGCGCGCCGGCCAGCCCCAGGCTCAGCAGCAGGACAAGGGCGAACTGACGCAGCCTCCGGTCGTCCGGCCGCCAGTCTATTTCAATCACGGCCACGGGCATACTCCTGAGAAGCGCAAGGTTTGGTCATTCCGAGCGAAGCGAGGAATCTCATACGCCTCGCGCCGGTTATGGTTCAACGTGTGAGATACTTCGCTGCGCTCAGTATGACGCGGGCTATAGTTATGTTCCGGCACAGTACGCTAGTCCAATTGAAACTTCGCAAGATACTCGTCCACCTCGTGAGGTTTTGCGTTGGGCTGACGCTCTTTGAGAAGCAGGCAGTGCGCAAGGACCAGCGCGTCCATGTTGGTGGCCATGAAACATCGGTACGCCTCTTCAGGGGTGCAGACAATCGGCTCGCCGCGCACGTTGAAGCTCGTGTTGATCAGGAGCGGGCAACCGGTCCGTTCCTTGAAACGCTTCACCAGTTGATAGTATCGCCCGTGGCGCTGAGCGTCAACCGTCTGCACGCGGGCCGAGAAGTCCACGTGAGTGATCGCGGGCACCACCGAACGTTGGACGGAAAGTTTCGCCAGGCCGCGCGCGGCCTTCAGGCGCTCGTCGCCGCCGGCGATCCGCTTGTCCTTTCGAACGTTCGCCACCAGGAGCATGTACGGACTGTCCTCGTTCGGCCGCATCTCGAAGTATTGAGCCACATCCTCGCGAAGGACCGACGGAGCAAACGGACGGAAGGACTCGCGGAACTTCACCTTGAGATTCATCACTTTCTGCATCTCGGAAGAGCGGGGGTCGCCGAGGATGCTGCGGCAGCCCAGCGCGCGCGGGCCGAACTCCATGCGGCCCTGGAACCAGCCGACGACCCGTCCCCCAAGGATGAGGTCCACGACGCGGTCCATGAGCCGTTCGTCATCCGGGAAGGTCTCGTAGGGTGCGGCGGCCGAATCGAGGAAGGCCCGGACTTCATCGTCGCTGAACGCAGGACCCAGGAGGCTTCCGCGCTGGCTGTCCTGCGCTGCAATCTCGCGCCCGTGCCCGAGGAGCTGGTGCCAGACGAACAAGGCTGCACCGAGCGCGGCGCCCGCGTCGCCGGAGGCCGGCTGAATCCAGATGTCTTTAAACGGCCCTTCGCGCAGGATGCGGCCGTTGCCGACGCAGTTCAAGGCGACGCCTCCGGCCAGGCATAAATGATCCAGGCCGGTGAGCTGGTGCGCATGCCGGCAGATCCGCAGCATGATGTCCTCGGTCACTTGCTGTATGCTCGCCGCCACGTCCATGTGGAACTCGGTCAGCGCGCCTTCCGGCTTTCGAGGGGGCTGTCCGAACAGGCGGTGGAACCGGGCGTTCGTCATCGTCAGGCCTTGGGCATAGTTGAAATAGCGCATGTTCATCCGGAAGGAGCCGTCTTCCTTGATATCCAGCAATTGCTTGCGGATCACGTCGGCGTACTTCGGCTCGCCGTAGGGCGCCAGCCCCATCATCTTGTACTCGCCGCTGTTCACCCGAAATCCCGTGTAATAGGTGAAGGCCGAATAGAGGAGACCCAGCGAATGGGGAAAGCGCAGCTCATGGGTCAACTCGAGCCGGTTGTCCCGTCCGGCCCCGATGGCCGCCGTCGCCCATTCGCCCACGCCGTCGAGCGTCACAATGGCGGCCTCACGGAACGGAGAGGGGAAGAATGCGCTGGCTGCGTGCGATTCGTGGTGCTGGACGAAGACGTACCGGCCCTTGAATCGGCGTCTCAGGCCGCGGTCCATGACGTGAGGCAGATAAAGCTTCTGCCGCAACCACGCCGGCATCGCAAGGCGGAAGCTGCGAAAACCGCCGGGCGCGTAAGCCAGGTACGTCTCGAGCAGGCGGTCGAATTTGAGGAGCGGTTTCTCGTAGAAGACGACGTGGTCCAGTTCAGCCGCGGTGATGCCCGCCTCACGGAGACAGTAATCAATGGCGCTCTGCGGAAAGCGGAAATCATGCTTCCTGCGGCTAAAGCGCTCCTCCTGGCTCGCGGCGACAATCCTCCCGTCCTGCACCAGCGCAGCTGCGGAATCGTGATAGAAGGCAGAGATGCCGAGGATATTCATCGGTGGAATCCGGACCTCCGGGCGGCTGGTATTCGTCTATGGAACATAGTTCGCCGGGCTCTCGCGAAAAGGTTTTTGCGCCTTGTAGGATTCCAACTGCTCTTCGATCCGTCCGGCCATCTGCGCGGAATGGGCCTTCCGCGCCAGGTCGAGCGCCTGGGTCGCCGCCGCGACCGCCTCGTCAAATCGCCCCTGCTCCGCGCAGGCCGCGCCGAGCGTACTCAAGGCTGTCGGATTCGCGCCGGCGGTTGCTTGGACGGCCTGTTCGGCCAGTCGCGCCGCTTCGGCTCCGTCGCGGAGACGGGCGTCCGGAATCGTCGCAAGGATCCACGCCAGGGCGCTCGCGATCTCCGCGGAACCCGGCATCAGTTTCGACGTCTCGCGCAGATGCTCAACCGCATCCGCCGGGCGGCCGAGCCTGCAGAGCACCCGCGCGAGGCGGATGTGCCCCTCGGCGTCCTTCGGCATCAGGCGCACGAACTCCCGGCATTGCGGCAGCGCTTCATCCATCTTCCCGAGAGCGATCAGCGCGGTCGCCAGGCTCTTGTGCCCCGAGGCAAAATCCGGAGCGATTTGCGCGACCGCGCGAAACTGCGCGACGGCCTCCTTCAGGTCTCGTTCCTCGAAGAGGGCTTTTCCGAGATTGAAGTGCGCCTGCAAATAATCGGGCGAGATCCGCAACGCCTCGTGAAACTGTTGCATGGCCTCGGCCGGCTTTCCCATCTGCATAAGGACAGTCCCCAAATCATTGTGCGCTTCGCTCGAATCCGGCCTGACTTTAAGAGCCTCTTCGATGTATTGACAGGCAGCGTCGCTCTGTCCGGCTGCGGCAAGCTTGCGGCCCATCGTCAACGCCGCGAGCACCATGGCATCATGGATCCAAACGGCGCCGGCGGGCGCCTGTTCCAGGCAGATCTGAAATTGCTCCATGGCGCTCTTGAACTCGCCCCGATCAAACTCCAGTTCCGCAAAATCCTTGCGAAGGAGCAGGTCGTGGGGGTCTTTTTCGAGCGCGCTGCGGTACAGGTCCGAATCCGCTTTCAGGCCTTCCGGCGTGTTGCGTTTCCCCAATTCTTTCTTGGTCTCCTGCAGCCGCGCACGAACCTCGGCCTGGTTGAGTTGAAACGTGAAAGGCGGCGTATTTTCTCTCTCCAACAGGATCTGCACGATTCCAGCCAGGCCCCAGTCGGTCAGGACAAGCGCCTTCACGCACTTCTCCATGGGCGGCGGCGAAACCGTCTCCGCAGGGTGGGCGTCCATCGAGAAGGCGGCAGGGGTCCGAGCCAGCTCTTCGAAGAGGGCGCTCGCCAGCAGGTAATTGCCGGCGAAGTTCATGTGCACATGGTCCCAGAACAGCTCAGCGCCGGGCGCCCCGTGCGCCGCCTTGTCCTCCTCACGAAAGACCTGCTCGACGTCGAGAAGGTGAATCCCGCTCGGTTCCCGTCCGGCGGCCGCCTCGCGGATGATGCCGTTGATGCGCGTATCCGCGCGGAACCGCAGCACGTCCAGATCGCGCGCCAGAATGAATTCATCCCGCGCCTTGTCGAATTGCCTAAGCTCCCGGTCACACCGGCCCAGACGAAAATGCAAGTCGGCGAACCGGTCGTCGAGCGCGGCCGCCTCGCGATATTTCGCCGCCGCCTGCGCGCAGTCGCCCTTGGCCTCGAGCGCAACGCCTGCATTGTACGCCGCTTCCCATGCGGCCATCGTATCCCGGCCGAGGTCGGAGCGGTGCGCCGACCCGAACGGCGCGCAGTCTTCGAGATTCGTCGCGACCGTGCACAGGATCACGCTGGCGCCCGACTTCCGCGCCGCCTCGCAGATGTCGGCCAGGTTTTTCCGAAAATAGCCGTACATCCTTTCCAAACGCGGATCATCGGCGGGCACGTGATTCCCGACAAACATGTTCAGGGAGTCCCACCTCTTCGGCCCTCCCGATCCGCTCAAGAACCTCCACGAGGCGCTCTGAAGCAACTGCCCGATCTTCGTGGACCTGATCCAAATGCTGCCGCGAATGAGCCAGAGGTTTCGTGAGAAGCGGTCGAACACCGTGCCGGGTCCGTAGGGCCCGATCGCCTCGTTGTTGCCCATATAGATGATGAACAGATCGCCATGGAGCCTTGCGCAATCCCGGGCAATCGGAAGGATCACGTGAGAATTGATCGCGGCCAGGCCGGTGTTGATGACCTCGAATCGCAGCTCCGGGTGCTGGTCGCGCAGCATGACTTGGAGAATCCGGCTGAACCCGAACTCCGGCGCCGGATCGCCGATGGCCGCGGACTCGCCCAGCACGAAGATTCGGTACGTTCCGGCGGGCTTGTCGGCTGCGAACGATATCGGGACGGCCGGGCTGCGGGCGATGGCCGGCCTGAAGAACCGCCACCCGAATTTGCCATTGCCGCTGAACTCACCACCCGGTCCGGCTTTGACAAAGAAATGCGAGGGATATCCATAACCGAACGCGCGCAGGCCGCCCTCGAGCAAGCCGAGGAGCAACGCCGGCACGACGACCAGGGCCGCGAGCCGGAAGGCCCACCTGCGCCGGCGGGTGAGGCCGATTCTCGCGGGCCCTTCCTCTCTGGGGCCGCACGGGTTCGGACCCTCTCTTTCGCACCCTTCAAGATCTTCGGATCCTGCTGATCCCATCTTCCCCCGGCCTCCGGCGCCGAGAATCCATGGACGCACGACCTGCTTCCTTCGTCCGCCGCGCCCCCTCGAACCGCGCCCGAGTCACCCAGGCGGAATCTATCCGCCGGCAATGGGGTTGTCAAGGAAGGCGGCCGGCCGTCGTCTAAGGACCATAGCCTGCCGGGCTCTCGTGAAAAGGTTTTCGCGCCTTGTAGGATTCCAACTGCCCTTCAATCCATCCTGCCGCTTGCGCAGAATCGGCCTTCCGCGCCAGGTCGAGCGCCTCGGTCGCCGCCGCGATGGCCTCGTCAAAGCGCCCTTGCTCCGCGCAGGCCGCTCCGAGCGTGCTCAGAACCACCGGATTCGCGCCCCCGGTCGCCCGGTCGGCCTGTTCGGCCAGTCGCAGCGCCTCGGCGCCGTCGCGGACACGGGCGTCCGGATTCGTCGCAAGGATCCACGCCAGGGCGAGCGCGGTTCTCGCGGACCCCGGCGTCCGTTTCAAGCTCCCGCGCAGGTGCTCCACTGCTTCCGCGGGGCGGCCGAGCATGCAGAGCACCTTGGCGAGACGAGTGTGTCCTCCGGCGTCGTCCGGCGCCAGCCGCACGAACTCCTGACAGGGCGGCAGCGCCTCCTCTGTCTTCCCGAGCGCGATCAGCGCGGCTGCCAGGTTATCTTGCCCCTCGGCGGAATCCGGATCGCTTTTCACAGCCGCGCGAAACTGCGCGACGGCCTCCTTCAGGTTTCCTTCCTGGACGAGGGCTTCTCCGAGACTGAGGTGTGCCGACGAAGAGTCGGGGGAGATCCGCAACGCCTCGTGAAGCTGCCGCATCGCCTCGTCCGGCTTTCCCATCTGCAAAAGAACAGACCCCAGATCGCTGTGCGCTTCGCTCAAGTCCGGCCTGAGTTTAAGAGCTTCCTCGAAGTATTGACGGGCCGCGTCGTGCTGTCCGGTTGCCCAGAGCTTTCGGCCCATCCGCCCGATCGCGAAGACGACGCCGGCCGTGATCCAATCAGCGCCCGCGGGCGCCTTTTCCAGGCAGATGTGAAACTGCTCCAGCGCGCTTTTGAACTCGCCCCGATCGAACTCCAGTTCTGCGTAATTCTGGCGGAGGAGCAGATCCTGGGGAGCTTTTTCGAGAGCGCTGCGGTACAGGTCCGAATCCGCTTTCAGAACTTCCGGCGTGTCATGTTTTTCCCATTCCCTCTGATCCGCCAGCAACCGCGCACACCGCTCGGCGTGGTTGAGTTGAAACGTGAAAGGCGGCATATCCTCTCTCTCCAGCAGGATTCCCGCGATCCCCGTCAGGGCCCAGTCGGTCAGCACCAGAGCCTTCGCGCACTTTTCCATGGGCGGCGGCGAAACCGTCTCCGCAGGGCGGCCGTCCAGCGAGAAGGCGGCAGGGTTCCGGGCCAGTTCTTCGAAGACGGCGCTCGCCAGCAGGTAATTGCCGGCGAAGTTCATGTGGACATGGTCCCAGAACAGCTCGGCGCCCGGAGCCCCGTGCGCCGCCGGGTCGCCCTCCTCAAAGACCCGCACGAGGTCGAGAAGGTGAATCCCGTTCGGTTCCTGTCCGGCAGCCGCCTCGCGAATGATGCCGTTGATGCGCGTATCCGCGCGGAACCGCAGCACGTCCTGATCGCGCGCCAGAATAAACTCCTCCCGCGCCTTGTCGAATTCCTTCAGATCCCGGTCACACCGGCCCAGGCGAAAGTGCAAGTCGGCGAATTGATCGTCGAGCGCGGCCGCCTCGCGATACTTGGCCGCCGCCTGCGCGTGGTCGCCCTTGGCCTCGAGCGCAACGCCGGCCTGATAAATCTCCTCCCATGCAGCCGTCTCGTCCGCGCCCAGGTTCGAACGGTGCGCCGACCCGAACGGCGCGCACTCCCCGAGATTCGTCGCGACGGTGCAAAGGATCACGCGCGCGCCTGACCGCCGCGCCACCTCGCAGATGTCGCTCAGGTTCTTCCGGAAATGGCCGTACATCCTTTCCAAACGCGGATCGCCGGCGGGCACATGATTCCCGGCGAACATCTTCAAGCCTTCCCACTTCTCCGGCTGCCCCGTTCCTCTCAGGAACAGCCGCGAGGCGCTCTGAAGCAGTTGCCCGATCCTTGTGGACTTGCTCCAAATGCTGCCGCGAATGAGCCAAAGGTTTCGCGAGAAGCGGTCAAACGCCGTGCCGGGTCCGAAGGGTCCGACCACCTCGTTGTTGCCCATGTAGATGATGAACAAGTCGCCATGGAGCCTTGCGCAATCCCGGGCGATCGGAAGGATCACGTGGGAATTGATCCCGGTCAGGGCGGTGTTGATGACCTCGAATTGCAACGCCGGGCGCTGCTCGCGCAACATCGCTTCGAGAATCCGACTGAACCCGAACTGCGGCGCCGGGTCGCCTGCAGCCGCGGACTCGCCGAGGACGAAGATTCGATATGTTCCGGCCGGCTTTTCGGCTGTGAACGTCGTCGGGACGGCCGGGGTGCGGGCGATGGCCGGACTGAAGAACCGCCACGCGAACTTGCCATTGCTCGTGAGCTTCTCACCCGCTCCGGCTTTGACAAAGTAATGCGAAGGATATCCATAGCCGAACGCGCGCAGGCCGCCCTCGAGCAAGCCGAGGAGCAACGCCGGCACGACGACCATGGCCGCGAGCCGGAAGGCCCACCTGCGCCGGCGGGTGAGGCTGCTTCTTGCAGGCGCGTCATCCCTCGGGCCGCGCCGGTCCGGACTCTCTCCTCCGCGCCCTTCAAGATATTCAGGGCTTCTTGATCTCAACTTCCGCACGCCCTTCAGATCTCATGAGAATCCGGGAATCCCTGGGCGCACGCCCTGTTTCCTGTCCGTACCTATGTCGCCCCAGCGGAATCTATCAGCCGGCAGTGATGCTGTCAAGAAAAACAGGGGCGCGGGACGACCGGTTCGCTAAAAGAGCCGGTTTCTTCGCCGGGCTGAATGAGCCTGGATCACGGAATTTGAGATTCGGCCGCGCCATTCCCGGCCGGGTAGATGCTCTTTGTGGACAGCGTGCCGCCGAGCAATCGGTCGCATTCGGTCGCGACTTCCAGCGCGCCGGCGGGTCTGCGGCGCGGTTTCTTCTCCAACATCCGCATGATGAACCGTTGGATCTCCGCGGTCAGGTCCGGCCGGAAGTCCGCGATGGGCGCCGGCGGGCGCGTTGAAATGTCGCGGGCGATTTCTTCAAGACTCGCGCCCCGCGGGCGGAGCGGCCACGTGCCGGTCAGCCATTCGTAGGCGATCACGCCGAGCGCATAAATGTCGGCCTGTCCGGTGACTCGCGCGCCCGCCGCTTGCTCCGGCGCCATGTAGGGCAGCGTGCCGGTCATCTGCGGGATCGAGGTCTCCTGCTGACCGGCGACATGGGCGATCCCGAAGTCCACCAGCACCGGGCCGCCGTCGTTGCGAATGAGGATGTTCTCGGGCTTCAGGTCGCGGTGCACCACGCCGGCTTCGTGCAGTGCGTGGAGGGCCTGCGCGATCCTGGAGAGTTGCGCGACGACCTGGTACGGGTCCGCCGTGGCGTCTCTGGGCATCAGGTTTCGCAAGGCGCCGCCGGAGACGAGTTCTTGGATGATGTACGTGGCGCCGTCCGGCTCGGTCCCGATGGCCAGGACACGGACGACGCCGGGATGGCGCACGCGCGAGGCCGCCTCGAGTTCGGTCCGGGCCGACGCGAGGATGCTCTGCCGGGCGCGCGCGTCGTAGAGCTTCTCAAGGCGAAGCCGCTTGAGCACCACGTCTCTGCCGCGCTCGGGGTCGTAGACCTGGAAGACATCCCCGAATGCGCCGGCGCCCAACTGCCGGCGGATGACATAAGTGGTCCTCGCGGCGGAACCCGCATCGCCGACGCCGCGGCCTTTTTCGTCTATCGCGCCCTCGACCAATTCCAGGCCGGCCATGGCCTCGTTGAGGACCGGAAGGTAGCGGGCGAAACCGTCCGCGCGCGCGATGCGCAATCCGCGCAGCAGGCATTGCTCCGCAAGCGCCTTGTATCTCCATTGCAAGTACGCCTCGGCCAGAGAGATCCGCGCGGGAATTTCTTCGTCCGGAAGGTCCATCTCCTCGAACCCCTTGACCGTCTCGGCCAGGAGCGGGATGGCCTGCTCGTCCGCGCGCGCCCGGAGCAGCTCTCCTCGCGCGGCGCTGAGGAGCAAAGGGAAGTAAGCGTCGGCGTCGCGGGGCATCGCCTTTTCCGCCGCGGCAAGTTCCGACTCGGCCCGGTCCGGCTCACCCTGCGCCAGGCGCAGCAGCGCCAGGTCTTTCCGCGCGAAGAACACCAGGTCCCTGAAACCGGCTGCCTCCGCTTTTTCGATGCACTGGGTCAGGCAGCTCTCGGCCCTCGCATAGTTCTCCATCCCGAGGAAGGCGCGGCCGAGGTCTTCGAGCATCCGCGCCTGGCCGCGCCGGTCGCCGAGCGCGGCGGCGAGTTCCAGGTTCCGCTCGAAGCAAAAGACGGCCTGGCTGAAACGCCCGGCTTTCAGGTGGACCCTGCCCAGGTTGCCGAGGGTGATGGCGGTCCCGAAACGGTCCGCCGCCATCGTCTTGAGGACGAGAGAGAAGGCGTAGTCGTTGACGGCGAGGTCGAGCCGGCCGCGCGCGGCTTCCGCCATGCCCAATGTGTCGAGCACCTGGGCCTGCGCCAGGCGTTCGCCGAGGCCGTCATAGATTTCCGCGGCTTTCAGGAGGGCTTCGATCGAGGCCGCGGTGCGTCGGAGTTTTCCCTCGGCCAGCCCGATGATGTGCCATGCCCGCCCGGCCAGAACGGTCCCGGGCGCGACGCGGCTCAAAACGTCTTTCGCGGCATCCAGCGCTTTCGGGATATGGCTTCGTTCGCGGATGCCCAGCAGAGCCAGTTCCAGCGAGCAGGCGTCGCGGAGCGCGGGCGAGGCGGCCTCGAGGTCCTGGCGGGCCTCGGCTTCCCGGCCGACCAGCAGCCGGGCCTGCGCCCGCCCGAACAACGCCTCGGCGGAAGAAGCCGGTTCGTCGGACACCACAGCGGGAGTTTCCCGGTCCAACGCCGATCGGTAGGGCTCGGGAAGCGGCACGGTGCAAAAGAACATGACTGTCGCCCTATGGGCTTCTGCGCAGTTCCAATCTCGGGCTGCGACTGATCCCCGCCGCGCTCCTCGCTCGGCCGCGAGGAACGGTCGCGGAAGCTTATTCGACGCGGAGGACGATGAGGCTGATGTCGTCGCTTTGCGGTGCGCCCGTGGCGAACTCGCGGACGGCGGCGCTGATGCGCTTCACAATCTCATCGGCGCCGGCATCGCCGACCCGGCGCACCAGGTGCAGCAGGCGCTTCAGGCCGAAGATTTCGCCCTGGGGGTTGAGCGCCTCGGTGACGCCATCGGTGTAGAAGACGAGCAGGTCGCCTCGGCGCAACGGCACGTCGGCCTGCTCGTATTCCTCGCCCAGGTCGGCGCCGAGGACCATGCCGCCTTTTTCGAGCGGCTCGGCCCGGCCGCCGCGGATGACCAGCGGCGGGTTGTGCCCGGCGTTGGTGTACGAGACGATCCGCCGGGCCGGGTCCAGCACGCCGCAGAAGAGCGAGACGAACTGGCCGGAGCGCGAGTCGTGGCAGAGGTTCTTGTTCAGCCGCCGCATCAACTGGCGCGGCTCGGTGGTGCTTTCCAGGTGAGCGCGCAGCGCGGCGCGCGCCGAGGCCATCAGCAGCGCGGCCGGGACGCCCTTGCCGGCCACGTCGGCGATGACGAAGGCGACGCGGTCGCCTTTGACGCGGATGAAATCGTAAAAATCCCCGCCGACTTCGCTGCACGGGATGCTCTGCGCGGCGATGTCGAATCCGGTCACGGTCGGCGGGTGCTCCGGCAGGAGTTGCTCCTGGATCCTTCCCGCCCAGCGCAGTTCGCGGTCGAGCTTGCGCTTCTCGATGCTCTGCTGGTAGAGCTGCGCGTTCTCGATCGCCACGGCGGCCTGGTTGGCCAGCGACCGCAGCACCTGCACCTGGTCGGGGTCGAAATGCCGCTGGTCGGCGGTGTAAAGGTGCAGCGTGCCGATGGGCCGCTTCTTGCTGATCAGGCCGAGCGAGATGCCGGAGCGGATGCCTTCGGCCTGCGCCTCCTTCGGGTACGTCACGCGCGGGTCGTGGAGCATGTCGAAGGTCTGGACCACCTCGCCCTTGAGCGCGGCGCGGTCAATTTCGCTCCGCTCCACCAGCACGGGGCCTTTGTCGAGGTAGCGCTGGCTGAGGTTGTAGAACGACTTGATGACGAGGCGCTTGCCCTGCGCGTCGAGCAGGCGGATCGAGCAGCCCTTGGCGCCGGCCGCCTCGGTGGCGCTCTTGGCGACGAGCTTGAGCAGTTGGTTCAGGTCCAGCGTTCCGGCGAGGAGCTTGCTGACCTCGTAGAGCGTGCTGATCTCGCGCAGCTTGGCGCGCAGCTCTGCGCCCTGGTAGCAAAGGCCCGCGACGCCGTTGGTGATCGAGACGAGCAGCGTGATCGCCTGGGTCATCTCCGCTTCCGACCACGGCCGGACGGTGTTCAGCGCCGAGCGGAGTTTTTTCTCCGGGATGCCGCTGCGTTGCGCCAGTTGGGCGATGCGCGCCGCCGAGACCTGGCCTTCCGGCTGGTCGCCGGTGACGATCGTCCCGACGCAGGTGTTCTCGACCTCGATGGGCGCGGCGAACTGCGAAAGGCCCGCGTGGCAGACGTACTTGACCACGCGATGCTCTTCGGCCGCGCGCGCCACGGCCCGGCGGTTGCTTTCGCGGCAGCACGTCTCGCCGTATTGCGAACCGGTCATGAGCGAGCAGAACGTGTTCTGGCAGCTCGGCCGCGTGACCGGCCGGCCCTGCAGGTCGCGGATGACCACGGAGACGCCGGTGACTTCGGCGAACCGGTCCTGCATCCGCTGGAGGACGCCGACGTCCACCAGCTCCGCGAGAGGGGTCTCGCGGATGAGCTTGCGAAGCTGGGTGTCGGCTTTCGCCATGATTGATGTTACCGAACAGAGCCTTGAATGACTCGTTTCCTGTTCATCGTAATCTTACTCGTAATCGTAATCGCCGTCCATCCGTCGCCGTCCGGAAGGCGATTACGAGTAAGATTGCGATTGCGATTACGAGACTTGTTGGATGGCGATCTCGCTGGCGAAACTCAGTGCGCGTGCCTCAGAAAAAAACGGGGAGAGCCTCCGCGGCATGCGCCACGGCCGCTCTCCCCGCCGAACTCTTGCGCCGGCGTCCGCTGATCAAGCGACCCCTAACAGTTCCTTGGCCTTGTCCACGGCGGATGCGGCGTCCGGAGCATAACCCTGCGCGCCGATCTCGTCGGCGTAGCTCTGCGTCACCGGCGCGCCGCCGATCATCACTTTCACGTCCTTCAGCCCGGCCTTGCGGACCGATTCGCACACGGCCTTCATCTGCGGCATGGTGGTCGTGAGCAGCGCGGAGAGGCCGATGAGCTTCACGCCCTGGGCCTTGGCGGCTTCCACGAACTTCTCCGCCGGCACGTCAATTTCGAGGTCAACGACTTCGAAGCCGGCGCCGCGGAGCATCATGCAGACGAGGTTCTTGCCGATGTCGTGCAGGTCGCCTTTGACCGTGCCGAGGATCACCTTGCCGCGCGACTTCACGCCCGCCTTGGTCAGGTAGGGCTGCAGGATTTCCATCGCGCCCGGCTTGGTGGCGGCCTCTTTGGCATTGGACATGGCGCGCGCCGCGATCAGCACCTCCGGCACGTAGAACTCGTTGGCCTTGAAGCGGCGGCCGACTTCGTTCATGCCGGCGATCAGCCCGTCGTTGAGGATCGTCGCGGGCGGCACGTTCGCCGCGAGCGCCTTCTTGACCAGCTCCACGACCACTTCCCGCTTGCCGTTGATGATCGCTTCCGCGAGCGGCTTCAAGTCCGCTTTCTGCCCGCCGGCCTGTGCCTTCGCCATTTACGTCTCCTTCCCTAAGGATTGTTGGGGTCGGTTCGCGCCTCGTTTTCCGCCCGGAACGTGCGCCTTTCGGGAATTATGACTTGCGCAGCGTTCCCTGTCAACTGAACTCCAAACGCAAAATGTTCCCGCTCAATCCTTCGCGCCGGCGGCCGCCTCCGCCAGTCGGCGCGTGGCGGCGAGGTCCGGTTTCCCGCTCGGCAGGAAGGGCAGGCTCTCGACGCGGTGGAAGTCCCTCGGCGACGGCAGCCACAGGTTCGGCACGCCGCGCTCGGACATTCGATGGAGCAGCGCGCCGGCGTCCAGTTCGGGCCCGGAATAGACGACCACGACTTTTTCCCCGCGCACGCGGTCCGGGAGCGTCACCACGGCAAAGCTGCGCTCGGCCTCGGGCGACGCCGCGGCGAGGGCGGCTTCGATCACCATGTGCGGCACCATCTCGCCGCCGATCTTGCTGAACCGCGAGATGCGGTCATGAATGTGGAGGAACCCGTCCTCGTCCATCGCGCCGATGTCCGCCGTCACGTACCAGTCGAGCCGCCGCAGGCCCGGTTCCGGCGGAGGCGGACCCTCGCGAAACGCCGCCGCGGTGGCGCGCGCGTCATCCATGTAGCGCATCATCACGCTCGGCCCGCGGACGAGGATGACGCCGGGCGCGTTGCCGGCCGCCGGCCGGAGCGTCTCGCGGTCCGCGACGAGGATGCCCAGTCCCGGCAGCGGGCGGCCGACGGAGCCGACACGCGAGCCGATCTGCTTCACGGGGCCGTCGCGGACGTCCGGCACGTTGACGGACACGACCGGCGAAAGCTCCGTGCAGCCGTAGCCTTCGGTCAGCGGCAGGCCGAACCGCGCCTCGAACGCCTCCGCCACCGCCGGGACGAGCTTCTGCGCCCCGGCGACCGCCAGCCGCAGCGAGCGGAACTGCTCCGGCTCGCAGCCGCGCACGTAAAGCGCGAAGAAGGACGAGGTCCCGGCGATGACCGTCGCGCGGTATTTCGCCACCATGCGGCCGACGCCTTTCGCGTCGAGCGGGTTCGGGTGATAGACCACGCGCATGCGCACCGTCAGCGGCGTCCAGAGCGTGGCGGTGAACCCGAACGAATGGAACGGCGGCAGCATGCCCATCATCGTGTCCGACGGGCCGAAGCGCATCACCTCCGAAAACGCCTCGATGTTGCTCACGATATTGTGATGCGAGAGCATCACGCCCTTCGGCTCGCCGGTGGCGCCGCTGGTGAACATCACCGTGGCCAGGTCGTCCATCGCGCCGCGCCGCATCAGCAGGCGCTCGGCGATCGCGTTCGGCGTGATCGCCGCGAGGAGGTAGCACAGCACCCGGTCGCGCCGCGGCATGCCGCGCATCACGTCCTCGAGATAAACGTATTCCGGCCGCTCCGGCAGCCCCGTCCGTTGCAGGAGCCCGCGCGAGGTGAAGACCGTCTTCAGCCCGCAGCGCCGGATGGCGACGGCGATGGAGGCGCGCGCGCCGGTGAAGTTCAGGTTGACCGGCACGCGGCCGGAGATGAGCGTCGCCGCGTTCATCAGCGCCGCGCCGACCGAGGCGGGCATCATCATGCCGACGCTCTTCTGCCCGCGACAGCGCCGGTCCATCCAGCGCGAGAGCATCAGCGCGCCCGCGAGCGACGCGCCCCAGGTGAGCTCCTGGCCGGTCGAGTCGGCCATGCACAGCCGCCGCCATAAGAACGGGCTCGACCGCGCCGCGCGCCAGAACTTGACGTGCAGCGGAAGTTGGAATCGCTTCCGCAGCGCGAAGGCGTCCGACCCCAGGTCCAGGACCGCGCGGCGCACTTCCGCGGACGAGCTGTCCGGCGGCAGCGGCGCGCCGAACACCACCGTCAGCGGCCGCGGGATCCGCTTCGGCCGCTTGAAGAAGTAGCGGCCGCCTTCGAAGCTGAAGACGCTGCCCCAAAGCCCGTCCATGTACACCGGCGTGATCGGCACGTCCGCCCGGCGCGCAATCAGTTCGAGGCCGCGCTTGAATCCGTGCACGTGGCCGGTGCGCGTCATGCCGCCTTCGGGAAACAGGCAGACGACTTCGCCCGCCTTGAGCGCCGCGACGACGCCCGCGATGGATGTCTTGATCGCCTCGGGCGCATCATCCGGGGCCACGGGGATCGCCCCGAACGCGCGCACCAGCGGGCCGGTGAACCACGCGTCGAAGAACTTCCGCCAGATCAGGAACCGAGGCGGCCGCTCCAGGGCGTAGCCGAGGATGATGCTGTCCACGTAGGAAACGTGGTTGCAGACCAGCAGCGCCGGGCCGCGCGCCGGCAGGTTCCGCGCCCCGATGACCGTGACGCGGTAGAACACCCGCACCAACGGCCGCAGCAGAAAGCGAAGAATCCGCCACCCGGTGAGATTCATCTGTCCTAACTTATTATCACCATACGTGTTGCGATAACTATATCATAACATGCCTTAACACAGCATGTTATGATAAATTGGATTCGTTTTTTCAAATAGCTTTTTACGTCTCAACCTCTTCCCCAAGTGCATCTTGCGATCTGTCAAACGCGAATATATTGTACCATGGCGTATGATATCCTGTCAAATCTAACTCATAAGAATTCTAATATTGCGAGTGATCCTTTAGCCTTCAGCGCTATGCGCCGTTGCGCCGCCGAAATCGAGTCGGCCCTCACTTCGCCGGGGCAACACGGAACTTATACCCGCCGACGTCGCTGAAGTAGATGCGGTCCTGGTTGGCGTCGAACCAGGCCTGCCATCGCTCCGGCGTCCGGAAGCTCTCCACCGTGTACCGTTTCAGCAGCAGGCGGCCCTTTTCCGCCGTCCGCGCGTCCTTGAGCAACGCAATCATCTGGCCCAGGGCGGCGACGGTGCGGTTCGACGGGATGTCGGCGGACTTGAGGTCATCGTCCACGCGATAGCCCTTGTCGTAGCAGACAAGCTCCAGGTTATCCTGAAAGTAGTTTACGAAAGCGTCGTGCTTGCCGAGATACTGCTTTATTAGCTCGGGCGGGAAGGTTCCGCTGAGCGTCTTCTCGGGATCCTTGATCTCGTCAATGATCGAGGCAATCCTAACCGCGTGCTCTCGCGCGAACTGCACGCGATGGACCAGCGGCGCCACGCCGTCGAACTTGCGGATGTAGCAGACGCAGTTCAGGAAAAGCGCGCGCCCGGCTTCGGTCATCTGCGAGGGCGGCGAAGAGTAGCCCCACTGTAAAAAGCTCGCATGTCGCCCGACGCCGACGTCGCCGTATTCCTTGCCTGTGTTGTAGCCTTGCGCCAGCACCTCCGCATCGGGCGAATCGGCGTAGCCGGAGCCATATGAAACAACGCTGCCGTAGTCCTTCCCGCTGTTCTGCACGCGCCAGACTTTAATCTTCGGAGGCAGCTCCTTGCCGGCCGGCGAGCGGCGGTAGTTTTCCGGCGTCGGCCACATCTCGAATGCGGGCTGAACGGGGAACGGCTTCTGGAACACCTCGTGATTGAGCGGCTCAAACTGAGCCGCGTCGCTCATGCAGTTTCACTCATACCCCGTCTTGAGCCGAAGCTGATTGCCGATCAATCCTCCGGCCACGCCGACGGTCACCGTCGCATGGGCATAGTTCTGCGACAGCTTCGGCCGCGGCGCATGGAGGGCCTCCACGCCGTCACCGTCATAATCCAGGATCGCCACGTCGAACCCATCGGCGCTCTTGTCGTCGAAGGTCGCCAGGTCGCCGGTCTGGACCTGCGTGAAATACTTGCCCAGGAACTCGACGAAATCCTTCTCGCGCGCCGAGCCCGGATGACCGGCATAGAGGATGCGCATGGCGATCTTCGCCGGCGGCGCGGGTTCCTCCGCCGCGGTCCCGACGGCGCTGACGATCTGGCTGAGGTTCATATTGCAGGCCTTGCGCGCGTCCTCATCGGCGGCGGAACGGATTGCCGGCAGGAGCAGAACGGCGACCAGGATGACCACGCTCACGACCACCAGCATTTCGACGAGCGTAAGACCGCCACGCGCAGTTTTCATGGGCGACCCTTTCCCCTGAATAATCGCGTTCATCCGGCGCCATTATACACGCTGGACCGACGGAAATGTGTGAGAATCCGGAACGCGCCTATCCGGCTCTCTAATCTTCAAAGGTGAAGATGTCCTCAATCCCGCGCTTGAAAGTGCGGGCAATTCGGAACGCAAGCCCCAGCGACGGTGTGTACTTGCCGCTCTCGATGGCGATGATGGTTTGCCGTGTCACCCCGACACGTCCGGCCAGCTCCTCTTGCGTCATCTCGCCGTGCTCGAAACGCAAGCGCCGGACGCAGTTGGATATCTCAGACATCGTCGGCCTCCGCGTGGCGTCTGTAACCCACCAGTACGGCGATTGCGCGCACGAGGTAGCACGTCATCCAGCCCGACAACACGATAGCGGGAAGCACATGTACGGATACCTGCGAACGCCCATGAAACATGAAGGCCGCAAACCACACGCCCATGAGACCCAGAACGAAAATCATGTAAGATGCCGCAAAGCCGGCTATTGTGGCCTTGCGCAAGATGCTTATGTCCCGCTCGTCAGGCTTCTCTCGGCGTCCGATGAATACGGCGAAACCGTTAACCCCGAAGAACCCGAAGGCCGCTGTGGCTGCATGAACCCCGACGAACGGCGCCAGGGCGGCGAATAAAACGACGCACACGGCGCAAGTTATCACAGCCAACCACGCGCGTTTCTGCTCTGCATTCATGGCTCCGCCCCTTATGTAAAGGTAACTGTACATAGTGTAATGCATACTTTACACGGTGTCAAGCAATTTCTCGGTCGCCTGCAGGTCTTAAACCAGCTTCACAGAGGCTCGCCGGCACGCCGAGTGAGGGCGCGTGAAATCGCTCTAAGACAGCATAGGCATGATCCGGAAAACCGAGTGCCAGTTGAAAAATGAGCCGCAAGGGTATAGATTGCCGCGTGGCGAATGCCGGCACAGAGAGGCGGTTCGAAATGAAGATCGTTGTGCTCGACGGCCATACGCTGAATCCCGGCGATTTGAGCTGGGACGAACTGAAGGCGCTCGGCCCGACCGAGGTTTATGACCGCACGCCGCCGGACCAGGTCGTCGCGCGCGCGAAGGACGCGGAGATCGTCCTCACCAACAAGACCGTGCTCGACGCGGCGGTCCTCCGGCAGTTGCCCCAACTGAAGTACATCGGCGTCCTCGCGACCGGGTACAACGTTGTGGACATCCGGGCGGCGCGCGAACGGCACGTTTCGGTGACGAACGTTCCGACCTACGGCACGCCGTCCGTGGCGCAGATGGTTTTCGCGCACCTGCTCGAGCTGACGCAGCACGTGGCGCACCACGCGCAGACCGTGCGCGATGGGCGCTGGACGAAGAGCGCGGATTTCTGCTACTGGGATTTCCCGCTGATCGAGCTGAAGGGCCTGACGATGGGGATCGTCGGCTACGGCCGGATCGGCCGCGAGACGGCCGCCGTCGCGAAGGCGTTTGGGATGAAAGTGCTCGCGGTCGAAGAGGCCCCGAAGCCGGCCGAGCCCGGGGTGGAGTTCGTCTCGCTCGACGACCTCTTCCGCCGCAGCGACGTGGTGAGCCTGCATTGCCCGCTCACGCCGGAGACGAAGGGCCTGGTCAACGCGCAGCGGCTGTCGCTCATGAAGAAGACGGCCTTCCTCATCAACACCAGCCGCGGCCCGCTCGTCGAGGAGCAGGCGCTGGCCGACGCGTTGAACTCCGGCCGCATCGCCGGCGCGGCGCTCGACGTGCTGGCCGTCGAGCCGCCTCCGCCGACGCACCCGCTCCTGAAGGCGAAGAACTGCCAGATCACGCCGCACATCGCCTGGGCCACCCGCGCCGCGCGCGAACGCCTGATGAAAGCCGCCGTGGACAACGTCCGCGTCTTCCTGGCCGGCGGCCGGCAGAATGTGGTGAATTAAGTCTTTAGTTCACCACCACGACACGACGAGCACGACGTACGGACTCGGAAGAGAAAATTCGTTTGGCCTTACGTCGTGCTCGTCGTGTCGTCGTGGTGAGCGCGTGCCTTTGTGGTGCGGGTTAGCGAGGAACTATGACGCCCGCGACCGAGAAGAGACCTCCGATGCGGCTGCTCGAGATCGCGCTCGACCGGGGCATGATCACGGACGCGCAACTGGAGATGGTCCGCGCGGAGCACACGCAGGTCGCCGCGCAGGGCCGCAGCAAAACGCCCACGCGCATTGCGATCGAGCGCGGCATCCTCTCCGACCAGGACGCGCACGACCTGGAGACCGAGGCGTGGATCCGCGAGCTGCCCTCGGACCTGGACGAATACCGCCTGGTGCGGCTCGTCGGGCGCGGCGGCATGGCCGTGGTGTTCGAGGCGCAGGACGTCTCGCTCGGCAAAACCGTCGCCATCAAGTTGCTCCTTCCGGAATTCTCGTCGAGCGATTCCTACCTGGCGCGGTTCCATCGCGAGGCGCGCATCGCCGCGCGGTTCACGCACCCGAACACGGTGCAGGTCTTCCGCGCCGGCGAGAAAGAGGCGGTGCAGTTCCTGGTGATGGAGTTCGTCGAGGGCGAGCCGATCTCCGCGGTCCTGCGGCGGCGCGGCCGCATCCCGGAACGCGACGCCTTCGACGTGGCCTTGCAGGTCAGCGGCGCGCTCGAGGAAGCCGCCAGCCTCGGCGTCATCCACCGCGACGTCAAGCCGGGGAACATCCTCATGTCGAAGTGGGGCGTCCCCAAGCTGGCGGATTTCGGCATCGCCAAGGAGTTCGCCGACATCCGCGACGCGCGCATCCAGCAGTCGCTCACGATGGGCGTCGTCGGCACGCCGACGTACATGTCGCCCGAGCAGGCGCGCGGCGCGCGGGACATTGATTTCCGGTCGGACATCTACTCGCTCGGCGCGACGCTCTACCACATGGCCGTCGGCGAGCTGCCGTTCCCGGCCTCCACGCCGCAGGAGACGATGGTGCGCGTCGTGGCCGAATCGCCGCGCCTGCCGCGCACCGTGTTCGCGAATCTCTCCGAATCCGCCGCGGCGGTCATCTGCAAAATGATGGCCAAGAACGCCGCGGACCGGCACGCCTCGTACCCGGAACTGAAAGCCGACCTGGCCGCCGCGCGCGACGGCCAGCCGGCCTCGATCAGCTACGCGGAAGCGTGCCGCCTGATGACGCCGGCCGGCCGGCCCGAGGAAATCCGCGCGCCCGCCGCCGGCGGCCGCCTGCTCCGAATGCTCGCCGTCGCCGGCGCCGTGGCCGCCGTCGGGCTGGCGCTGATGCTGCTGATGACGCGCGGATGCGGTTAGAGCCGCTCGTAGTGTGCCCGTAAGGGCATACGTTTTTCCAATGCGCTTGACGGAAGCAGCGCCTGGCGGCGCCACTACAAGCGAGACGGCGATTACCCGCCTTCGCCCCTTCGGCTGCGCTCAGGGCTGCGGCGGGCGAGCGATTACGAGCAAGACTACGAGGTTTGGAAAAAGGAGGCGCGGCCATGGAACGCATCTCGTACACGTTCGACATGATGCGCTCGTCGTGGGAGGTGCTCAAGGCGGAGAAGCAGTTGGTGCTTTTCCCGCTGATCAGCGGCATCTGTTGTCTGCTCGTGCTGGCCTCGTTCGCGCTGCCGCTGTGGGCGGTCGGCTTCCCGAACTCGGAGCAGTTGCAGCAACGGCCGGTGCTGTATTACGGGCTGCTCTTCCTCTTCTATTTTATGAACTACTTCATCGTCATCTTCTTCAACAGCGCCGTCATCGCGTGCGCCATCGTGCGGATGCGCGGCGGCGAGCCGACGCTCTCGACGGGCATCCACGCGGCGCTCTCGCGGCTGCCGCAGATCGCCGGATGGGCGCTCGTTGCGGCCACCGTCGGGCTGATTCTGCGGGCGCTGGAGAACGTGGCGCGCAAGCGCGGCAACTGGGTGGGCCAGATCGTCGCGGGCATGCTCGGAATGGCGTGGTCGGTCGTGACGTTCCTCGTCGTGCCGATCCTCGTCGTGGAGAAAAAGGGCCCCTTCGAGGCGCTGAAGGAATCGGTGACGCTTTTGAGGAAGACGTGGGGCGAGCAACTGGTCGGTGGGTTCAGCTTCGGACTGGTCTTCATGCTGCTGGGTCTCGGCGGCTTCATCCCGCTTTTCCTGGGCTTCAATATTCTGCACACCGTCATGCCGCTGGGCGTGCTGCTGATCGCCGTCGGGGCGATTTACCTGATCGGGCTGTCCGTGGTGCAGTCCACCCTGCAGACCATCTTCCAGGCCGCCGTTTACCTCTACGCCCGCGACGGCCGCGCCCCGAGAGGGTTCGACGAGTCCTGCCTGAGTTCCGCGATGGCCCCCGCGCCGCGGTCGGATGAGTGAGCCGGCAGACCGCCGCCGGCGCCCGTCTTGATTTGGGCGAGGAGGGGGTCGAACCCTCACGTCCCTAGCGGGACATCGGATTTTAAGTCCGATGCGTCTGCCATTCCGCCACTCGCCCGAGTGTCGGTTAGCATAGCCCAAGCAGAGGGCCAAATCAATTACGACCGGGAACTCGCGGTCGGTGTCGGCTCAACACGGGAATCGGCCCACAATTCCGGCTAAGCCGCGCGCCTCACGCAAAAGGAAAAGCCTGTCCAAGGCCGTGCCGACCCGCAGCAGCGACGTTCATTATGTTGCGCCGCCGTTTGCGCGTTACCGGGCGTATTTGAAGACGGCCACTCCATAGGGTTGAACTTCGAACGTCCCCTGGCAACGCCGACGGGTGAGCAACTCCACGGCCGGGCGCTGCAGCTTGAGCGTGGCCGGCTGGTTCGACAACTCGACGGCGATAAGACCTTCGGCCGCCCGGCCCTTGCGCGGGACAACGAGAAGGTTCGCCGAGGCCTCGGCGGCGGGGGCGACGCGCGCCTCAACTGCGGCGTCGAGGAGCAGCCGCTGCAGGTCCTGCTCGCCGGGGAGCGTGCCGAGGAGGATGATCCGCCCCTTGGCCATGCGCTTCTCGACCACGGCGGCCAAGCCTTTCATCGGGCCTTCGACATAGGTCGCCAGCGGCTTCGCGCCGTGGAGTTCGTATGAGTCGTACCAGAGCGCGCCCTGCGACTTGTGCCCGTCATTCCACAGGAACGAGAACGGCCGCGCGTCGCCCGGGATTTCATATTTGCAGCGTATGCCCGCCCACTCTTCCAGCGAACCATACGGCGCGTGAGAGAACTTGGCGGCGTGCCGGTCGCGGATGTCGGTGAAGGGCCCGGCAATCCAGGTGCCGCCGGCCTCGATCCATTTGCGCAACCGCTCGCGCAGGCTGCCTTCGTCGAGGTTCGGCAGGAAGGGCGAGAAGAGCAGCTTGTACGCCGACAGGTCCGCCTGTGCGTCGAGGAGGTCGGGCCGGAGTTGCGCCTGGATCATCGGGTGATAGATGTTGTTGACCAGCGTATCGCAGTACTTGAACCCATTGACGATCGGCTGGAACTCGAACATCCAGTACGCCGGCCCCGAGTAATGCAGCGCCAGGCCCGTGCGCACGGGACGGGTGCCGTTGAGGAAGCCGGCGGCGGCCTTCAGCCCCGTGGCGATCTCCTGAACCTCGCCGAAGATGTGCAGCGGGCGCCCCGCGCTGGAGACGACCGAGCCGTGCATGAGTTCCTGCCCGGCCCGGTGCGCGCGCCAGAGCCAGTAAAGGGTGGCCTCGCCGCCCAGAGCAAAAGGCAGCCACGAGTTCGCCCGGCAGAATCCCGGCTCGCGGTAACCGTTGGAAGCCGCCACACCGCCGTTCCAGCAGGTGGAGGTTTCCGTATTCCAGAAGGCCCGGTCCTTGAGCGACCGGCACAGGTCCATCCAGAACGCCGCCCGCCACATGTTGTTCGGCTTGGTGTAGTGGTTGAACTGGACGATGTTGAGCTTCCGTTCGATGTCGAAGTAGTTCAGCCCGAAGGCGGGCATCATGTCGGTGCCCACAGGCTGCCGGACGAGCCGGTGGAGGATATCGGCCTGGTGGTGGCAGAATTCCACGACGGAATCGGACTGGAAGCACATCCACGCCGTCTGAAGCGACGGGTGGTGCCACGTGTCGCTGCGAGGGACGGGCAGTTGCGCGAAGGACTGGTAGGCCTGGCTCCACAGGTTATTGCACCAGGCGGCGTTGAGGGCCTCGATCGTGCCGAACTTCGCCCGCAGGGCGTCCTGGAATTTCTGCAGGCAGATGGGGCAGCAGCACGCGCGCGTGCCATAGGGGTACAGCTCGTTGTCAATCTGCCAGCCGATGACGTTGGGGTCCCGGCCGAACTCCTCGGCCATGCGCGTGACGATCCGCGCGCAATGACCGCGATAGACGGGGCTGTTGGAGCAGACGTGCCGTCGCGCGCCGTGCTGGGCGCGCACGCCCTGCTCGGACATGACGAGTGATTCGGGATAACGCTCCGTCAGCCACGCCGGCGGGGTGGGCGTCGGCGTGCCCAGGATCGTGGCGATGCCGGCCTTGGCCAGTTTCCGGACCACGACGTGGAGCCAGTCGAAATCGTACTGACCTTCCTGCGGCTCCATCCGGCTCCAGGCGAACTCGCCGATGCGCATCACATTCATGCCGGCCTGCTTCATCAGGGCGATGTCGTCATCCACCTGCGAAAACGGCCAGTCCTCCGGATAATAAGCGGCGCCGAGGTAAGGGGGTTTGACTGTGTTGCTCATGAACGATTCTCCTTTTTAACTCAGCTGCCTGCGCCATGGCCTGCGGTTACGCGCGCGTGGCCAGTTCATGCGGCTGGACTCGGGGCGAGTGCGCGCCGCAGCTCTCCGCTTTTTCGGCCTCCGGCGTGGCCGCCGGGCTCGCGTAAAATCCGAACTCGCGCAGGAGCCGCAGTTTCGGCAGCACGTTGCCTTCCAGGTCAATGTGGAAGAACCCGGAGAAGATGTCCGGGTTGTCCGTGATGAGCTGGAAATACCGCCGGTACCGCTCCGGGATGCGGATGCCGCCGTCCACGTACGTCTCGTGGCCGGTGCAGACGAACTCCGGCAGCAGCCAGGGCGAAAATTCGAGCTTCGCCTTCGCCGACCACTCGCGGTACACCTCCGTCTGCGGCAGAAGCGAGAGCAGGCTCGGCAGGATGCGCGCACCCATCATGCGGAACGAGATCATCTGGAAGAGCGACTGCCGGAAGTCCTCGATCGTCTCGAACGGGAATCCCCAGACGTAGAACGTGTCCACGCGCGGGAAGATCGGGATCGCCTTCGGGACGATCTCGAGCGCCTGCGCGGCGGTGAAGCCCTTGCGGATGATCTCCAGCACGCGGTCCGAGCCGGACTCGATGCCGAACCGCAACTCCAGGCAGCCGCACGCGGCCATCGCGCGCATCATCTCCTCGTCCACCAGGTTCACGCGGCCGAACGCCTTCCATTCCAGCTTCAGCCCCGTGCGCGCCAGCTCGTCGCAGAACGCCATCACCTGCCGTTTGCCGGAGACGAAGAACTCGTCCTGGAAAAGGAACATCTCCGCGCCGGCGCGCTCATGGATGAGCTTCATCTCCGCCACGATGTTCCGCGGGCTGCGCGAGTAGCTCTCCAAGTTCCAGACCGGCGCCACCGAGCAGAACGTGCACGGATACGGGCAGCCGCGGCTGGTCATCAACCCGTAACCGGCGTACCGTTTCAGCTCGATCTTGTCGAAGGCGGGGAACGGGATGCTGTCGAGGTCGCGGATGCGCGCGCGGTCGGGATTGTGGCGGATTTTTCCCACGCCGTCGCGGTAAGAGATGCCGGCGACGCCGGAGAGGTCGCCGCCGGACTTCAGCGCGCGCAGGAGGTCCGGCCCGGTCAGCTCGCCTTCGCCGCGGCAGATGACGTCAATCCATGGAAAGCGCGCGAGCACTTTCTCTTCGACCGACTTCGACCCGACGCCGCCGAGGACCAGCGTGCGGCCGGGATAGCGCTTCTTCAGGGCCTGCAGCGCCAGGACGGTGAACGGCAGCAGGTTCGCCATGCACGAAAGGCCGATGACCGGCGCGGGCTCTTTCAGGAAATCGAGGAAGGCGGCGATGTCGAACGGATCGTCGGTCGGGCAGGTCTGGTAGTCGCGGAAGTCCACCTCGAAGCCGGCGTCCTCGAGCGCGCGAGTGAGATACAGGCAGCCGAGCGGCACGTGCAGCTCGCGCTCGACCTCCTCGCCGTAGCGCATGAAGAGCATGTTCAGGTTGATCAGCGTGATGTCGGCCATGCTGTTTTCCCTAGGGTTGGTCCGGACGCATGCCTGTAACCACCATCGGCGGCTTGGGCACCTGCGGCGTGACAGCGGCATCCGTGTCCGGCGGAGTCGCCGGCGGATTCGTAGTCGCCGGGCTGCCGGGCGGCGTCTCCGCGGGAAGCGACGGCGGCCGGTCCGGTCGAACGCCGCCGAAGTTGGTCGGGCGCTTCGGATTGTTCACGGCATCGGTATCCGCCGGTTCTGCTACGAAGCCAAAGACCGCGTGGGAAAACACCGGAGCGCTCCCCGTCGTTGACTGCGCGGCGGAGGGCGGCTGGTCGGGTCTGCTGCCGGTCGGCGGAGGCGGCGCTGATTCGCCGCACCCGGCCAAATCCGCTCCGAGCGCGACGAGCATCACCGCCGCGGCCGCGCCCATGAGGACCGGCCGGAGTTTCGCGTCAACGTTGGTCCGGCTGATGATCGCTTCGAGCTGCGCATGCGGGATGCCCGCGAGCATCGCGATTTCCGAGGGGCGCAGTTCCAGCCCGATCGTCTTCGCCGCCTCGGCGCGCTGCTCCAGGAGCAATCGGCGGAACTGCGGGTCCACCGCCGCCTTTTTG
>Ga0187852_1000014_pt1 | contig 157208 bp, 142 predicted proteins | sample June2016WEW_6_40_FD_134511 | JGI IMG/M metagenome (GOLD analysis project Ga0187852, IMG submission 134511) | Peatland microbial communities from SPRUCE experiment site at the Marcell Experimental Forest, Minnesota, USA - June2016WEW_6_40 | ecosystem: Environmental > Terrestrial > Soil >... | reverse complement strand
CGATCTGGGCCGCCATGCGCCGCCCCCCCGAGCCCGCCCCCAAGCTGACCCCCGAAGAAGAACAACGCCTCGCCGCCCTCCAACGCGACCACGAGCCCGCCTAGCCGCGCCGCAAGGCCGCCCGCCCCCGAATTCCGCTCCGATTTGCGCCCCTTGCCCGACGCCCCGCGCGGCGCCAAAAGGAAGCCCCGTTCCGGAGCCCGTCCCATGTTGCATGTCGTCCCCGCCTTCTCGCGCATCGGCGAGGAAAACGCCTTCGCCGTTCTCGCCAAGGCGGCGGAGCTGCAGCGCCAGGGGCGCGACATCATCAACCTCGGCATCGGCCAGCCCGATTTCAAAACCCCGCCTCATATCGTCGAGGCGGCGGTCAAGGCGTTGCGCGACGGCGAGCACGGCTACACCGCGGCGACGGGAATCCTGCCCTTGCGCGAGGCCGTGGCGGCCGACCTTGATCGCCGCTTCGGCGTCCAAGTCTCGCCCGACCTGGTGCTGATCGTGCCCGGCGGCAAGGTCACCATGCATATGGCGATCCTGATGTTCGGCGAGCCGGGCGTCGACATTCTCTATCCCGACCCCGGCTTTCCCATCTATCGCTCGATGATCGAATTCACCGGCGCGCGGCCCGTGCCGATTCCGATGCGCGAGGAGAACGGCTTCGCCTTCTCGGCCGAAGAAACGCTCGCGCTGATGACGCCGCAGACCCGTCTCGTCATTCTCAACTCGCCCGCCAATCCGACCGGCGGCGTCACGCCCCGCGAGGAGATCGACAAGCTGGTGGCGGGGCTCGCGCGCTGGCCCGACGCGGCGATCCTGTCCGACGAGATCTACGGCCAGATGACCTACGACAATCATCGCCACCAGACGTTGCTCGCCTATCCCGAAATTCGGGATCGCCTGATCCTGCTCGACGGCTGGTCGAAGACCTACGCGATGACCGGCTGGCGGCTCGGCTACTCCGTCTGGCCGAAGGCGCTCTATGAAAACGCGCGCAAGCTCGCGGTCAATTCCTATTCCTGCGTCAATTCGGCGGCGCAGTTCGCCGGGCTCGCGGCGCTGACCGGGCCGCAGGACGCGGTCCACGCCATGGTCGCCGAATTCGACGCCCGCCGCGCCGTCGTCGTCGAAGGGCTCAACCGATTGCCCGGCGTGCGCTCGGCGTCGCCGAAGGGCGCGTTTTACGCCTTTCCGAACATCGCCGCCACCGGCTGGAAGGCCAAGCCGCTCGCCGCGGCGCTGCTCGAGGACGCGGGCGTGGCGACGATCGGCGGCCCCGATTTCGGCGTCTACGGCGAGGGTTACATCCGCCTCTCCTACGCCAATTCCAGCGAGAACATCCGCCGCGCCCTGGCGCGCATCGGCGATTTTCTGCAAGGCCGCGCGCCGCCGCTCTAGCTTTCCCGGAGGCGCGCTCTAGGCGAAATCCGCCTTTGTCGTTATGGGGTAATCTTTCCCGTGGATCATTCGATCATGCGAATCCTTCTCCTCGCCGCCGCTCTCGCCGGGCCAGCCATGACCGCCGCGGCGGACGAGCTTCGCCCCTCGCAAGCGGCCTGCGACGCCAAGAAGATCGGCGCTCGCGAACTCGCGGATTGCCTGCGCACGAGCGCCGACCGCGCGGACCGGGATCTCTCGGCGAGCATCGAGGCCGCCATCAAGAGCATCGAGGCGCGCCCGGGCGTGCTGTCCTCGCAGAAGGCGCGTTGGAAGCGCGCGCTCAACGACGCCGAGTCGCAATGGATCGGCTGGCGCGACGCCGAATGCCAGGACGTCGCGCCGTTCGAGGCCGGCATGGGCGCCAAAGGCGGCGACCCGCGCCTGGCCTGCATCATCGATCACGACGCCCAACGCATCGCCGACATCAAGGCGCGTTACCCCTGAGACCGGCTCGACGGCCGCCGCGCATGCGCGCCCGGCTTATGCTGCGGACGCTCGAGATAGGCGGCGATCCGGCGCTCGAAGGCGCCGGGCCGCTCGACGAAGAGCCGGGAGAACTGCTCGTTGGCGCGACGCTCCAAAGGGCGGCTTCGATGCGCGATGAGCGCGATCAGGCCTTCCGCTTCGGCGCGGGGCAATTCGGGACGGCTGCGCGCGAATTCGGCGAGGACCGCCAGATCGTTGTGATCGCCCAGCGCTTTTCGCAACCGTTGAAGCTCGCGGCACATCGCCTGGATCATCGCCGGCCACGCCGGCTCGAACGCCGACAGCTGATAGGAGAGATCGACCACGCGCGCGCGCACCGCATGCATGTCGCCGGCGTTGCGGCTCGCCTGCGCTTGATGGCCGAGCCGCCGCGCCGTGCGATAGGTTCGCCGCACGGCGAGCAGCAGCGGCTCCGCGCCGGCCGTCTCGGCGTCCCAGCCCTCGACGGACCGCGCCAGCGCGCGCAGCTCCGCGGAGACGCCGCCGACGTCGATCTCCTGATGCGCGCGTCGCTCCGCCTCCCGCTGCTCGGCGATGACGCGGAGCAGGATTTCCTGCGCCTCGGTCGGCCCATTCAGTCGCGCCAGGACGCCGGGCAGAATGTCGAGATCGCGAGCCCGGCCGACGCTCCGCCTCGTCGCGTTGAGAGCCTTGAGAGCTTCATAGGCGGGCGCGCCGACGAGGGGCGTGAACAGGCGCGACAATCCCGCGGCGGCCTTCAGCGTCCTGCGCACGTCGTGGATGCGATCGGCCTCGTCCTGGCCGGGATGCGGGAATTGATCCGCCGCGGCCAGAATCGCCTCGACCAACGCGGCGCGACAATGAAGAGGCCAGGAACGGCGCGAGGCGGTCATAACGGCGGCCGGCCGATCGCGCGCGCGCGATCGCGCAGGGCGAATTTCTGCACTTTGCCGGTCGAGGTCTTCGGGATCTCGGCGAAGACGATACGGCGCGGGCACTTGAAATGCGCGAGGCGCGCGCGGCACCACGCGATCAACTCCTCTTCGCTCGCGCTTTGTCCGGGTTTCATCTCCACGAAGGCGCAGGGCGTCTCGCCCCATTTGTCGTCCGGACGCGCGACCACGGCGGCGAGTTGCACGCCGGGATGCTCGAACAACGCGTCCTCGACCTCGATCGAGGAAATATTCTCGCCGCCGGAAATGATGATGTCCTTTGAGCGGTCTTTGAGCTGGACGTATCCGTCGGGATGCTTGACGCCGAGATCGCCGGAATGGAACCAGCCGCCGGCGAAGGCCTTGTCGGTCGAAGCCTTGTTCTTGAGATAGCCCTTCATCACGACATTTCCGCGAAACATCACTTCGCCCAGCGTCTCGCCGTCGGCCGGAACGCCGCGCATCGTCTCGGGGTCCATCACGTCGAGGGAGTCCAGCGCTTGATAGCGCACGCCCTGGCGCGCCTTCAAAGCGGCCTGAGCGGCGCCGTCGAGCGCGTCCCACTCCTCCTTCCAGTCGTTGACGACCGCGGGGCCGTAGACCTCCGTGAGCCCATAGAGGTGGGTCACCTCGAAGCCGGCCTCGCGCATCGCCGCGAGCACGGCGGCGGGAGGCGGCGCGGCGGCGGTGAAAAAGCGCACGACATGCGGCAGAGCGCGCTTCTCCTGCGCGCCCGCGCCGAGCAGGACCGACATCACGATCGGCGCGCCGCACAGATGGGTGACGCCGTGCTCGACGATGAGATCATAGAGCGCCTTGGCGCGCACCTGCCTCAGGCATACGTGCACGCCGGCCTTGACGCTGATCGACCAGGGGAAGCACCAGCCGTTGCAATGGAACATCGGCAGCGTCCAGAGATAGACGGGATGGCGGCCCATGTCGGCGGTGACGACATTGCCGACCGCCAGGAGACTGGCGCCGCGATGATGATAGACGACGCCCTTCGGATCGCCTGTCGTGCCCGAGGTGTAGTTGAGTGCGATCGCGTCCCACTCGTCGCGCGGGCGCAGCCACTCGTAGTTCTCGTCGCCTTGCGCCAGGAACGCTTCGTATTCGATCTCGCCGAGCCGGACGCCGGGGCCGTCGTATTCGGGATCGTCGTAGTCGATGACGAGCGGGCGCGCCTTGGCGATTTTCAGCGCGGCGCGGATGACGGCGGAGAATTCGCGATCGACGATCAGCGCCTTGGCCTCGCCATGGTCGAGCATGAAGGCGAGGGCGGCGGCGTCGAGCCGGGTGTTGAGCGCATTGAGCACCGCGCCGCACATCGGGACGCCGTAGTGGCACTCCAGCATCGCCGGCGTATTGGCGAGCATGACCGCGACCGTGTCGCCGCGTGAAAATCCCCGTTCGGCGAGCGCCGAGGCGAGACGGCGCGAACGCGCGTAGAATTCGCGATAGGTTCGGCGCAGCGGGCCATGGAGGATCGCCGGACGATCGGGGAAAACCGCCGCGGCGCGATCGAGAAACGTCAGCGGCGTCAAGGGCTGAAAATTGGCGGGGTTGCGATCGAGGTCGCGATCATAGGGCGAAATCGTCATGCCGGCCTCTCCCGGGGCGAAGGCGCCCATCATAACGCGCCCGCCGCCCGATGCGAGGCCCCCGCGCGAAGATCGAACCGTTCAGGCGCGAAAAGCGAAGAAACGGAAGCCGACGAAGGTCAGGAACATCGCCGCGCCGGCGCCACAGGCGACGAAGAGCGGCAATATCGCGGGCGTCACCGCCAGGCCGAGGAGCGGGGCCAGCGCGATGCAGGCGAGATAGACCGCATAATTGACCGCGAGCCCTGCCGCGCACACCATGACGTAGCGCGCGAAGGCCCGCATGAGCGGCGCCGTCGTCGCGCGAAAGGTCACGGCGCGGTTGAGCGCGAAATTGACCAGTGTCGCGATCGCGAAGGCGGGGGGGCGGGCCAGCGCCGGCGCGACGCCAAACCGCTGGGCGAGAAAATACGTCACGCCGGCGTCGACGAAAAAGCCGAAAAGGCCAATGGCGACGAAGGCGGGAATTTGGCGCTTCAGCTGCGAACCCGCGCCAACCGCGCTCGGCTCGGCTGCGCTCATGGCGGCTCTTTCTCGCGTGATCGCCATGTCCTTGCGCCCCAGGCGTTAAGTTTGCGTTAGGCCAGCATTTCGCGCAGGCCATCATAGGTCAGTTTCACGCCGATCAGAAACGTCAGGACGAGCACGGCGTTGTAAAAGCGTTCGGCGGAAACCCGGCGCACCAGCCAGACGCCGGCGAAGGTGGCCACGATCGCCAGCGGAAACAGGGTCGCCGAGGACATCAGATTGTCTGCGCTGAACTGCCCGAGCAGGAAATAGGGCGGCACTTTCAGGATATTGACGGCGGCGAAGAACATCGTCGCCGTGCCCGCGAAGACGCGCGGCGACAGCTTTTGCGGCAAGACATAGACCATCAGCGGCGGCGCGCCGGCGTGGCTGACGAAGCTGGTGAAGCCGGCGAGCGCGCCCCAGAAGATCCCCGGCGCGACATCCGCCGACGCGACCGCGTCGCGGTTGAAGCGGTCGCGCAGCAGCATGAAAATGACGAAACCGACCGAAATGAGCCCGACCGCCAGCCGCACCGCCGCCTCGTTGACGCGGGCCGCGAGCAGCCAGCCGGCGGCGAGTCCGATCAGCGCGCCGGGCATCAGAATCACGAGATTGCGGACGTCGAAGTCGCGCCGGAACGCCCAGACGCTGACCCAATCCTGCACGATCAGAATCGGCAGCATGATCGCCGCCGCCCGCACCGGCGAGATCGCGAGCGCGAGCAGCGGCATCGCGAGGGTGCTCAAGCCGGAAAAGCCGCCCTTGGACAGGCCGAGCAAGACGACGGCGGGGACGGCCGCCAAATAGAAAGTCCAGTCGCTGGGCATGGGGCCGCTCATGTCTTGCTGCGTCATCCGTCTAAATGCTAGGCCCCGCGCGCATTGCCTTCTCCCGCTGGAAGGGCCAAAATTCCTTAACGAAATTTGAGACCTGGCAGGCGCCGCGACGGGAGCGAAACGATGACGAGCCGCTACAGGGATGTCTATGCCGAGTGGCGCGCCGATCCGCAAGGGTTTTGGGCCGAGGCGGCCAAGGAGATCGACTGGACCCGGCCGCCGCGACTGATTTTTGACGAAAACGCCGGCGTTTACGGCCGCTGGTTTCCCGACGCCGCATGCAACGCCTGCTTCAACGCGGTCGACCGGCACGTCGCCGCCGGGCGCGGCGAACAGACGGCGATTTTCTACGACAGCCCGGTCGCCGCGGCCAAACGCCGCATCTCCTATGCCGAACTGCTCGACGAAGTCGCGACCCTCGCGGCCGTTTTGGGCGATCTCGGGATCGTCAAGGGCGATCGAATCATCGTCTACATGCCGATGATCCCCGAGGCGATCGTGGCGATGCTGGCCTGCGCGCGCATCGGCGCGGTCCATTCCGTCGTTTTCGGCGGCTTCGCCGCCAAGGAACTCGCCACGCGCATCGACGACGCCGAACCCAAGCTGGTGCTCACCGCGAGCTGCGGCGTCGAGCCGGGGCGGCTCGTCGAATACAAGCCCCTGCTCGACCTCGCCATCGCTCTGTCGAAGAACAAGCCGTCGTCTTGCGTCGTGTTCCAGCGCCCGCAGCACCAGGGCAAGATGGTCGCGGGGCGCGACCATGATTGGGCCGCCCTTGTCGGCGCCGCTCGCGCCGCGGGAAAGCGCGCGCCCTGCGCCGAGCTCGCCGCCACCGATCCGCTCTATATCCTCTACACCTCGGGAACGACCGGCGCGCCCAAGGGCGTGGTGCGCGACATCGGCGGTTACCTCGTCGCGTTGAAATGGTCGATGTCGGCCATCTACGGCGTCGAGCCCGGCGAGACCTACTGGGCGGCCTCCGACATCGGCTGGGTCGTGGGTCACTCCTATATCGTCTACGCGCCGCTGCTGCACGGCTGCGCGACGGTGCTCTACGAAGGCAAGCCCGTCGGCACGCCCGACGCCGGCGCCTTCTGGCGCGTCATCGAGGAATACAAGGTCGCCGCCTTCTTCACCGCGCCGACGGCGCTACGCGCGGTGCGCAAGGAAGACCCGCACGCCAAGCTGCTGCAATCCTATTCGATCGCCTCGCTGCGCACGCTGTTCCTCGCCGGCGAGCGCGCCGATCCCGACACCGTCGCCTGGGCCGAGGACACGCTGAAGATTCCCGTCGTCGATCATTGGTGGCAGACGGAAACCGGCTGGGCGATCGCCGCCAATCCCGTCGGCCTCGGCCTGCTGCCGATCAAACGCGGTTCGCCGACCGTGCCGATGCCGGGCTATGTCGTCGACATCGTCGACGAAGCCTCGCATCCCATGCCGACGGGGAAAATGGGCTCGATCGTCATCAAACTGCCCTTGCCGCCGGGCTGCCTGCCGACGCTCTACCGGCATGACGAGCGGATGCGGGAAAGCTATCTCAAGGAATTCCCCGGCTACTACAAGACCGCCGACGCCGGGTTCGTCGACGAGGACGGCTACCTCACCATTCTCGGGCGCACCGACGACATCATCAACGTCGCCGGCCACCGGCTGTCGACCGGCGGCATGGAGGAGGTTGTCGCCTCGCACCCCGCAGTCGCCGAATGCGCGGTGCTCGGCGTCAAGGACGAAATCAAGGGCGAGCAGCCCTGCGGCTTCCTCGTGCTCAAGGCCGGGGTCAACCGCCCGCACGAGGAGATCGAACGGGAAGTCGTCGCCCTGGTGCGCGAAAAGATCGGCCCGGTCGCCGCCTTCAAGATCGCGCTGGTCGTCGCGCGCCTGCCCAAGACGCGCTCGGGCAAGATCCTGCGCGGCACGATGAAGAAGATCGCCGATCACGATCCCTGGACGACGCCGGCGACGATCGACGACCCGGCGGCGCTCGACGAAATCTCCGCGGCGCTCAAGGCGAAGGGGTATTGAGGGGGAGCCCCCTTCTCCCCTTGGGGAGAAGGTGTCACGCGAAGCGTGACGGATGAGGGGTGGCGCCGAAGGCGCGCGGCGCAAGCCCGGCATGGCGAAGGATTTGCCGCAGTCCTAGGCGCGTAGGCTCCTTTGCTCGTTGCTCGCGCCTCAAACTGCAGGAATCGACCTATTGCGGACCTTCATCGCCAACAGCGGAAAGACCCTAGCTGACGTGAAGCGGAGTTATTGCCTCGCTTCAATGTAATGGCCGTGGCTGTCGAAGCTAGGCGACATGGCTTTACCGCTAGCATTCGCCATCTGATGCAGGATCGGACGGATGGTTCCGGCGCATTCCGACTGTGCGGTCGGGATGGTCTCAAAGATCACTTCGTCGAAGTGATATTGGTCCCGCTCAAGGCTTTCACTGAGATCGTAGGGCCACCAATCTGATCTGCGCGCTAAGTTGAACCGTACTCCGGCGACGCCGATTAGGCTGACAAGAAGTGCGTAGGGGGGCTCGATGCCGACAGCGGCAAGGTCATTCAGGCTCCGGGTAATCTCGTGGATGAGAACGTCGTCAAGGTTGAAGATGACTGGACTTCCGTTGTTAGGCGCAATCAGGGTCGAGGTTACGCTTTCGATGATGCCATTCCGATGGAGTTGAACGTAAGCGCGATGTTGCGTGGCTTGCGGGTCGGCATTCGAGGTCTTGAGTACACCGTCGAAGTTTATACGAGCGCCGTTTGCCGCCGAGGACCCGATGGGGACGAACGCGCGGAAGTCCCGTTCGATCTGACCTAGGGGAAGTGCCGATGTCACATCGAAGGCAGAGAGCGGGACAATATGAAGGACAAGCGTGCCCTGGTTCATCAGCTGAACCCGGGCTTGCCCAGCGGCGATCTTGGCAATGCGGTCGAGGCGGAAGTTGCGGATGCGGTCCGCGAGCTGGGGACCAGCATTGAAGAGCGTCCGGAGTTCACTGACGTCCGGCTCATACTTCCCGGCGGCCGAGCGTGCCCAAAACCGGTTGCTGCCTTGGCGGATGATCCGGTGCGGCGAGTTGTAGCTGCGGGGGACCCGAATGATGAGGACATTGCCACCTGCCTGGATCGGCACCGGGTGGAAGGCGATGTTCGCGATACGGGGTTGAAGACCGCCGCGTGCGACCTGCTCTAGGCGCAGAATCTCAGGGTCCATTGGCATGGTAAGGGGCGCGAAGGCTGTCGGGATGCCATTCGTCGCGTTGATGCCGAGCACGAGATCACCCCCCGAAGTGTTTGCCAAGGACGATGTGTCGGCCAGGAATTCCGAGTAGTCGGCATAGGCGCTACCGTAGGTTGTGCGTTTGTAGTCAATGGTGCGGCTTTCGGCAGCCCCGGCAGCGATGAGGGCGCGAAGGCGTGCTTCGTCGATTTGATGGAGCGGGATGTGGAGAAGGGCCATAAATTCGGCCTCGGTGATGGAAAAGAATATGGTGGCTATGTAGGGCCGGAACGACTGTTCGCAAGGCAGTGTCGAACAGCGCAACAAAATAGTGCGTGGAGGTTACTGCTCGCCGGAGAGATCGCCCGTTGCGTGCGCCTAATTAGCCGTCGCTCGCGTTGTCTGCTCCTCGCGCATCCGGGTCATGGCTCGGCTGATCCGTAGGTCTGCTCTCCACCCGTTGCTAACGCGAAGATTTGAGAACCAGACGCAAGATTTCAAAAATACATGGAGAGCGAGCAGCCGCGCCTGGCGGCGCGACCCCTGATCCGTCGGCCTTCGGCCGACACCTTCTCCCGCAAGGGGAGAAGGGATTCTCCCGCAAGGGGAGAAGGGAGCGCCCGCGTCAGTCGATCAGGCGGTACGCCGGCAGCGTCAAAAACTCCTCGAAGGCGGGGCTCAGCGACATCTCGGCGAAGAGTCGGATCGCCTCGGCGAAACGGCCGCCCGCGAAGGCGCCCGCGCCGACGGCGGCGCTGACCTTGTCCATTTCGTCGGCGAGCGTCGCCCGGAAGAGATCGGGCGTGACGACGCGCCCGTCGTCCAGCTTGGCCTTCAGATGGAGCCACTGCCAGACCTGCGCGCGCGAGATTTCCGCGGTCGCGGCGTCCTCCATGAGATTATAGAGCGGCACCGCGCCGCGCCCGCGCAGCCAAGCCTCGATATATTGCACGCCGACGCGGATGTTTTCGCGCAAGCCGCTTTCCGTGCGCGCGCCGTCGTGGACGCGCAGCAAGTCCTCGCGCGTCACGTTCACGTCGGCGCGCGAGACGGCGAGCTGATTGGGTCCGGGCATCAGCCGGTCGAACACCTCGCGCGCGACGGGCACGAGATCGGGATGGGCGACCCAGGTGCCGTCATGGCCGTTCGCCGCCTCGCGCTCCTTGTCGGCGCGGACCTTGGCGAAGGCCGCCTCGTTGGCTTTCTGGTCGCCCTTGATCGGGATCTGCGCGGCCATGCCGCCCATGGCGAAGGCGCCGCGGCGGTGACAGGTCTTGATCAGCAGCAGCGAATAGGCGGCCAGAAACGCCTTGCCCATCGTCATCGCGGCGCGATCGGGGGTGAGGAACGCGGGGTTCTTGCCGAGCCGCTTGACGAAGGAAAAGATGTAATCCCAGCGCCCGCAATTCAGCCCGACGATGTGCTGGCGCAGTTCATAGAGGATTTCGTCCATCTCGAACGCGGCGGGAAGGGTTTCGATCAGCACCGTCGCCTTGAGCGTTCCCACCGGGATTCCGAGCGCCTGCTGCGCGACGACGAAGACGTCGTTCCACAGGCGCGCCTCGAGACGGCTTTCCAGTTTCGGCAGGTAGAACGCCGGCGTCGCGCCCTGCGCGATCTGCGTCTTCGCGCAGTGAAAGACATAGAGGCCGAAGTCGAACAGCGAGCCCGAAATCGGCGCGCCGTCGACATGCAGGTGACGCTCGTCGAGGTGCCAGCCGCGCGGGCGCACCATCATCACGGCGGGCTTGTCCTTTAGCGCATAGAGCTTGCCGCTGCCTGCGTCGGTGAAATCGATTTGGCCGGCCCAGCGGTCCTTCAGATTGGCTTGGCCCTCGATCATATTGGCGAACACCGGGGAGGTGGCGTCCTCGAAATCCGCCATGAACACCTTGGCGCCGGAATTGAGCGCGTTGACGATCATCTTGCGATCGACCGGGCCGGTGATCTCGACCCGCCGGTCGATCAGGTCGGCGGGGATCGGCGCGACTTTCCAGTCCCCTTCGCGAACGGCCCGCGTCTCCAAGACGAAGTCCGGAAGCTCGCCGGCGTCGAAAAGCTTCTGCCGCTCGCCGCGCAGGCCGAGCAATTCCCTGCGGCGCGCGTCGAAGCGCCGATGCAGATCGGCGAGAAAGGCGAGCGCCGGCGGGCTCAGGATTTCCTCGAAGCGCGGACCCGCGGCGGCGCGAAGCTCGACCCTGGAAACGGGCGCGGAAGCAGTCATGGCGAGACCCCCAGTAAGCGCGAAAGCGCGAAGGTCTCGTCCCTATAGAAAATTTCGCGCGCCGGGGATACCGGCCCCGACAGGGTTTTTGGAAGGTCTTTTGCCGACAGGCGGGAAAAGCCCGTCGTCGACGGCTGAGGTCAGTTCCCAGGACTTCCAACCGCCCTCATGCCCGCGACAGGCGCGGAGCATGACGAGCCGCCAATTCCTGGCCTTGGCCTCACGCCGCCAGATCGCGATGCGAACGCCCGAACCAGGCGCGCGTCGCGCGCGCCCGCGCAAGCCTCTCGCTGGGATCGTCGTCCAGCGGCAGGGCGGTGCAGTCGGCCAGATCCGCCCGCAAGAGGCCGATGTCGCTCAGCTCCCGGTCGGACATCCGGCCCAGCTGGGCCAAAGTTCGCCTGGCTTCCATGACGCGCGCCGGCCAGCCCAGCGCGCGCCAGATCAGGCCGCTGAGATCGGCGCGGCGCCGAGTGGCGGGCGAGACATCGAGCATCGGGTTCTCCATCGGGCGAAAGATTCCCGTCCGCCGCCAAGAGGCTGCGCGTCGAACGGTCGAGTTGCATTAACTTTAGGCATTATGCCGATTCCCTATTGATCGGTCCAACGAATGTTTGTAGAGTAATCGATAACGAAATCGGATCGATAACCATGCTCGACACCGACCAGCTGCGCTCCTTTCTCGCCATCGTCGACACCGGCTCGTTCACCCGCGCCGGCGAGCGCGTCAACAAGACGCAATCCGCTGTTTCCATGCATGTTCGCCGGCTCGAGGAGCAGCTCGGCTGCGCTTTGTTCGTCAAACAAGGCCGCGCGGCGAAGCTGACGAACGAGGGCGAGCGCCTGATCGAATTCGCGCGTCGCATGATGCAGGTCGAGGCCGGGGCGATGGCCGCGCTTTCGCGCAAGGGTCTCAGGGGCGCGGTGCGGCTGGGCATCCCCGACGATTACGCCGAGTCCTTTCTGGCCGACATTCTCACGTCGTTCAACCGCCGCCACCCGCTGGTCGAGGTCGCGGTCAATTGCGAAAATTCGGTCGAGCTCGGCGCGCAAGTTCACGCCGGCGCGATCGATATCGCCCTGGTGACGGATCACGAGGGTCTGCAGGGTTTCGAACTGATCCGCGAGGAGCCGCTCGTGTGGGTCGCCGCCAAACGCTTCAAGCCGGAGAAAGGCGCGCCGATTCCTCTGGCGGAGGGAAGCCCGAGCTGCCTGTGGCGCAGGGTCACCGACGCCGCGCTGCGCGACCGGCCGGGCGCGACGCACGGCCTGTTCTTTTCCAAGAACTACACCGCCATCGGCACGGTCGTGCGCGCCGGTCTGGCTGTGACGGTCCTTCCGATCGGCCTGGTCGGCGACGATCTGCGCGTGCTCGGCGCGGACGAGGGCCTGCCGAGTCTGCCGCTGACCCGCATGGGCCTCATTCGCGCGCCCGGGCGGGCTTCCGAAGAGGCCACGGCGCTGGCGGAGGCGATCCGCGACGCGATCGGCGCCGCCGCGCGCAAGGCGGCGTGAGCGGGGCTTTCAGCTTTCGTCGACGCTCGGCTCGCGCGGCGGATCGCCTGCGAAGCCGCAGGCCGCGAGCGCCTCGCGCATGTGGCCGGGCGCCGGGGCTTCGACCGTAATCGCCGGCTTGTTCTTGTACAGCGGCGCCTCGACCCGGCGCGCCAGCAGCTGCAGGGCGATGTCGCCGCGCGCGCCGTAGATCGCGTCGCCGAGGATCGGCCAGCCCTGCGCCGCGCAATGGACGCGCAACTGATGGGTGCGGCCGGTCAGCGGCTCCAATTCCAGCCAGGCGATCGGCGCCTCGCGCCAAATGCCGCGCCCTTTCACGCGCCAACGCGTCTGCGCGGGCAGGCCGGCGGCGTCGACCTTCATCCACCAGCCGCGCGTGGCGTCGAGCCGGCCGAGCGGCAAATCGATCAGGCCCTCCTCGGATTCGGGGCCGCCGACGACGATCGCCCAATAGGTCTTGGCGATCTTGCCCTGCTTGAACAACAGGCCGAGCTTCTCCAGCGCCTTGTGATGACGCCCGAGCACCAAGCAGCCCGCGGTGTCGCGATCCAGGCGATGGGCGAGCGCGGGCTTGCGCGGCAGGCCGAAGCGCAAGGCGTCGAAATCGTCTTCGAGATTGGCGCCGCCCTTGGGGCCGCGATGCACCGCGATTCCCGCGGGCTTGTCGATGACGAGCATCAGGCCGTCGCGATAGAGCAGCCGCGCTCTTGTTTCTTCGGGCGTCATGGGGTCATAGCTAGGCCAGGACGCGGGGCGCGCGCAAGGCAAAGAGGATGAACGGTTGAGCGACACCGGCGAGGAAAAGCCGAAGACCGGCTTGCTGCGGCGCCTGTTTCAGCGCGGCGAGGCCGCGCCCGCGCCCGTCGCGCAAGATCTGGACGCCGCACAGCCGGCGGCGCCGGCGAAGCGAAGCTGGCTGTCGCGCCTCAAGGCCGGACTGTCGCGCTCGTCCTCGGCGATCTCGCGCGGCATCTCCGACATTTTCACCAAGCGCAAGCTCGACGCCGCCTCGCTCGACGACCTCGAGGACATTCTCATCCAGGCCGATCTCGGCCTCGGCGCGGCGACGCGCGTGCGCGAGGCGGTCGGGCGCGGGCGCTACGACAAGTCGATCGAGCCCGCCGAGGTGAAGGCGATTCTCGCCGACGAAGTCGAGCGCATCCTGACCCCGGTGGCGCGGCCGCTCGTCATCGACAGGGCGAAAAAGCCGTTCGTCATTCTCGTGGTCGGCGTCAACGGTTCGGGCAAGACGACGACGATCGGCAAGCTCGCGGCGCAGTTCGCCGGCGAGGGGCTCAAGGTGACGCTCGCGGCGGGCGACACGTTCCGCGCCGCCGCGATCGAACAGCTCAGGATCTGGGCGGGGCGTACCGGCGCCGACATCGTCGCGCGCGGCCAGGGCGGCGACGCGGCGGGCCTCGCCTTCGACGCCCTTACGCGCGCGCGCGCTTCGAGCGCCGACGTTTTGCTGATGGACACCGCGGGGCGCTTGCAGAACCGCGCCGAGCTGATGGCCGAACTGGAAAAGATCATCCGCGTGATGAAGAAGGTCGACCCTGAGGCGCCGCACGCGACGCTGCTGGTGCTCGACGCCACGGTCGGGCAGAACGCGCTGAGCCAGGTCGAGATTTTCGGCCGCATGGCCGGCGTCACCGGCCTCGTCATGACCAAGCTCGACGGCACCGCGCGCGGCGGCATTCTCGTCGCCATCGCCGAGAAATTCGCTCTGCCGGTGCATTTCATCGGCGTCGGCGAAGGCGTCGACGATCTCGAACCCTTCGCCGCGCGCGATTTCGCCGAGGCGATCGCCGGGCTGGAGCCGCAGGAGGCCTAACGCCGATGGTCGAAAGCGCCCACCACCGTCACGGCCGGGCTTGTCCCGGCCATGACGAGCCATTGCGCGCTCTTGGGAATAAAGGACATTTTGCGATGACGAACACGCCCGCCGCGCCGCCCGCCGTGCGCAAGGCGCTCAATCCCTGGCTCAAGTTCACGCTGGAGCTGGGGCCGCTGGCGCTGTTCTTTCTCGTCTACGGCAAGCTCGGCATATTCGCCGCGACCAGCGTGCTGATGGTCGGCGTCGTCGTGACGCTCGGCGTCTCCTATGCGATGCTCCGGCGCATTCCGATCATGCCGCTGGTGACCGCGGCGATCGTGGTCGTTTTCGGCTCGCTGACGCTGATCCTCCACGACGAGACCCTCATCAAGATCAAGCCGACCGCGCTCTATCTTCTGTTCGGCGGCGCGTTGTTCGTCGGGCTGGCGATCAAGAAGCCGCTGTTGAAGATCATGTTCGACGGCGCGCTGCACGTGACCGAGGAAGGCTGGCGCAAGCTGACCTGGCGCTGGGCGTTCTTCTTCCTCGCGCTGGCGGCGCTCAACGAGATCGTCTGGCGCACGCAGACCACCGATCTCTGGGTGAAATTCAAGACCTTTGGCTTCTTGCCGCTGACGCTGCTGTTCGCCATCGCGCAGGCGTCGCTGATCGTGCGCTATGAGGCCAAGAGCGAAGAGCCGGGCGAGGATTTTTAGCCAAGAACCTCGCCGTCATCGCGCCTTCCCCACCCCTTCCTCCAACACGCTATACAGCCTGCGCGCTTCGCTCGCCGGCCCGCGGCGCACGCCGAGCGCTTCGATGCGCGCCGCCATCCAGCGGACCCCGACGGGAAAGACCAAGACGTCGCCGCCGCGCACCGTGCGGCTCGGCTTGTCCAGCGAAATCGTGGCGCCGCCCCGCGACAGGCGGACGCCGCCCTCATCGACAATGCGCGCGGCGAGGCTCCGGGTCTTGAAGAAGCGCGCCCGCCACAGCCAGACGTCGACCCGGCACGTCTCGGCCGGCTCGCTCACGGGAGAACGCCTGCCGACGCGGCGCGCCGGCGGCGCCTCTTGCGACGCGCGCGGCGAGCGGGCGACGTCGGCGGCCTGACGAGAGGCGCAAGGGCCGCGAAGGGCGAGGCGGCGGGGCCAGCCGGCGGCGCCTTGGCCGCGTTCGGACGGCGGCGCCACAGGCTCGATTCGGCGGCGTCGGTTTTGCGCGCGGGCGCGAAGCCGAGGGCGCGCAGGATCGACTCGGCCTGGCCCGGCCGCCACCCGAGATCGGCCAGAAGCTGCGGCGTCAGCTGGACGGCGCCCGCCGCGGACTCGGGCGCGGCGCGAGCCAGGGCGTCGAGCCGCTCCAGCGCCAAGACCGGCGCGGCCATCCCGGCGACGACGCGCAGGCCGCGCAGAGATAACGCCGCCGGCGGCGGCGCGGGATGGGGCAAGGCGGTCAAAGCGTCCGCGGCCGGCCGCCAGCCGGGCCGGGCCAGCTCGGCGAAGACGGCGCCCACCATTCGGGCCTCCGGCGTCAACAAAGCCGGGAGAAAGAGGCTGAAGGCGCCGAAGCGCACGCCAAAACCCTTCAGCGTTCGGCGCTCTCTTTGGCTGAGGGCGCGAAGCTGCGCCTCCGCCTTGCCGCGGTCGAGCACGCCGAACTGCTCGACCAGTTGATAGGCGAGGCCGCGAGCCAGCCCCTTGAGCCGCCCGTCGGCGATGGCCGCCTTCAGCCGCTTGAGGACGGCGAGGCGGCGGCTCGCCTCGGCCGCGACATAGGCCTCGAGCCGCCGGGCGGCGCGTTCGCGCGCGGCGTCGGCGCCGAATTCGCCAAACAGGCGGACTCTCGGCGAAAACGGCCCGCCGCCCATGATCTCGCCGGCCGCCTGACCGCGCCAGAGCACCGCGCCGCTCGGCTCCAAAGCGAAGGCTTCATCGCCCTCGCTGGCGAGCTCGCCGAGCCGACGGGCGATTTCCGGCGCCACCGCCCGCTCGACCGCGCCGCGCAAAGCGCGATTTTCCAGGGCGGACGCGCCGCGCTCCGGCTCGAAGTCGACGCCGGCGAGCTTGCCGACGAGATGGCCCTCGACCGTCACCGCCCCATCGGCGCCGACGCCGCCGAGGATCGGGCCCGAGCGTTGGCTGAGACTGCGCAACAAGGCGCTGGTGCGCCGGTCGATGAACCGCTGCATCAGACATTGGTGCAGAGTGTCGGACAGCCGGTCCTCGAGAGCGCGGGCGCGGCCCTGCCAACCCTGGGAATCGGCGAGCCAGTCGCCGCGGTTGGCGACATAGGCCAGCGTGCGCACCCGGGCGAGGCGCGCCGACAGCGCGTCGATGTCGCCCTCCGTGCGGTCGAGGCTGGCGAACTGGCCTTGCATCCAGTCCTCCGGCAGGCGCCGATCGCGTTGAGTCAGATGCTCGAACATGCCCCCGATCAGGCGGGTGTGCTCGTCCTGGGTGGCCTTGCGAAAGTCCGGCGTCTGGCAGACCTCCCACAGCCGGATCAGGTTGGCGCGATCGCGGCTGCGGCGGATCACGATCTCGTCGACAGCCAATTGGCGCAGGGTGGTCTCGTCCTGACTTTCCTCGGAGAGTTTCAATCCCGGCGCCGGCGCCGGAGCGGCGAGCGAGCGCAGCAAGCCCGGCAGCGACTGGAAATCCAGTCGCGCGTTGCGCCACTCCGCCGCCGTCACCGGCGGGAAGACGTGGCCCTCGACCGCGGCGATCATGTCCGGGTCCATGTCCGCGCACTCGCCGGTGACGCCGAAGGTCCCGTCCTTGCGAAAGCGCCCGGCCCGCCCGGCGATCTGGCCGATCTCTTGGGGCTGGAGCCAGCGGGAGCGCCGCCCGTCGAACTTCCTGAGACCGGCGAAAGCGACGTGATCGACGTCCATGTTCAGCCCCATGCCGATGGCGTCGGTGGCGACGAGAAAATCGACTTCGCCGGACTGGAACAGCTCGACCTGGGCGTTGCGGGTGCGTGGGGATAGCGAGCCCATCACCACCGCCGCGCCGCCGCGCTGGCGGCGGATCAGCTCGGCGATGGCGTAGACGGCGTCGGCGGAGAAGGCGACCACCGCGCTGCGCCGAGGCAACCGGGTGAGCTTCTTGGGGCCGTCGTAGGTCAGTTGGGAAAAGCGATCGCGGAACTGGAACTCGGCGTGGGGACAGAGGCGACGGATCAGCGGGGCTGCGGTCGCCGCGCCCATCAGCATGGTCTCGGCCGTGCCGCGCGCGTGCAGCAAGCGGTGGGTGAAGACATGGCCGCGTTCGGGATCGGCGCAGAGCTGGATTTCGTCGACCGCGAGAAACTCCGTCCTGCGGTCCAGCGGCATCGCCTCGACCGTGCAGACGAAATAGGCCGGCATGGGCGGGATGATCTTTTCCTCGCCAGTGATCAGCGCCACGCTGCGCGCCCCGCGCGCCTTGACGACGCGATCGTAGATCTCGCGCGCCAGCAGCCGCAGCGGCAGGCCGATCATCCCAGAGGAAAACCCCAGCATGCGCTCCACCGCCAAGTGGGTCTTGCCGGTGTTGGTGGGGCCGAGGACGGCGACGAGACGCGAGGGCTCGCCCCGCGGCGAAGGATCGATCATTGCGCTAAAGATGGAGGACGCGGGGGCGAGTCGCAAGCGGGGGCGGGGAGGATCGTTAGGGGGTTAATTCCAAATCTCGGTGAGCGTGACTTGTCGAAAACCCTCCCTCGGCGTCATGGCCGGGCTTGTCCCGGCCATCCACGCCGTGCCGCCGCGCTTCCTTCTGAACGTCGCGACCAAGCGGCGCCGCGTGGATGGCCGGGACAAGCCCGGCCATGACGGCGTTGGGTTTGCGGAACTTTCTTCCGTGAGTCGCGCTCACTGAATCTTGGTATAAGTAAGCTGTCGCCGTAACCGCGATACGACGCAACGTTGATGTCCAGTTTGAGATTGCGCTACTCCGGTATCCCGGCGCAAACGCCACAAGAAATGATGACGGTGCATGTCCATGGGGGAGGGCATGGCTAAGATACGCACCGTCACCACGCTTAGAGCGAAGCGCGCAGAGATTCTAAGTTCGATCTCTCAATATGAGAAGCGGATTGCGCAGGCTCGCGCCGACTTATCCCACGTCAATGCATGCATCGCTCTGTTCGAAGTGACGAGCGAGCCTGGCGCGTTCACGCCCTACGTCGACACGCATCGGCTGTTCGCGCGCGGCGAGCTGATGGCGCTTTGCAAGGACACCCTCGCCAGCGGACCAAAGACGACCAAGGAACTGGCGCTCTGCGTCATGAGGGCGAAGGGGTCTCGATACTGGCGACAAGGTTCTCGCGCACGCTCTGCCTTTACGCCTTTACGGTCCTTTACGCCTTTACGCCTTTACGGTGACGCCCACCTATTTTCCCTTTTTACATGACTTCCGGAAGACAAATAGGGGTTCCGACGACAGCTTACTCAACCCCTTTTTTCCAAAGGCCTCGCCGAGGCCTGGAGCGCGTTGCCTTAAGACGGAACCGATGACGCTCGTACTTGTGTCATTCCCGCGAAAGCCGGAATCCAGCGGGGAAAGAGCGCGTCGGCCGCGAAGTCTCGATTCCCGCTTTCGCGGGAATGACACGGCCTCCTGGCGATGGGAGCGCCGCCGCTGGGGGGCATGGCGCGCGGCTGTTTTCCGACGCCAACGCTTGCTTTCCGAAAAACGAAATTCGTGCTACGTTATTTCTACAGCTTTTCGCCATGACCGCTTTGCCGGCCGTCGGGCGAGCGGGCTTGTGGGCGGGGAGCGGCCAAGAAATTTGGAGCAAAATGAAATTTCGTTTGCGGCGCTTGCAAGCCGTTGAAATGAAGCAAAACGGCCAAGACAATCCTTGGAAATGTTTGGAGAAAAAGACCCCAAATTTGGAAATGTTTGGCGTGGACTTGGCAAAGTTTGGCGGCCCCGGAAGTCTGGCGAGGGGGGAGCGACGATTTCACGGGCGAGTCGCCATCCCCTCCCCGCCGCGTCGCGAACTGTCCAATCGGAAGCCGTATGATACCAGTGGCCGAAGGAATGACTCGTCATGGCCGGGCTTGTCCCGGCCATCCCAAGGCGATTGCGAGGCAATCGTCCGCACGCCGCGGAGCTGCCGCTTTGCAATCCGCAAAACCGCGCATTCTCAAGCACTTCCTGAGGAGTCGAATCAGCCTCAGCGCGTGGATGGCCGGGACAAGCCCGGCCATGACGGCAGTCAGCATTTTTGGCTGCTGGTATGACATCGCTGGCGATTCCATCAAATCGCGCCGTGCTCTAAACGCCTACAAAGCCGTCATCGCCCGCCCGCGCCGACGCGGCGGAAAATCGCCACGCAAGGCATTGAAAACAGGCCTTCGCGCCGGAAAACGGCGCCGGCGCCCCGGCTGGGTGGAGGCGGATTGTAGCCGCGCTCGGCGAGCGCGGCCGGCGCGGAGCGCCGCGTTTCGTCGCCATCGAATCAGCGGCGCGAGGCGCGGTCGGCGCCCGCGCCTACAAGGCGGCCGCCCCCCGCCCCCTGCCCTACCCCAGCGCCTTCTCCATCACCCGCCGCAGCCGCGCGGCGAAGGCGGGGGCGTCGTGGACGGTCTCGCCCTCGGCGAGCCGCGCTTCGTCGTAGATCAGCCACGCCGCGTCCTCGACCAGCGCCTTGTCCGGTCCGCTCGCGAAGCGGCGCGCCAGCGCCAGGGTCAGGGGATGGCTGGCGTTGACTTCGAGCGCCGGCTTGGTGCGCTCGGCTAAGCGCCCATGCGCGGCGAGCATCTTTTCCAGCTGGCGGTCCGGCCCGAATTCCGGCGCCACCAGACAGGCGACGCTGTCGGTCAGGCGGTCGGAGGCGCGCGCCTCCGCGATCTCGCCGTCCAAGGTCTGCTTGATGAAGGCGATGAGGGTCGCGACCTCCGCCGAAGTCTCGGCGGGCGGCTGAGCGCCCTCTTTCAGCGGGATCGTCTTGATGTCGGCGACGCCCTGGCTGACCGACTTGAACGGCTTGCCGTCGTAGCCCGCCGCGCTCGAGACCCAGAAGGCGTCGACGGGATCGGCGAGCAGCAGCACTTCGACGTCGCGGGCGCGGAACCCTTCGAGCTGCGGGCTCGACGCGAGGCGCTTGGCGTCCTCGCCGGTGAGGTAGTAGATCGCGGTCTGATTCTCGCGCAAAGCCCCGACGTAATCCTCGAGCGTGCGCTCGCCGCCGGGGTGCGTCGTGGTGGCGAAGCGCGCGATCTTGAACAAGGCGTCGCGACGCTCCGGGTCCTCGTAGAGGCCTTCCTTGATCACCGCGCCGAAATGTTCCCACACCTTGGCGAATTTTTCCCTGTCGCTTTCGGCGAGCTTGGTCAGCTCCTGCACGAGGCGATTGGTCACGCCCTTGCGAATGGCGGCGAAGACGGCGCTCTGCTGGATCATCTCGCGCGAGACGTTGAGCGGCAGATCGTTGCTGTCGACGACGAGCCGGACGAAACGCAGCCAGCCCGGCAGCAGGTCCGAGTCCTGGGTGATCAGCACGCGCCGGACATAGAGCTTGTTGCGGCTCTTGCGCGCGGGATCGAACAGGTCGAACGGGCGCGAGCCCGGAATGAACGCCAGCGCGGCATATTCGTGCCGCCCCTCGGCGCGCCAGTGCACGGTCAGCGCGGGCTCGTCGAATTGCCCGGAGAGGCTGCGATAGAACTCGGCGTATTCCTCCGCGCCGATTTCGCTCTTCGGCTTGGCCCAGATCGCGGCGCCGTCGGTGACGCGGCGCGGCTCCGCGCCGGGTTTGTCCACGAGGTCGATCGGCACGGCGACCGCGCCGGAATGTTCGCGCACGATGCGCTCGAGGCGAGCGGAATCGAGATATTCGCCCGAAGCGTCGTTGAGATGGAGGATGACGCGCGCGCCGCGCGCGGGCGCGCGATCCAGCGGCAAATGCGCGATGGTGTAGGCGCCCTTGCCGTCGGAGGACCAGCGCCAGGCTTCGCCCGAGCCCGCGCGCCGGGTTTCGACGACGACTTCGTCGGCGACCATGAACGAGGAATAGAAGCCGATGCCGAATTGGCCGATGAGGTTGGCCGCCTCCTTGCTCGCGTCTTCCGCGGCGAGCATGTCGAGGAAGGCCCGCGTGCCCGAGCGCGCGATCGTGCCGAGCGCCTCGACAAGTTCCTCGCGGCTCATGCCGACGCCGTTGTCGCTGAATGTGATGGTCTTCGCGTCGGGATCGACGGCGATCTGAATGGCGAAGGGCCCGCCGCCCTCGATCAGCTCGGGCTTGGCGATCGCCTCGTAGCGCAGCTTCTCGCAAGCGTCGGCGGCGTTGGAGACCAGCTCGCGAACGAAAATGTCGCGATCCGAATAGACGGAATGGACCATGAGATGCAGCAGCCGCGAAACGTCGGCCTCGAAGCTCTGCGTTTTCGCGTCGTCGCTCGCCGGGAAAGGAACGTCGGTGGTCAAATTCGCCTCGTGAAAAAAAGGAAGCCTTGGCCGCACCGCGGGCAGCCGCGCCGGCGGCGTTCATATCGCCGCAAAGACGGGAGGTTTCAAGTCGCCCCGGGAAACGCCGGTCGCGGCAAAAAAAAGCGGATCGGCTGGGAGGGGGCCCGCCGATCCGCTAGCCTGCGTGGCAATTTTTCGGTCCGACTTGCCGCTCGGGGGCTGGGGGGCAAAAAACACCGAGCGAGGCGCCGAACCGAACCATCGCGGCTCGATGGTGTTTTGCCTGCCCGTTGCGGCGCCCGCTTGACCATAAACGGGCTAAACTAAGGCATTTTTCACGGCTTCGTGACCCATCGAGGCGGCCGGAAAGGGCCACGCGCGGCGAGCTAATGAACCGGCGCGGCGACCGCGTGTTCATCTTTCTTTTTCGCCGCCTTGGCCAGCGCGGCGTGAACGGCCGTTTTGGCGGGCGCGGCGGCCTTGCCGCCCTTGCCCGGCGGCGCGAGCGAAGCCGAGGCGGCGTTCTTGTCGGGCTTGGTGGGGCGCAGCGCGCCTTGCAGCGCGATCGGCGCGCTCTGGGTGTCCGCGCCCTCGATGACCGAGGGCTTGTCGCCGGCATAGGCGCTGGCGATCGGCGCGGACCCGTCGCCGGGCGCCTTATCGGGGGCGCGCGCGGCCAGGACCGGGCCCGTCCAGCCGGGCTTGGGACCGACAAAAACAGGAACCGGATCGAAATGCACGGGCTGCGTGGCCATTTCGGCGGTCATCGGCGGGCTCGATCCCATTCCCATTACGGCGGCGAAGATCGTGTTCCGTCCGGCGACGCCGCCCGGCGCCGGGGCGACCTCCTCCTCGGCGGCGGCTATGGCGGCGCGGTTGCGGCGCGAACAAATGTCCTGGCGCATATCGGGCGCCGAAAGCGCGCTCGACGACGGCAGGTCTTGGACCGCGCCCTCGCCGCCGCCCCATTTGGCGAAGCCTTGATCGAACAAATGCGCCGCTTCGATCGTGCGCAGGCGCGCCGAGGGAGAGCCGAGCACGACGACGATCAGTCGACGCCCGCCCTGCGTCGCGCTCGCCACGACATTGAACCCGGCGGGGCAGGTGAAACCGGTCTTCATGCCGTCGGCGCCGGGATAGCGGCCGAGCAAGCCGTTGTGGTTGGGAATGATCTCGTCGCCGAGCTGAAGCGCCCCGATGGCGAAGAGATCGCTGTGCTCGGGAAAGTCCTTGAGCAGCGCGCGCCCGATCATCGCCATGTCGCGCGCCGAGGACACGTGCGCCGGGTTATGCAACCCGTTCGGATTGACGAAATGCGATTCCTTGAGGCCGAGGCGACGCCCCGTCGCGTTCATCTCGTCGGCGAAGGCTTCGACCGAGCCGGAGACGCTTTCCGCGATCATCACCGCGACGTCGTTGGGCGATTTGACCATCAACATCTTCAGCGCGTTGTCGAGCGTGACCTCGACGCCGGGGCGGAAGCCCATCTTCGAAGCGGGCATGTTCGCCGCCCGCGCCGACATCGTCAGCGGCGTATCGAGCGTCAAACGGCCGTCGCGCACCGCTTGCAGCGCGACATAGGTCGTCATCAGCTTCGTCAACGAGGCGGGATACCACGGCGCGGTCGCCTCGCGCTGGAACAGCGTCTGGCCGGTGTCGACGTCGACGACCAGCGACGGCGCCGCCGACGCTTCGACGGCGCCGAGCGCCAGCGCGCAAGCCAGCGCCACGGCTTGCAGCCGATTTGTCGAAGTCGCTCTCAACGCCATCGCTCGAAGCATCTCCGCAGTTTCGGCCGGTGGCCCTCGCGCGGAACGGGCGCAACGGCGCTCTGTCGTTTAAAGAATAACGCGCGCGACCTCAAGCCGCGCGATGTCGCGGGTCACACGACATGAAAATGTTGGCGAGGCTGGGGCGCCTCGTCGGTGGCGGGGGGAAAGGCCGGCGCCAGCAGGTCGGCGCAACGCGCCGCCACGTTCGCCAAGGCCTCGGCCGAGCCGCGATCGCGCAAATCCGCGACAAGCGCGTCGACGAGCCCCTGCCACTGGCTCTGCGCGATCGCCCGCGAGGCCGCGTCGGCGGCGACGACGCGCGCGTAGCGTTCGGCGAGCGAGACATAGACGAGCACCGCGTTGCGCTCGCCCGCGCGATCGAGCCCGCGAACCGAGAACTGCGCCAGCGCGGCGCGATGCGCATTGGCGCGCCGCACGCGGAGGGGCGTCAGCAGGTCGCGCAGCGGGCGCAGCGAAAGGATCGCCATCGCCGCAAAGCAGACCACGAGTTGCGCGATGAAGATCCGCTGCGCCGAAAGCCGGGTGAGGACCAAGAGCGGCCAAGGCGTGAGCAGCCCGAGCAGCCCGCTCCACAACAGCGGCGCGAATTCATAATTGGCCGAAGCTCGCGCCAGGACGCAAACGATCGGCGCGCGCGTGCGCCGCTGAGCGGCGCTGAAGGCCGCTTCGATATTCGCCTCTTGGCGCGGATCGACCGGCATCACCAACTCCCCGAGGCGCCGCCGCCGCCCGACGACCCGCCGCCGCCGGAAAAGCCGCCTCCGCCGCCGCCGAAGGGGCTGCCGCCCCGCCCCATGCCGGCCGATAGGATGAGGATATTGCCGAGGAGCCCGCCGCCGCCGCCGCCGCCATGGCGCGTAATATAGAAGACGAACAGGATGAACAGGAGAACGAGAAACGGCGCGACGGCGTCAAGAAAGGAGGCGTCGTCCTCAGCGCGCAGTTCCGGCTTCTTCTGCCATTCCGACGAATCCGTCGTCAGCACCGTGATGATGTCGTCGACGCCGCGCGCGACGCCGCCGTCGTAGTCGCCAGCTTTGAAGCGCGGCGCCACGGCGTTGGCGATGATGAGCGAGGATGTCGCGTCGGTCAGCGCGCCCTCGAGGCCGTAACCGACTTCGATGCGCACGCGATGCTCCTTGGGCGCGATCAGGAAGAGAACGCCGTTGTTCTTCTTGGCTTCGCCCAGCTTCCAGGCGCGAAACAGCTCATTGGCGTAAGGCTCGATCTCCTCGCCGTCGAGCGAGGAGACCGTCGCCACGACCAGTTGAATGCCCGACTTGCTCTCGAGATCCGCGAGTTTGCCGTCGAGATCGGCGCGCTCGCCGGCCGAAAGCACTTGCGCCTGATCCACGACGCGGCCGGCCAGAGCCGGAAAATTCGCCGTGGCGCCAACGGGCGCCGGGACGAACGCCGCGACGGCGGCCAGGGCGAGCGCGGCGGCGACGACGCGCAGCCTCGTGGCCAGGGCGCGGCCCTCCGTTCGCAGAAGGGTTTGAAAGAGTGGGACTTTTGTCGGAAGACCGATGTCCACTTTTCCGAAATCCCGGCTAGAATTTCACTTTCGGCGCGGTTTCGGAGCCCGGCGTCGCGGTGAATTCGACCATCGGCTTGTTGGCGCGGAACGCCGTCGACGCCCAGATCACCGTGGGAAACGTGCGCAACGCGGTATTATAGGCCCGGACCGCTTCGATATAGTCCCTGCGCGCGACGGCGATGCGGTTCTCCGTGCCTTCGAGTTGCGCCTGCAAAGTAAGGAAATTCTGGTTCGACTTGAGATCGGGATAGTTCTCGCTCACCGCCAGCAGCCGCCCGAGAGCGCCCGACAAGGCGTTTTGCGCGTCCTCCATCTGCTTGATCTTTTCCGGATCGGTCAGCTGCGAGGCGTCGACATGGATCGACGTCGCCTTGGCGCGCGCTTCGGTCACCGCCGTCAGCACGTCCTTTTCCTGCTTGGCGTAGCCCTGGACCGTGGCGACGAGGTTGGGAATGAGATCGGCGCGACGCTGATATTGGTTCTCCACCTCGGCCCATTTCGCCTTGGCGTCCTCCTCGAGCGTCGGGATGGTGTTGTAGCCGCACGACGAAACGGCGAAGCCGACGAGCGCTAAGGCGGCAAGCGCGCGCAGGCGCGAAAAAAATGCGGACATAGGCGCCCTCCTTCACCGCCGCGTGATGCGGCGCATCCGACATGGGACATTGCATTCGCGGGCGACGCGCCCGCGCAGGCGCTCGCGATCGATTCAGGCGGAACGTCCGAAATTCATCCGCGCGACGGCCCCGCTGATCGACATGACGACAACCCATCCGGCGTCCGCCGCGACGGCGCCCACAAAAACCGGAGCGACGAACGCACGGAACGGGGCGACGACGCGCCCCATGGCCACGCCGCTTCGATCTCGAAGGCGTCGTTGCCATTGATGCGCGCTTCGAAGCGGAAGACGTTGACCCGCGTCAAAAATCACGCGGGGAGCGCGCGATGAACCGTCGCGGACCCGATCGCGGCGCGAACAGGCGGCGCCGCTCAGCTTCGCGCGGAAAGGCCCCAGCCCCAGCGCAGGGCCGCGTCGTTGGTCGCCGGGCCTTCGAGGAACTTGGCGATGCAATTCGCGCAGGGAATGCCGTAGGTGAAGCCGAGCACGGCGGCGATCGGGATCCAGACCTTGGCCTCGGCCGAAAGAGGCGGCGTCACGAGAACCGCCACGATCAAAATCCCCGTCAGCAGGGGGGCGGTGAACACCCAGCACAGCGCGACAATTCGCCACATCCCGGTTTCCTCCTTCGGCGGATATATATCGCATGGGCTTTTTCGCCCTTTTTTCGCCGGTAGGAATCCTACCGGCAATTTCGCGCGCCGTCAAAGCGGTTTCGCGCCCCCGCTTAGGGCGGCGCCGATATTCGTTCGCGCGGCCCGGCGCCAACCGGCGCGCTTGATCGGCGCGAGCGCTTTCTCTAGAAAGCCGCGATCGGCTTGGCGGTTTTCGCGCCTGCCCCCTTTTCACAACGAAGCAGCGTCGAAACGCCAGCGAAGGACATCACATGCGCGTTTATTACGATCGGGACGCCGATCTCAATCTCATCAAGGGCAAGAAGGTCGCGGTCGTCGGCTATGGCAGCCAGGGCCACGCCCACCTCCTCAACATGCGCGACAGCGGCGTGAAAGACATCGCCGTGGCGCTGCGGGCGGGCTCCGCGTCGGCCAAGAAAGCCGAAGCGGAAGGGATCAAGGTGCTCGATGTCGTGAGCGCCGCCAAATGGGCCGACGTCGTGATGATGCTGACGCCCGACGAGTTGCAGGCCGACATCTACCGCGACGAACTCGCGCCCAATATGAAGCACGGCGCGGCGCTGATGTTCGCCCACGGCCTCAACGTTCATTTCAATCTGATCGAGCCGCGCCCCGATCTCGACGTGCTGATGGTGGCGCCCAAGGGGCCCGGCCACACCGTGCGTTCGGAATACAAGCGCGGCGGCGGCGTGCCGTGCCTCATCGCGATCCACCAGGACGCCAGCGGCAACGCGCACGATCTCGGCCTCTCCTACGCCAGCGCGATCGGCGGCGGCCGCGCCGGAATCATCGAGACGAGCTTCCGCGAGGAATGCGAGACCGATCTCTTCGGCGAGCAGGTCGTGCTGTGCGGCGGCCTCGTCGAATTGATTCGCGCCGGTTTCGAGACGCTGGTCGAGGCGGGATACGCGCCCGAGATGGCCTATTTCGAATGCCTGCACGAGGTGAAGCTGATCGTCGACCTCATCTACGAGGGCGGCATCGCCAACATGAACTACTCGATCTCCAACACCGCCGAATACGGCGAGTACGTCTCCGGGCCCCGCATCATCACGCGCGAGACCAAGGCGGAAATGAAGCGCGTGCTCGACGACATCCAGTCCGGCAAGTTCACGCGCGACTGGATGCTCGAGAACAAGGTCAACCAGACCTCGTTCAAGGCGACGCGCGCCCGCAACAACGCGCATCAGATCGAAGCGGTCGGAGAAAAGCTGCGCGCGATGATGCCCTGGATCGGCAAGAACAAGCTGGTCGACAAGGCGAAGAACTAAAGCGGGCGAGCGGGACTCGTCCCGCCCGCGTTTCGACTGGACAGCGCCCGGCGCCTTTGCTACATGCCGGGCCTCTTACGGGGAGCGCGCCTCCCCGTGATTTCGATGGGCGCATAGCTCAGTTGGTAGAGCAGCTGACTCTTAATCAGCGGGTCCAAGGTTCGAGCCCTTGTGCGCCCACCATCGAAATCAAAGATCTAGACCGACATTTCGGTAGTGGAGTCCACCAAGGGCGCGGCGGATTGGGCCGTTGGGCGCCGCCCCGTTTCCCGCCCCCGCTTCCCCTCCCGCGCGTTTTCGCGCATTCCCGCCGCGAGCCAAGATTTCCCATTGACCTCTTTTACCTCCAATCCCTCCCTCGCCCGTGCGCTGGGGGCGCGCGCTTATGCCGAGCCGACGCCGGTGCAGGCCGCCGTGCTCGCCCCGCAGACGTCAGGGCGCGATCTCCTCGTTTCCGCCCAGACCGGCTCGGGCAAGACCGTCGCTTATGGCCTGGCCATGGCCGAGACGCTGCTGGGCGACGCCGAATCCCTGCCGCCGGCCGGCCCGCCGCTGGCGCTCGTCATCGCGCCCACGCGCGAGCTCGCCTTGCAGGTCGAGCGCGAACTGACCTGGCTCTATGGCTTCACCGGCGCGCGCATTTGCGCCTGCGTCGGCGGCATGGATGCGCAGCGCGAGCGGCGGTTCTTGCTGGCCGGCGCGCATATCGTGGTGGGGACGCCGGGGCGCCTGCGCGACCATATCGAGCGCGGGGCTCTCGATGTCTCCCAGCTCAAGATCGTCGTGCTCGACGAAGCCGACGAAATGCTCGATCTGGGCTTTCGCGAAGATCTCGAATTCATGCTCGAGGCCATGCCGGCGGAAAAGCGCAGCCTGCTCTTCTCGGCCACAGTGCCCAAGGGCATCGCGACGTTGGCGCGCAGCTATCAGCGCAACGCCTGGCGCATCGAAGTGGAGCGCGGCAGGCAGGGCCATGCCGATATCGAATATCGCGCCATCCGCATCCTGCCGCACGAGAGCGAAGCGGCCGTCGTCAACTTGCTGCGCCTCCTCGAGGCGCCGACCGCCATCGTCTTTTGCAACACGCGCGAGGCGGTGCGCCACCTCAGCGCCACGCTGACCGAGCGCGGCTTTTCCGCCGTCGTGCTGTCGGGCGAACTCAGCCAGCACGAGCGCAATCAGGCCATGCAGGCCTTGCGCAACGGCCGCTCGCGCGTGCTGGTCGCCACCGACGTCGCCGCGCGCGGGCTCGATCTGCCCAGCGTCGGCATCGTCATCCACGCGGATCTGCCGCATGACATCGAGACGCTGCAACATCGCAGCGGACGCACCGGGCGCGCGGGCCGCAAGGGGATCAGCGCGCTGCTCGTGCCCTATGGCAAGCGCCGCGGCGCCGAGCGATTGTTCGCGGAGGCGGGGGTCTCGCCGGCCTGGAGCGGCCCGCCGACGGCGGAGGAGGTGCGCGCCCTCGACGCCGAGCGATTCCTCGCCGATCCCGCCTTGAACGAGCCCGCCGCCGAGGACGACCTCGTCATGGCGCGCCAACTGTTGGCCAAGAGGAGCGCGGAAGACATCGCGGCGGCGCTGGTGCGCGTCTATCGCGCGCGCCTGCCGGCGATCGAGGACGTCTCCGACCCCGGCGACCGGCCCGCCTCTCGCGAGGGCCGCGCGCGGCCCGTTTACAGCGAGCGGCCGGCGCCGCAGGGGCGGGGCGAGCGACCCACGGCGCAGACGCGCAATTACGCCAATCCGCCTCGCTCGCGCGCCAAACACGCCCTGGGCGGCGACGGGGGCGGAGTCTGGTTCAAGCTGGACGTCGGTCGCGCCAAAGGCGCCGACCCGAAATGGCTGCTGCCGATGATCTGCCGCGCCGGCAATCTGACCAAGGCCGACATCGGGACGATCCGCATCTTCGACCACGAAACGAAGTTCGAAATTTCCGCCGCGGCGGCGGGTCAATTTGCGCAGGACATCCAGAAGCGCTCGGGGGAAAACGTCCGCATCGAGCCGTTGGGCCCTGCGGCGGAGGGCGCCGCCGCGCCCCGCGCCGGCGGCAAGCCCGACAAGCGAACGCGGCTCGCGCGCAAGGCGGGGCGGACGGGGACGGACGGGGGAAATGCGCCGCGAAAGTGAGATGCGGCTGATTCCGTGACGAGGCGGTTCATGCGCGGCATCAGGCGGTCTGCTTGCGCAATCCGGGGGGAGCCGCCGGCAAAGGCACGGTCCCCGCGTAACGGTGGATCAGCGCGGCCGTCAATATGACTCCGGCGCAAAGCGCGAAAGCGACAACCGCGATCGCGATCATCAATCCAAGAATCGCCGCCTTGCCCTTGGCGTCGCCGCGACCCTTCGCCACCGAAGCGAACATCCTTCCGACCGACTGGAACGCCGGGCCAAGGCCGTTGATGGCGCTCATCGTGTTGTGGGCTTGCGCGAAGGTATTGTAGGCGGCGAGCCCGATGTTCATCAAACCATGTTCTCGATACGCCGCGATCCAGGACTCGATCGTGATGATGAAGCCCGTGCCGAGCGCGGGGAAGATGATCGTGACGTACCAAAGGCTCAAGGCCCCGTTGAGATAATCGTCGGTGAAATAGTCGGGGTAGACGGCATGGGCCGCGAATATCATCGGGAACAGGAATACCGAACTGAAGCCGACCGCGCTCTGGATCGCGGCGCACCAGACCAGCACCCGTATCGATCCGCCGACCGCCTTCGACTCCACCCAGGCCCTGCCGCAGCTTCTGGCGTTCCACCAGGATATGGCGAAGTTCAGCGCCAGGATGACGTAGAGCCAAATCGAAACGGTTCCGTTCATGGCAGCTCCCCCGCGACCGCTTGTCGTCGACTATGAGGCGCCGCAAAGGATGCGGCAATCGCCGTCCCGCGCGACCCCGACGCCGCGACCGGCAGCGGCGCGAGGCCGATCTTTCCCGGCGTCCGGACGCGGCGCTCGCTAGTCCCTGGGCCGCATGTCCAGCACGCGCTTGGCCTTGCCGATCGAGCGATCGATGGCGCCGGGATCGACCACATTGACGCGAACCGACACGCCCACCACGGCTTTGACGTGGTGGACGAGCTCCTTGGATTGTTGGGTTCGAGTCGACGAATCGAGCGCGTCGGAGCGCGCCTCGACGAGAACGCTCATCGTATCGAGCCGCCCATCGCGGCCGAGTTCGATGACGTAATGGGGCGAGAGACCCCGGCATTTGAGGATCTGCTCCTCGATCTGGCTGGGAAACACGTTGACGCCGCGCAGGATGATCATGTCGTCGGAGCGGCCGCCGATCTTCTCCATCCTGCGCATCGTGCGGGCCGTTCCCGGCAACAGGCGCGTCAAGTCGCGCGTGCGGTAGCGGATGATCGGCATCGCCTCCTTGGTGAGCGAGGTCAGCACGATCTCCCCGTGCTCGCCGTCGGCGACCAGCGCGCCGGTCACGGGATCGACGACCTCCGGGTAGAAGTGATCCTCCCACACGGTCGGGCCGTCCTTGGTCTCGACGCATTCGCTGGCGACGCCCGGACCGATCACCTCGGACAGGCCGTAAAGGTCGAGTGCGTCGATGTCGAGCTCGCTCTCCAGCTCCTGACGCATGGCGTTGGTCCAGGGTTCGGCCCCGAACATGCCGATCTTGAGGCTGGATTTGCGCGGATTGCCGCCGACGCGGCGCATCTCGTCGAGAATGGCGAGCATGTAGGAAGGCGTCGACATCACGATGTCGGGCTTGAAGTCGGCGATGAGTTGCGCCTGACGCTCGGTCATGCCGCCAGAGACCGGCGCCACCATGCAACCCAGCCGTTCCGCGCCGCCATGGGCGCCGAGGCCGCCGGTGAACAGGCCGTAGCCGAAGGCGATGTGGACCATCATGCCGGGCCGGCAGCCCGCCGCCCGCATCGAGCGCGCCATGACGTCCGCCCACATGTTGAGATCGCGCTTGGAATAGGCGACCACCGTCGGACGTCCCGTCGTGCCCGAGGACGCGTGAACGCGCGCAATTTGCTCCCGCGGCAGCGCGACGAGGCCGAACGGATAATTCTCGCGCAGGTCCTGTTTGGTCGTGAACGGGAACTTGGCCAGATCGGACAAGCTCTTCAGGTCGCTCGGATGCACGCCGGCGGCGTCGAATTTGGCGCGATAGCGGGGAACGTTGTCGTAGACGTGACTCAGCGTCCACTGCAGTCGGGTCGTCTGCAGCGCCGTCAGTTCGTCGCGCGAAGCGGTCTCGATCGGCTCCAACCCGCTCGGTTGCGACAGATGGCCCTTCATGGCGCTCCCCGGCTTCCGCTGCCCCGCATCGCCAGCGGGCGCGGCTCTCCCGCCGCTCCTCGCGACAATCGGGGACGGTCGGCATGCTGGCGTTAGCGCGTCGCCGACGGTTGTTTTTGATGGATGTCAATTTGCGGCGACGATGAATTGGGCAGCGTCGGCCGGAAGGCGTCGCCATCCGGAGCTTTCGTTCGCCAAGGCGCTATGTCGCATTGCGCGGCGGCTTGGAATTGGCGCAAAGACAAGCGCTTGGGAGGATCGAGGCCGCGATGAACCAACGAGTCCGGATCGGAGAACCCGAAGCGGCGACGGAGATTCTGCCGCTGACGGGCAACGAAGCGATCGCGCGCGGCGCCTGGGAAGCGGGCGTGCGCGTCGCCGCGGCTTATCCCGGCACGCCGTCGACCGAAATCCTCGAGACTCTGAGCGCGTATCCCGCGAGCGAGGTCTACGCGGAATGGTCGACGAACGAGAAGGTCGCGCTCGACGTGGCGATCGGCGCGGCCCTATCGGGCGTTCGCGCCTTGGCCGCGATGAAGCACGTCGGCCTCAACGTGGCCGCCGATTCGTTGATGTCGCTGTCCTACATCGGCGCGCACGCCGGCCTGGTGCTCGTCGTATGCGACGATCCGGGCATTCATTCCTCGCAGAACGAGCAGGACACGCGCCTGTTCGCGCGCTTCGCCGGCGTGCCGGTTCTCGAACCGTCCGACGCGCAGGAGGCGCACGATTTCACCAAGCTCGCCTTCGAAATTTCCGAGGCGTTCGACACGCCGGTGATCGTGCGCTCGACCACGCGCCTTTCGCACACGCGCAGCGCCGTGCGCGTCGGCGCGCGCAAGAGCGTCGCCGCCAAGGGCTTTGTCGACGCGCCCAACAAGACCGTGACCATTCCGGCCAATGCGCGCCGCCTCCATCCCAAGGTGATCGAGCGCGAGGCCAAGATCGGCCGCTATCTCGAAACGTCGCCGTTGACCCGATGGGAGAAAGGCGATTCCCGTTTCGGCGTCGTCACCGGCTCGACGGCCTATCTCTATGTCAAGGAGGTCGCGCCCAACGCCTCGATCCTGAAGCTCGGCGCGGCCTATCCGCTGCCCGAAGGCGTCATTCGCGATTTTGCCGCTTCCGTCGAGCGCCTGCTGGTCGTGGAGGAACTCGAGCCCGCGCTGGAAAAAGAGATTCGCGCGATGGGCTTCGCGGCGGAAGGCAAGAAACACTTTCCGCGGTTCGGCGAACTCTCGCCCGAACTCGTGCGCGCCGGCCTCGCGGCCGCGGGAGCGGCGGAGGCCGCGCCGGCGCCGATTTCGTTTCACATCGAACCGATGGCGCGCCCGCCAGTGCTGTGCGCGGGCTGCCCGCACACGGCGACGTATCTGGCCTTGCGCGGCCTCGAGGCGCGGGTCGCGGGCGACATCGGCTGCTACACGCTCGCCGCCGTCGAGCCGTTGCGCTCGATCGACACCACCGTCTGCATGGGCGCGAGCATCGCCAACGCCGTCGGCATGGCGGCCGCCGGCGAAAAAAAGCCGGTGGTGGCGACGATCGGCGATTCGACGTTTCTGCATTCGGGCATCCCGCCGCTCATCGACGCCGTCTACAACAAGGCCGACATCACCGTCGTCATTCTCGACAATTCGATTACGGCGATGACGGGCGGCCAGGACCATCCGGGCACCGGGCGCACGTTGCGCGGCGAGGCGACCACCAAGGTGGATTACGAGGCGATCTGCCGCGCCGTCGGCGTCGACTGGGTGCGCCGGGTCGACCCTTACGAAGTCGGCCACATGTACCAGACCTTGCGCGAGGCGATCGTCCACAAGGGCGTTTCGGTCGTCATCTCCGAGCGCCCCTGCGTGCTGGATCCCGTGAAGATCAAGGGCTCGCCGCTCGCGATCGCGCTCGCGGGCTGCGTCGCCTGTCAGTCCTGCATGAATCTCGGCTGCCCCGCGATCGTCTGGTGCGATGAGACCTACGACGGCCGCCACAAGGTGAAGATCGATCCGGGGACCTGCATCGGCTGCACATTGTGCGCGCAGGTCTGCCCCTCCGACTGCATCCAGCCGGTGGCCTCGTGAGCGCGACATCGGCCGGTCCCTCGCAGGCGCAAGCCGTGACCGCCGCGGATAGGCCCGCCGTCGCCACGCGCAACATCATGATCGTCGGCGTCGGCGGTCAAGGCGTGCTGATGATTTCCAAGGCGCTCGCGCTGATCGGCCAGAAGCAGGGCTTGTCTGTCAAGCAGAGCGAAGTGCACGGCATGGCCAAGCGCGGCGGCGTCGTGTTCAGCCACATACGCTTCGGCGAGCAAGTGTGGTCGCCGACGATCGCCAAAGGCGAAGCGGACGCCTTGATCGCGCTCGAATGGGCGGAGGGGCTGCGCTGGCTCGATTATCTCCGGCCGAACGCGGGCGTCTTCATCGCCGACACGCGCCGCATCGTGCCGCCCTTCGCCTGCCGCAACCGCAGGCAAGGCGTGGCGACCGGTTATGCGCTGGAAACGCCGGCCGAGATCGCCGCCATGGTCGCCGAGAGCTACGCGCTCGACGCGACGGCCATCGCCACGCAACTGGGCGAACCCCGCGCGGCCAACACCGTGCTGCTCGGCGTCCTGTCGGCGTCGATGGACTATCCCGTCGACGATTGGCTTTCGACTCTCGACGCCTTGGCGCCGAGCAAGACCCGCGCGATCAACCGCAAGGCGTTCGAGGCCGGCCGCGCCTGGGCGGAAGCGGCGCGGGCCGACCCTTCCCTGCGGTTCGACTCGAATTTCTCCGGCTACGCCGCCCCCTTGGCGCAGCCGGAGGCGGTCGTCACGCTCGAAATCAACGCCGCCTGGTGCAAGGGCTGCGACATCTGCGTGAAATTGTGCCCCGAGCGCTGCCTGGCGCTAAACGCCGAACAGGTCGCGGTGCTGAAAAACCCCGAGGCCTGCACGGGCTGCCATATTTGCGAATGGCTGTGCCCGGACTTCGCCATTTCCGTCCGCACAAGGTCGCGCGAACCCGTGGTCGCCTGAATGTCTTCTTCGCTTGCTTCGTTACCCGGCAATCGCGCCTGCGCGCTCGGCGCGGTCGCCGCGGGATGCCGCTTTTTCGCCGGCTATCCGATCACGCCGTCCTCGGAAATCGCCGAAACGATGTCGCGCGAGCTGCCGCGCGTCGACGGCGTCTTCATCCAAATGGAAGACGAGATCGCTTCGCTCGCCGCCGTCGTCGGCGCTTCGCTCGGCGGCGCCAAGGCGATGACCGCCACCAGCGGACCCGGCTTTTCGCTCATGCAGGAAAATCTCGGCTACGCCGCGATGACCGAAACGCCGTGCGTGATCGTCAACGTGATGCGCGGCGGTCCTTCGACCGGCATGCCAACGCGGCCGGCGCAAGGCGACATCATGCAGGCGCGGTGGGGAACCCATGGGGATCACCCGATCATCGTGGTGACGCCGGCTTCCGTGCAGGAGATCTACACGGAGACCATCCGCGCCTTCAATCTCGCCGAGGAATTCCGCACGCCGGTGATCGTGCTTTATGACGAAATCGTCGCGCATCTCATCGAGTCGGTCGAGGTTCCCGCTCGGCAGGCGATCGTGACGGTCGATCGAAAATGGGCGGCGGGGACGGAGCGCGATTTCGCGCCCTATGCGGAGACCGACGACCTCGTGCCGGTCATGGCGCGCCCGGGCGAGGGCCTGCGCGCACATGTCACCGGCCTGACCCACATGCCCGACGGCTTTCCCACGCAAAAGCCCGAGTTCGCCTCGAAGGCGCTGCAACGCGTGCTCGACAAGATCGATCGCCATCGCGCCCGCATCGAAAGGTTCGAGACGCTGGAGAGCGAGGACGCGGAGGTCGTCATCGTCGCCGTCGGCATTGTCGCGCGCGCCGCGCGCCGCGCGGTGCAGGATCTGCGCGCCGAGGGGATCAAGGTCGGCCTGTTGCGTCCGATCACGCTTTGGCCGTTCCCGGAAGGCGCGGTGCGCAAAGCGGCCGATCGTGCCCGACGCGTCCTCGTGCCGGAGATGAACGCCGGCCAGCTCGTGCTCGAAGTCGAGCGGCTCGCCGGCGCGCGCGGCAAGGTCGTCGGCCTCAATCGCATCGACGGCGAGCCGATCACGCCCGCCGAAATCGCCGCCAAGGCACGGGAGCTCGTCGCCGATGAATGAAGTCGTCCGCGGTCCCTTCGACATCAAAGACTATCTGCGGCTGCAGCTGATGCCGCATTTCATGTGCCCCGGCTGCGGCCACGGCATCGCGCTGCGCGCCCTGCTTTGGGCGGTGCATGAGCTGGGCTTCGACAAGAACAAGCTCGCCGTCGTTTCCGGCATCGGCTGTTCGGGCCGCGTCGGCGCTTATATCGACGCCAACACCTACCACACGACGCACGGCCGGCCGCTCGCCTTCGCCACCGGGCTGAAACTCGCCCGTCCGGATCTCAACGTCGTCGTCATCACCGGCGACGGCGATTGCCTGGCGATCGGCGGCAATCACCTCATCCACGCCTGCCGGCGCAATCTCGACCTCACCTGCCTGATGCTCAACAACGAGGTCTATGGCATGACCGGCGGCCAGGTTTCGCCGACGACTTCGATCGACCGCATCACGACGACGACGCCGGAAGGCAACGCCGAGCCGACCTTCGACGCCTGCAAGCTCGCCGAAGCGGCCGGCGCGAGCTTCGTCGGACGCGAGATCACGCGACAGGCGCCGGCCCTCAAGAACCTGATCAAGGCGGCGTTCGTTCACGAAGGCTTTTCCTTCATCGAGGCGATCTCGGACTGCACCGAAATCTACGGACGCAAGAACGACCTCGGCGAATCGCCGGAAATGATCCTCAGCCAGAAAAGCGACATGCGTCCGGAGGCCTACGGCGACGTGGCCGACCAGCCGTTCCGGCCCAATCGTCTGCCCACCGGAATCCTCGTCGAGCGCGATCGGCCCGAATACGGACGCGTCTATCGCCAGCGCGCGGCGATCGAGCGCGATAGGGAAAGACGATGAGCGGAACCCGAGTCGAAATCCGCCTCGCCGGCAGCGGCGGCCAGGGCCTCATCACCGGCATGCATATTCTCTTCCGCGCGCTCGCGCTGGAAGGCAGGCGCGCCGCGCAGTCGCAAAGCTACGAGCCGACCTCGCGCGGCGGCTTTTGCTATTCGGACCTGATCGTTTGCGACGACGCCGCGGATTATCCGCTGGCGACCAAGCTCGATATGGTCGCCGCGCTTTCGCAGGTCGGCCTCGACCGCTCGCTGGCGCTCATCAAGCCGGGCGCGCTCGTCGTCGTCGACGAGCGACTCGTTCCCGACCCGCCAAGGCGCGGCTTCGATCTGCATGTCCTGCCGATCAGCGAGCGGGCGATCGCGACGGGCAGTCCGCGCATCGCCAATGTCGTCGCGCTCGGCGCGCTCGCGCGTCTGTCGCGCCTGTGCTCCGTCGACTCCCTGGAACAGGCGGTGCGGCTGGAGACGCCGGCGAAATTCGCCGGCCTCAATCTCGCCGCGGCGCGCGAAGGTTTCGCGCTCGCGGCGATGGCGCCCGCGGCGTAACGGGGCGCCTGCCGCGCCCGCCCCTCAGCCCTGCGACCTCAGCAGCGTGCGCGCCATCGCGTCGCGCCAGCCTTCGAGCCGCGCCGCGCGCGTCGCCTCGGACATGGTCGGGGCAAACGCGCGATCGAGCCGCCACGCCTCGCCAAAACTTTCCGGTCCCGCGAAGACGCCGGCGCGCCATCCCGCGAGAAAGGCGGCGCCGAGCGCCGTCGTCTCCAGATTTTCCGGCCGTTCGACCGGCGCCTCCAGCATGTCGGCGAGGAATTGCATCGTCCAATCGCTGGCGGACATGCCGCCGTCGACGCGCACGATCGGATGGATCGGCGCCGCGCCGTCCGAATCGGCGTAATCGGCGCGCATCGCCGACATCAGATCGCGCGACTGATAGCCGACGCTCTCGAGCGCCGCGCGCGCAAGCTCCTTGCGCGTCGCGCCGCGCGTGAGGCCGACGATCGCGCCGCGCGCCTCGCTGCTCCAATAGGGCGCGCCCAATCCCGCGAAGGCGGGAACGAGATAGACCGGCTGCTCCAGATCGGATTCGGCCGCCAATCGGCCCGCCTCGGCGGAGGATTCGAGGACGCCCAGGCCGTCGCGCAGCCATTGCACGGCGGCGCCGGCGGCGAAAATCGAACCTTCCAGCGCGTAATGGCGCACGCCGTCGAATTGATAGGCGATCGTGCTGAGCAGGCCCTTGGTCGAGCGCGCGATTCGCGGACCGACGTTGAGCAGGACAAAGCCGCCGGTGCCGTAAGTGGCCTTGATCATGCCCGGACGCATGCAGGCCTGCCCGATCAGCGCGGCCTGCTGATCGCCCGCCATCGCCCGGATCGGGATATGCGCGCCGGGATGGCCGGCGCCGATCGCGCCGAACTCGCCGGCGGTGTCGCGCACCTGCGGCAGCATGGAGGCGGGAATGTCGAACAGCGCCAACAGCTCGTCGTCCCACGCGCCCGTCTCGATGTTGAGGAGCAGGGTGCGCGAAGCGTTGGTCGCGTCGGTGGCGTGGACGGCGCCGTTGGTCAATCGCCAAAGCAGAAACGAATCGACGGTGCCGAACGCCAATTCGCCGTTGCGCGCCCGCGCCCGCGCGCCGGGGACATGATCGAGAATCCAGGCGATCTTGGTCGCCGAGAAATAGGGATCGAGCAACAGGCCCGTGCGCGTGCGGATCATCGGCTCATGGCCTTCGGCGCGCAGCCGCGCGCAATGATCGGCGGTGCGGCGGTCCTGCCAGACGATCGCGTTGTAAATCGGCTCGCCGTCGGCGCGGCTCCACACCAGCGTCGTCTCGCGCTGGTTGGTCAGGCCGAAAGCGGCGACGCTTGGCTCGCCGTGCGCGCTCGACGCAAGGACCTCGCGCATCGTCGCCCGCGTCGTCTCCCACAAGTCGGCGGGATCGTGCTCGATCCAGCCGGGATGAGGATAGATCTGGCGAAATTCCTTTTGCGCCGAAGCGACGGGCGCCGCCTGCTCATTGAAGAGGATCGCTCGCGTCGAAGTCGTCCCCTGATCGACGACGAGAATGGTGGAAGTCACGACCTTCGTCTCCGATGAAAGAAACGCGGGCGGAGCGGCCGCGCGCTTAAGACTACAGGCTCTCCCGCCTTAGCGCCATGAATCGGTCGAGCGCGGCGATCTCCTCGTGCGTCATGCGCAGGCCGAGCTTGGAGCGCCGCCAGACGACGTCTTCCGCCTCCTCGGCCCATTCATAGCGCATGAGATAGAGAACTTCGCGCTCGCTCAAGCCGGCGCCGAAATCGCGCCCGAGATCGGCCGCGGATCGGGCGCCGTTCAAAATGAGGCGCGCGCGCGTTCCGTAGGCCCGCGCCAGTCGACGGGCCACGCTTTCCGGCAGCCACGGGCTGGCGCGCCGCGTTTGCGTCACCAGATCGGCGAAACCCAGAACGGGGAAATCGCCGCCCGGCAGCGCCTCCCGGCCGGTCCATCCGGCTTTCTCGCGCGCCTCGACAGGCAGAAACCGCGCGAGCGCGTCGAGCGCGCGCATCGCCAGGCGACGATAGGTCGTGATCTTTCCGCCGAAGATCGACAGAAGCGGCGCTCCGCCGCTGTCGATGAGATCGAGGACGTAGTCGCGCGTCGCCGAACGCGCCTCGCTCGCGCCGTCGTCATAAAGCGGGCGCACGCCCGAATAGCTCCAGATCACGTCGCCGGGCGAAAGTTGTCCATCGAAATACTCGCTTGCGGCGGCGCAGAGATATTCGATCTCTTCGGGCGTCGCCTTGACCGCAGCCGGATCGCCAGAATAATCACGCTCGGTCGTTCCGATCAAGGTGAAGTCGCCTTCGTAGGGAATCGCGAAGATGACGCGCTTGTCGGCGTTCTGAAAGATGTAGCAACGGTCGTGCTCATAGAGCCTTCGCACGACGATGTGCGAGCCCTGCACGAGGCGCGTGGCGGCGGGCGCTCGCTGGCCGCAGATTTTCGACAGGACTTCGCCGACCCAGGGGCCGGCAGCGTTCACGAGGATGCGGGCGCATTTGACGTCGAGCCGGCCGTCGCGCTGGTCCTGCGTCGTCAGGCGCCAGAAGTCGGCTCCGCGCTCGGCCGAGACCGCCTTGGTGCGCGTCGCGACGACGGCGCCGCGATCGGCGGCGTCGCGCACGTTGAGCGCCACCAGGCGCGCGTCCTCCACCCAGCAGTCCGAATACTCGAAGCCGAGGCGAAACGCGCCGGGGCGGAGCGGACGGCCGGCTCGGTCCGTCGCCAGGTCCAAGGTCCGCGTCGCCGGCAACAGTTTGCGCCCGCCCAGGTGATCATAAATGAACAGGCCTGTCCGCAACAGCCAGGCCGGACGCAGGCCTTCGCTGTGCGGCAGCACGAAACGCAACGGCCAAATGATGTGCGGCGCGATGCGCCAAAGGACCTCGCGCTCCATCAGCGCTTCGCGCACGAGCCGGAATTGGCGGTGCTCGAGATAGCGGAGCCCGCCATGGATCAGTTTGGTCGAAGCGCACGAGGCGCCGCTCGCCAGATCGGATTGCTCGCAAAGATAGACGCGCAATCCGCGCCCCGCGGCGTCGCGCGCGAGGCCGCAGCCGTTGACGCCGCCGCCGATGATGGCGAGATCGTAGGCGGCGTCCGCTCCGTGATCCCAGGGATTCATCGCGGGGCATTCGCCTCGATCATGAAATCACGCCATGCGACGGCCGTTTCGCGACCGAAATCGTGCGCATCATAATCCCTAGCGATCGCCGAGCGGCGGCCTGTTCCCCCGCCGGATCGGCGCCGCCCGCGCCCGGCTCACGCTCCGGCCGGCGCGAACGCAATCAAACACGAGACAGGGAACGGCGCCATTCTCGCGCTCCGAGGCGCCCGCCACGGGGCGTCGGCCGCGACGCCGAAATTGGCCTCGGCGAGATCGAGCGCGCGGGCGATCAAGGCGAAGAGAGGCGGCCGGCGCCGGGCGCGCTACCCCCGCGCCCGAACGGTCGGGGCCGGCGGCGAGATCGGTCGAAGTCCGGCCTCGCTCCGCCCCAGCATCGTCACGCGGCTTCTTCGATCGCCGCGTCTTCGCCGTCGGCGGTCTCGGACTTCGCTCCCCGGCGCTGAGCCTTCTTCAACTGCGCCTCGATCACCTTCAAGGCGTCGATTTCGCTCAGTTTCTGCACCGCGGCGATTTCTCTCATCATTCGGTCCAACGCCGCTTCGTAGAGCTGCCGTTCGGAGTACGACTGCTCGGGTTGGGCGTCCGATCGATAGAGATCGCGCACGACCTCCGCGATGGCGTTGATGTCGCCGGAATTGATCTTGGCTTCATATTCCTGCGCGCGCCGCGACCACATCGTGCGCTTGATCCGCGCTCGGCCCGTCAAAATATCGAGAGACCTCCTGGCCACGTCCGGTTCGGAAAGCTTTCGCATTCCGACGCCGACCACCTTCGAGGTCGGAACGCGAAGGGTCATCTTGTCCTTCGCGAAGTTGATGACGAAGAGTTCGAGCCGAAACCCCGCCACTTCCTGATCTTCGACCGCCACGATCTGCCCGACGCCGTGCGCGGGGTAGACGACGAATTCGTTCAGCTTGAAGCCTTGGCGATGGCTCGACGACTTCACCGGCTTTGGCGCCGAACCTTCCTCGTCGCGCTCAGGCGCGTTGTCGGATGGGCCCGGCCTGGACGCCTTGGCCGCGATCGGCGCCCGCTTCGCAAGAGGCAGGGCGCTCGCCTTGGCGATCGGGGGCGCCGCCGGCGCCGGCGTTTCGCGCGAGACCTTGGCCTCGATCGCGCCCGCCGGCTTTTGGCCGAGCGCTTTGGACGATTCTTTTGCTTGGTTTTGGCTAACTTGCAATTTCACATCCACCGATTTACCGGGCTTCGCCGCCGTCGCGGGCAGCGCGCGCGCCGAGACCTTAGCCGCTCGAGTTTTCGCCGTCGCGCTCACGCTCTTCGACGCTTTAGTGGTCTTGGCCGAAACGCTGGAGCGCCGCGCGCTTGCGCTCTTGCCCGACTTCGCCTTTGCGGACCGCGCGGCCTTGCTCTTCGCCGCGGACCGGGACGGCCGCGAGGCGGGAGCGCTGGCGACGGCTTTGCGCTTGCGGGACGGGGACGATCTGGCGGACGCCTTGGTTTTCTTCGAAACGGTCCTGGACGATTTCTTGCTCGCCTTCTTTCGCGCCGCCATGGCCCAAACTCTCCAAACACAGGACGATTCGCTGCCGGCGCAAATCCACGACGCCGGGGTCGATCGCCCGATTGTCAACGCAGTTCGCCCTCGAATTCAGCGCTTCGAGGAACAAGATAATCACGCAGGGGGCCTAAAACACCCCATTAATAAATCCTTTAGCACAAATTTCTCGAAGAATCAAAAACGACAGAGCGATAGCGTTAACTCGCGCTTCGGCTGCCTAATTCCTAGGCGAACCCTCTTCCCTGGGAGAGCCTTAATCGCCTTCGCCCGGCTTTGGCGAGAAAAACTCACCGTATTTTCCGGACCGTCCGTCAAACTCCTTCCCGTCGGCCGGCGGCTCCTTCTTCGTCGTTATATTCGGCCAAATCTTCGAGTATTCCGAATTTATACGCAGCCAGGACTCCAGACTCGGCTCCGTGTCGGGCTTAATTGCCTCGGCCGGACATTCCGGCTCGCAAACCCCGCAATCAATGCACTCGTCGGGATGGATGACGAGCATATTTTCGCCTTCGTAGAAACAATCGACGGGACAGACCTCGACGCAATCCATGTATTTGCATTTGATGCAGTTTTCGACGACCACATATGTCATAGAATTGTCCCTTGCCCGATCGAACGCCGACGGCGACGGCGACTCACCCAACGCGCGGGCCCTTGTCCCCGGCGAAAACGCTACAGATAGCAACCGCGCGGCGACGATAACATCCGCTGGCCGTGGCGATCAATTACCGCATTGCGGCGTCGCCGGCGAGGCCCGCGCAATTCCCAAGTTATCCATGTCCTTTCCAGCCCGGTTGGCGACCGACTCGCCCTGAGCGAGTCGGCGTGGGCGGCGTGAAGCTCTCTATTTCGTCGTGTCGCGCGACTTCAGCAACGGCTTGAGATCGAGCAATTTCGCAAACGGCGAATCGAGATTTACGCTCGGCTTGCGTTGTTCCGGCGGGGGAGGGCGCGGCCGCGCCTTGTCGGCGCTCGGCGGCTCGGCGGCTCGGCTGTCGTCGTTTCTCGAACCTTTGGACGAATCGCGGCGCCAGGAGGGACGACGCGCTTCGCGCGCCGGCTCGGCTGGAGGCCTTTGGGCGCCGCCGGACGGATTTGGATCGGCCGGTCGCGCCCCCTCGGGCTGCGTCTGGCGGGGCCCTCCCGCATGACGCCGATCTCGCCAGGGCTTTCGCGGCTGGGCCTCTTGCGGCTGGGCGTGTCCCTCGGCGGGCGCCGCCGCCTCGCCGCCCCGCAACGGTCGGCGGTGGTCCCGACCGGCATGGCGCGCCCGCCGCGGGGCCGGCCGCCAAATTTCGATCAGCTCGTCTTCGACCGGCTTTTCTTCCTCGGCGGGCGAGACGCCCTCTTGAGCGTCGCCCGCCTGAGCCGCGGCGGCAGGCGTCGCGGCCGCGCCCTCGTCGCCGTCGTGAGGGGCCGAGCCTTCCGTCGACGCAGTTTCGCTCGGCGCCGACTCGTCGGCCGCGGCGGAAGGCTGAGGCGCGGTTTCCCCGGCGGACGTCGTCTGCGCCGCGTCCGTCGCCGTTTCGGGCTGTCCGCTCTCCTCGTTTGGCGCCGCGTCCGTCGCCGCGTGGAGCGGTCCGCTTTCCTCGTTTTGCGCCGGCGGCGGCGGCGCGGCGGCGCTCGCCTCGGCGGCGGTTTTGCGCGCCGCAACGAGAAACTCCGACTTTTTCACCTTGTGGCTGGCAAAACCGAGAGAGCGCAGAATCGAGGCGAAATGTTCGCCCGAACAGCCTGTCAAAGACGTCATCTGATTGGTGACGACAAATCCCTCGCCGCCTTCGTCCGTCGCGGCGCCCGGTCCGGACTGCCCGTGGCGCGGCAGGGCGGCGCGGATCAAATCCGTCAGTCGCTCGACGATATCGACGCGAACCGCGCGATCCCCGCAAAGGCGGAAACCCGCGACGCGATAGACTTCTCCCGAAGCCGGAGGCTCCACCGCGAACGAGGTTCTTCCCGACGACGCGAAATGCAACAGGCGCTCGGCGACCGCTTCCTTCTCCGCGTCCGCGCGACGCAGCGCCCAGAGTTGCGTGCACAGGGTCCGAGACGCGGGCTTGAGGAGAGCCGGGACGTAGATGTAAAAGGCGCCGAAGCGCACGCCGATCTTTCTCAGCGCGCCGCGCGCGTTCTGATCGAGCGCCTTCACTTGCGCCTTGACGCGTTCGCGCTCGAGAACGCCGAGCGATTCCGAGAGCTTGACAGCGAGATCGCGCACACCCTCCGGAACGGATTCAGGCTCGGCCAGCAAGAATAGCGGGCCGAGCGCCTTGCGCACGTGCGCGACCAGCCAAAGCGCGACGCGTTGTTGCACCGCTTCCCTGCCCTCCGACGACAGCGCCTCGTCCGCGAGGATGATGGCCCTCGGCTTCAGCGCCTCTTCGCCGGCGGCGAGCTTGGCGACGGGATCGCCGAGCCAGCGGATCGTGCCGTCGTTGGCGAGCACGAGCGCTTCGTCGACGGCCTCGGCAAGGCGCGTCGCGCGCGCCGCGAACTCCTTCGCCAGTTCGAGCTTGCGCGTTTCGTCGTCGAGCGGGTTGGCCTCGGGTTCCTCGTTCGCGACGGCCAAGACTTGGTTCGCGACGGGCAAGACTTGGAAGCCGCGAATGTTCGTCAGGTCCAAGGCCCGCGCGGGCGGCGCGCCGGCGGGCGCATCGCTGTCCTGCGTCGCTTCTGCCTCTGCCATCGCGCTTCCTTCGAAATCGTCGGCTTCAATCGCCGGCCCGCCGTCCGTGGAGCCGTTGCGATCCAGTGGGCGACCCCAACACGGCGAGGTTCTTTACCTGACCGTTCGGGCGCTGCCAATGCCGGGGCGTTCGATGGCCGGGCTGGGCAAACTCGGGCGACGGGCCTTTGGAGCCGTCCACCTCTTGGAGAGCGTCTTTTCCCCGCCGGCGGGAACCCATCGCGGCGAATTGGCGCGCAGCTCGGCGAGAGCCGTCCCGGCCGGCGGCGAAGAGCCTGATCCACGGCCGAAAAATCCCGCCTACGCGAAACGCAATATTCGGGATAAAGGCGTCAGTCTGCGATTCGGCGCTATTCTTCCCATCGGTGATTCGAAGCCAAGGCATGTACCGAAACTTCATTTCCGTAGGCGGCTTCACCGCGTTGTCGCGGCTGACGGGATTCGCGCGCGATCTCATGATCGCGGCGATTCTGGGCGCCGGCCCCTTGGCCGACGCCTTTTTTGTCGCCTTGCGCCTGCCGAACCAATTTCGCGCCATCTTCGGCGAGGGCGCGTTCAGTTCGGCCTATGTGCCGACCTATTCGCGGGTGCTGGTCGCCGAAGGCGAGGAAAGCGCGAAGACTTTTTCGAGCCGAATTTTCACACTGCTGCTGATCTCGCAATTGGCGCTGCTGGCGCTGGCGTATTTGTACACCACGCAACTCGTCGAACTCATCGCTCCGGGCTTCGAGAAGGATCCGCAGAAATTCGCCTTCGCCGTGGGCATGACGCGCATCACGTTTCCCTATCTGGCTTTCATAACGCTCGCGACTTTGCATACGGGAACCCTGAACGCGCATGGGTTTTTCAGCATGGGGGCCTTCGCCCCGGTCGTGCTCAATCTCTTTGTCATGGGATTTCTCGCCCTCGCTTTCCTGTTTCCCGACGCCGGCGTCGCCGCGAGTTGGGGCGTCGCCGCCTCGGGCCTGGCCCAACTCCTCTTGCTGATGTTCGAGGCGCGTCGGCGCGGCGTTCTCGAGCGCTTGGCCATCCCGAGGTTCGACCGCGACGTTCGGCAGTTCTTCACCGCCCTGGGACCGGCGGTCATCGGCTCCGCGGGCCAGCAGATCGCCATCCTGGCCGATACGATCCTGGCCTCGATCCTGCCCACCGGCGCCGTTTCCTCGATCTATTACGCGGAGCGCCTCTACCAATTGCCCCTAGGGGTCATCGGCGTGGCGGCCGGAACCGTGCTTCTGCCGGAGATGAGCCGCCGGCTCGCGGCCGGCGACGTCGAGGGAGCGGCCGGCGCGCAGAACCGATCGATCGCGCTCACCCTCGCCCTCACCGCGCCCTTCCTCGTCGCGTTCCTGATCTTGCCCGATGAGGTCGTGCGCGGCGCATTCCTGCGCGACAAGTTCGACGCCGACGCCGCGCTGAGGTCGGCCGCCGTGCTCGCAGCCTATGGGCTCGGCCTGATCCCGATGGTCCTCATTCGCTCCGCCGTCGCGGGCTTCCAGTCCCGCGGCGACACGACGACGCCGATGCTGTGCTTCTTCGCCGGGCTCGCGGTCAATCTCGCGCTCAAGATCGGCCTTTACCGCATTCACGGCGCCGTCGGCCTCGCCATGGCGACGGCAGCCGGCGCCTGGATCAATTTCGTCCTGCTCATCCTCATGGGCCTGCGCCGCCGCTGGATGCGGCCCGACGCCAAGCTGATCGAAAACGTCGCGATAACGACGTTCTGTTCGGGCGCCGCCGCGATGGCGGCCCCGTATTTGTATAGTGAGGTCGATGGGTTCGTTCATCGTTTCCATTTCATGAGAAACGAACTCGACATCGCGCTGACCGGCATTGCCGCGATCGTTGTTTACGCGATGATCTATATGCTGGCGTCGCTCGTCTTTGGACGCTCGTTGAGACGACAATTGCTGTGAAATCGTCGCGGCGCGCGCGGCGATAAAAGGTCGCGCCCGCCCCGATGCGCTTGTATCGTCCGGCGGGGAATTCATGATAGGTCGTCGGCCGCCGACGCTTTTGCGCCGCGCTCACGCCTTCGTTCGCGCCGCCGAATGCTATCGGCCCGATCGTCTTGCTCTGGGAGAAGCCATGTCGCGCCGCTCGATCGTCATCGTCGGAGCCGGTCACGCGGGCGTTCAGGTCGCCGCGAGCCTGCGCGAAGAGGGCGGCGCGGACGAGATCGTCCTGCTTTCGGGCGAAGCGGAATTGCCATACCAGCGCCCGCCGCTGTCGAAGGCGTTTCTCAAGGGAGATTTGGATCTCGCCGGCCTGCCGCTGCGCGCCGAACAGTTTTATCGCGAGCGCGATATCGATCTGCGCCTCGGCGAACGGGCCTTGCGCATCGACCTGCGCTCGAAGCGCGTCGAGCTTTCCTCGGGCGGGGCGGCGCCGTTCGACCATCTGATCCTGGCAACCGGCGCCCGGCCGCGGCCGCTCGACGTCCCCGGCGCCGATCTCGGCGGCGTCCTCGGCCTGCGCAACATCGTCGACGCCCAAACGATTCGCCAGCGGCTGGGGCCGGGTCGCCGCGTCGTCGTCATCGGCGCAGGATTCATCGGCCTGGAAATCGCCGCCACCGCGTTGGCCCTGGGCGGGGAGGTCGCCATCGTCGAGATCGCCGATCGCCCGCTGGGGCGCGCCGTTTCTCCGTTGACGTCTTCGTTTTTCCTCGAGGCTCACCAGGCGTTCGGCGCGAAGTTCCGCTTCGGCGTCGGCGTCGCCTCGATCGAGGGATCGTCGGGAGAAGCCGAAGAGGTGGTCCTGTCGAACGGCGAGCGCCTTCGCGCGGATGTCGTCATCGTCGGCGTCGGCGTCTTCGCCGAGGATCGCTTGGCGCGCGAAGCCGGCCTGACCTGCGCCAACGGAATCGTCGTCGACGAATGGCTCGCGACTTCCGATCCCGCCGTTTCCGCGATCGGCGACTGCGCGCAATTTTCGCACGCCTCGCTCGGCCTGCCGCTGCGTCTCGAATCGGTCCAGAACGCCACCGACCAGGCGCGCTGCGTCGCCCGGCGACTGACGGGCAAGGCCGAGCCCTACGCCGCGACGCCCTGGTTCTGGAGCGACCAGGGAGACCTCAAACTGCAGATCGCCGGCCTGTCGCACGGGGTCGATCGCTGGGAGCTGCGCGGCGACCCGAAATCGCGCGCCTTCGCGGCTTTCGGCTTTCGCGGGCCGGCGCTCGCGACGGTGGAGACGGTCAACCGCGGCGCCGAGCACATGGCGGCGCGGCGAATCATCGCCGGCGCCCTGCCCCTCACGCCCGAGCAGGCCGCCGATCCGCAATTCGATCTGCGCAAGCTCGCGCTGTCGTCGAAAGCTTGAGGCGCGCCCGGCGCCGCCTCAGATCGACCATTTGAGCGCTTTGCCGATCTCCCCGACGATGCCGCGGCGAAACAGCAAGACGCAAGCGACGAAAACGGCGCCTTGGATCACCGTGACCCATTGGCCGTATTGCGCGAGATAGTTCTGCATGGAAACGACGACGAGCGCGCCGACGACCGGGCCATAGAGCGTGCCCATGCCGCCCAGCAGGGTCATCAGCACCACTTCGCCGGACATGGCGAAGCCGACATCCGTCAAGGAGGCGTTTTGCACCACGATCGCCTTGGTCGCGCCCGCGAGCCCGGCCAGCGCGGCGGAAAGAACGAAGGCCGCCAGCTTGTAGCGCGCGACGCGGTAGCCCAGCGAAATCGCGCGCGGCTCGTTCTCGCGGATCGCCTTGAGAATTTCGCCGAACGGCGAATTGACCGTGCGATAGACCGCCAGAAAGCCGAAAAGGAATATCGCCGCGGTGAAGAGATAAAGCGCCGTCGGCTTGGACAAATCGATCAGGCCGAAGACGTAGCCTTGCGGAACCGCCTGGATGCCGTCCTCGCCGTGGGTGAACGGCGCCTCGACGCAGAAGAAATAGATCATCTGCGACAGGGCCACGGTGATCATCGCGAAATAGATGCCCTGCGAGCGAATCGAAAGCGCGCCGGCGATCAGGCCGAGGAAAGCCGAGCAGGCGACGCCCACCAGGATCGCCAGCTCGGGCTCGAGCCCCCAGACCTTGGCGGCATGGGCGCAGACGTAGCTCGCCGATCCCAGGAACATCGCGTGGCCGAAAGACAGCAGCCCGACATAACCGATCAGCAGGTTGAACGCGCTGGCGAACAGCGCGAAGCAAAGCGCCTGCATGACGAAAAAGGGATAGGCGACGAACGGCGCAACGCCGATCAAGACCAGCATGATCAGAAAGGCGACGCCGAATTCGCGGCCCTCGCGCGTGAACGGGTTTGTCGGCGCCGCGACCGGGTTTGTGCTCATCTTATGCGACTTTTCCAAAGAGACCCGCCGGTTTGATGAGGAGGACGATCGCCATGATGACGAAGACGACGGTGTTCGACGCTTCCGGATAGAACACCTTGGTCAGGCCTTCGACGACGCCGAGAACGAAGCCGGTCACGATCGATCCGAGGATCGAACCCATGCCGCCGATCACCACCACCGCGAAAACGACGGCGATGATGTCGGCGCCCATGCCGGGGCGGACCTGATTGATCGGCGCCGCGAGCACGCCGGCCAGCGCGGCCAGCCCGACCCCGAATCCGTAGGTCAGCGTGATCATCCGCGGCACGTTGACGCCGAACGCGCGCACGAGAGCCGGGTTTTCCGTCGCCGCGCGCAAATAGGCGCCGAGCTTCGTCTTCTCGATGGTGAACCAGGTCGAAAAACACACGAACGCCGAAAACACGATCACCCAGGCGCGATAGTTCGGCAGGAACATGAAGCCGAGGTTGCGCCCGCCCGACAATTCCGGCGGGATCGCGTAGGGCATTCCGGACGCGCCGTAAAAATTCTGAAACAGGCCCTGGATCACCAAGGCCAGACCGAAGGTGAGAAGCAATCCGTAGAGCGGATCGAGGCCCCTCAGCCGATACAGAAGCGTGCGCTCGATGACGGCGCCCAGCGCGCCGACGATCAAAGGCGACCCGATGAGCGCCCACCAATAATTGAGACCCAAGCCGTGCAGAAGGAAATATGCGCCGAACGCGCCGACCATGTAGAGCGCGCCATGGGCGAAATTGACGATGTTCAACATGCCGAAAATCACGGCGAGGCCGAGGCTCAACAACGCATAGAACGAGCCGTTGATGAGCCCGATCAGCAGCTGTCCATAAAGTTGCTGCGTCGTAATGGCGTGCCCGAGAAACATCGTCTCAACTCTCCTCGGTCGATTGCGACCCGGCGCGAATCCGGGCGGGGAAAGGCCCGCGGCGCGACACGCGCGGCGCAATCGCGCCTGGGTCGGCGAAGATCGCCGGCGCCGGCCGCAAACTCGCGAGGTTCGTGTGCGGACCCCAGCTATTCACGCGCATCCTCCCCATGGGACTTTCATCGATCGAGGCGGGTCAAACGCCGAGATATTCGTGCAGCTTCTGCATATTCGCGCTCAACTCGGAATTGGCGAAGGCGTCGATGACCCGACCGTGCTCCATGACGAAATAGCGGTCGGCGACCGTCGAAGCAAAACGGAAATTCTGCTCGACCAGCAGAATCGTGAAACCCTCGCGCTTCAGTTCGGCGATCGTGCGCCCGATCTGTTGAATGATGACCGGCGCCAACCCTTCGGTGGGTTCGTCGAGCATCAGGAACTGCGCGCCGGTGCGCAGGATTCGCGCGATCGCCAACATCTGCTGTTCGCCGCCCGACAGCTTGCCGCCGCCGCTGTTCAGACGCTCCCCGAGGTTCGGGAACAGCGCGAAAATGCGTTCGAGCGTCAGCCCGCCCTCTTTCGTGATCTTCGGCGGCAGCATGAGGTTTTCGCGCACGCTCAGGCTGGCGAAAATGCCTCGCTCCTCGGGACAGATCGCCACGCCGAGCCGCGCGATTCGATCCGAGGACAGGCCGACCGTCTCCCTGCCTGCGATCTTCGCCGAGCCGCTGCGCTTGGCGACGATGCCCATGATCGACTTGAGCGTCGTCGTCTTGCCCGCCCCGTTGCGCCCGAGCAGCGTGACGACCTCGCCCGGCCGAACGTCGAAATCGACGCCGTGCAGAATGTGCGATTCGCCGTACCAGGCTTGCAGACCCGCGACGGCGAGCAGCGGCTGCGCCGCGGCGGGCTCCGCGTTGCCCGCGGCCCTGGAGAGCTCAGCCATTGCCGACCCCGAGATAGGCCTGCTTCACTTCGGCGTTTTCCGACACGGTCTTGTAATCCCCCTCCGCGAGCACACGCCCGCGCGTCAGCACGGTAATGCGATCCGACAGGTTCGCCACCACTTGCAGATTGTGTTCGACCATCAGAATCGTGCGATTGGCGGAAACGCGCCGGATGAGGGCGGCGATGCGCTCGATGTCTTCATGGCCCATCCCCGCCATGGGCTCGTCGAGCAACAGCATTTCCGGATCGAGGGCGAGCGTCGTCGCGATCTCGAGAGCGCGTTTGCGGCCATAGGAAATCTCGACGGCGATCGAACCGGCCCAATCGGCGAGCCCGACGTCGGCGAGCAGCGCCATCGCCCGCTCGTTGAGCGGCTCTAGAACCCGCTTCGAACGCCAGAAATCGAACGAGTCGCCGCGCTTGCGCTGCAACGCGACGCGGACGTTCTCCAGCGCGGTCAAATGCGGAAACACCGCGGAAATCTGGAAAGAGCGGACCAGCCCCAAACGAGCCACGTCGGCCGGCCGAACCCCGGTAATGTCGCGGTTGTTGAAAAAGATACGGCCGGAGGTCGGTTTGACGAATTTCGTCAGCATGTTGAAGCAGGTCGTCTTCCCCGCCCCGTTGGGCCCGATCAAGGCGTGGATCGAGCCGCGCTTGACCCTGAGGTCGACGTCGCTCACCGCGGCGAAGTCGCCAAAAGACTTGCCCAGGCGCTCGGTGACAAGGATATAGTCCTCGCTCATCGCCGCCGCCCGCCCGCCCGCATGCCCGTCCGCCCCCAATTGCCGTTTCCCCAAACTCAATATTTTGTCGCCGTCATTGTACGTTGTCGCCGTCATTGTAAAGCCCGAACCTTGGGCGCCGCGACCAAACGCCCGCGATCGCGCCGGCTCGGCATGGCTCGGCTCGCTTTCCCCGGCGCGATTATCACTGTCTCGCGGCGGCGTCGCCCGATCAACTCCGCCGATTATGCAAGCGCCGTTCCCAATCCAGCGCCTGCCTGACGATATCGTCGAGGTTGTCGCGTCGGGGCCGCCACCCCAGCATGCGCCGCACGCGCTCGGCCTCGGCGACGATCGCTGCGGGATCGCCGGCGCGCCGCCCGACGTGGTTCACCGTGAAATCGACGCCGGAGACGCGTTTCACGACCTCGATGACTTCCTTCACCGTCGCGCCGTGGCCGTAACCGCAATTGCACGTCAGGCTGTCCCCGCCTCGGCGCAGATAAGCGAGCGCCGCCAGATGCGCGTCGACGAGATCGGTGACCTGGATGTAGTCGCGCACGCAGGTGCCGTCGCGGGTGGGATAATCTTCGCCGAATATGTCCATGCTGGGATAAAGCCCGAGCGCCGTCTGAACGCCGCGCTTGATCAAATGCGTCGCGTTCGGCGTCGACTGACCCAGGCGCCCCTTGGGATCGGCGCCCGCGACGTTGAAATAGCGCAGCGCAACATGGCGCAAATCATAGGCGCGGCTCGCGTCCTGCAACATCCATTCGACCATCAGCTTGGAGCGGCCGTAAGGAGAGATCGGATTGAGCGGGGCGTCCTCGCCGACGGGCTCCGAGGATGTCTCGCCGTAGACGGCGGCGGTGGAGGAGAAGATGAAGTTTCGCACCCCGCCCTTGACCGCGCATTGGATCAGATTGAGCGCCTTGGCCGTATTGTTGAGGTAATAGCCCAGCGGATCGGCGACCGATTCCGGGACGACGATTTTCGCGGCGAAATGCGCGATGGCGTCGACTTCATGCTCTTGGATGAGTCGCGAGACCAATTCGGCATCGCCGAAATCGCCGACCACGAGTTTCGCCGCATCCGGAACCGCCCAGGCGAAGCCCGTTGACAAATCATCGAGAACGACCACCTTCTCGCCCGCGTCGAGAAGACCCAGATTCATGTGGCCGCCGATATAGCCGGCGCCGCCTGTAACCAGAACCGCCATTTTCGCCTCGCAATGCCCCGGGGCTCACGTCATTTTAACAAAATCGCTTCAATCAACGAGTCACGGCTGCTAGTCGTGCGCCTCGTGTGAAATTCACTTCGATCGACTTAATGGCTGGACTCGCGCGCGTCATTGCCTTTTTTGATCGCCGCGCTGAGAATTCGTCTGGAAAGGCTTCACTCGAATGCACAAACCCATCCGCAAGGCGGTCCTGCCGGTCGCCGGCCTCGGCACTCGGTTCTTGCCCGCGACCAAAGCGATCCCGAAGGAGATGCTCACGGTCGTCGACCGCCCGACCTTGCAGCACGTCGTCGATGAAGCGCGGGCGGCGGGCGTCGAACAATTCATTTTCGTCACCGGACGCAACAAAGGCGTCATCGAGGACCATTTTGACTTTGCTTACGAACTCGAGGACACGCTCAGAAAGCGCGGCAAGCAAAAGGAGATCGACGCTTTGGCGGCCGACATGCTGCCGGAGGGCGCCGCGAGCTTCACGCGCCAGCAAGCCCCGCTCGGCCTCGGCCATGCCGTCTGGTGCGCGCGAGACCTCGTCGGCGACGAGCCCTTCGCGCTCCTCCTGCCCGACATGATCACCGCGACCGGGGCGCGACAGAGCCGCTGCCTCGCCCAATGCGTCGAGGCTTACGCCAAACACGGTGGCAATATCGTCGCGGTCGAGGAGGTTCGCCCGGAGGAGACGCACCAATACGGCATCGTCGCCGTCGGCGCCGACTTCGGACACACGTTCGAAATCAAGGGAATGGTGGAAAAGCCCGCGCGAGGCGCGGCGCCCTCGAATCTGATCATTTCCGGTCGATACATTCTGCAGCCCGAGATCTTCAAGATTTTGCAGTCTGTCGAGAGGGGCGCCGGCGGCGAGTTCCAATTGACCGACGGCATGATCGAACTGGCCAAGACGCAGTTCTTTCACGGCGTGCGGTTCGACGGGCGAACCTACGATTGCGGATCGAAATTGGGCTTCCTGACGGCGAATATCGCCTTCGCGCTGGAGCGCGAGGACCTGTCGGCGGCGTTGCGCGAGGAAATCAGAAAGCTCGTCCTGTGATCGAACGGCGCACGGGGCTTTGCGGGACGCGAGGCTCCTTGCTCACCGTTGCAGCCGCAGCCCCAGCATGAAGACGTTGGCGATATAGTTCGAATTGGGCGCGCTCGACGCGTATTGCTGGCGCGTCGCGCTCGCCTTGAGAACGAAGTCTCGCGACAGATGGTATTCGGCGCGCAGCCCGAGGGTCGTCGTGGAATCGCGAAGCGCGACGCCGACGTAATCGTCGCTGGCGTATCCCGCCGAGGCGCCCAGCGTGAAGCTGCGCGTCAGGGCGTGAGCGACGTCGATCGTATAGGCGTGCGCCACCGCGCCGGAGGCGCCGGGCGTGATCGTATCCGCGAGATTCGTCTGCGCCTTCGCGGTGAGCGTGGTCAACGGCGTCGCCGACCAGATCAGCGAGGCGTCGATGAGCGGGCTACGCATATCGGGCAGCCGCGGATCCTGATACGCGCGCTCGCCGTAACCCAGGCTCGCTTCGCCCGTCAGTTGCTGCGTGAAGGCCAGCGTCGCGCCGCCGCGCCCCAGGACGCCGTCGGAATTGCGGGCGTAGCCGTTGAAATCCAGGCCGGCGTCGTAGCGGCGGGCGTCCAGCCCGACTTCGACGAAGGGCGAAATGAGGGGACTGATCTGGTACGACGCGCGCGCGCGCAGGCCCCAGTCGTTGAAATCGTCGGTGGAGAGGGGCGCCACGACGCCTCCGGGAAGCGTCGCATTCTGATACAGCGTGCGGTCGAGGGTTCCGTGCAGCGCCAAGGTCAGGTCGCCGAATTTTTGCGCGCCTCCGACGGTGGCGCCGGCAGTCTCGACCAGGGGATGTTCCGTCGCGCCGGCCGCGGCGCCCGACACCAGGCCGAGCGAGGCAAGCGTTTGCTCGCTGACGTTGAACCGACCCTCGGCGTCGAACGACAGATCGCGCGTCACGTCGAGCCGACCGTCCAAGGCGCCGCTGCCGTAAGGGGCGTTGTCGCGAGGATCGGAGAAATAGTCGGTGTAGCCGCCCTTCAGCGCGCCGTGCAGATCGCTTCGCGACCAGTCGGACTGCAACGCCAGGCCCGCTTCGCTGGTCTCGAAAGCCGACCCCTTTTGCGGGCCTGGCGCCGAGGCGGGGTTCGAGGCCCAACCCGCGTCCTCTTCCACATAGGGCGTCAATTTGAGATCGCCGACGCCGATCCCCACGGGGTCGAAAGGCTTGTCGTCGATCGCCGGTCGGCGCCGAGGCGGAGGAGGCGGGATCGCGGCGATCGTCGGCGAGGGCGTCTCGCCGGAGACGAGATCGGCCGGGCCGCCGCGGTGGCCCAGCCGTTGGGCGCCGGGATAAGCGCGCAGCGACGGCGGGGACTTCGGCGCTCTTTTGGGGCGTGGTTTCTTCTTCTCGGTCGCGGGGTTCGCTTCGTCGGGCGCGGATGGGTCGAGGCTCGCGCCGGCCGGCGTCGCCATGAGGGTCGCCAGCGCTCCGGTTTCGTCGCGCAGGCCGAACGCGTCCGTCGAGGCCTCCTGCGCGAAGCCCGCGGCGGTCGAAACGCAAGAGGCCAGCGCCAGCGCGCCCAGAACGATGCGTCGAACTCGGCCAAGCCAGGAAAGGCGCGAGCGCACAATCACTCCTTTCGCGCGCGCGTCCGCCGGCGGCGCAGTCCTTTCGAGGGTTAGGCCGGCATGGTTAATTCCGTCTTAAGCGGCTCGCTCTGCGGATCGTCCCCCCGCCTGCGCCGAGGCGAGCGAGCCCCTGGGGGTGCATTCGGACAGCGCCCTATGTTAAGAGCCCGTCATGATTCAACAAAACTCCAGCGCCGTCGCCTCCGCCCTGCGCACGATATCGGTCGAACAGCTCGGACTTTCCGCTCTCGCCGACGCTTTGCGGGCGCCCGAGGGGGATGGGCTCGGCCCGGCGTTTCAGCGCGCCGTCGAGACGATCTCTCGCGCGCCGGGACGCGTGATCGTGACCGGCATGGGAAAGTCCGGTCACGTCGCGCGTAAAATCGCGGCGACGCTCGCCTCGACCGGCCAACCCGCCAGCTTCGTCCACGCCGCCGAAGCGAGCCACGGCGATCTCGGCATGGTGCAAAACGGCGATGTCGTGGTTGGCGTCTCATGGTCGGGCGAAACCGCGGAACTGGCGGCGGTGATCACCTACGCCAAGCGCTTCGCCATTCCCCTGATCGCGATCACCGCAAACGCCGACAGCGCGCTGGGCCGCGAAGCCGACATTCGCCTGTGCCTGCCCCAGGCTCAGGAAGCCTGTCCCAACGGCCTGGCGCCGACGACCTCGACGACGATGCAGCTCGTGCTCGGCGACGCGCTGGCGATCGCGCTTCTGGAGGCCAGGGGCTTCACGGCGCACGACTTCCGGGTCTTCCATCCCGGAGGCAAGTTGGGCGCCAAGCTCGCCCATGTCCGCGACGTCATGCACCGCGGCGAACGCATTCCGCGCATTCGCGTCGGGGCCAAGATGGCGGACGCCATCGTCGAGATGTCGTCGAAGGGCTTCGGCTGCGTCGGCGTCTTCGACGGTCGCGGGGCGCTCGTGGGCATCATCACCGACGGCGATCTGCGCCGGCACCTCAGGTCGAACATGATCGTCGACACGCCGGTCGAGGAGGTGATGACGCGCGCGCCGCGCACGATCGCGCCGGACGCCCTCGTCGCGGAGGCGCTGGAGATCATCAGCCGCAAGATTTCCGCCTTGCTCGTCGTCGAGGAGGGCGATGTCGTCGGCATCGTCCATTTTCACGATTTGCTGCGCCTGGGAGCGGCCTAGCGCCGGCGCCGCCTCGCCCTCGCGGCCCGCGGCGGAAGATCGGCCAAGCTGCATTCGCCGTTCTTGCGTTGGGCGCTGGCCTATGGCAAAAGCCCGGCGTTCGCCTTGGCGTCGTGGCTCGTCGCCGCCAAGCGAGACGCTGCAGTAGCTCAGTGGTAGAGCACTCCCTTGGTAAGGGAGAGGTCGAGAGTTCAATCCTCTCTTGCAGCACCATCAATTATCCACGCGAAATCAATGACTTATAGACCCGTTAGGGGTTTCGCGACGCCCGTGCTGGCGCACACGGATGGGTCACAACGTCTCTCTGCGCGGCGCGACCAATGCGGGGTCAACGGCCGCTATGATTTCGCCAACGCGTCCCGCGCGACCTCGTCACGCAGGTCGGCAGGCAGTTCGTCGAAGAAAGCCTAGAGACCAAGGACGCAATTCTTGCGAAACAGCGAAACGCCGAAGCCGCCGCCTGCGTCGACTGAGCGATTGGCTTCGTTGGAGAATAATGTGCTTCTTTGGATCGGCGCCTCGCGTCCCACCGCGACCCCCATGGAACGTGTGATCCCTTCGATGCGTCAATGGCGTAACGCCGATACGGGGCGGGTCATCGTTGGATGCGATGTTGCAGTCCAGGGGCTGTCCGCCGCGATTAACGCCCTTCCCTCAGAGCCCGCCGTAGCGCTTGGCGAAACTCTCCAAATTGACCACCCCGCGACGGTGCGTGCCGTCGCCGATCTTGCGCTCGCCGTCATGCGCCTCCACGGCGAACAGCACGCTGCGGCCGTCGACTTCAAGGACGCGCGCCGTCGCGACGACGGTGCGGCCGATGGGAGTCGGGGCGAGGTGGCGGATGTTGACCTCGCTGCCGACGGAAACCCAGCCCGGAGGCAGATGTGGCGCTATCGCCGCGCCCGAGGCGATCTCCATCGCCAATATCATCATCGGCGTGCCGTAGACGAACGGCATGCCCTCGACATGGCCCCCGACCGTCAACTCGCGGGTGACGACCACCTCCTTGCGGCCCGTCATGCCGACCCGAATTTTCTCCACCGGCTCCGTCATCGCGCTCCCCTGGCAAGGCCGGCGGGGCCGGCGGATTTCTGACGCGGGGCAATCTGCGGCGGTTCGAGGCGACTGGCAAGGCGACCCCGGAAGAAGCGGGACGAGTCTTGAATTCATGCGCGCGACTAGGACGCACGCCATTTCTGGCGTCACGAAAAGCATTGATTTTGCAGCGCTGCAACGGCTTCGAATCGCCTCTCTCGGACTTCAATCCTTTCTTGCGGCGCCATTCTTGTCGATGATGTCGCAAAACGTCGAGCCAACCGGGCGGGATTTTCCGGCGCGAGACGACGAAAAAAGTGACGGGAGCGCTGAAGACCCGATCCACGCTCGGCGCCCGCCGGGCTTCACGCCGCCCAGTCCACGACGACCCGCCCGGCGCGCGCTCGAATTCGCTTGTGTTGGCGGTGACGAGCGTCGCGCCGCCGATGCGCCCGTCGATTCCTCGGCAGTTGCGGCGGAGGCGCCGTCGTCTCCGCCTCCCCGGTTCGCGCGCGCCCTCTCGCGACCCTCGCGAACCCTTGACGATCCGCCCAGGCGCTATAGTCTAACGTATATAGAGGGCGCGCTTCACCAGCCCGATCTCGAAAGGCCTGTCATGCGCCGCCTGCAGTCGGCTTTCCTGTCGTTGTTTCTCGCCTTGGCGCCCGCGGGCGCGTTCGCGCAGGAGAGAATCGTCGTTTTCGCCGCAGCGAGCCTGAAGACGGCGCTGGACGGCGCGGCGGCGGACTATCACGCCCATGGAGGCGCGGAGGTCGCGATCAGCTACGGCGGGTCGTTGAGCCTGGAGCGACAGATCGCCGCCGGCGCGCCGGCCGATCTTTTCGCCTCGGCCGACGAGGAATCCATGGACATAGCCGCCAAGGCCGGCGCGATTCGCACGGACAGCCGTGTCGATCTCCTAGGGAATCGTCTGGTCGTCGTCGCGCCCAAGGCGGCGCCGATCGACGCCCTCGCGCTCGATCCCAAGGCGTTCGAACAAACGCTCGGAACGGGAAAACTCGCGACCGGGGAAATCAACACCGTTCCCGTCGGCAAATACGCCAAGGCGTCGCTGACCAAGCTCGGCCTATGGAGCGTCGTCGAACCGCGCCTCGCGATGACGAGCGATGTGCGCACGGCGCTGGCCTTCGTCGCGCGCGGCGAGGCGACGCTTGGCATCGTCTATGCGACGGACGCCGCCGCGGAGCCCGCCGTCAAGATCGTCGCGACGTTTCCCGACGATTCCCATCCGCCCATTCTCTATCCCTTCGCCCTGACGACGGCGTCCCACAACGCGGCGGCGCAGAGCTTTCTCGCCTATCTGAAGGCCGCGCCGGGGCGCGCGTTCTTCGCCGCCCAAGGCTTCGCGCTCATCCCTTAAGGCGGGCAAGCGGCGCCCGGAACTTGAATACGCCGGAGCGCTTGATGTCCGCGTCCTCCAGCGCGCGCGTCACCGGCACGGCGTATTCGATCAGGCAGTCCAGGCGATCGAGGGCGAGATAGCTGCGACGGGGATCGCCGACGAGGACGAGCGCGCCTCGGCGCGCCAGCCCTTCGAGCCAGGGGGTGACGGCTTCGGCCATGTCCTTTTGATAGAAGACGTCGCCGGCGAGCACCACGTCCCAGCCGCGATCCGCGCCGACGACGTCCTCGGCCAACACCGCAACGGCGACGTCGTTCTGGCGCGCGTTCAACGCGATCGCAACTTGCGCGAATTCGTCGATCTCGCTCGCCTCCACGCTCGCGGCGCCGGCCATGGCGGCGGCGATCGCGACGAGCCCGGAGCCGGAGGCGAAGTCGAGCACGCGCTTGCCCGCGACGAACTGAGGATTGTCGCCGAGGTAATGCGCGAGCGCCTGCCCGCCCGCCCAGGCGAAAGCCCAGAATGGCGGCGGCAGGCCGATTTCGCCCAATTCCTCCTCGGTCTTATGCCAAAGCGCGACGGCCTCGTCGGCCAGATGCAGGCGCATGTTCGGGGCCATCGGCGGAGCGAGAAGGCGCGTATTCTCGCGAACGAACGCCTCCCGGTCGCAAGTCGGCCGGCTCATATCTTCCAATGCAGAGCGGAGATCAGAGTGAACAGGCGACGCGCCGTGGCCTCGTCGATCTCGACCTTGTCGGCGATTCGCGCGGCGATGAGCGAGGCCCCCTCGTTGTGAAGCGCGGAGCGCTCGCGATCGATCGCCTCGATCTGACGCGGGCTCGCGGTCCGAATGGCCGAATAATAGGTCTCGCACACCAGGAAATAGTCTTTCAACAAGGGGCGGAAAGGCGTCATCGAGACGGCGAATTCGACGACCCGTTCTCCGGTCTTCGAGCGCACGTCGAACGTCAGCCGCGATTCCGACTGCGCGATCGTCAGGCTGTAGGGACCGTCGTCGCGTCCTTGCACGCCGAAACTGTTGTCCTCCACGAGGTCGAAGATCGCAACGGCGCGTTCGTGGTCCCGGTCGGCGACGCCGCGCGGAATCGTCGCCTCGTCGAGCAACACTTCCTTGAGACGGTTGCGCGATCGCGAGGCGGTGCGGCTCATCCCACGCCTTTCCTCGATAGGCGCATCGCCACCGAGCGCGCATGGGCCTGCAGGCCCTCGGCCTCTCCCAGAACGACGGCGGACGGCCCCAGCGCGGCCAGCGATTTCGCGTCGCACTTGAGGATGGATGTGCGCTTGAGAAAATCGAGCACGCCGAGTCCCGAGGAAAAGCGCGCCGAACGCGAAGTCGGCAAGACGTGATTGGAGCCGCCGACATAGTCGCCGATCGCCTCGGGCGTATGCGGGCCGATGAAGATCGCGCCCGCGTTGTTGATCGATCGGCTCAAGGCGTCGGCGTCCCGCGCGATGATTTCGAGGTGCTCGGGCGCGAGCCGATCGACGAGCGGCGAGGCCGCGGCGAGGTTCGGCGCGAGGATGATCGCGCCGTAATCGCGCCAGCTGGCGCCGGCGATCTTCGCCCGCGGCAAATCGGCGAGCTGGGCGTCGACGGCCTCGCTCACCGCCCGCGCCAACGCGGCGTCGTCGGTGATGAGAATCGACTGCGCGGCTTCGTCGTGTTCGGCCTGGGCGAGAAGATCGGCGGCGACAAAACGGGGATCGGCGCTGGAATCCGCGATCACCACGACTTCCGACGGACCGGCGATCATGTCGATGCCGACCACGCCGAACACGCGCCGCTTGGCGGCCGCGACATAGGCGTTGCCCGGCCCGACGATTTTCGCCACCGGTTCGACGCTCGCCGTGCCGTAGGCGAGCGCCGCGATCGCCTGTGCGCCGCCCAGACGATAGATTTCCGATACGCCCGCGATTTTCGCCGCCGCCAGCACCAGCGGATTGAGCTTTCCTTCGGGCGTCGGGACGACCATGGCGATGCGCCGGCAGCCCGCCACCTTGGCCGGCGCCGCATTCATGATCACCGAGGAGGGATAGCTCGCGGCGCCGCCGGGAACATAGAGCCCGACCGAGTCGATCGGGCGCCAGCGCCAGCCGAGTTCGACGCCGAGAGCGTCGACGAAGGAAACGTCGCTTGGGCTCTGACGGCGATGGTAGGCGAGGACGCGCTCATGGGCGAATTCCAGCGCGCGCAGCGCCTTGGGATCGCAGGCCGCGAGGGCCGCGTCGATTTCTTCGGGCTCGATGCGGAAACCGGATCGCGACAGATCGACCCGATCGAACCGCAGCGTATATTCGGCGAGCGCGGCGTCGCCGCGGGCCCGCACGTCGGCGATGATCGCGGCTGCCGCCGCGTCCACGTCGCCGGCCGATTCGCGTTTGGCTTCGAGGAGCGCGCGAAATCGCGGTTCGAAATCCGCCGCGCCCATGTCGAGGGTGATCGCCATCATGAACTCCGCTAAGGCCGGTCAGATCCCCTCCGCGCTGGTCAGCGCATGTCCCGGGCATTCCTGCGCGGGACGGCGCGGGCCGACGTCGCGAAGCTCGGCTTCCAGGCATTCGACCTCGAGGCGTACGATGGCGCCGTCCGCGAAAGCGAGCAGCACCATGCCCGACGGCGGATCGGTCTTCTCAAATGTGACCGCGAGCAAGTTCAGCACCGAGTTTTCGTCTCGTCCGGCCAGGCCGAGATGCGACACCTTGAGAACCCGCTCGAAGCGCAGCACCGAACCGATGCGTTCCGCCCGCCCCTCTTTCGCGCCGGCCCAATCGAACCGCATCGCGCTCAAGAGGAAGCGCTTGCTTTTGGGCAGCCATGTCATATCCGCGCGGCGCAGGCACGAGTCCTGGACGTGCGCGGAAATCACGCCGAGGCCCTCGCGATCGAGCGCGACCAGTTTGAGCAGGTTCGAGGAGAACGGCATGACTCAGCCTGAAATTCTCGTGATGTCGGCGCCGCACGCGGCGAGCTTGTGTTCGAGGCGCTCGAAACCGCGGTCGAGGTGGTACACGCGATTGACCGTCGTCTCCCCTTCCGCCGCGAGCGCCGCGATGACGAGAGAAACCGAAGCGCGCAAATCCGTCGCCATCACTGGCGCGCCGAGCAGCCGGTCGACGCCCTCCACCACCGCGGTGTCGCCATCCAGTTTGATGCGGGCGCCGAGTCGCGCGAGCTCCTGCACGTGCATGAAGCGATTCTCGAAGATCGTCTCGGTGATGCGCGAAGTCCCGCCCGCGCGGGTCATCAGCGCCATGAACTGGGCTTGCAGGTCGGTCGGAAAGCCGGGAAACGGCGCCGTCGAAATGTCGACCGAGCCGATGCCGGCGCCGTTTCGCGTGACGCGCACGCCCCTGTTGTCGCTCGAAACGCTCGCTCCCGCTTGCGCCAAGGCGTCGAGCGCCTCCTGAAACAGATCAGGACCGACCCCTTCGAGCAGGATGTCCCCGCCCGTCATCGCCACCGCCGTCGCATAAGTGCCGGCTTCGATGCGGTCGGGAAGGACGCGATGGCGGGCGCCGTTGAGGCGGGCGACGCCGGAAATTTCGATGGTCGAAGTGCCCGCGCCCTGAATGCGCGCGCCCATCTTGTTGAGACAATCCGCGAGATCCTTCACCTCGGGCTCGCACGCGGCGTTGCGCACGAGCGTCGAGCCGCGCGCGGTCGCCGCAGCCATCATCGCGGTGTGCGTTCCCCCGACCGTCACTTTGGGAAATTCGATCTCGCCGCCGGTCAGGCCGCCCGGCGCCTTGGCCACGACATACCCCGCCTCGATGCTGATCTCGGCGCCGAGCCGCTCGAGCGCCATCAGCAGGAAATCGACGGGGCGCGTGCCGATCGCGCAGCCGCCCGGCAACGAGACGCGCGCTTCGCCCATTCGCGCCAAGAGCGGCGCGATGACCCAGAAGCTCGCGCGCATGCGGGACACGAGTTCATAGGGCGCCGTCGTGTCGACGATGGTCTTGGCGCGCAAATGCGCGGTCTGGCCGGCGGTCGCCTCTTCCCCGAGTCGCTTGCCGTCGAGGGAATAGTCGACGCCGTGGTTGCCGAGGATGCGCACGAGCTGACTGACGTCGGCGAGTCGCGGCAGGTTTTCGAGGGTCAGCGTCTGGTCGGTGAGCAAGGAGGCGATCATCAGCGGCAGCGCCGCGTTCTTGGCGCCGGAGATCGGAATCGTTCCCTGGAGCTTCGCGCCGCCTCGGATTTGTATGCGATCCATTCCTCGATCCTTCTCGCCAATTCGAATCATCGCCGCGCGATCATCGGCCCGGCCCTTCGCTCGCGCTCGACGACGGCGCGCCGGGCGGGGTCGATTCTCCCGTCGCGACGCGCCCGCGCCGCTGAACCTTGCGGCGTTTCAGATTTTCTCGCAGCGCCGCCGCCAGGCGCTCGCGCCGCCGCCTCTCTCCGATTTCCCGCCCGTCGTCCCGGGTCATGGCCGCCTCGCCGCATCGATAGCGCGCTTGATAGGCCCGCGATGGAAGCCGGGCAAGCCAAAAGCCGCGACGCGCTCCGGCCCCGCGCCGCCGTCGCTCCGCTACCCCGCCTTTTCGATCAGGCTCTTGGCCGCCAGACGCGCCGCGCCGGTGATTTCCGCGCCCGCGAGCATCCGCGCGATCTCCTCGCGCCGCGCCAGCGGATCGAGCGAGAGCACCTGGGTCGCCACGCGTTCGCCCTTGCCGACTTCGTTCTTCACGATCTTGAAGTGCCGATGCGAGCGGGCGGCGACCTGGGGGGCGTGGGTGACGGCGAGAACCTGCGCCTTGACCGCCAGGCGAGCCAGTCGCTGGCCGATCGCGTCGGCGACCGCGCCGCCCACCCCGGTGTCGATCTCGTCGAAAACGAGCGTCGGCGCGGTCCCGCGCTCGGCGAGCGAGACCTTGAGCGCCAGGAGAAAGCGCGCGAGCTCGCCGCCCGAGGCGACCTTCATCAGCGGGCCCGGCCGCGAGCCGGGATTGGTTTGCACGCAGAACTCGGTCCGGTCCCAGCCGTCGCTGGAGATCAGGCTGTCGTCGCGCGTCATTTCGACGCTGAAGCGCGCGCGCTCCAATTTCAGCGCCGGCAGTTCGGCGTTCACCGCCCGCTCCAACTCGCGCGCGGCGATCTGGCGCGCGTTCGACAGCGACGCCGCCGCCTCGGCGTAAGCGCCGGACGCCGCGCGCGCCATCCCTTCGAGCGCCGCGACCCGCTCCTCGCTCGCGCCGAGGTCCGCCAATTCGTCGGCGTATTTTTGCGCGAGCGCGGGAAGGCCCTCGACGGGCGTCCCGTATTTGCGCGCCATGCCTCGCAGCGCGAACAAGCGCTCCTCGCATCGCTCGAGTTCGCGCGGATCGAAGTCGCAGGCGGCGAGCGCGCTTTCCACGGCCTGCGTCGCGATCTCCAGCGCTTCCATCGCCTCGTCCAAGGCCAGGACGCTCGGCTCGATCAGCGTCGGCGCCTGCGGCATGCGCCGCTGCAGACGGCGCGCGATCGCCGAGAGCACCGGCAGGATCGCCGCGTCGCCGGACAGGTTCTGATGCGCCTCGCGGATGTCGGCGGCGACCTTCTCGCCCTGCATCATTCGCGCCCGCCGTTCGGCGAGGGCTTCCTCCTCGCCGGGCTTCACATCCAGCCGCGCCAGTTCTTCGTGAGCGTGCCGCGCGAAGTCGGCGGCGACCCGCGCGGCGGCGACGCGCGCGCGCTCGCTGGCCAATTCGGCCTCGACTTCGCGCAGCGATGCGAAGGCGGCGCGCGTCGCTTTCGTCAGCGCCTCGTGTCCGCCATAGGCGTCGACGAGCGCGCGATGGGTCGAGGCGTCCAAGAGAGCGCGTTCGTCGTGCTGACCGTGAATCTCCACCAGGTCGGCGGCGATGGCGCGAAGCGTCTGCGCGCTGACGCTTTGATCGTTGATGAAGGCGCGCGTGCGGCCGTCGGCGAGTTGAACGCGCCGAAAGATCAATTCGCCGTCCGCGGGAATTTCCTGGCCGGCGAGCGCCTGAAAAGCGCGGTGATCCGACGGCAGATCGAAGGTCGCGGTCACCTGCCCCTGGGCTTGGCCGTGGCGAACGAGCGCGCCGTCGCCGCGCGCGCCCAGCGCCAACGACAGCGAATCGAGCAGGATCGATTTCCCGGCGCCGGTTTCGCCGGTCAGAATGGTCAGGCCGTGCGAAAATTCGAGCTCCAACTGGTCGATCAGCACGATATCGCGGATCGAAAGCCGGGCGAGCATGGTCCGCGGCCTCGGCCGATCAGGAGGGAACGACGGCGTGGTAGAGCTTGGAAATCCAGGATTGCTGGTTTTCCCGCGGCTCGAGGCCGCCGCCCTTCAAGAGATTATAGGCGTCTTTATACCACTCTCCATCGGGAAAATTGTGGCCTAGCACCGCCGCCGCCGTTTGCGCTTCGTCGGCGATGCCGAGTCCCATATAGGCCTCGGTCAGGCGATAGAGGGCTTCCTCGGAGTGACGCGTCGTCTGGAAGCTGGTCAATACGTTGCGGAAGCGATTGATCGCCGCCGTGTAGTTGCGCCGATTGAGATAGAATCGCCCGATGGACATTTCCTTTCCCGCGAGTTGGTCGGCGGTAACCTGCATCTTGAATTTGGAGTCGTTCACGTATTCCGAATCCGGGTAGTCGTGCACGACCTTTTGGAACAGATTGAGAGCTTTGGCCGCGCGATCTTGATCGCGCGAAACATCCGGTATTTGATTGTAATAGGCGCTCGCTTCGAGATACAGCGCGTAGGCGGCCTCAGTCGACTTGGGATAGAGCTTCACGTAGCGCTCCGCGGACTGCTCCGCGCCGTCGTAATCGGCCGCCTGAAACTGCGCGTAGGTGGTCATCAGCAGGCCTTTTCGCGCCCAGTCCGAGTCGGGAAATTTCGTGCCGAGGTCGGTGAACTTTTTCGCCGCCTCGGCGGGCGCGCCCTCGGCCAATTTCCCCAGGCCCTGATCGTAGACCTTGCTCGCGGGAACGTCGGGCTCGATGACCATTTTGTACTTTTCGGCGCCGAACGGATTGAAGTCTTCGAACATCGAGCACGACGCCAACGACATCGCGGCGCACAAAGCCAACATGCTTCGAACGGCCAGGCGCGACGCGCGACGGACGAGAATGGACGCGCTGGGATTCAAAGCGGCATATGTCATTCGTTGAACTCAAAAAGTTGCGCGCGGCGAACGGCGGCTCATCCGGTTCGCGCTCTTTACCTCAGTCCGCGCCGACGCGCCACCCGACCCCGGCGGCGCTTGCCCGACCGGCGCATTAAACCGACGGATTGTGGCGCGAAAGCGCCGGAACGATCGATCGAGCGCGGATGGCGCCGTCCAATTTGTCGCGCCCTCGTCGTCCGCCCTCGCGCCCGCCGGCGGGATGGTTCGGCGATCGCCGCAAAAAGCGCTTGGTCCGCCGTTCACGAAGCCGTCGCATCCTTCCGCGCCGGAATGGCGTTCGACGGGAATGGGCCGGCCGACGAGCGAAGGTTCTCAGTCGGCGTTCGCGGCGTAGGCCGTGGCGGCCCGCCCGATCGCTCCAGCGCCGACCGAATAGATCTTGCGCGGCGAATTCTCGACGATTTCGTAAGCCTTGCGATCGGCGAAAAGCGCCGACAGCATCATCGCGTTGATCGTGTGTCCGGGCCGGTAAGTCCGGTAGCAGCCAATGATCGGCGCGCCGGCGAGCGAGAGATCCCCGATGGCGTCCAAGGTCTTGTGTCGCACGAACTCGTCGTGGAAACGCAGGCCTTCGGGATTGACGACGGCGTCCCCGTCCAGCGCGATCGAATTTTCGAGGGACGAACCCAGCGCAAAGCCCGCTTGCCACAACTTCTTCACGTCGCTGACGAAGCCGAAGGTCCGAGCGCGCGCAATATCTTTGCGGAACACGGCGGGATCGAGATCGAAGGCGCGGCGCTGACGTCCGATCGCCGCCGCGTCGAAATCGATTTCCACGTCGAGGCGAAAGCCGCGGCTGGCGGGGCGCAATTCGGAATAGGCGCGCCCGGATTCGACCCGCACCGGCCGGAGAACCCGGATATATCGGCGCGGGCGCGATTGCTGGACGAGGCCGACCGAGTCGATCGCGTCGACGAATTCGGCCGCCGAGCCGTCCATGATCGGCATTTCCGGCCCGTCGATCTCCACGAGCGCGTTATCGACGTGAAGACCGGCGAGCGCCGCCATCAGATGCTCGACAGTCGATACGGCCGCGCCGGTCGAATCGCCGAGCACCGTGCAAAGCGCGGTCTGCGTCACATTCGACCACTTGGCCTCGATCAGGCGCTCGCGCCCGTTCGGCAGCCCCGTGCGCAAGACCACAATTCCGGAATCGACGTCGGCGGGATGAAGAACGACACGGGCGGGAGCGGCCGAATGAACCCCGAGGCCGTGAATCTCAACGCGGTCGCGCAGCGTCGTCTGGTAGCCCAATTTCATCTATCGACCGTCCCCAATTCCGTGCCGGACGCCTAGGAGTCCGTGAGCGCGAGGCCAACGCTTCGGGCGCTGGTTCGGCGCCCTTCGTCATCTCCGGCGTTCGCTCGGCCGCCGCCCAAAGCCCGGCGCGAGTCCGGCGCGTCGTCTACAGCCGGCCGCGACCATAGGCACGTCCCCGCTATCGGCCAAATCACCTTTCGTGAACGATCGTTACACGATTCAGAAACTATGTTTCAGACAATCATAACAAAACTTTAGGCCAACATCGGGGGGTCAATGCTCCACGATCCTCGCCGACGCGAAACGGCCGCGGCGGATGGGCCGCGGCCGTCGGCGATCGACGCAAAACGAATCACTGGTTCGACTGGCGTCGAAGGAACGCGGGGATTTCCAGCTGGTCGTCCTCCATTTGCGCCGCTCGCGCCGCGACGCGTCCATGCGCATCCAGATTGCCCTGCGCGGGGCGAGGCGCGGCGGGACGGGGCTGCGGACGGCCGTATTCCGCGTGAAGAGCCGTCGCGTTCGGCTTGGGCGCCGGCGCGATCGAGCGAGGCGCCGGAGCCGGAGCGGGGGCTTCCTCCTCGTGCCGGCTGATGCCGAAGGCGGCGAGTTTCTCGAGCAGCGATCGCCGTCGCGTTTCAACCGGATGAGGGGCCGGCGGCGCTTCGCCGCGGTGCGCGCGAAGCTGATTTTGCGCTACGGGCGGCAATTCCTCGATCTGCGGCATGCGCGGCTGGCGGATCATCGGTTGTTCCGGCGCCGGAGGTATGAATTCCTGCTCGATCGGCTCTTCCTGACGCTGCGCGACAGGCTCCGCGTACACCGCCGGCTTGGGCGCGGCCAGACGGACCTCGACTTCGTCCTGCCCGCGTTGCGCCGCCGCCGCGGGGAGAACCGGCGTCGTCTCGACGAAGCTCTCCGCCGCGATCGGCGTCGGCAACGCCCGTGGCGCGGCCGAGCGCAGCCGCGAGGAAGCGTCGATACGCGCGGCCTGCGGAACCGGCTCGATTTTTTCGATCGCCGCCTGATCGATGCCGGTCGCGACGACGGAAACCCGGACCACGCCGTCCAGCGCGGAGTCGAAAGTCGCGCCGAGGATGATGTTGGCCTCTTCGTCCACTTCCTGGCGGATGCGGCTGGCCGCTTCGTCGACCTCATAGAGCGTCAGATCGTTGCCGCCCGTGATCGAGATGAGAAGACCGCGGGCGCCCTTCATCGACGTCTCGTCGAGCAGCGGATTGGCGATCGCCGCTTCGGCGGCCATCACGGCGCGCCGCTCGCCGGTCGCCTCGCCCGTGCCCATCATCGCCTTGCCCATTTCGCTCATGATCGAACGGACGTCGGCGAAGTCCAGATTGATCAGGCCTTCCTTGACCATGAGGTCGGTGATGCAGGCGACCCCGGAATAGAGAACCTGATCCGCCATCGCGAACGCGTCGGCGAACGTCGTCTTCTCGTTGGCGACCCGGAACAGGTTCTGGTTGGGGATGACGATCAGCGTATCGACCGATTTCTGCAATTCGTTGATCCCGCCCTCCGCCAGACGCATGCGCCGGCCGCCCTCGAAATGGAACGGCTTGGTGACGACGCCCACGGTGAGAATGCCCATTTCGCGCGCCACGCGAGCGATGACCGGCGCGGCGCCGGTTCCCGTGCCTCCGCCCATGCCGGCGGTGACGAACGCCATATGCGCGCCGGCCAGATGATCGCGAATTTCCTCGAGCGCCTCCTCGGCCGCGGCGCGTCCGACTTCAGGCTTCGAGCCGGCCCCGAGCCCCTCGGTCACCTGCAGGCCCATTTGGATGATCCGCTCGGCGCGCGAAGAGGTCAGCGCCTGGGCGTCGGTGTTGGCGACGACGAAGTCGACCCCGGAGAGCCCCGAGACGATCATGTTGTTGACCGCGTTGCCGCCGGCGCCGCCGATCCCGCAAACGATAATTCGGGGCTTCAATTCCCGCAGTTCCGGAGCCTTCAGATTGATCGACATAACTGGCCTCATTCCTTGGACGCCCGCCGGCGTCGGTTCAAACGCGTGAATTCTCCGCGAGCGAAACTTCGGCGCGCGCCGCCGGCTCGCATCAAAAACTCTCCTTCAACCATCGCCCGACGCGGGCGACGTAACCGTCGTCGGGGACGCCCGACGCATGATTCGAACGGCGCGGCTCGAAATGCTCGATTCCCGCCACCTGCGGATAGACCATGAGGCCGACCGCCGCGGCGAAAGCCGGACTCTTGGCCGATTCGGGCAGCCCTTCCACGCCGAGGGGCCTGCCGATCCGAGCCTGGCTCGAAACGATGGCGCGAGCGAGTTCAGGCAAGCCGGTCAGCTGGCAAGCGCCGCCCGTAAGCACGAGCCGGCGACCGGCATGGGCGGCGTGCCCCGCCGCCTTCAGTCGGTCGCGCACCAGTTCGAGAATTTCCTCGATGCGCGGCCGGATGATCCGCACGAGTTCGGACTTCGGCAGATGGCTCGAATGATCCAGGTCGTCGCCGACGCGGTGAACCGCGATCGAATCGCGATCGTCCGACGGCGAAGCGATGCAAGCCCCATAGAGCGTCTTCAGGCGTTCGGCGTCCGCAAGGCTCACCGAGAGACCGCGCGCGACGTCCATGGTGACGTGATTGCCGCCGACGGCGACGGCGTCGACGTGAACGAGCCGGCCGCCGACAAACACGCCGACGGTCGTCGAGCCGCCGCCGAAATCGATCAGCGCCGCGCCCATTTCGACTTCGTCGTCGACGAGCGTCGAAAGCCCCGCCGCGTAAGGCGTGGCCACCATCGCGGCGACGCGCAGATGACAACGCTCGATCGCGAGCATGAGATTGCGCGCCGCGGCCGCGTCGCACGAGGCGACGTGCATTTCGGCGCCGAGTTCGTCGCCGATCATCCCCTTGGGGTCGCGCACGCCGCGCGTCGCGTCGAGCCAGAAGCCCGTCGGCACGGCGTGAAGAACGGAGCGACCGCTATAGGCCCCCGCCGCCGCCGCCGCTTCGAGCACCCGATGGATGTCGTGTTCGCCGACCGCCTTGCCGCGCAGCGCCACCTTGGCGTCGTAGAGTCGCGAGGAAAGGCGCCCGCCGGACATGTTGACCACGACGCTGTCGACCTCGACGCCCGCCATTCGTTCGGCGGCGTCGATGGCGAGGCGAATGGCGTTCTCCGCGGCGTCCAGATCGACGATGGCGCCGGCCTTGACCCCGCGCGAGCGCTGGTGGCCGATGCCGAGAACCTTGCAGCGATGCGTGCGCTCGCGCAGCGACTCGGAGCGCTCCATCGGGGTCAGCCGCGCGATCAGGCTGACGACCTTCGAAGCGCCGACGTCGAGAACCGAAAGCACGGCGCTCTTGCGCGAGGGAATTTGCCGCATGCGCGGCGTCAGCGGCTTGAAGCTCATAGCGGAGCGGCCTTCTTCGGGCGCGCCTCGGCGCGGGCCGCCGCCGCTTCCTCGGAAAGCCGAGCGAAGACCTTGCCCGCCACGCGCAAGTCGAGCGACAGGATGTCGCGGTCGAGAATCCGCGATTGACGCTGGAGGGCGACGAGAGTCGCCATCGCGGACAAAGGATCGCTCTCGGGCAACTTGACGTCGATCCCCGATTTCATCTTGAGATTCCAGCGTCGCGCGCCCATCAGCACGCCGGCGGCGATCTTCGGCCTCAGTTCCGCCGAAGCGTCGAGCAACGCCGTGAATTCGCTCAGCCGTTGGTTGGCGCCCTCTCCGACGACGAAGGGAAGCGAGGAAAAGCGCTGATCGCGCATCTCGTCGATGACGGCGCCGTCCGCCGCGATCGTGCGAACCTCGCCGTCTTTTTGCCAGAGCGCGACGGGCGTGCGCTCGACGATGTCGATGACGATCCGGTCGGGATAGAGTTTTCGCACGCTCGCCTGCTTGATGAGCGGCAAGGCCTCGAGAGTCTTGCGCGCTCGCGCGGCGTCGAAGAACGGCAGCGAATCCTTTGGACTGATGCCGGCGAGCGCGAGGATGTCCGGTTCGGTGAGCTGCGCCTCGCCGGAGATGGTCACCACCTTGATGTCGAAGCCGAGCGCGCGCGCCACGAAGTCGCCGATTCCGCCTTCGCGATCCACGAACGCCTGATATTGCCCGCCGCGCGCTGCGCCGAGGGCCGCCACGCCGAGGAGCAGGCCGGTCGCCAGAGCGACGCCTAAGCCGCGCGGCGCCGGGCGATCGAGCCGCAGCCTCCAGCGCATCGGACCGCGCGCGGCGCGCTCGCCGCGCAAGAGCACGGGAACGGGGGCGCCGGACGGGCGAGCAAGCGCGAGCGCCGGCTGCGTCGCGGGTCCCAACCCGAACGTTTCGCTCAGCGATCGCAAGAAGCGTCCTCCACCATCCATTCGACCAACTCACCAAAGGATAGGCCGGCGTAAGCGGCCATTTCCGGCACCAACGAGGTTTCCGTCATTCCCGGCTGCGTGTTCACCTCCAAGCAGACCAGTTCCCCGGATTCCCCCTTCGATTCGTCCCAGCGGAAATCCGCCCTGCTCACGCCGCGACAGCCGAGCGCGCGATGCGCCCGCGCCGTCAACTCTTGGACTTCATGGTAAATTTTCGGTTTAATTTTCGCGGGAAGGACGTGAACGGAGCCGCCCTTCGCGTATTTTGCATCATAACCGTAGAAGGCTTCCGAGACCGGCTGGATTTCGATGATGTCGAGCACGCGCTCGCCCATCACCGCGCAGGTCAGTTCCTTGCCGGCGACGAATCGCTCGGCGAGCAGCCGATCGCCATAGGGCCAGTCCTCCCGGCCGACCTCCTGCGGCGGGTGCGCGCGATCCTTCTTGACGATGACGACGCCGAAGGACGAGCCCTCGTTGACCGGCTTCAGCACATAGGGCGGCTCCAAAACGTGCCGGCGCGCCGCCTCGTGGCGATCGACCGTCAGCCCATGGGCGACCGGGACGCCCGCCGCCTGCAGCACGACCTTGGCGAGATCCTTCTGCATCGCCAAGGCCGAGGCCAGCACGCCCGAGTGCGTATAGGGAATGCGCAGGATTTCGAGGACGCCCTGAATCGTCCCGTCCTCGCCGACGCGCCCGTGCAGCGCGTTGAAGGCGACGTCGGGCTTCAGCTTGGCGAGCGTGGCCGCGATATCGCGATCGACGTCGACGCGCGTGACGCGGTAGCCGAGCTTCTCCAACGCGTCGGCGCAGCCTCGCCCGGAATTGAGCGATACCGGGCGTTCGGCCGACCAGCCGCCCATCAGCACCGCAACGTGTTTCATCGCTCCTCCAAGGCCCGCGCGCCGGACGCGAGTTAAGTTAGAATTAAGGCTAGGGCGTTAATGGGGCCTTAACCTCGGGCGCGGCGGCAGGAAATTGAGCGGGACGGCGGCCCGGACGGCCGGCGCTTTTGCGGGCGCTATCGGGCGCGCGCGTTTCATGGCAAAGAAGCGCGCCACTTAAATGCCGCAAAGATCGCGATAAGAGCGAACACCCATGACCAACAACCCGATCCAATCGCCCTCGCCGCCCGGCCTCCCGGATACGCAGCGGCTTCCCGGCGTTCTCGCGCGCTATCGCGACCCCAATCTCGCGTGGAGCCTGACGGAAATCGCCGTCACCTTCGCGCCGCTCGTCGCGCTCTGGGCGGCGATGTGGGCGCTCATGCACGTCAGCTATTGGCTGAGCCTCGCCTTGGCCTTGCCCGCGGCGGGATTTCTGGTGCGGGTCTTTCTCATCCAGCACGATTGCGGTCACGGCGCGTTCTTTCGTCATCGCGCGATCAACGACTGGGTCGGACGCGCGTTCGGCGTCGTCACGTTTACGCCCTATGATTATTGGAAGCGCACGCACGCGGCCCATCACGCCGGCGCGGGAAATCTCGACCGTCGCGGCCTGGGCGACATCGAAACGCTGACGGTGAGGGAGTACCTGAGTCTGAGCTGGCGCAAGCGCCTCGGCTACCGTCTCTATCGCCATCCGCTGGTCATGTTCGGCATCGGCCCCACCTACCTTTTCCTGCTGCAGCATCGCGCCCCGCTCGGCCTCATGCGCGGCGCGGGCTGGTGGCCATGGGCTTCGACCATGTCGACCAACTTAGGGATCGCCGTCGTCGTTGCCCTGCTGATGTGGCTTGTCGGTCCCGGCCCGTTCCTTTTGATCCACGGACCCGTCTTCATGCTCGCCGCGACGATCGGCGTCTGGCTGTTCTATGTCCAGCATCAGTTCGAAAACACGCGCTGGGCGCGTGAGGCGGAGTGGAACCTCCCCGAGGCGGCGCTGCACGGATCGTCGCATTACGATCTGCCGATCGTCCTGCGCTGGTTCAGCGCCAACATCGGCGTGCATCACGTCCATCACCTCGCCAGCCGCGTCCCGTTCTATCGACTCCGCGAGGTGCTGCGCGACTATCCGGATCTGAGCAAGATCAGCCGCTTGACGTTATGGCAGAGCCTGCGCTGCGTGAACTACACGCTGTGGGACGAAGACGCGCAGCGGCTGATCTCGTTCGGCGCCCTGCGCAGGCAGTTGCGGGGAAGCCCCGCAGCGGCGTGAGCGGCGCCGCTCCGGCGCGAAGCGATCGGTTCAGGTCACGTCATGCCGCAGAGTGCGGCGAGCTTCGCTCTTCAAACGGAAGCCGCTGAAGTCGCCCCCGCCTCCCCCACCCGCTTGATCTCCCACTCCAGCTCCACTCCGCTCGCCGCCTTCACCCGCCGCCGCACCTCCTCGCCGAGCGCCTCGATTTCGGCGGCGGTGGCGGCGCCGCGGTTGATGAGGAAATTGCAGTGCAGGGTCGAGACTTGCGCGTCGCCGAGACGCAAGCCGCGGCAGCCGGCGGCGTCGATCAATCGCCAGGCTTTGTCATTCGGCGGGTTCTTGAACGTCGAGCCGCCGGTCTTTTCGCGGATCGGCTGCGAGGCTTCGCGCTCGCGGGTGATGCGCTCCATTTCCGCCGAGATCGCGTGGCGGTCGCCGGGGCGCCCCTGAAATACCGCGCGCGTGAAAATCACGTCGTCGGGCGCGCCGCTGTGGCGATAGGAGAAGCCCATCGCTTCGCTGGCGAAGACGCGAAGCGCGCCGGCGCGGTCGATCCCGCGCGCCTCGATCAGGCAATCGCGCGTCTCCCCGCCATGCGCCCCCGCGTTCATGCGCAGCGCGCCGCCGATCGAGCCAGGCACGCCGCGAAAGAAGGCGAGGCCGTCGATCCCCGCCTCGGCGGCGGCGCGCGCGACGTGAGCGTCGAGCGCCGCCGCGCCGGCGATCACGCGGAAGTCGGGCGTCGTCTCGATCGCGCCGAACGCCTTGCCGCCCAATCGGATCACGACGCCGCGAACGCCGCCGTCGCGCACGATGAGATTGGAGCCGAGGCCGATGACCGTGACGGGAATGTCGCGCGGCAGGTTCTTCAGGAAATAGGCGAGGTCGTCCTCGTCGGCCGGCGAGAACAGAAGCTCGGCCGGACCGCCGACGCGAAACCAAGTGAAGGGCGCGAGCGGCGCATTGGCGGTCAAGCGGCCGCGAAGGTCCGGGGCGAGGGCGGCGATTTCGGCGGCGATGCCGGGAAGGTTCATGCTTTCGCGCCATCGAGCGCCGCCAATTCTTCCGGCAGCGCATAGGCCCATTGCGTGATGTTGCCGGCGCCGAGACAGACGACGTAGTCGCCCGGCTTGGCGATTCCGTGAACGATTCCCGCGAGCTTGTCGGGCGAGGGCAGCGCGATGGCGTGACGGTGGCCGTGGGCGTTGATCGCGGCGACGAGCGCGCCCTTGTCGACCCCCTCGATCGGCGCCTCGCCCGCGGGATAGACGTCGGCGACGATCACGATGTCGGCGTCGTTGAAGCAGAGCGCGAAGGAATCGAACAACGATTGCAGGCGCGTATAGCGATGCGGCTGCACGACGGCGATCACCTGGCCCTTGGTCGCGGCGCGCGCGGCGGCCAGCACGGCGGCGATCTCGACGGGATGGTGGCCGTAATCGTCGAAGATCGCCGCGCCGTTCCATTCGCCGGTGCGGGTGAAGCGGCGCTTGACGCCGCCGAACGAGGCGATCGCCTTGCGGATCGTCGCGACCGGCGCCTTCAGTTCGTGCGCGACCGCGATCGCCGCGGTGGCGTTGAGCGCGTTGTGGCGGCCGGGCATCGGCAGCGCGAGATCGTCGATATAGGTCGCCTGCCCGCTCTTGCGGTCGCGGATCAGCACATTGAAGCGCGTCACGCCGCCGGTCAGGTCGACGTCGAGCAGGCGCACGTCGGCCTGGGGGTTCTCGCCGTAGGTTATGACGCGGCGGTCCTCGATGCGGCCGACCAGCTCCTGCACGGTCGGATGATCGAGGCACATCACCGCGAAACCGTAGAACGGCAGGTTCTCGACGAAGGCGAGGAAAGCGTCCTTGATCGCCTCGAAGGTCTTGAAATGATCGAGATGTTCGGGATCGATGTTGGTGACGACGGCGACGTCGGCGGGCAATTTGAGGAACGTGCCGTCGCTCTCGTCGGCCTCGACCACCATCCAGTCGCCCTCGCCGCGCCGCGCGTTGGTTCCGTAGGCGTTGATGATGCCGCCGTTGATGACGGTGGGATCGAAGCCCGCCGCGTCGAGCAGCGTCGCCACCAGCGAGGTCGTCGTCGTCTTGCCGTGGGTGCCGGCGATGGCGACGCATTGCTTCAGGCGCATCAGCTCGGCGAGCATTTCGGCGCGCCGGACCACGGGAATGCGCCGCGAACGCGCCGCCGTCAGTTCGGGATTGTCGCGCTTGATCGCGGTCGAGACGACGACGACCGCCGCGTCTCCCAAATGGGCTGCGTCATGGCCGACGAAGACGCTCGCGCCCTTGTCGCGCAGCCGCTTGACGTTGGCGTTGTCGCTCGCGTCCGAGCCCTGGACCTTGTAGCCGAGATTGATCAGCACCTCGGCGATGCCGGACATGCCGATGCCGCCGATGCCGACGAAGTGAATGGGGCCAAGCTCGCTCGGCAGTTTCATGAGGCCAATTCTCCCAGGCGCGGCGCTATCAGCCGCGCCCGCGATCTCGGTCCCGACATATTCCGATTTGCCGATTCGGCCAAACTGGAGCCTCCGCGCGCCGGCGTCGCATCCCGTAAGCCGAGCGTCGATCGCCCTGGCAACCCTGGAAAGATCGACGTCATGCGACGCGCCCTCGCCCTTCCCGCCGCGCTCTTTCTCTGCATCGCCTTGTCCAGCACGATGCTGGTGACCTACGCCGCTTCGACGCCGGCCGAGGCGCTCGACAATCACGACATCGCCTCGCTGCTCGGCATGATGTGGCGGGCGCAGGACAATATATGTCCGGGCGTTTCCTTCGACCCGGCGCCGTTGGCGCGGAAGATGACGCCCCCGATGTCCCCGGAGGCGGCCAGGCGGGCCTTTCCCAACGACTTCGATCAGGGCTACGCCTTCGCGGCGGACTCGATCTCCGGCAATGACCTCAGCGCCTATTGCGAAAACTTGGTCATCGACTTCTACGGCGACCGGAAGGACATCGAGGGCCACGTCAAGGACCGGCCCGAGCCGCTGCCGGGGCTGACGATCGCGCAGTGAGGCGCCGGCGGCGCTACGTCACCACGCTCGGCGCCTTGCGCCCGGTGCGCTGTTCGATCTCCGCCAGCGCGCGCGACAGCGCGATGAGGTCGGCGAGCGCGACTTGCGCGTCGAGGCCGAGGTCGCCGCTCGGCGGTTCGTAGCGTTCGATATAGACGCGTAACGTCGCTCCGACCGTGCCGGTGCCGGAGAGGCGGTAGACGATGCGCGAGCCGCCCGCGAACAGCACGCGCACGCCCTGGCCCTTGGTCAGCGAGCCGTCGACGGGATCGCGATAGGAAAAATCGTCGGCGGCCTCGACGGTCAGCGCGCCAAAGCTGCGGCCCGGCAGGCTCGGCAGCTTCGCGCGCAACGCGTCCATCAAGGCGTTGGCGGCGGCGCTATCGACCTCGTCGAAATCGTGCCGGGTATAATAATTGCGTCCATAAGTCGCCCAATGCTCGCGCGCGAGTTCGGCGACGGAGATGCGGCGCCGCGCGAGAATGTTCAGCCACAGCAGCACCGCCCACAGGCCGTCCTTCTCGCGTACGTGGTTGGAGCCGGAGCCGGCGCTTTCTTCGCCGCAGATCGTCGCCAGCCCGGCGTCGAGCAGGTTGCCGAAGAACTTCCAGCCCGTCGGCGTCTCGTAGGCGCCGATTCCGAGCTTGGCGGCGACGCGGTCCGCGGCGGCGCTGGTCGGCATCGAGCGCGCTATGCCAGCGAGGCCCTTGGAATAGCCGGGCGCAAGACGCGCGTTGGCCGCGAGCATGGCGAGCGAGTCGGACGGGGTGATGAAGATGCCGCGCCCGATGATGAGATTGCGGTCGCCGTCGCCGTCCGAGGCGGCGCCGAAATCCGGCGCGCTCGGCGACATCATGAGGTCGTAGAGCTCCTTGGCGTAGGTGAGGTTGGGATCGGGATGATGGCCGCCGAAATCGGGCAGCGGCGTCCCGTTGACCACCGCGCCGGCGCCGGCGCCCAATTCGCCCTCGAGAATGGCGTGGGCGTAGGGGCCGGTCACCGCGTGCATGGCGTCGAAGCGCATGCGGAATCCGCTCGCGAACAGCGCGCGGATCGCGGCGAAATCGAACAGCGTCCGCATCAGCGCGGCGTATTGGGTGACGGGATCGACGATCTCGACGCTCGCGCCGCCAAGCGCGACGACGCCGAGCGCGTCGAGATCGACGTCGCCCGTTTCGATCGTCTTGTAGGCCGCGATCGATTTCGTGCGCGCGAAGATCGCGTCGGTGATCTTCTCCGGCGCCGGGCCGCCGTTGCCGATGTTATATTTGATGCCGAAATCGCCGTTGGGGCCGCCAGGATTATGACTGGCCGAGAGAACGACGCCGCCATAGGCGCCGAGCGCGCGAATGAGGGCGGAGACGGCGGGCGTCGACAAGAGGCCGCCCTTGCCGACGACGACGCGGCCGAAGCCGTTGGCGATGGCGATCCGGATGACCGCCTGGATCGCCTCGCGATTGAAATAGCGCCCGTCGCCGCCGACCACCAGCGTCTTGCCGGAAAAGCCGTCGAGCGAATCGAAGATCGACTGGACGAAATTCTCGACATAGTTCGGCTGCTGGAACACCGGCACTTTCTTGCGCAGGCCGGAGGTGCCGGGCTTCTGGTCGAGATAGGGCTTCGTTTCGACGATGCGGATCATGCCGGGCGGCCTCCCTCTCTTATGCGTTGCGCGACTGTAGCGGGGCGGGGGCGGGGGCGGCAATGGCGGGGACGCGCAAAGCGCCGAGGCGCCGCGCGAACCCGGCGCGCCCGCGCGAGCGATCAATCGTCGTAGCTGTCGATGACCGTATCGGCGATCGCGCGTTTGGTGATGACGCCGACGATGTCGCGCGCCCTCGGCCGCTCGGCGCCGCTGAAGACGATGGCTGCGCCGGCGCGGTGCCGCTTCAGCCTCGCGAACACCAGGCTCAAGAGATCGACATCGCGGCAAACGACCACTCGGCTTTCGACGAAGCGGTCGACGAGCATGTCCGGATTGTTCCTGGATTCGATCCACAGGCCCGAGCGCGGCGGAACGAGGCCGACGATCCGCCCCTCGCGTTCGACGACGATGGCGCGTAAGTCCTCGGTGTCTTCCGCAGCGAGCGTCTCTTTGAGCGACGTCCCCGCCTTGGCGAGGATGAAGCGCCGCTCCATGATGTCCTGCGCCTGCTTGACGAGATAGAGATTGATGTGCCGCTCCTTGGGGATGCGGTGGCCGCGGTGGCGCAGCTTGATCGTGTAGATCGTCTCGCCGATGAGCGCGCGCCGGACGCCTGCCGCCACCGCGACGGCGACGATGACGGGAACGATGATCGCGTAGTCGCGCGTCATTTCGAAGATCATGATGATCGCGGTCATGACCCCGCCGGTCCCCGCGCCGACCATCGCCGCCATGCCGACGATGGCGGCCGAGGGAATGGTCAGGCCGGTATGGGGAAGAACCATGCCGACGAACGCGGCGAATGCGCCGCCGAGCGTGGCGCCGAGATAAAGCGAGGGCGAGAAGATGCCCCCGGAGGCGCCCGAACCGAGGCTGATCGTGGTGGCGAGCATTTTCAGCGCGAACAGCAGCGCCATCAGGCTCACCGCCGTCATGTTCTTGTTGAGGATCGACTGGATCACGCCGTAGCCGACGCCGTCGACGTAAGGGTGGCCGAAGGCGTGCGTCAGAACGACCATCATCAGGCCGATCGCGGCCATGCCGACGATGTTCTGCGTGTAGGCGTTGCCGGGCAGCTTGGGAAAGCCGTCCTCCATGATCACGAGCAGGCGAATGAACGCCCAGGAGGCGATTCCGCAGAGAACGCCCAGCATCACGAACGCGACCGCGTCTTCGACCCGGAACGATTTCGCCAAGGAGAACTGAATCTCGGGAACGATGAAGGCGGGATCGGGCCCGATCAATCGCCTGCCGATCGTCGTGGCGGCGCCGGTGGCGATGACAACGGGAAGAAAGGTCCGGTTGGAGACTTCGGGCAGCAGAATCTCCAGCGCGAACAGCACGCCGCCGAGCGGCGTGTTGAAGGTCGCGGCGATGCCGGCGCCTGCGCCGGCGGAAAGCAGCGTGATCTTCTGCCGCGTCGAGAGCCGGATGGCCTGCGAGAAGGCCGAGCCGAGCGCCGCGCCGATCTGAATGATCGGGCCTTCGCGGCCGACCGCCGCGCCGCTGCCGATCGACAGGGCCGAGGCCAGCGACTTGATGAGCGCGACCTGGCCGCGGATGTTGCCGCCCTTGTAGAAGACCGAGTCCATCACCTCGGGAACGCCGTGGCCCTTGGCCTCCGGGGCGAAGCGTTGCACCAGGAACACCACGATCAGGCCGCCGATAATCGGCGAAAGCAACACGAAGTCGCCGAATCGGCTCGGCCCTTCGCTGACGTTGGCGTCGTACCAGATCGAGAACGCGCCGTTGTAGAAGACGTTGTGAACGAGCCCGATAAGGGCGCGCAGCGCCACCGCGCCGACGCCCGTCATGATCCCGACGACCAGCGCCAGCAGGCAGAGAACGAGCAGGCCGACCCGCCTTTCCTCCCTCCGAGCCGGCGGGCCGCCGACGACCGTCGGCGAGGCTTTGACGGCGGCGGTGGCGGCGGTGGCTGAGGACATGAGGGCCTACGAGGGTTTGCGTTGGGGCGGTCGCGAAAAGGCCGCCATATAGGCTGAGGGCCGGATGTCAAATTGTCTTAGGGCGCGAGAGGGCGAAGGCGGGGCGCCGACGCCGGCGCGGGCGGGCATTGCCCATCGCTTGCCTAAAATATTGTTTAATCCTTTAATTTGCGCTCCGCCCGTTCGAGCTCTCCGCTATTCCCGGTCCCATTCGATCCGCCGGAGATCGTGGGCGCCGTCGATGATGCGGACCACCTGCGCGCCGTATGAAGTCAGGCGATACAGCGCCAACCAACGTTGGATCGCCAACGACCTCGCCTCATCGGCGATTTCGGGACGCGCGGGACCGAGCTGGGGATGGCGGGCGAGCAGCCGACACGCTTCTTCGATGCGATCGAGCGCGCGATCAGCCGCCGCTTCGGAGTTTTGGCGGGCGATATAGAGCCAGATGTCGGGCAGATCCTCGCGCGCGCGGCGCGAGTAGCGAACCTCGCTCACGGCTTGGCGGCGAGACGCGCGCGGGCTTCCCGTTTCAAGGCGGCGAAGTCCAACGCGTCTGCGTCGCCGCTATCGAGCCCCTCCTGCCAAGCCTGGCGAAGGAAGCCGAGCTTTTCGGCCTCCTGCCGCTCGAGCTTCTCCATCAGCCGCAACGCCTCGCGCACGACTTCGCTCGACGACGCGTAGCGACCGCCTGAAACCTTGGCCTTGACGAAATTCGCCAGTTCCTCGGTCAGCGATACGTTCATATTCATGACGGGCCTCTCGGGCGCGACCATGCCAGAAATGGCTAAGAATGGCAATGATTGCTATTAGCGCCAAGTTCGGCGGGGAGCGCCGTCGACCTCATGGAAGCCTCTTGTTTCCGAAGCCGCGAGGCTGTCAAGGGCGCGCTTTCAGCGCGCCGCCGCAGGCGGGCTTCGCCCCTTGACAGCCTCGCGGCTTCGGAAGTTTTGCCTCCATGAGGTCGACGGCGCGGTGGGTCGGCGGGAGCGGCGAGCGCCTGGGCGGCCCCCTACCTTCTCAGCGCCTCCAACACCTTCACCCCGGCCCGCCCGTCGACCCTCAGCCCGTTCTTCCCCTCGAAATCGGCGATCGCCGCCTTCGTTTTGGTTCCGATCGCGCCGTCCGGCTCGCCGACGTCATAGCCGTGCTTATTCAGCAGCGTCTGCAATTCGCGTCGTTCGGCGCGCGACAAGCCGGGGTCGTCGGTCGGCCAGGGCGTGACGATTCCCGGCCCGCCGGCGAGCCTTTGCGCGAGGATGGCGATCGCCAGCGCGTAAGACTCGGCGGGGTTGTAGGAATAGAGGGCGTCGAAGTTGTGCGTGACGAGGAACGCCGGCCCGTTGGCGCCGGCCGGCAGCAGAAGCCCTGCCTGCCCGCCGCCGAGCGCGCCGCCGTCGATGCGCGTTATGCCGCGCGCCGCCCAGGCCGACATCGGCTGTTTGGCCTTGCGGCCCGAGGGGCCGGAATAGCCCGCCGGCAATTTCACCTCGAAGCCCCATGGCTCGCCGCGCGTCCAGCCGGACTTCTGGAGATAATTGGCGGTCGAGCCCAGCGCCGCGGCGGCCGAATCGACGATGTCGCGCCCCGAGCCGTCGAGATCGACGGCGAGGCGCTCGAATTCCGAGGGCATGAACTGGGTCTGGCCGAACGCCCCCGCCCAGGAGCCGATCAGGCGGTCGAGGGGGATATCGCCGCGATCGGCGATCTTCAGCGTCGCCATCAGTTCGCCGCGGAAGTAGCTCGCGCGTTCGCCCAGGCACGCGAGCGTGGTCAAGGACTGCACCAGCGGCCGCTTGCCCATTTCGCGACCGAAATCCGATTCGACGCCCCACAGCGCCGCGAGGACATAGCGGCTGACGCCGAATCGTTCCTCGGCCAGCGCCAGCGCCCTGGCGTTCTGCGCCATCGCTGACCTGCCGTCGGCGACGCGCTCGTCGTCGACGAGCCCCGCCATATAATCCCAGATCGGCGTCTTGAACTCGGGCTGGTTGGTCTGGAACTCCAGCACCTTCATATCCGGCTGCAAATTGCCGAAGGCGGCGTCGAGCGTCGCCGCGGAGACGCCCTTGCCCGAAGCGTCCGTACGCAGCGAGGCGACGCAAGAGGCAAAATCGGCGCGCGAAGGCGCGCCGAGCGCGAGGAAGATAGAAAAGGCGGCGAGCGACCGTTTCATGCCGCGATTCCGAGCGATGCGGCCGCGCGCGTCGAGGCGCGATCCAGCAGCGCCGAAGTGGGATTGAGAATGTCGATAATCTCGTCGCGCCCGTCGATTTTGAGCATGAGCCTCTGGATCGACCAGACGCCGCCCTTCCTGATCGCCTGGAGCATGACCAGACCCGAGCCTTTAGGGCCGGTCGCCGAAAAGCTGAGGCTCGCGCTCCCCGAATCGTCGGTCAGGCTGATTTCGCCCATCGGCATGCCCGTGGCGATCGGCGTCCCCAGAACCTGGGCGACCTCGGCGCTGGCCTGAAGCCTCGCGACGCCGAGCCTGTAGGCTTCGGAATGGCCGAGGCCATAGAATATGCCGCCGAACACCGCGAAGAACAGAGCGATCGCGCCGATCCAGACGACCACGCCCCAGATCGCCCACAAGCGCTGCACGCGCTTGAAATGCTCGACGCTGTCCCATCGCCGATTGCGCCACGCCCAGGCGCTTCCCTTGGCGCCCAGCACGAACGGCATGATCAAGATGCCGAAAAAGGGAACGAAGACCAGCAGCGAGATGAGGACGCCGTTGCCGATGCCCCATATCCAGGTCAGCAGGAACGCGCCCCAGTTCCAGCGATCGATTTCCGCCGGGATTTCCGCAGGCGGATTGCGTTGGGACGCATCGCTCATGACGGGGTCTCCGGAGAGCTCGAGATGGCGTCAAACGAGATTCGGCTCTGGAGACCGGCGGCCTTCACAGCCACGGATGCGCGGCGGCGGCCTTCTTCTCGTGGGCGGCGATGGCGGGCGCCTCGACCATGGTCAGGCCGATGTCGTCGAGCCCTTCCATCAGGCAATGCTTGCGGAAGGCGTCGACTTCGAACTTGACGACGCCGCCGTCGGGTCCGCGGATTTCCTGCGCCTGGAGATCGACGGTCAGCGTCGCGTTGGCGCCGCGCCGCGCGTCGTCCATCAGCTTCTCCAGATTCTCCGGCGAAACCTTGACCGGCAGGATGCCGTTCTTGAAGCAATTGTTGTAGAAAATATCGGCGAAGTCGGTTGAGATGACGCAGCGGATGCCGAAATCGAGCAACGCCCAGGGCGCGTGCTCGCGCGAGGAGCCGCAGCCGAAATTGTCGCCGGCGACGAGAATCTTGGCCTTGGAATAGGCCGGCTTGTTGAGCACGAAGTCGCGATTGGGCGAGCCGTCGTCGTTGTAGCGCATCTCCGAGAACAGGCCGGCGCCGAGGCCGGTGCGCTTGATCGTCTTCAGATATTGTTTGGGGATGATCATGTCGGTGTCGACGTTGTCGATCTCGAGCGGCGCGGCGACGCCGGTCAGTGTCGTGAATTTGTCCATCGCGAGGATTCCGCTGGCCTGATAAGAGTCTCGACCCAAGCGTCTAGCAAAAGCGCGCCGGGGGGGCAAACGCCGCCCGATTTCTTATTCAGGCTCCGTTTTATGACCCCTCCCTCTCCCATCGGCGCCCCCGGCGTCCTCGCCATCGATCTGGCGGCGCTCGCCGACAATTGGCGCATCCTCGCGCGCCGCGCCGCGCCGGGTGCCTGCGCGGCCGTGATCAAGGCCGACGGATACGGTCTGGGGATCGAGATCGTCGCCCCGGCGCTCTATGCCGCGGGATGCCGCACGTTCTTCGTCGCCCATCTCGACGAAGGGCGGCGCGCGCGCGCGGCGCTGCCGCAAGCCGACGCGCGTCTCTATGCGCTCAACGGCCTTCAACCCGGCGCCGACCCGCAAGCCGACTACGCCGCGCGCCGCCTCGCGCCCGCGATCGGCGCCGCCGAGGAATTCGCGCGCTGGGCGGCTTTCGCCGCGACGCAAGCCGCGCCGCCGCCCTGCGCGCTGCATCTCGACACCGGCATGAACCGCCTCGGCTTCGATGCGCTCGAGGATTTGCGCGGGGCGATGGCGCGCCATGGCGGGACGTGCGGGGCCGACCTGCTGATGAGCCATTTCGTCTCCTCCGAAGTATCAGGCGATCCACTCAACGCCGTTCAGATCGCGCGCTTCGAGGAGGCGCGCGCGGCCTTTCGCCCGCTTGCCGCCTCGCTGGCCAATTCCTCCGGAATGTTCCTGGCCGCGCGGCCCATCTTCGACCTCGCGCGGCCGGGCTACGCGCTCTACGGCGGCAATCCGACGCCGGGCGCCGCGAACCCGATGAAGGCGGTCGTCACGCTCGACGTCGCGATCCAGCAGACGCGATGGATCGAAGCGGGCGAGACCTGCGGCTACAACAGCCAGTGGACGGCGCGCCGGCGCACGCGCCTCGCCACCGTGCTCGCCGGCTACGCCGACGGCCTGCCGCGCGGCGCCGGCGCGGTCGACGGGCGCGAGGGGGCCGAGGTCGTTGTGGCGGGGCGGCGCTGCGCCCTCGTCGGGCGCGTGTCGATGGATCTCTGCATCGCCGACGTGACCGACGTCGCCGAGGGCGCGGTCAAGCCGGGCGACTTCGCGCGGTTCTTGGGCGAAGAGATCGGCGTCGACGAATTCGCGGCACGCTCGGGAACGATCGGCTACACCGTGCTGACCGGTCTGGGGGCGCGCTACATCAGGCGCATCGTCGGCGGCGAGGGATCGGCGGGCGATTCCGAAGCGCGCGGTTAGGACGGGCGGGCCTCGCTCCTCGCTCCGGCCGTCCGGCCCCCGCTTCGCTCGCCCGAACGCCGCCCGACTCTGGAATTTTGTCGCGCGCGGGCGTAAGGCAATGGCGTGAGGCGTCGCGGCGCGATGGGTCGCCGGGGCGCGAAGCGGATTGGATCGCCGCCGTCGGGAAAGAGGCCGCCATGAACAGACTGGAAAAGCGCCCGCCCGCCGCGGCGGAAGCGCAGATTCAATATCTCGACGGCGATATTCGCGTCATCCGCCCCGGCGCGTTCGTTCGCTGCGCCGTGACCGGCGTCCCGATCGCGCTCGACGAATTGCGATATTGGAGCGTCGACCTCCAGGAAGCCTATGCCGACCCCGAGGCGGTCCTCAAACGCCTCGACGATCGACCTGCTTAGATCCCGGCGGAATCCCGGGACGCCAATGTCCGCGGCGAATTTCCGCTTGCGTCGCGCCGGATAATGGTTCATATATAAACGATGTTCCGCGACGGTCACTGAAGCGGCCGGCGCGGTTTGGCTTTTTCCATGCTCCCGCGGACCTCGAAATGCCCAGCTACAAAGCTCCGATCGACGACACGCTGTTTCTGCTCACCGACGTCTTCGATTTCGACCGCTACGGCAATCTGCCGCGCTTCGCCGAGGCGCCGATCGACGTCGTCGAAGCGGTGCTGAGCGAAGGCGGCAAGTTCGCCGAGGAAGTGCTGCAGCCGCTCAACCTTTCGGGCGACCGGGAGGGCTGCAGGCGCGACGCCGACGGCGATGTCGCGACGCCGAAGGGCTTCAAGGAGGCTTATAAGGCCTATGTCGAAGGCGGCTGGGTGGGATTGGCGGGCGACCCCGCCTACGGCGGCCAGGGCCTGCCGCATTTTCTCGCCGTCGCGCTCAGCGAATACACGATCGCGGCCAATCTGTCCTTCGCGATGTACCCCGGACTCACCAACGGCGCGGCGGCGGCGTTGTGGGTCCATGGCGGCGACGCGCTGAAGCGCATTTATCTGCCGAAAATGACCACCGGCGAGTGGACCGGCACGATGAACCTGACCGAGCCGCATTGCGGCACCGATCTCGGCCTCATCAAGACGAAGGCCGTTCGCCAGCCCGACGGCTCCTTCGCCATCTCCGGCCAGAAGATTTTCATCTCGGCCGGCGAGCACGATCTCACCGAAAACATCATCCATCTCGTGCTCGCGCGCATCGAAGGCGCGCCGGCGGGAACCAAGGGCATTTCGCTCTTTCTGGCGCCCAAGATGCTGGTCGCGGACGACGGATCGCTCGGCGCCCGCAACGGCGTGGTGTGCGGCTCGATCGAGCACAAGATGGGCATCCACGCCAATTCGACTTGCGTGCTCAATTACGACGGCGCCAAGGGCTGGCTGATCGGCGAGGAAAATCGCGGCCTCAACGCCATGTTCGTGATGATGAACGCGGCGCGGCTTGGCGTCGCCGTGCATGGCCTCAGCCTGTCCGAGGTCGCCTACCAGAACGCCGCCGCCTACGCCAAGGACCGCCTGCAAGGGCGATCGCTGACAGGCGCCAAGGAGCCGGACAAGCCCGCCGATCCCATCATCGTGCATCCCGACGTCAGGCGGATGCTGCTGGAAATCCGCGCCTTCAACGAGGCGGCGCGCGCGCTGATGCTGTGGGTGGCGCTCTCCGAGGACGAAGCCCTGGAGTCGCCGGACCCCGCCGCCAAGCGGGCGGCCGACGATCGCATCGGCCTGCTCACCCCGGTCATCAAGGGCGTGTTCACCGACACCGGCTTCGCCAACGCGGTCAAGGCGCAGCAAGTTCTGGGCGGCCACGGCTATATCGCGGAATCGGGCATGGAGCAGTTCGTGCGCGACGCGCGCATCACCATGATCTACGAGGGCGCCAACGGCATCCAAGCGCTCGATCTCGTCGGGCGCAAGCTGCCAAAGGACGGCGGGCGCGCGGTCACGGCGTTTTTCGGCGAGATTTCAAGCTTTCTCGCCGAGAACAAGGAGGACGCCGCGCTCGCGCCCTATCTCGCGCCCCTCAAGACCGCGCTCGGCCAGTTGCAGCAGGCGACGATGTGGCTGATGCAGAACGCGATGAAGAATCCCGACAACGCCGGCGCCGCCTCGAACGACTATATGCATCTCTTCGGCCTGACGGCGCTCGGCTATATGTGGGCGCGCATCATCAAGGCGGTCCTGGCGCGGCAGGCCAAGGGCGCCAGCAACGAAGCGCTTGACTCCAAGCTTACGCTCGCCAAGTTCTTCAACGCGCGTATGCTGCCGGAGGCCGGCGCCTGCCTCGCGCGTCTGGCCAGCGGCGCCGAAACGCTGATGGCGCTGCCCGCGGCGGCGTTCTGATCCGAGGCGACCGGGACGTCGGGGAGGGAAGAGCGAATGGACGCTGACGAAGCGCGCGCTGGCCGGACCGGCGGCTGTCAATGCGGAGCGGTCCGCTACCGGCTCGCGGCCGCGCCGCGCGGATCGAACGTCTGCCATTGCCGCATGTGCCAGAAGGCCGGCGGCGGGCAGGCGGCGTCAGACAATCCCCGACATCCCCACCACGAAACCTGAATTGGACGCGGCCCACGCGCCGCAAGGGAGACGAAGCATGGCCGAAGCTTTCATTTACGATCATGTCCGCACGCCGCGCGGACGCGGCAAGCCCGACGGCTCGCTGCACACCGCCTCGACGCTGCATCTGGCGGCGACCGCGCTAAAGGCGATCAAGGACCGCAACCATCTCGAGGCCGGCTCCGTCGACGACGTCGTGATGGGCTGCGTCGATCCCGTGGGCGAAGCGGGCGGCGACATCGCGCGCATGGGCGCGCTGGCGGCGGGCTTCGGCGACGGCGTTCCCGGCGTGCAGATCTGCCGCTTCTGCGCCTCGGGCCTCGACTCGGTCAATTTCGCCGCGGCCCAGATCATGGCCGGCCAGCACGATCTGACGATCGGCGGCGGCGTCGAATCGATGAGCCGCGTCGGCCTCGGCGCCGCGGGCGGCGCCTGGCCGGTCGACCCTTCCCTCGCGATCCCCGTGTATTTCCTGCCGCAGGGAATCTCGGCCGACCTCATCGCCACCAAATACGGCTTCTCGCGCGACGACGTCGACGCCTACGCCGTCGAATCGCAGCGGCGCGCCGCCGCGGCCTGGAAGGACGGGCATTTCAAGAAGTCGATCACGCCGGTGCGCGACGTCAACGGCCTCACGCTGCTCGACCGCGACGAGCACATGCGCCCGTCGACCGACATGCAGTCGCTCGCCAGCCTGAAGCCCTCGTTCGTGATGATGGGCGAACAGGGCGGCTTCGACGCGGTGGCCGTCCAGGCCCACCCGGAGGTCGAGCGCATCAACCACGTCCATCACGCCGGCAATTCCTCGGGGATCGTCGACGGCGCCGCGGCGGTGCTGCTCGGCTCGAAAGAAGCCGGCGCCAGGGCGGGCCTGAAGCCGCGCGGAAGAATCCGCGCCTTCGCCAACATCGGCTCGGAGCCGGCGATCATGCTGACCGGCCCGGTCGACGTGACGAAGAAGGTTCTCGCGCGCTCGGGGATGAAAATCTCCGACATCGATCTCTTCGAAATCAATGAGGCCTTCGCCTCGGTGGTGCTGCGCTTCCGCCAAGCCTTCGATCTCGACGCGAGCAGGGTCAACGTCAACGGCGGCGCGATCGCCATGGGCCATCCGCTCGGCGCGACGGGCGCGATGATCCTCGGCATGGCGCTCGACGAACTCGAGCGGACCGGCAAGAACACCGCCCTCATCACCCTTTGCATCGGCGGCGGCATGGGCACCGCCACCATCATCGAACGCGTCTGATCGAACGGAGTTGAACGCCATGAACGCCACGAATTTCCGTTTCGAGACCGACGCCGACGGCGTCGCGCTGATCACCTGGGACATGCCCGGCCGTTCGATGAACGTGCTGACGCCCGAAGTGATCGAGGAACTCAGCGGCTTGGTCGACAAAGTCGCCGCCGATTCCGCGATCAAGGGCGCCGTCGTCACCTCCGGCAAGGAGGGATTCTCCGGCGGCGCGGACCTCACCATGCTGCAGGGCATGGGCCGGGAATACGCGCGCGTCGCCAAGGCCGAGGGCGAAGAGGCGGCGATGCGCTTCTTCTACGACCGCTCGCGGCAGCTTTCCCTGGTCTTTCGCAAGCTGGAGACCTGCGGCAAGCCGTTCGCCGCGGCGATCAACGGCGTGTGCATGGGCGGCGCGTTCGAGCTCGCGCTGTCCTGCCACTATCGCATCGTCGCCGACAGCGACAAGGCGCGCGTCGGCCTGCCGGAGATCAAGGTCGGCCTGTTTCCCGGCGCCGGCGGCACGCAGCGCGTCGCGCGGCTGATGGCGACGCCCGACGCGTTGCAGATGCTGTTCAAGGGCGACCAGCTCAAGCCCGCCGCGGCCAAGAAGATGGGGCTCGTCCACGACGTCGCGCCGTCGAGCGAGATCGTCGCGCAGGCCAGGGCCTGGGTGAAGGCCAATCCGAACGCCAAGGCGCCGTGGGACGATCCGAAATTCAAGCTTCCGTCGGGCAAGGTGTTTTCGCCCACCGGCATGATGATCTGGCCGCCCGCCAACGCGATCTATCGCCGCGAGACCTACGACAATTATCCCGCGGCCAAGGCGATCCTGTCGAGCGTGTTCGAGGGCCTGCAATTGCCGATGGACCTGGCGCTGGCGGTGGAGAGCCGCCACTTCGCCAAGATCCTGCGCTCGAAGGAGGCGGCGGCGATGATCCGCTCGCTGTTCGTCTCGATGGGCGAACTCAACAAGGGCGCGCGCCGGCCTGCCGAAGTCCCGGCGACGAATCTGCGCAAGATCGGCGTCCTCGGCGCCGGCTTCATGGGCGCCGGCGTCGCCTATGTCTCGGCGAGCGCCGGGCTCGAAGTCGTGCTGATCGACCGCGACCAGGAATCCGCGGACAAGGGCAAGGCCCACTCGGAGAAGCTCATCTCGAGCCAGATCGCCAAGGGCCGCGCCAAGAGCGCCGACCGCGACGCGCTGCTCCAGCGCATCCATCCAAGCGCCGATTACGCCGATCTGAAGGGCTGCGACCTCGTCGTCGAGGCGGTGTTCGAGGATCGCGCCGTCAAAAGGGAAGCGACCGAGAAGGCGCAGGCCATTCTCGGGCCGGACGTGATCTTCGCCAGCAACACCTCGACGCTGCCGATCGGCTCGCTCGCCGAGACCTCGCAAAAGCCGGAGAATTTCATCGGCATCCATTTCTTCTCCCCGGTCGACAAGATGATGCTCGTCGAGATCATCATGGGCGCGAAGACGGGGGCGAAGGCGCTGGCGACCGCGATCGATTTCGTGCGCGCGATCAAGAAGACGCCGATCGTCGTCAACGATTGCCGCGGCTTCTTCGCCAACCGCTGCGTCGGCAATTACATTCGCGAGGGCCATCTCATGCTGATGGAAGGCGTGCCGCCGGCGATGATCGAGAACGCCGCGAAAATGGCGGGCATGCCGGTCGGGCCGCTCAGCCTCAACGACGAAGTGGCGATCGACCTCGGCTGGAAGATCCTCCAGGCGGCCAAGAACGACCTCGGCGCGAGCGCCGTCGATCCCGCGCAGGAAAAGCTCTTGGAGGCGATGGTCGTCAAGGAGCAGCGTCTCGGCCGCAAGAACGGCAAGGGCTTCTACGACTATCCCGCGAACGCGCCGAAGACGCTGTGGCCGGGCCTCGCCAAAATCGCCGGCAAGGCGCTCGACCCCGATACAATCAGCGTGCGCGATCTCAAGGACCGCTTCCTCTTCGTCCAGGCGTTAGAGGCGGCGCGCTGCATGGAGGAGAACGTCGTCACCGACCCGCGCGAGGCCGACGTCGGCTCGATCCTCGGCTTCGGCTTCGCGCCCTTCACCGGCGGCGTGCTGTCGCTGATCGACGGCCTCGGCGCCAAGGCGTTCGTCGCGCGAGCAGAGGAACTGGCGGCCCAATACGGCCCGCGCTTCGCGCCGAGCGCGGGGCTCAAGGCGATGGCGGCCAAGGGCGAGACGTTTTACGGCAAGGCCGCCGCCAAGGCGAAGGCGGCGTGAAAGAGGAGGGTTGGGCTGCGGCGCGATTTTCCGGCGCGCGGCCCTGATTTCAATAGCTTGCGATGCGATTTTCCGCCGCGTGGGCGCGGGGCCGCAAAGAAGCATAAAGGGAAATTCACCGTTTTGGCGACGATTGGACGATTGCGTTCGCCGACGCGCCGGGCCTTGCGGCCCGGCGGCCCCCCGCGGGGCCGCCTTCAATCCTGCGAGCCGAAGCAGGGCAGCGCGCGGACTTTCACGTCCATGCCCGCCGAGAGGATATAGCCGCGCTCGTCGCGGTGTATCACGTCGCGGCCGACCGCGCGCCGCAACGTTTCTCCCAGCCGATCGACCTCGAGCGTCAAATGCCGCGCGCGATCGTCCTCGAATAAAATGCTGTAGATGTCCCGGGACAGCGCCTGCGCGGATGTCCTCTGGTCTTTGCGCCGGCTGAGATTCATGAGAATGGCGAACTCGGATCGCGAGAGACCGATTTCACAGCCATTGACGTATAGCCGGAAATCGGCCCTCTCCACGCAAATTTCAATGACCGATTCGTCGTCGCGAACGCGCGCGACGCCGCTATGTCCGCTCCGATTCGACATCGCGTTGCTTTCCGTCCGTTGATACATTTCACTACGCCTTGCGACGACGTCGCGACCCACTCGACGCTTTCCGATACCCGTTCACTTTCGAAGCCAGAGACGACGGCGATCGAACCAGCGCGGGTAACCTAAAGGCTCGCGAAGCGCTCGTTCTGATTTACGTCAAACTTAACGCGACGGAAGCGGCTCGCCGGCGGCCGGTTGCTTGTCGGGCGGGCGAATAGGGGCGGGTTCGACGCCGCCCCAAATGAGAAGGACCGCTCCTTGTGGGAGCGGCCCTTCCATTGTCGCGACCACGCAGAGATCGCTTGGGGTCTGGATTGCCTAGCGTCTGCTATGCGCGAGAATCCTGCGCACGGACAATGTTCCAGGCCTCGCGAAACTCGCATGGCGATTGACAATGAGACACTGGATCACCTCCTTTCAGGTTGTTGACGACACGGGTCAGAATAAGGTGATTCGTCGATTTTGAAAGCCCGGAATTCGCTCATCCACGACGAGATTATGACACGACCGCCTGCGAAAGAGGCGCCGGCGCCCGCCCGCTCGGGGCGCGGCGCTCACGCCGCCGCCTTCGCCACCGCGTCGCAGACGTCGTTGACCAGCGTGTCGACGAGGGCGCGGTCGTCCGCCTCGGCCATGACGCGAATGACGGGTTCCGTCCCCGACGGGCGGATGACGAGACGCCCCTGGGCGCCCAGCCGCGCGGTCGCCGCGGCGATCGCCTTGAGCACCGCCTCGTCCTCGAGCGGGCGCCCGCCCTTGAAGCGCACGTTGCGCAGCACCTGCGGCAGCGGCTCGAAGCGGCGGCAGACCTCGCTCACCGGCTTGCCCTGCTTCTGCACGACGGCGAGCACCTGCATCGCCGCGACGAGGCCGTCGCCGGTGGTCGAATGATCCGTCAGAATGATGTGGCCCGACTGTTCGCCGCCGACGTTGAAACCTTTCTCGACCATGCGCTCCAGCACGTAGCGATCGCCGACCGCCGTGCGCTCGAGGCTGAGGCCGAGGTCGGCAAGGCGCCGCTCCAACCCGAGGTTGGACATCACCGTCGCCACGATGCCGGGCTTGGCGAGGCGTCCGTCCGCCTGCCAGCTTTCGGCGACCACCGCGAGAATCTGGTCGCCGTCGACGACGTGGCCCTTCTCGTCGACGATGATCATGCGGTCCGCGTCGCCGTCGAGCGCGATGCCGACGTCGGCGCGCATTTCCCGCACCTTCTGGGCGAGCGCCTCGGGAGCGGTCGAACCGAGGTCGAGGTTGATGTTGACGCCGTTGGGTTCGACGCCGATCTTGATGACCTCGGCGCCGAGTTCCCACAAGGCCTCCGGCGCCGCCTTGTAGGCGGCGCCGTTGGCGCAATCGACGACGACCCTGAGGCCGTCGAGCGAAACGTCGCGCGGCAGCGTCCGCTTGGCGTATTCGATGTAGCGCGCCTGAACGTCGTCGATGCGCCTGGCGCGGCCGAGATCGGGCGACTTGGCGAGCTTCGCGGCGAGGTCGCCGTCCATCAGGGCTTCGATGCGCGCCTCGATTTCGTCCGACAGCTTGAAGCCGTCGGGGCCGAACAGCTTGATGCCGTTGTCCTCGTAGAGGTTGTGCGAGGCCGAGATCATCACCCCGAGGTCGCAGCGCATCGAGCGCGTCAGCATCGCCACCGCCGGCGTCGGCGCCGGGCCGAGCAGCAGCACATCCATGCCGACCGAAGTGAAGCCGGCGACGAGCGCGTATTCGATCATATAGCCGGAAAGGCGGGTGTCCTTGCCGATGACCACGCGGTGACGATGCTCGCCGCGCTGGAAGACCAGCCCCGCCGCCTGCCCGACCTTCAAGGCGAGTTCGGCCGTGATCTTGCCGTTCGCGCGGCCGCGAATGCCGTCGGTGCCAAAATACTTGCGCGTCATGTACAAATCCCCGCGTCGAGCCGCGAATCCCACCCCAATACCGCATAATGGGGGGCAAGAAATTCAAAAATCGTTGCAAACCGTAAACGGAAGCGGGCGCAGGAGGGAATTCCGCTTCGCTAAGCGGGCGTCGAACTCAGGGGGCGACGCCGTCGAGCGGCTGTTCCTGGAGGCGCAATCGGCCGTAGGACAGCCGAAGCCGAAGCGCCCGTCCAAGACGGCGCGCCGAAGCCGCGGCGGCTCGAGCCGTCCGCCCGACGTCGCAAAGTAGTCGCCGATCTCAAATCGCCGCGGGTCTAAGCCGGCGGCGATCCTTGCCTCGTTGGCGCCGGCGCTTCGATCACGCCTTGGCGGGCTGCTTCACTTCGACGCCCGCTTCGGTCAGCATCGCCGCGAGTTCGCCCGACTGGAACATTTCGCGCGTGATGTCGCAGCCGCCGACGAACTCGCCCTTGACGTAGAGCTGGGGAATGGTCGGCCAGTTGGCGAATTCCTTGATGCCCTGGCGGATTTCCGCGTCCTCGAGCACGTTCACGCCGACAACCGGCGCGCCGAGATAGTCGAGAATTTGCATGACCTGGCCGGAAAATCCGCATTGCGGAAACTGCGGCGTTCCCTTCATGAAGAGAACGACGGGGTTGTCGGCGATCAGTTTCTGAATCCGCTCTTGCACGTTCGACATGGCGCGTTGACCTTTCCTGACGGGGTTCAAGGCCCCGCTTCCAACCCCACTCATATAAAACACCGGCGCGGCTCTCGCCAGTCGCCGCGGGCAAATAGTCGCCGTTCGACTATCCGCCGGTCACGCTCATGTGGCGCCGGGTCGAAGCATGGCTGCCGGCGCGTTCGATGACGAAGTCATGGCCCTTGGGCTTGCGCTGGATGGCGGCGCGGATCGCCGCGACGAGCAAATCGTCGGCCTCGGAGCGGCGCAACGGCTCGCGCAGATCCGCGGCGTCCTCCTGGCCGAGGCACATATAGAGCCTCCCCGTGCAGGTGACGCGCACGCGGTTGCAGCTTTCGCAGAAGTTATGGGTCAGCGGCGTGATGAAGCCGAGGCGCCCGCCCGTCTCCTTGACGTCGAAATAGCGCGCCGGCCCGCCGCTCGCGTAAGGCGAGGGCGTCAGCGTCAGGCGCTCCTCCAGCGAGGCGCGCAACTCGGTCAGCGGCAGGAATTGGTCGAACCGCTCGCGCTCGACCGCGCCGAGCGGCATGACCTCGATAAAGGTCAGATCGAAGCCGCGCCCGTGAGCCCAGGCGATGAGCGAGGGAGCTTCCTCGTCGTTGAAGCCCTTGAGCGCGACGGCGTTGAGCTTGACCTTGAGGCCCGCCTCGCGCGCGGCCTCGACGCCGCCCAAGACCTTGTCGAGATCGCCCCAGCGCGTGACGGCGCGGAATTTCGCGGCGTCGAGCGTGTCGAGCGAGACATTGACGCGCTGCACGCCGCAATCCGCGAGTTCGGCGGCGTAGCGCGCGAGTTGCGAGCCGTTGGTCGTCAGCGTCAGCTCGTCGAGCGCGCCGCTGGCCAGATGCCGCGAAAGCGCACGGAACAAGGTCATGATGTCGCGCCGCACCAAGGGCTCGCCGCCGGTGACGCGCAACTTGCGCGTTCCCAGCCGCACGAAGGCCGTGCACAGCCGATCGAGCTCCTCGAGGGAAAGCACGTCGCGCTTGGGCAGGAAGTTCATGTCCTCGGACATGCAATAGGCGCAGCGGAAATCGCAGCGGTCGGTGACGGAGACGCGGACATAGCTCACCACGCGGCCGAACGGATCGACCAGCGGCGGGGAGACGAGGGGCGCGTGCGCGTTCATCAGCACAATATAGCGGCGCCATTGGGAGAAAGAAAGGCGAGCCGATGCGGCCGCCGGCCCTCGTCCGTCGGCTTCGCCGACACCTCTCGGCGAACCGAAGGTTCGCCTGACGCCCGCAAGCGGGAGACGGGAAGCGCCCGCTCAGCGCAGGACGACAACCCTGGCGCCGACGCTCGCGCGCCCGTAGAGATCGACAACGTCGTCGTTGGTCATGCGGATGCAGCCGGAGGAGACGGCCTGGCCGATCGTGTCGGGCTCGTTGGAGCCGTGGATGCGGAAGAGCGTGCCGGCCAGATACATCGCGCGGGCGCCGAGCGGATTGTCGATGCCGCCCTCCATGTGGCGGGGCAGATCGGGCCGGCGGCGCAGCATTTGCGCCGGCGGCGTCCAATCCGGCCATTCCCGCTTGTTGGCGATGCGGGTGACGCCCGCCCAGGTGAAGCCGGGCCGGCCGACGCCGACGCCGTACTTGAGCGCCTGACGCCCCGGCAGCACGAAATAGAGCCGGCGCTCGCTGGTGTTGATGATGATCGTGCCCGGCGCGTAGGGGCCGTCGAAATTGACGGTTTCGCGCGGGATCGGCGAGGCGAGCGGGCGTTCGTCGCCGCCGCCGCTCGACGGGCCGAAAATGTTCGAGAGGGCAAAGGCCGCCGGCGCGGAGGAAAGGATCAATCCGGCGATCAGGCCGGCCCTGAGAAGAGCGGTGCGGCGCATGCGAAAATCCCCTGGCTCTCGGCCACGCGCCCGACCGACCGCGTCCGAATCGAACGGCCGGCCTCGCGCGCAAGCCGTGAAGTAATCGGAGAAAGGGCGCGCGCGCGCAACCGTCTAGAACGGTTCTCAGGGGCGCAACGCGAGATTTGGGCTAAAGCGTGGCCAAACCGCCACACTCGCCCGCCGCGCTGGGCGGGGCGATCGGGGGCCATGGTGGGCGATACAGGGATCGAACCTGTGGCCCCTCCCGTGTGAAGGGAGTGCTCTACCGCTGAGCTAATCGCCCTGGCCGCGGACGCCTCGTTTAAGGCCGGGGCGAACCGCAAGTCAAGGCGAGGTCGCCCGCTCCCGCAGCAACTCCTCCGCCGCCTCGAACAGCGCGTCGAAATGCGAGATCACCCGGTCCGGCGCGAGTTCGGCCACGGGAACGTCGGTATAGCCGAAATCGACGGCGACGACCGGCGTGCCCGCCGCGCGCGCGGTTTCGATGTCGGTGCGCGAATCGCCGACCATCGCGGCGCGGGCGGGATCGCCGCCCACTTTTCGGATCGTCTCCAGCAGCGGCTTGGGATCGGGCTTGGCGACGCCGAACGTGTCCTGGCCGCAGACGAAGGCGAAGCGGTCGGCGACGCCGAGCTTGCCGAGCAGCAGATGCGAGGAATGTTCGAGCTTGTTGGTGCAGACCGCGAGCCGCCAGCCCGCCTCGGCGCAGCGGCTCAGGCACGCCTCGACGCCGGGGAAGAGCCAGCTCTCGTCCGCGATATGCGCGTTGTAATGGACGAGGAAATCGGCGAACAAAGCGTCGAGCCTGGCCGGCGCGAGTTCGCGCCCCGAAAGCTTGAAGCCGCGCGCGATGAGCGCGCGCCCCCCGGCGCCGAGCAGAGCGCGCGCGGCGGCGCGCGGCACGGGCGCGATTCCCTCGCGCGCCAGCACGAAATTGAGCGCGCCGATGAGATCGCCGGCGGTCTCCGCGAGCGTGCCGTCAAGGTCGAAGACAAGGGTCGGCGCCACGGGCATGAGGTTTCTCGCGGAGCGAAGGTCAGGAATTCCAAAAGTCGGGCTCGGCCGGCGCCAGCGCGCCGCCGATGCGCAACGGCGCGATTTTGCGCGCGAGGCCGTCGGCGCCGGTTTCGACCGCGACGCCGCACAAAGTCGCCGCCCCGCTCGCCGGCTCAAACCGCCCGGAGGGAATGCGGCGGGTGAAACGGCGCAGCGGCTCGTCCTTCTCCATGCCGATCACCGAATCGTAATCGCCGGTCATGCCGACATCGGTGATGAAGCCGGTGCCGCCGGCGAGGATGCGCTCGTCCGCGGTCGGCGCATGGGTGTGGGTGCCGACGACGAGGCTGGCGCGGCCGTCGACGAAATGGCCGAAGGCCTGCTTTTCGCTGGAAGCTTCGGCGTGGAAATCGACGATCGCCGCGTCGCAGCCGACCCCGAGCGCGCAGGCGCCCAGTTCCTGCTCGATGCGCTGGAACGGATCGTCGAGCGGGTCCATGAACACGCGCCCCATCATGTTGACGACGAGCACCTTGGCGCCGTTGGCGGCCTCGATCAGATTGGCGCCGCGCCCGGGCGTCCCCTTGGGGAAATTGGCGGGGCGGATGAGGCGCGGCTGGCGCTCGATGAACACCAGCGCCTCGCGCTGGTCGAAGGCATGGTTGCCGAGCGTGATCGCGTCGACCCCGGCGGCGAGGAATTCCTCGCAGATCGATTCGGTGAGGCCGAAGCCGCCGGCGGCGTTCTCGCCGTTGACGACGACGAAATCGAGCCGCCAGCGCGCGCGCAGAGCCGCGATATGATCGAGAAGCACGGCGCGACCGGAACGGCCGACGATGTCGCCGATGAAGAGAAGGCGCATCAGCGAAATCTCCGCGCGGCGATCCATTCGCGTTCGGTCAGAATGAAATCGAGCGGCTCGTCGTGCGCCTCATCGGGCACGGCGGCGATCTCGCAGACGGAATAGGCGACGCCGACCGCCCGGACCGACCCCGCCGCGCGCAGGCGCTTCAGCGTGCGGTCGTAGTGCCCCGCGCCGTAACCGATGCGATGGCCGCGCCGATCGAAGGCGGCGAGGGGCACGAACAACAGATCGGGATCGACGGCGGGCGCCTCGGCGGTCGGCTCGGGGATATCAAGGGCGCCGGCGACGGTCGGATCGCCGACGCGCCAGAGCCGGAAGGTCAACGGCGCGCTACGCGCAACCGTGACCGGCAGGGCGGTCGCGAAGCCCTCGGCGCCGAGCGCCTGGAGAAGCGCGAGCGCGTCGGGCTCGTCGCGAATGGGCGAGAAAGCCGAAACGACGCGCGCGCGCCATTGGCGCGCGCAGGCGAGCCCCTCCTCGACGAGGCGGGCGGTCAACAGAGCGCGCGTTTGCGGATCGAGCGACCGGCGGCGCGCCAGCGCGCTCTGGCGCAGCAGCGATTTGGGCTCGGCGGCTCCGGACATGTTCGCGTCGATTCGCCGATCCCTTAAATTGAAGCGCGGAGCCGAGAAGGCCGTTGGACGGAGATCCCGGGCGCCTACGTAAGTAGGTGGGCGCCGTGTGCCCAAGCCCACGGGCGAGGACAGGGACAGCTCCCATGGGGATCGTACGGCCCCGAGGAATATGGTCCTGACGCACCCCCCAGCTCCGCAATCGGTTATTTAAGCGCTGGCGGGGCAAAACGCTAGGGCCCGGGCGGCAGGCCGTCAGCGCCGGGCGAAATCGACCTTGATCGCCGCGCTGTTCGAGGCGCGCGAAAACAATTCGAGCGTGATCGTCGCGGCCGCCGTTTTGCTGGCGAAAGCATCCATGATCTGCCGCACCATGCCGATCTCGGGTCGCAAGCTCTTGCCGTCGACCGAGCCCACCTCCATGCCTATGAGATTCCTGGATCGGGCCAGCGCGCAATTGGGGCGCCCGTCGTCGCATCCGACGAGCACGACGACCTGCTCGCTCTTCTGATAGTGCGGCCCGTTGGCGGGTCCCATCTGAACCTCGACCGATTGCACCGCAAAGCTCAGACCGCCGGCGTCGCCCATCGGCGGACCGTGGTCGGGCGTCGGCAAGATGTCTGCTCGAGCGGTCGAAACCGCCAGCATCAGCGCAAAGCAAGCCAATTCGATCCGGCGACGCATGCTATCCTCCTTTATTGTCCATGACGGCGTATTCGAATGGTCGGGAGAAAGGGAAATATCCATGGTGGAAACCGAAGCCCTTCTGGTCTCCGCGGCGCTCGAAGGGCCGATAGGCTTCCTCATCGCCGGCGCTACGAGATGGCCGTGCCGAGGCCCCCTGCATGTCGGCCTCGCCTGCGCCGTGGCGACGGCGGTGACCCATCCCCAGGTCTGGGCCGCCGCTTTCTGGGCCTATCCGTACTTCCCCTTTTGGCCGACCGCCATCGTCCTCGAGGCGCTGGTGATCGTGGCCGAGGGCCTGATGATCGCCTGGATGGCTCAGCTGACTCTCCCCCGCGCCATGCTCGTCTCCTTGATCGCCAATTCGTCGTCGTTTCTGTTCGGGCTGTGGCTCGCCAGCTGAGAGCCGGCGCCCGCCATGGCCGCTATCCCAAGGCCTCGCGGACGGTCTCGTCGCCGCGGACGGTCGAGGTCGGATCGAGCGCGGCCTCCAGAACGGCGCGGTGGAGCGGCCAGCCCTGGGGATCGTCGAGCCAGCCGAACTGGCCGTTGGCGTTCACCTCCAGGAAGGACGGTTCGCCCTCTCCGTTGAGAAAATCGAGCCGCCCAAAGCGAAGGCCCAGCCGTTCCATATAGGCGCCGATGCGCTCCGAAAGCCCGGCGGGCAAGTCCCATGGCCGCCAGGCGTCCGTGTTCGCGCCGACGCGCGTGCGCCAGTCCTCTACGCCGAGTTCGGCGCGCGTGCGCTCCATCTCGAACCCGAAGCATCGGCCATGCACATAGAGGACGGTCGCGTCGCGAACGCCGCGCGCGACCTCCTGGGTCAACCACGGCCATTCCGGCGAAAGACGATCGGCGTCCACCGACCGCACGTAGATGTAGCGATCGCGCTCGGGCCCGAGCGCCTCCGTCGCGAAGCGCTTGACCATGCGCCGCTCCGCCGGCCATCGAAAACCCCACCCGACGCTCCAGTCCGGGACCGTGAAGAACGCCGCTGCGACGCGCATCTGCGCGAGCCGACCGACGCGCCGCGGCGCGGACGGCTCGATGAGGCGCAGCAATCCCCTCGCCCGCGTCCATTCCGCGATCTCCCGAGTGAGAGCGTGCAGCTCCGCCTCCGTGGCGGCGCGGTCGTCGGCGGTTCCGCCCTCCCACCCCGGCGTGTCGCGAAGCGAGGGTCGCCGCCACAGGCACGCGGAAATCTCATCCGAGGCCGCCGCGCGTCCCGACGGGTCGCAGACGGCGAAGCCGTCCGGCGTCCAGGCGAAGCGATAGTTCCGCCAGAGATCGATGTTGAACCGGAAGACGGGCTGGCGGCGCTCCGCGCACAGCCCGACCAGCACGTCAGCCGTTCCGTCGAGGCTGTTGGAGAGCAAGAGCAGCATACGCGTTCAACCGGGGCGCCCAGGGCTCGGGCGATGGGTCCGCCGCTCAATCGAAACCGCAGTCCGGCACGCTGTCCGCATGCCCGCCGATGTTCGTGGGCGTCGGACCGGTGTTGCAATTGGCGGTGTTGTCCGCGAGCTTGAGCCCCGATGCGCCGCGGCCCTGCTGGAGCGTCCAGTCATAGGGCGCTTCGTTAAGTTCGACCGCGGCGGGACGGACCGCCAAAGACGAGGGCGTGATGTCCGCCGGAGCCGGGGCGGAGATCGCGGTCAGGAAAAGGGCGCTCGCGGATGTCAGCACGGATGTCTCCTCTGGCAAGATCCCCGGTCGCGACCCCGCCGTTGGCCGGCTGTCGGCGAAATCGGCGATTCGCGAACGCAAATTCGCGGCGACTCCCTTGTAAGCCAATCCGCCGCGCCACTGAACTGCGTAGCGCTGCGGCGCAATGTCTCATTGAGCAAAATCAATTCCTCGAGCCTGCCCGGCTGCGGTTCCCATCGCGATTCGCTTTGCGCCCAATCGTAAATCGCGGCGCGAGACGCCGAACCCGACGCGGCGCAGCGGCGCGAGGCCCAAAGCAAAGCGTACGAGCGGCGCAGACGCTTGCCGGCGCCCAGCGGATATCCGTTGCAATCTGTTGGTCGTTCGTTGCATCATTTATCGGTTAGCTTTGATTCCGATGCGCGGGATTTACCCACATGGCGAATGGCCCCGTCGATTTCAGTCTTCTCATTGGACCAAATGTCCCGGTCCGCTCATTCAGAGCGGGGGAGACGATCTTTAGGGAAGGCGACACCGCGACGGAGCTGTATGTGATCGAGCGCGGGCGGGTGAAAATTTCGCTTGGCAATCGCCTGCTCGACGAACTCGATGACAATGGCATTTTCGGCGAGATGGCGCTGATCGACAATGAGCCGCGCAGCGCGACCGCCACAGCCGCGACCGACGTCACGCTCGTCCCGGTTACGGAGAAGCAGTTCCTGTTCCTGGTCAGCAATACGCCGTTCTTTGCGCTCAAGGTCATGCGCGTGATGGCGGACCGGTTGCGCGTCTCAAACAAAGCGTTCTGAGCGCGGACGGCGGCGGCCTGCCAAGCCCGAACGCTTGCCCATTGTTCGCCGCTAAGCCCGACGCTTCCGCGCTTCCGCGACATGCCGCCGCAGCGCACGGTTGATTTCCGTCTGATACCCTCTTTGGCGGCGCGCTCTCTGAACCGGGCTAACGCCTCGGCGTCCAGGCGGATCGTGAGCCGCTGTTTCAGCGGTCGGCAGCGTTCGCTCCTGCGCGCGTGAACCCAATTCTCCGCCGGCGCTTCCGGGATGTCGGCGGTGTCGACGTCTTCCTCGGGCAGTTTCGCCAGCTCGCGCAAAGGCCTTGGTTTTCCACGATACGGCGAAGACGGGAGCCTAGCCTGACGTGGCGGGGTTCGGCGAGTCTTGGCGAGATTTGGTTTCATTTGGCGAGCCTTGCGCGTTCCGAGCGAAACAGGTTGCCGCCGGCCTCGCCCGAAACTATGGTGCGCCGCCCTTGGAAACGGCGCCCGAACAATAGGAACCTCGATCATGGCCTTCATCGCCGACGTCCTTTCCCGCGTTAAGCCTTCCGCGACCATCGCGGTGACGCAGAAGGCGCGCGATCTCAAAGCCAAGGGGCGCGACGTGATTTCGCTGTCGGTCGGCGAGCCGGACTTCGACACGCCCGACAACATCAAGCAGGCGGCGATCGAGGCGATTCGGCGCGGCGAGACCAAGTACCCCCCGGTGCTCGGCATCCCACCCCTACGCGAGGCGATCGCGGCCAAGTTCAAGCGCGAGAACGGGCTCGACTACAAGGCGTCCGACACCATCGTCGGCACCGGCGGCAAGCAGATTCTCTACAACGCCTTCCTGACGACGCTGAACAAGGGCGACGAGGTGATCATCCCCGCGCCCTATTGGGTCAGCTATCCCGACATGGTGCTGATCAACGGCGGCGAGCCGGTCTTCGTGCCGACCACGATCGAAAACGCCTTCAAGCTGCGGCCCGAGGACTTGGAGCGCGCGATCACGCCGCGCACCAAGTGGGTGGTGCTGAACTCGCCCTCAAACCCCTCGGGCGCCGCCTACACCCGCGACGAACTGAAGGCGCTCACCGAGGTGCTGATGCGCCACCCCCATGTCTGGGTGCTCACCGACGACATGTATGAGCATCTCGTCTACGGCGATTTCGTCTTCACCACGCCCGCGCAGATCGAGCCGGGGCTCTATTCGCGCACGCTGACGATGAACGGCGTGTCGAAAGCCTATGCGATGACCGGCTGGCGCATCGGCTACGCCGCCGGCCCGGCGCCGCTGATCAAGGCGATGGACATGGTGCAGGGCCAGCAGACCTCAGGCGCCTGCACGATCGCGCAATGGGCCTCGGTCGAGGCGCTGAACGGCCCGCAGGACTTCATCCCCGTGCGCCGCAAGGCCTTCGAGGAGCGGCGCGACCTCGTCGTCTCCATGCTCGGTCAGGCGCAGCATCTGCAATGCCCGAAGCCCGAGGGCGCGTTCTACGTCTATCCCTCCTGCGCCGGCGCGATCGGCAGGAAAGCGCCGTCGGGCAAGACGATCGCCACCGACGAGGATTTCGTCACGGAATTGCTGGAGACCGAGGGCGTCGCGGTGGTGCACGGCTCGGCCTTCGGCCAGGGGCCGAATTTCCGCGTCTCCTATGCGACCTCGCTGCAGACGCTCGAGGACGCCTGCCGCAAGATCCAGCGCTTCACCGCTGCGCTGCGGTAGCGCGCGGGTCCGTCGTTTCTGTCCCGAAGGGGGTTCCATGTCCGATTGGCCGCAATCCCTCGTCCTCGTCGGGGCGGGCAAGATGGGCGAGGCGATGCTGCGGGGATGGCTCGCCGCCGGCCTCGAGCCGACGCGCGTCGCCATCCTCGAGCCCGCGCCCTCGCCGCGAATCGTCGAACTCGCGGCGCGGCTCGCGATGCCGCTCAATCCCGCGCCGGGCGCGCTCAAAGCCCCCGAGGTTCTGTTCCTCGCGATCAAGCCGCAGACGCTCGACGCGGCGGCGTCCGACATCGCGCCGCTCGCGGGCGCGAACACGCTGGTCGTGTCGATCCTGGCGGGCAAGACGATCGGCGATCTCACCGCGCGCCTGCCCAACGCGCGCGCCTTCGTGCGCGTCATGTCGAACACGCCCGCCGCGGTCGGTCGCGGCGCTTCGGCGGGAGTCGCGACGCCTTCGGCGAGCGTGCGGCAGCGCGAATGGGCGCAAGACCTGATGCGCGCCGTCGGTGCTTTCGATTGGCTCGCCGACGAGGCGCTGATCGATGCGGTCACCGCGCTTTCGGGCTCCGGCCCCGCCTATGTCTTCGCGCTGGTCGAGGCGATGGCGGAAGCGGGGGAAAAAATCGGCCTGCCCGGCGAACTCGCGATGAGGCTGGCGCGCGCCACCGTCGAGGGCGCGGGAGAGCTGCTGCATCGCGAGCCTGCCGTCGCGGCCGGCAAACTGCGCGAGAACGTCACCTCGCCGGGCGGCACCACCGCCGCGGCGCTTGGCGTTCTGCGCGCGCCCGACGGGCTCGCGGCGCTGATGACGCGCGCCGTCGCGGCCGCCCATAAGCGAGCCGGCGAACTGGCGGGATGAAAGGGCGTTGGAGGAACGCGCGCGAGCGCTTACATTGAGCGCTGAAGCCGGTGAGGAGTTCGCCATGACCAAAGAGCCGAAAACCGCCGCCGCCGCCGCCTCGACCGACACGCGCGCAAAAATCGTCGACGCGCTGATGGCGCTCGCGGCCGAGCGGCGCTTCGAGGAGATCGCGATCCGCGACATTTGCGCCGCGGCGAAAGTCTCGCTCGCCGATTTCCGCGACGCCTTTCCCTCGAAGGGCGCGGTTCTCGCCGGGTTCACGCGGCGCATCGACCGCGCCGTGCTGTCCAAACCCGAGGAAGAGATTTCGCAGGAGGCGCCGCGCGAGCGCCTGTTCGACGTGCTGATGCGCCGGCTCGACGCGATGGCGCCCTACCGCGAGGCCTTGCGCGAAATCACCGCCTGGCTGCGTCGCGATCCCGTCGCGGCGCTGGCGATGAACCAGTCGGTGGTCAATTCGATGCGCTTCATGCTGGAGGCGGCGGGCATCGACAGCGAAGGCGTGGCCGGCGCAATCAAGCTGCAGGGCCTAGCGCTCGCCTGGGCGCGCATCGTCGCGGTGTGGCTCGACGATTCCGAGCCGGAGCTGTCCAAGACCATGGCCGAACTCGATCGCGAACTGACCCGCGGCGAACGCGCGGTCGCCGGGGTCGACCGGCTCGACCGCCTCGCGTCGCCCCTCAAGGCGGTCGCGCGCGCCCTCTTCGATCAGCGCGGTCGGGCGCTCGAGGCGTTCCGCCGCCGCCCGCGCCAGCCCGACGAGCCGCGCGACGCCGACGCGTTCTGATCCGCCGCGCCGCCCCTCGCAAACGAGGGCGAAAACGAATGCGTCAAATTTGACGCTTCCGCGAAACGCCGCGCCAGCCATGTCGCGCGAAAATGGCCGATAAGGCCCTGTTTCATCGAGGTTTAACCACTTGCGTTAGGTCGCTTTGAGCCGCCGGCCGTCACTCTCTCCCGCATGATCTTCGGTCGAGGGGAGAGACTTGGCGATGCAAACGGCTCCAAAGCACAGCGCCTTCGCGCCGCGGCGGTTCGCGGCGCCGGACCCACGCGCCGACGGACATCGACGGGTCGTGCGGCTGGATGGCGAGAACGTCGTCATCGCGCGCGTCGTCGCCGGCGTCTTCATGAACGTCACGGTCGCGACGAGCGCCTATCGCGGCGTCATGCTGCGGATCGCCGGCGCGCGCGAGGACGGCTTTTGCTATGAAATCCGCCTCGTCCATGCCGATCCTGATCTTTGCCTGGTGCTCGCCGAAGCGAACGACGATTGGGACGTTCACGCGGAATGGCGGCTGTGGGCGCGCGTTCTCGGCCTGCCGGCGCTGGTCGAGCGCGTCGAAGGTCGCGACGAATCGGACCGGCCGATGCTCGGCAAAGTCGCGGTGCGCGCTCCTGCGCCGCGGCGGCGCGGCAAGACGATCACCGCGCGGCGCGCGCGCTTCCTGACCCGCCGCAAGGTCGGACGGCCGGAGCTTTGCACACGAATCGAGGGCGCCAACGAGTTGTTCGGGGGCGCGAATCCGGAGCGGTGAAGCGCGCGGCTCGATGGCGCCTTCAGCGGAACGGCGGCTCGTCGAAACTGCGCAATTTGCGCGAATGCAGCGTCGCGTGTTGCGTTTGCAGCAACTCCAGCGCGGCGATGCCGATCTGCAAATGCTCGCCGATTGCGCGCTCATAGAAGGCGTTGGCCGCGCCGGGCAGTTTGATTTCGCCGTGCAGCGGCTTGTCGGAGACGCACAGCAGCGTGCCGTAGGGCACGCGCATGCGAAAACCCTGGGTGGCGATCGTCGCCGATTCCATGTCGACCGCGATGGCGCGGGAGAGGTTGATGCGCCGGCGCTCCTGCGTCCAGCGCAATTCCCAGTTGCGATCGTCGTTGGTGACCACGGTTCCCGTGCGCAAGCGCCGTTTCAGCGCCTCGCCGCGATCGCCGGTGACCCGCGCGACCGCCTCCTGCAACGCGACCTGCACTTCGGCGAGCGCCGGAATCGGCATGTCCAACGGCACCGCGTTGTCGAGGATATTGTCCTGCCGGAGATAGGCGTGCGCGAGCACGTAATCGCCGATGCGTTGCGATTGCCGCAAGCCCGCGCAATGGCCGACCATCAGCCAGCAATGCGGGCGCAGCACCGCGATATGGTCGGTGATGGTCTTGGCGTTGGCGGGTCCCACGCCGATATTGACCAGGCTGACGCCTCGCCCGTCGGCGCGCACGACGTGATAGGCGGGCATCTGGAAGCGATGCCAGACGACGCCGGCCGCCCGCGTCTCGGCCTCGGCCGGCGCCAGGCTCGCGTCGATCACGACATTGCCGGGCAGCACGATTTTTTCGACGGCGCCGATCCGCAATTGCTCCAGGCCCCAGCGCACGAACTGATCGACGTAGCGATGATAGTTCGTCAACAGCACCCAGGGCTGCATCGCGCGCCAGTCGGAGCCGGTGTAATGCACCAGCCGGCGCAAGGAATAATCGACACGCGCGGCGTCGAACAGCGCGATCGGGCGTTCGAAGCCGGGACGAATGTCGAACGCGCCGTCCGCGATTTCGTCGCCGACGACCGCGAGCGAGGGCACGGGAAAGAAGCGCGCGAGTTCGGAGGCCGTCGCGCCGCCGCGCCCCAATTCGTCGCCGCTTTCGAAGACATAGGGGTAAGGGATTTCCTGCACGCCGACGCCGACCTCGATGTCGGCGCCGAATTCGGCGACCAGCGGCTCGAGCTGCTCGAGCAGATAGGCGCGAAAATCCTCCGGCTGCGTCACGGTGGTGGAATAGACGCCCGCTTCGGTGAATTTGGCGAAAGCGCGCGCGTTGGAAGGCGGCACGCCCTCGGGCTGATAGGTCACGCGCAATTGCGGATAACGAAAATGCGCGCGCACCTCCTCGCTCGGCGGAACGCCGTCGCGAAGGAAGCGCTCGACGGCGGCGCGCAGCGAATCCGCCGCTTGCGCATAGAGCTCGGCCAGGCGATCGACGGCCGCGGCGGGCGTCGCGACCCGTTCGAACGCTCCCGTCACGCCGACCTGCGGCTGTTTGTCCACGCCCTCGTCTTCCTATTTTGACGGCTTGGCCGCGATGCAGGCGATCTCGACGCTATAGGCCGGCGCGGCGAGCTTGGCCTCGACCGTGGCGCGCGCGGGCGTGCTCCCTTTCGCGACCCAGCCGTCCCAGACCGCGTTCATCTCGGGGAACGTCTTGATGTCGGTGAGATAGATCGTCGCCGACAGGATGTGCGTCTTGTCCGAGCCGGCCTTGGCGAGCAGGCCGTCGATCGCATCGAGGATTTCCCGGGTCTGCTCGCCGACGCTCTTGCCTGCGGTTTTGTCCGCGACCTGACCGGCGAGATAGATCGTATGGCCGTGAACGACGGCCTGCGACATGCGCGGGCCGACGCCGATTCGTTCGATGCTCATGAAATGCGCCTCTCTTGAAAACTAGGGATCAGGCCGGGCCGATTCCGGGAACGGCGCCGAGGAAGTCGCGCTTGCCGATGTCGACGCCGGCGTAACGAAGGATGTCGTAGGCGGTCGTCAGATGGAAATAGAAATTGGGCAAAGCCCAATGCAAGAGGTAGTTGGCGCCCTGCATCTTCATCTTGTTCGGGCCCACGGGGAAGACGATCTCGCGATCGGCGCCCGCTTCGATCGCCTTGGCGTCGATCGTCTTCAGAAATTCCAGGGTCTTTTGGATGCGCGCCTTGAGCGCGTCCAGCGAGGCCTCGTCGTCCGCGAAAACCGGCGCCAGAACGCCGGCGAGCCGCGCCGAGCCGTTCTTCGCGTTGTCGCAGAAGATCTGGACCTGGCGAGCGAACGCCAGCATGTCGGGACGCAGGCGCATCGTGAGATAGACGGAAGGATCGAACTTGCGCGCCTCCGCGTGCGCCGCCGCCTTGTCGAGAATCGCCGAGAAGGCGTTCAGCGCGACTTCGAAGACGGCAACCGTGGACTGATACATCGAGAGTGACATTGCGAGCGCTTCCTCGTTCATTTCGCGATGCGCGAAGGCGCGCAACTTGCACACAATGGCAGGCGAGTTCAACGGGCGGCGCGAGGACGGTCGCCGAGCGCTATTTCGCCGGCGCCGGCTGTCCCTCGGTTTGCGGCAGCGCCGGATCGATGCACGCCCATCGGGGCGCCGAGCGCGTCCAGATCACGCCGCCGGGCCTGCCGAGTTCCGGCTCATCCAGCGTGCCGACGCGCACGATGATCTGATGCGGGCGCGGCTCGGCCTCGCTGAACAGCGGCGTGCCGCAAGCGGCGCAGAAGGTGCGATGCATCACCGAGCCGCTGTCGGCGATCGACGTATAGACCGACGTTTCTCCCGTCACGGTCACCGCGTCCTTGCGAAAAATCGCGTTCACCGTGCCGCCGCCCGCGCTCAGATACTGGCACACGCGGCACCAGCAAACGCGGGCGCCGAGCGGTTTGTCGGCGGCGATCTCGTAACGCACCTTCTTGCACAGACAGCCGCCGGTGATAGGCATTTCGCTCCCCTTCGTCATGCGTCGATAGCGCGACGATAGGTCGATTCCCTGGCGACCGCCAGCATCGCGTCAGCCGAGGTTCAGCTCCTTGAAGAAATCGTTCCCCTTGTCGTCGATGACGATGAAGGCGGGGAAATCCTCGACCTCGATGCGCCAGATCGCCTCCATGCCGAGTTCGGGATATTCCAGCACTTCGACCTTCTTGATGCAGTCCTGGGCGAGGCGCGCGGCGGGGCCGCCGATCGAGCCGAGATAGAAGCCGCCGTGACGCGCGCAGGCCTCGCGCACCTCGCGCGATCGGTTGCCCTTGGCGAGCATCACCAGCGAGCCGCCCGCCGCCTGGAACTGCTCGACGAAGGAGTCCATCCGCCCCGCGGTCGTCGGTCCGAACGAGCCGGAGGGATAGCCCGGCGGCGTCTTGGCCGGACCGGCGTAATAGACGGGATGGTTCTTCATGTAGTCGGGCATCGGCTCGCCGCGATCGAGCCGCTCGCGGATTTTCGCGTGCGCCGAGTCGCGCGCGACGATCATCACGCCGGTGAGCGAAAGGCGCGTGCGGATCGGGCGCCTGGACAATTCGGCGAGGATCTCCTTCATCGGCCGATCGAGGTCGATCTTCACCACCGGCCCGCCGAGGCTCGCTTCGTCGACCGAGGGGAGGAAGCGCGCGGGATCGTGCTCCAGTTCCTCGAGGAACACGCCCTCTCTGGTGATCTTGCCGAGCGCCTGGCGATCGGCCGAGCAGGAAACGCCGAGGCCGATCGGCAGCGAAGCGCCGTGGCGCGGCAGACGGATCACGCGCACGTCGTGGCAGAAATACTTGCCGCCGAACTGCGCGCCGACGCCCAGCTGCTCCGTCAGCTTCTGAATCTCCTGCTCCATCGCGAGGTCTCGGAAGGCGTGTCCGTCCGGGCCGCCGCTGGTCGGCAGCGTATCGAGATAGCGCGTCGAGGCGAGCTTGACCGTCTTCATCGTCTGTTCGGCGCTCGTGCCGCCGATGACGATGGCGAGGTGATAGGGCGGGCAGGCCGCCGTGCCGAGGGTGAGGATCTTCTCCTTGAGGAACGCGATCATCCGGTCGTGCGTCAGGATCGACGGCGTCCCCTGATAGAAGAAGCTCTTGTTGGCGGAGCCGCCGCCCTTGGCGATGAACAGGAACTTGTAGGCGTCCTCGCCCTCGGCGGCGATTTCGATCTGGGCGGGCAGATTGTCGCCGGTGTTCTTCTCCTCGAACATCGAAAGCGGCGCGACCTGGCTGTAGCGCAGGTTCTTGATGCGATAGGCGTCGGCGATCCCCTCGGCGATCGCCGCTTCGTCGTCTCCGTCGGTCCACACCAGGCGGCCCTTCTTGGCCACGACGATCGCCGTGCCGGTGTCCTGACACATCGGCAGCACGCCGCCCGCCGCGATATTGGCGTTCTTCAGGAGATCGTAGGCGACGAACTTGTCGTTGGCGGTGGCCTCGGGATCGTCGAGAATCTTGGCGAGCTGCGCGAGATGGCCGGGGCGCAGGAGATGGTTGATATCGATCAGCGCCTGCTCGCTGAGCTTGCGCAGCGCTTCGCGGTCGACGACGAGGATGTCGCGCCCGAGCGCATGCTCGACGCGCACCCCCTCGGAGCTCAGTTTTCGGTAGGGCGTCGCATCGGCGCCGAGTTGAAAGAGAGCGTGATAGGCTTGGCTCATGCGGCGCTCCACTGGCTGACTTTGTCGATTCGTTTCCTCTCGCGCGGCGGCGGTCGAGCAGACCTCCCTCTCCCCGCGAGCGGGGAGAGGGCTGGGGTGAGGGGCCGGTTCATTAGCCGCAAAGCTCGCGGCTAGTCCCCCCGCCCCTCATCCTAACCTTCTCCCCGCGAGCGGGGAGAAGGGACTCCGTTCAGTTCGCGGCGCGGGAAAGCGCTTCGATCCCGTCCACGACCGCCAGCGTTCGGCGCGCCATCTGCTCATGCAGCAATTCGACCATGCGGCCGTTGAGCTGAATGACGCCCTTGCCGGCGTTTTCCGGTAGAGCGAAAGCGGCGATGATCGCGCGCGCGGCCTCGATTTCCGTCGCGGCCGGCCCGAAGGTCGCGTTGCAAATGTCGATCTGATTGGGGTGGATCAGCGTTTTGCCGTCGAGGCCCATGTCGCGGCCCTGCTCGCACTCGGCCTTGAAGCCGATGAGGTCGCTGAGATCATTGTAGACGCCATCGATGATGTCGCAGCCGTGCGCGCGCGCGGCGGCGACGCAGAGCGCGAGCCAGGCGGTCAGCGCGGGGCGCCCCGGCGTCAGACGGGCTCGCGTCTCCTTGGCCAGATCGTTGAGGCCCATCACCAGGGTCTCCAGCCGCGAATCCGGATCGGCCGCGGTCGCGGCGATCGAACCTGCGCTAAGAATCGCCATCGGCGTCTCCATCATCGCCCACAGGCGCGTCCCTTCCGGCGCGCCCGACTCCCGCAACGCGCGCGCGGCGACCATGATCGCCCCCGGCCCATCGACCTTGGGCAGCAGAATCGCATCGGGCGCGGCGGCGATCGCGGCGGCCAGATCTTCGCGGCCCCACGGCGTATGGGCGCCGTTGACCCGGATCACCACTTCGCGTCCGCCGAACCCGCCCGCGCGCACCGCCTCGACCGCCAGGGCCCGCGCGGCCGGCTTGGCGTCCGGCGCCACCGAATCTTCGAGGTCGATGATGATGGCGTCGGCCGGCAGGCTGCGCGCCTTCGCGAGCGCCTTGGCGTTGGAGCCGGGCATGTAGAGCACGCTGCGGCGGGGACGAGCGACCATGACAAACTCCTGACAGTGGCCCCTACTTAGATTGTGCGGCGCATGCACGCTAGAGGCATGGTTCGCGCCGCGTCCTAAGACTTAAGGTGAAGCCGAACCGGCCGATCGCGCCCGCCGATCGAGCCAATTCGCCACCAACGGCAAGGCCGCGCTGATGACGACGAATCGCGCGAGGTGATGGGCGCCGACGAACAGCGGATCGAGGCCGAGCGCAAAAGCCATCATCGTCATCGCCTCCAGGCCTCCCGGAGCGAAGGCGGCCAGCGCCTCGGCGAAAGGCACGTCGACCGCCAAGGTCGCGAGATAGGCGAAACCCGCCGCCGCTGCGAAAGCGGCGAGGAACGACGTCGCCGCGGCGATGAGCGTTCGATGCAGCAGGCCCCAGTCGAATCCGATGAAACGCGTGCCGACCCAGGCGCCGATCAGCGCTTGCGCGCCGATCTGGATCGGCGGCGCCAGCCTTCCGGGCGCCCAGCCGAGGCCATGGGCGAGCGCGGAACCGACGATCGCCGCGTAGAGCGAGCCGCTGGCGACGCCGAGCCGCTCCAGCCCCGCGCCCGCGAGCCCCGCGACGGCGACCAGAAGCACGGTCGTCATGACGGGATCGACGGCGAAGCCGATCGGGGCGGCGAGAAAACCGGCGCGCGAGGCCACGATCGGCACGAGCGCCATCAGCACGAAGATGCGGAACACCTGGATGACCGCGAGCCGGGGCATATCCGCGCCGGAGGGCTGGGCGATAATGAAGACATAGGAAAGCGCGCCGGGAATGGCGCTGTAGAACGCGGTCTGTCGCGAGAAGCCCTGCGCGCGCAGGAGCACGAGATAGGACGCGGCGGTCATCGCGGCGATCGCGCCGACCATGAGGGCGAGCGAGGCGGGATAGCGAGTGAGCGTGTGCAGCGTCGCCGGCGTCAACCCGGATCCCATCCCGACGCCGGCCAGCAGGATCGCGAGCTGGCGCAATCCGACGGCGAGCGGCGCGGCGCGGCCGGTCGCGGCGAGCGCCGCCACCCCGATCATCGCGCCCGAAAGCCAGCCGGCGGGAACGCCGGCCCTTGCGAGCGCTCCGCCGCTCGCGAGCGCCGCCGCCAGGACGCACGCTTGTTCGAACGCGCGACGAGACGCTGAACGAACGACGACCGGATGGGTCAAGACGGCGCTACCTCGCGAGCCAGCGCGCGAATCGGCGCGTCGCCTCGGCGATCTCCTCGGGCGCGCGGGCGAAGCAAAGGCGCAGATAGCCCTCGCCGCCAGGGCCGAAAGCCGAGCCCGGCGCCGCGCCGATGCCCGCCTCATCGACGAGTCGCAGCGCGAGCGCGCGCGAATCGGCCTCCCCGTCGACCGCGCAAAAGAGATAAAACGCGGCTTCCGGCGTCGCGAAATGCACGCGCCCCGTCGCGGCCAGTCCGCGGGTGACGATGTCGCGCGCCTCGCGCATCCGCGCGATCTGATCGGCGATGAACGGCTCGCCCTTTTCCAGCGCGGCGACGGCGCCGCGCTGCGTGAAGACGGGAACCCCCGACGTGGTGAATTGCACGAGATTCTCGATCGTCGGCCCGAGCGCCGGCGGCGCCTCCAGCCAGCCGACGCGCCAGCCCGTCATCGCCCAGTTCTTCGACAGCGTCTGCACGAAGAGAATCTTGTCGCCGGGCGCCATCACGTCGTGAAACGACGGCGTCCTCCCGCCCTGATAGGTCAGCCGCCCGTAGATTTCATCGGCGATGATCCAAAGGCCGTGGCGGCGCGCGAGGGTCAGAACGGCCTCGAGCTCTTCATGGGTGCCGACGAACCCGGTGGGATTGGCGGGCGAATTGACGAAAATGGCGCGGGTCGCGGGCGTGACCGCGCTCGCGAGCCGTTCGGGATCGAGGCGCCAGCGTTCGCCGCGCTCGAGAGGCACAAACACGGCGCGCGCGCCCGACAGCGCGAGCGCGCCGGCGAAATTCGGCCAAGCCGGCGAAGGAATCAGCGCTTCCTCGCCGGGCCCGACCGTCAGGCGCGTGGCGATGTCGAGCGCGTGCATGCCGCCGATGGTGACGAAGAAACGTTCGGGCGAGAAATCGCCGCCGCCCGGCGCCGCCCCGTAGACGCGCGTCATGTAGCGCGCGATCGAGTCGCGCAATTCCGGGATGCCGCGCTGATGGGTGTAGAAGGTCTCGCCGCGATCGAGCGAGGCCTTGGCCGCTTCGGCGATGAAAGGCGGGGTGGCCAAATCGCCCTCGCCGACCCACAGCGGGATCAGACCCTGGCGGCCGCGCCCATAGTTGAAGACTTCGACGATGCCGCTCTGCGCCACGGCGCGCATGGTCGGCTGAATTTCGCCCAGCCAGTCGCGCGCCTGCGGCGCGGTTTCGGAAACCAAGAGTGCCATCGCCGCCTCATGAACGGGGTTGCGATCGGCCGCAAGGGGCGGACGCAAAAATTGTCGTCAGTCCGGAGCGAGGCCTCGCCGGGGCGCGCCCCTCGTCTCCTCCCGTTGGAGCTCAGCGCTTGACCAAGGCGTCGCGAATCTGCGTCAACAGCACGACTTCCTCGCTCGGCGGCGGCGGAGCGGCCGGAGCGGCGGGCTCCGGCTTCTTCATGGCGTTGATCGCCTTGATGACGAAGAACAGCGCCAAGGCGACGATGAGAAACTGGATGACGTTGGTGATGAAGTCGCCATAGGCGAGCACGCCGCCCTGCTTCCTCGCGTCGGCCAGATTGGTCGCGGTCACCGCGCTGGAAAGGGGCAGAAAATAGTTCGAGAAGTCCGCCTTCCCGAAGATGCCGATGATCGGCATGATGATGCCGTCGACCAGCGAACCGACGATCTTGTTGAACGCCGCGCCGATGACCACCGCCACCGCGAGATCGATGACGTTGCCCCTCATTGCGAATTCTTTGAATTCCTTGAGCATGGCGCCCCCCGAAAATCGCGTCGCCGCGGCCGCGCTCAGCGGAAGCTCGCGATCCCGACGCGCCGCCACGCTATCCCAGGCCGAAGCGAAGATAAAGCAGCGGCGCCGATGCCTCGGCCTGGTCCGCGCCGCTTTGCCGCGCGAACGCGGGCGCCGTCAATCCTGGGCGGCGGGGCGCCGCTCGAGCGCGTCGATCCGCGCCTTCAAATGCGCGGCGTGCGCCTGCGCCATCCGGGAAGCGCAATATCCGTGAACGGCTTCTTTCTCGTAATCGCGACAAACGTCGTCGCGTTGCGCGGGAAAATCACCCTCGTCGCGCGCCATATCGTCGGCTTCGGGCTGACCTTTGAGCCGCGCCTGGAGCGTGCGAAGGCTGCCCGCCGCCGCCGCGTCGGCGCGCGCGCGCTGGCGCTCGATCGATTTGGCGTCGTTTTCCAGATTGGCCCCGTCGGGTCCCCAAAGGCCGCCGGGACTCGCCTGACAATCGGCCGCCTGGAAGACGCAGGCCGTGTTTTGCGCGGGAACCAGCACGGCGCCGTCGAGAAGGTCGAATGAAAACAGGCAAGCTGGGATTTCCGCCTCGTACCTCGCCAATCCGTCGGGCGTTCCGAGGCTTTTGGCCTCGATCGGCGCGTCGCCGACGATGTCGATCAGGCACTTTCGCGAAGGGTCGGAAATCACTTCGCCGGGCAGGCTGAACTTGTCGATGCGCAGAACCTTGCCGTGGCCCGAGAACAACAACTGGCCCGCGTTTCCGTTGAGCCGAAGCGGTCGGCCGACGATGTCTGCGGCGCCGGAGGCGAAATTGGCTGTCGCCTTCTCCGACTTTCGCGCGGCGGGGGCGCCGGCAGGCGCGCCAAGCGGCGCCGGGGCGGCCCCGGGCAAGACGAGTTGCGCGCGGGCGAGGCCGCAACTCATCGCCAGGACGCCCAGCACGGCGACCGAGACGCCCAGCGCGGCAATCGGAAAACACGTCATGAGCGGAGCTTAATTTCGGAAGGGAAAAATGAAAAGCCTCGATAGCGCGGCGGCGCGAAGGCTTGGGACAGGACCCGAGATTTCTCGCGGCCGAGAAGCCCTTCAGCGCCTTGCGCCGGTGTGGGGCCCCACTTATATACGCGCCACCTATGCAGCGTTGGGGCAAGAAAATCTCGCCTGCGGAATTTGAAACCGTGCATCGGAGACCGGAATGCGCAGCGCCAGTCAGCTCCTGGAGGGGGCGGCGTATTTCCAAAGCCAGGCCGCTTCGGGGCCTCGCGGTCTCGCGAAACAGTGAGGAATGGGACAATGGCTAAAGTTATCGGCATCGACCTCGGGACCACCAATTCCTGCGTCGCCGTCATGGAAGGCGCGACCCCGAAAGTCATCGAGAATTCCGAGGGCGCGCGCACGACGCCGTCGATCGTCGCTTTCACCGACGACGGCGAGCGTCTGGTCGGCCAGCCCGCCAAGCGCCAAGGCGTGACCAACCCCGAGCGCACCTTTTTCGCGATCAAGCGCCTGATCGGCCGATCGTTCGACGACCCCATGACCAAGAAGGACATGGGTCTGGTTCCCTATAAGATCATGAAGGCCGCCAACGGCGACGCCTGGGTGACGGCCGACGGCAAGCAATATTCGCCTTCGCAGATTTCCGCCTTCGTCCTGCAGAAGATGAAGGAGACCGCCGAGGCGCATCTCGGCTCGCCTGTCACGCAGGCCGTCATTACGGTTCCCGCTTATTTCAATGACGCCCAGCGCCAGGCGACGAAGGACGCCGGCAAGATCGCCGGCCTCGAAGTGCTGCGCATCATCAACGAACCGACGGCGGCCGCGCTCGCCTACGGCCTCGACAAGCGCAAGGCCGGAACGATCGCGGTCTACGACCTCGGCGGCGGCACGTTCGACGTGTCGATCCTCGAGATCGGCGACGGCGTTTTCGAAGTGAAATCGACCAACGGCGACACGTTCCTGGGCGGCGAAGACTTCGACATGCGCCTCGTCGAATATCTCGCGGGCGAGTTCAAGAAAGAGCAGGGCATCGACCTGACCAAGGACAAGCTCGCGCTGCAGCGTTTGAAGGAGGCGGCCGAAAAGGCCAAGATCGAGCTCTCCTCGGCGGTGCAGACCGACATCAACCTGCCCTACATCACCGCCGACGCGACCGGCCCCAAGCATCTCGCGCTGAAGCTGACGCGCGCGAAGTACGAGGCGCTGGTCGACGACCTGATCCAGCGCACCGTCGAGCCTTGCCGCAAGGCGCTGAAGGACGCCGGCCTTTCGGCGGGCCAGATCGACGAAGTCATTCTCGTCGGCGGCATGACGCGCATGCCCAAGGTGCAGGAGATCGTCAAGCAGTTCTTCGGCAAGGAGCCGCATAAGGGCGTGAACCCGGACGAAGTGGTCGCCATCGGCGCCGCGGTCCAGGCCGGCGTTCTGCAGGGCGACGTCAAGGACGTGCTGCTGCTCGACGTGACGCCGCTTTCCCTCGGCATCGAGACGCTCGGCGGCGTGTTCACGCGCCTCATCGAGCGCAATACGACGATCCCGACCAAGAAGAGCCAGGTCTTCTCGACGGCCGAAGACAATCAGACGGCCGTGACGATCCGCGTCTTCCAGGGCGAGCGTGAAATGGCCGCCGACAACAAGGCGCTCGGCCAGTTCGATCTCGTCGGCATTCCCTCCGCCCCGCGCGGCGTGCCGCAGATCGAGGTGACGTTCGACATCGACGCCAACGGCATCGTCAATGTCACCGCCAAGGACAAGGCGACCAACAAGGAACAGCAGATCCGCATCCAGGCCTCGGGCGGCCTGAGCGACGCCGACATCAACAAGATGGTCAAGGACGCCGAGGCCCACGCCGCCGAGGACAAGAAGCGGCGCGAGGCGGTCGATGCGAAGAACCACGGCGAATCGCTCGCCCACGACGCGGAGAAGGCGCTCAAGGAATACGGCGACAAGGTCGCCCAGTCCGATCGCAGCGCCGTCGAGGCGGCCGTCGCGGCTCTGCGCGCTTCCCTGCAGGGCGAGGACATCGAGGCGATCAAAGCCAGGACGAACGACCTCATGCAGGCGCAGATGAAGCTCGGCGAAGCCATGTACAAGGCGCAGCAGGCGGCCGGCCCCGGCGCCGAAGGCGGGGAGACGGGCGGAGCGCAGCCTAAGGACGACGTCATCGACGCCGAGTTCCGGGAAGTCGACGACGACAAGAAGAAATCCGCCTGACGATCTCGGCTTCGCTCGCGCCCCTTTTCCCGATGTGGCGAAGGGGCGCGCTCGATTTCGCCGGGCCGACGAGCCATTCGTCGCGGCGGCGAGGGTTTCCCCGGATGGGCGCCTTGCGACGCTCGCTCGGAGGTTCGGCCGAGACATTCGAGAGCGATTGACGAGGCGGCCCATGCTGTCATAGGTGGTCGATTCGGGCGCCTCCAAGAGACCGGGTTGCTAAAGACGTGGCTAAACGCGATTTCTACGAAACCCTAGGGGTCGCCCGGACCGCCACGGACGCGGAGCTGAAGGCGGCTTTCCGCAAGGCGGCGATGCAATGCCATCCCGACCGCCATCCCGGCGACAAACAGGCCGAATCGCGGTTCAAGGAACTCAACGAGGCCTATCAACATCTGTCGGACGGCCAGAAGCGGGCCGCCTACGACCGCTATGGCCATGCGGCTTTCGAGCACGGCGGGGGCATGAACGACGGCTTCGCCACGTCCATGTCCGATATCTTCGACGATCTCTTCGGCGACATCATGGGCCGCCGCGGCGCCCGCAACGCGTCCGGCAAGGAGCGCGGCGCGGACCTTCGTTACAACCTCGAGATCACCCTTGAGGAAGCCTATCACGGCAAGACCGCGACGATTAAGCTGCCGACCTCGGCGACCTGCGAAGGCTGCGCCGGCTCGGGCGCGAAGGCGGGCTCGAAACCGACGACGTGCAAGACCTGCGCGGGGCACGGGCGCGTTCGCGCTCAGCAGGGATTTTTCGCGATCGAGCGGACATGCCCGAGTTGCGGCGGGCGAGGCCAGACGATCGACAACCCTTGCGAGAAATGCGCCGGCTCCGGCCGCGTCACGCGCGAGCGCACGCTTTCCGTCAACATGCCGGCGGGGGTCGAGGACGGCACGCGCATCCGCCTTTCCGGCGAGGGCGAAGCGGGCCTGCGCGGCGGGGCCGCTGGCGATCTCTACATTTTCCTCTCGATCAAGCCGCATCCTTTCTTCCAACGCGACGGCGCCGACCTCTATTGCCGCGTGCCCATCTCGATGGTGCAAGCGGCGCTGGGCGGCGAATTCTCGGTGCGCACGCTCGACGGCGGCGACGCCAAAGTGCGCATCCCCGAGGGCGCGCAGTCGGGACACCAGATGCGCCTGCGCGGCAAGGGCATGCCGATCCTGCGCTCGCGCGATTTCGGCGATCTCTATATCCAGGCCAATGTCGAAACGCCGCAGAACCTGACGCGGCGCCAGCGCGAATTGCTGACGGAATTCGACGCGGAATCGTCGCACAAGACCCAGCCCGAGAGTTCCGGCTTCTTCGCCAAGATGAAGGAATTCTTCGAAGGGCTGAGTTGAGTGCGCCGACGCGCCGGCCGTGGCGCGCACAAGCCGACGGTCAACGCGTTGCAGGACGACGATGAACCATTCCTCGCCGAAACTTCCCTCCGATCAATCGGGCCGGCGCTCCGGGCGGCTGTTCGGCGACGAGACGCATTTTCTCAGGACCCTGTTTGGAAACCCGCGCCTGACCGGCGCCGTGGCGCCGTCCGGCCGGTTTCTCGCGCGCGCGATGGCGCGGGCCGTCGATCCCCGGGGCGAAGGCCTCGTCGTGGAACTCGGCCCGGGAACGGGGCCGGTGACCCGGGCGCTGATCGAACGCGGCGTCGCTCGCGAGCGCCTCGTGCTGGTCGAATATGACGGCGGCTTCTGCCGGCTCCTCGCACAACGCTTCGCGCCGATCGAGGTCGTGCAGGGCGACGCCTATGATCTGCCGCGCACGTTGGCGGGGCTCGGAGGCCGGCCGATCGCCGCAGTCGTCTCCAGCCTGCCGCTGCTCAATCAGCCTCCCGCCGCGCGCGCCAAACTGATCGAGGACGCCTTCGCGCTGATGGGGCCGGAGGGAATTTTCGTCCAGTTCACTTACGGCCTCGTCTCGCCGATCCCGCGCGAGACCTGCGCCAAGAAGTTCTCCGCCCATCGCGGCGCGCCGATCTGGTGCAACCTGCCGCCGGCGTGCGTATGGATTTATCGCGCCGATCCCAACGCCGCATTCGCCGAACCCATGATGGCGCGCATCCGCCGACACGCCGACCGCCTGATGCGCCGCGACCGCGCGACCGCCGAATGAGCGACGGCGCTCCCGTGACAGCCCAGTCCCAGTGGGCGAAGCGCATCGATCCCCGCGACCGTTTGATCGTCGCGCTCGACGCGCCCGACCCCGCCGAGGCCGAGCGTCTCGTCGCGGAACTCGGCGACAGCGTGCGGTTCTATAAAATCGGCATGGAGCTCGCCTATGGCGGCGGCTTGGGCCTGGCGCCGAAATTCGCGGCGGCGGGCAAGAAAGTCTTCGTCGACCTGAAACTGCACGACATCCCCAACACGGTCGAGCGCGCGACCGCGCAGATCGCCAGGCTCGGCGCTTATTTTCTCACCGTCCACGCCTATCCCCAGACGATGCGCGCGGCGGCGGCCGGCGCCAGGGGCACTCGGCTGAAGCTGCTGGCGGTCACGGTTCTCACCTCCTGCGACGACGCCGATCTCGCCGAAGCCGGCTACGCCTTGGGCGTCAGGGCGCTGGTGGCGCGGCGCGCCGCGCAGGCGCGAGCGGCCGGCGTCGACGGCCTCGTCGCCAGCGCCTCGGAGGCCGCGATGCTGCGCGCCGCCGTCGGCGATTCGCTGCTTCTCGTCACGCCAGGCATTCGCCCTGCCGGCGCTGACCTCGGCGACCAGAAGCGCGTCGCCACGCCCGCCCAGGCGATCGCCGACGGCGCCGACTACCTCGTCGTCGGGCGGCCGGTGACGCAGGCCTCCGATCCGCGAGCCGCCGCGCAGCGAATCGTCGCGGAGATCGCCGCGACGGGCCGGGGGTCAATCTGAAATTATGTGGCTCGAAAAGCCGATCGACGAGAATGACATGCGGGACAAAAGCATTCGCGTTGTCCGCGCCGATGGACAAGGCCGTGAATGACGCCCCCATCGGAGTCGAACCTCGGAATTAGCGCGTCAAAAAAGCGCCCGTCGCTGTGTTCGTATCTTCTCCAGGTCGCGTATGCGACGAGATCAGCGAGCTGAATTAACCGAGATGCCTTTGAGTCGACAAATAACGGCACTTCGGCCAAATTTCTAAATCGACCCCACCGTCCGCCGTTCACTCGGAAATGTCGTGCAAGCGCTTGTAGCGGCCGCTCATGCCGCGACTCGTCCATCACTATCAGACCACGATGAGATTCGCGTGGGTTCCGATTGTTGATCCTTTCAAGGAAGAGATTGAATCTATTACACAACTCCTCAAAGGCAAGTTGGATCGGGTCCTCCGGGCTGACCGCCGCCTTATCGACCGCCACTGCAAACATTCGAACGCTGGCGGCGGAGGTAACGGTTGCCAACGCATCTTTTATCATTTGTTCACGTTGAGGCCGACTGCGAATGGAAGCCCATACGCCATCGCGCCCATTATACATCGGGCTACCGTGAAGCTCGATATCGGCTTGATCACCAAGCTGAAACTTAGTGACGCAATTATCAGCCGCTGTAATTTGGTGATAAATGCCGCGCTCGAAAACAGCGATGCCCCCAAGCACGAAATGCTGCTCGGCGGGATTCCCTACGTCCCCGGAGTCATCGACATATAGAATGTGCATTTTGTTCTGCGGACACAAAAATGCAGCCGAGTGAGGCGAAACCCCAACGAACCGCGAAAAACGCAGCTCTCCCGACCGCTCAATCAAAATAGCCGGGAAAAATTAAAAAATCAAGAAATTGGCAATAAATAAATCAACGCCAATTAGGGCGAAATTTTTGGGGGCGTTTTTTATAGGGGCGGCGGTTCCCGGCGTTTGGCTCGACGGCCTCCCAAAGTGCGACGATATCCAAAATGTCCCACTGCCCCGCGGGCGCCGCGCTGTGACTTGCCATCTCGCGCGCAAGCGCTAGTCTCGCGCGCCATCCTCGGACCGGAGTCGCTCATGCCCAAAGGCTACGTCATTTCGCGCGTCGACGTCACCGATCCCGTCGCCTACGCGCGCTACGCCGCCGCCGCGACCAAGGCGATCGCGGATCATGGCGGACGCGCGCTCGCGCGCGGCGGACGATACGAAGCGCTCGAAGGAACGGCCCGCGCGCGCAACGTCGTGCTGGAATTCGAAAGCTACGACGCGGCGCGGCGCTATTTCCACTCCGAGCAATATCAGTCCGCGCGAGCGCTGCGCCAGGGCGCGGCGGAGATTGAAATGGTCCTGGTCGAGGGCGCGTGATCATGGCCAAGGGTTACTGGATCGCGCATGTCGACGTCGCCGACCCCGAGGCCTACAAGGCCTACCAGAGCGCCAACGCGATCGCCTTCGCCAAATACGGCGCGCGGTTTCTCGTGCGCGCGGGCCGCAACGAGCCCAAGGAGGGCGCGCTGCGCTCCCGCCATGTCGTCATCGAATTCAAGGACTACGAAACGGCGTTGGACTGTTGGGAGTCGGAGGAGTATCGCCGCGCGCGGGCGCTGCGCGAGCCGGGCTCGCAAGTCGACGCCGTCATCATCGAAGGCTATGACGGCCCGCAACCCAGCTGAGTCACAACAATGAGGGACGCCATGGCCGACATGCGGCTGGTCGTGACGGGCGCCGCCGGGCGCATGGGCCGGATGCTCGTCAAGTCGATCGCGGAAACGCCTGGCGTCACGCTGAGCGCGGCGATCGAGCGCCCGGGCGCGCCGGCCCTCGGTCAGGACGCGGGACTTCTGGCCGGCGCCGGCGCGACGGGGGTGAGACTCTCCGACGATCCGCTCGCCGCCCTGCTGAACGCCGACGGCGTGATCGACTTTTCCGCGCCGGCGGCGACGGTCGAGATCGCCGCGCTCGCCGCCCAGGCGCGCGTCGCCCATATCATCGGCACGACGGGCCTTTCCGAAGACGATCTCACGAGCCTCGCCGCGGCGGCGCGCCACGCGCCGATCGTGCGCTCGGGCAATATGAGCCTCGGCGTCAATCTGCTCGCGCGGCTGGTGCGCGACGCGGCGCGCGCGCTGGGACAAGAGTTCGACATCGAGATCGTCGAAATGCATCATCGCATGAAGGTCGACGCCCCGTCGGGCACCGCGCTTCTGCTCGGCGAAGCGGCCGCCGAGGGGCGCGGCCTGACCTTGAGCGAGCATTCCGAACGCGGGCGCGACGGGATCACCGGCGCGCGCAAGCCGGGCGCCATCGGCTTCGCCTCGCTGCGCGGCGGCACGGTGATCGGCGATCACAGCGTGATCTTCGCCGGCGACGGCGAGCGCATCGTCCTTTCCCACCATGCCGAGGACCGCGCCCTGTTCGCGCGCGGCGCCCTCAAGGCGGCGCTGTGGGCGCGCGGCCGCAAGCCGGGGCTTTATTCGATGGCCGACGTGTTGGGGATTTCAAACGGCTGAGCGGCTGCGCCGCATGACCAGGCGCGGTATCACCATAATCGCGTCGCGCCATAGGCGTCGAACGCCTGTTCGTTGGACACGAGCACGAGATTTTCCAGCATGGCCTGCGCGATCAGCATCCGGTCGAACGGGTCGCGGTGAGGGCCCGGCAGCGCGCCCGCGACTTGCCCGTGACGAACGCCGATCGGCAGCCCGGCAAAGCCCTGGCCGACGATTATCGCATCGAGATCGCCTACGATGGCGGCCGCTCCCGGCAGTTTGCCGATGCGATGCTTCGTCGTGATTTCCCAGGCCGACGCAGCGCTGACAAAAATGTCATTGCCTTCGTCCGCTATCGCCGTCCGCGCCGCGGCCGAAAGAGCGTCGTCGCCGGCAAGCCACCAGAGAAAGGCGTGCGTGTCGAGCAGCAATTGCACGTCGCTACTCCCACGCGGCCAGTTCCTCGGCGGGCAAGGGCTCGAAAAATTCAGACCCGACGGTCAAGACGCCGCGCAGCGCGCCAAATTGCCGCTTAACCGGCGCCGGGGCGAACGGCACGAGTTTGGCGATCGGATGCTTGCCACGCGCCAGAACAATCTCCTCGCCCGCCTCCACGCGCGCGAGCAGTTGAGAGAGTCGGGTCTTCGCCGCGTGAATGGTGACGGTTTCCATGGCTTCCTCATTAGCTAACCAAAGATAGCTAACCAATTCGCCTTTGTCGACCCTCATCGCGGCGCCCCGCTATCACTCCTTGCAGTGAAAATCGAGCTTCGCGCTCTTCTCCGTCTTGCCGGCGCGGACGTCGATGGCGAGCGGCATGCAGGTCGCTCCTTCCAGGAAGAACGCCTTGTGCTCGATGCCATCGGCGCCGAAAATGAAGTTGGCGAACGCCTTGTGCGTGACGACCTGTCGGCCCGCCGCGCCGGACTGGACGATGTCGACCGTCGCCGCAGCGTATTTGGGCGCGCTGTTCTTGTCGCCGGAGAAGGTGAGGTCGACGAGGATCCCCGTCGCCGTCTCATGGTTCGGTCCGCCGCCCTTGGGCAGGTTCTCGAACGGCGGCGCGCCGACGATGTCTTCCGACAATTTGCCCGCGTGTTCGAGAAACAAATAGGCCTTCACGTCGATGATTTTCACCTCGGCGCCCAGCGCTTGGCCGCTGAGCCCGACCAGCGCGGCGGCCGCGACGGCGAAGCGTTTCATCGGCAGGCTCCCTAACCTCTCGAGGCGCGGGTTTTTCCCGCGACCGCACAAAAAAAGCCCCGGTCCGCCGCGCGCGGGCCGGGGCTCGTATCTCGCTTTAAGGCTCAGCCCCGGCGGTCGCCGGCGAGCATCAGCAGCATCTGGAACATGTTGATGAAGTCGAGATAGAGCTTCAACGCTCCGTAGATCGACTTCTTCTCCGAGGCCTCGTAGCCGTCGCCGGCGAAATAATTCTCCTTGATCGCCTGGGTGTCCCAGGCGGTCAGGCCGGCGAAGATGCCGATGCCGACGATCGACAGCGCCCATTGCAGGCCGCTGCTGTGCAGGAAGATGTTCACCACGCTGGCGATGATGAGACCGAACAGGCCCATCACCATGAACGAGCCCATCGCCGAAAGGCTGCGGCGCGTCGTGTAGCCGTAAAGGCTCAGGGCGCCGAACGCCGCCGCGGTCTCGAAGAACACGCGCGCGATCGAAGCCTGCGTGAACACCACGAAGACCGTCGAAAGGGACAGCCCGATCAGCGCGGCGAAAGCGAGGAACACCGCCCGCGTGGCGCTCACCGACATCGAGTTTCGACCGGCCGAGATCGCGAACACCAGGGCGAGCGGGGCGAAGATCACCAGCCAGCGCAAAGGCGAGACGTAGATCGCCTGGCCGAACGGGGTCAGCCCGACGATATGGCCGCTCGCCGATTCGATCGCGCCGAGCTTGTAGGCGGCAAAGGCGACCACGCCGGTCAGGCCGAGGCCGAGCGTCATGTAATTGTATACGCCGATCATATAGGCGCGCAGGCCCTGATCGATCGCGCCGGCGCCGGACCGGGCGAGGCCAGCGCCGTAGCGGGCGTTGGCGAAGCGGTCATAGTCGGACATTGAAAACCTCGTCATGTGGTCGCGACGTAAGAAGACCGGCCCCGGGCCGGCGCGCCGCGCTCACCGCGTAATATGGTCGGGACGGCCCTCGCGCGCAAGGCCTTCCGGCGGCGGGCGTTTCGTTAATGGCCGCCGCCAGCCGCCCCCGCCATCTGCGGCCGGCGCATGAAAGCGGCCAGGGCGACCAACGCGAGAAAGATAACGGTCAATCCGAGAAATACGTCGCCGAGCGCGAGCACTTCGGCCTGTCGGCGCACCATTAGAGCGAGTTCGCGCGTCGCCGCGAGGCCGGCGTCCGAGCCGCGCGCCGCCAGGCCCGCCGTCATCCGGGCCAAGGCCTCGTCCGCGGCGGATCGGCCCCAGACCACGGCCTCGCGCAGACGCTCCAAGTGCAGGTCCATGCGCTTGTCGAGCGTCGTGTTGATGAGCGCCAGACCGAAGGCGCCGCCGAGGTTGCGCATGAGGTTGAAGAGGCCCGAAGCGTTCTTGATGCGCTCCGGCGACATCGTTCCGAGCGCGAGATTGTTGATCGGCACCATGCACAGCATCAGCGAGAAGCCGCGAAACATCTGGGGAACGAGCAATTCCCAGAAATCCCAATCGGCGGTGATGAACGAGGCCTGCCACGTGCCGATGGCGAAACCGACGAAGCCGAGCGCGATCATCAGCCTGGGATCGACTTTGCCCATCAACCGTCCCGAAATCGGAGCCATGATGAACATGCAGACGCCGGTGACGAACATCGTCTTGCCGATCATCAGCGCGGAATAGTCGCGCACCGCGGCGAGGTAGACGGGATAGATATAGGTCAGGCCGTAGAGTCCTATGCCGAGGACGAACGCGAACAGCGAGCCGACCCAGAAATTGCGATCCGTATAGGCCGAGAGATCGACGATCGGCTGACGCGCCGTGAACGCGCGCCAGAAGAAGACGATTCCGCCGAGCGCCGATATGACGAGAGCGGCCGTCACCGGCTCGCTTTCCAGCCAATCCTTCGACGGGCCGTCCTCCAGGGCATATTCGAGCGCGCCGAGAAAGGCCGCCATTGCGATGAGGCCGGTCCAGTCGAAATTCTTGAGCAGCTTCAGGTCGGGCTTGTCGAAATCGATCAGGTACCAGGTCGCGATGGAGACGATGATCCCGGGAATGATGTTGACCAGAAACAGCCAATGCCAGGAAAAGAGGTCGGTCAGATAACCGCCGACCGTCGGCCCGATGGTCGGCGCGAGCGTCGCCACGAGCCCGATGATCGGCGCGACGAAAGGCAGCTTGCTGCGCGGAAAGATCGTGTAGGCCGACGCGAAGACGGTCGGGATCATGCCGCCGCCGATGAAGCCCTGCAACGCCCGCCAGACGATCATTTCGTCGATCGAAGACGCGCGGGAGCAGAAGAAGCTCATCAATGTGAAGCCGGCGGCCGAGGCCACGAACACCGTGCGCGTGGAGAAGGCGCGCGACAGGAATCCCGACAACGGAATCATGATGACTTCGGCGATGAGATAGCTGGTCTGCACCCAGGTGATTTCGTCCTGGGACGCCGAAAGCCCGGCCTGAATTTCCGACAGCGAGGCGGAGACGATCTGGATGTCCAGAATCGCCATGAACATGCCGAACACCATGAAGATGAAGGCGGCGAGGCGGCGCAGGTCGAAATGCTCGGCCGCCGCCGCAGGGGCGGGCGCGATCGCGCGCTGGGCGATCGCGGGCGCGGCTGCGCTCACGGCTTGGCGCCTTTTTCTCCGGCCGAAGCGCCAAATCCCAGCGCGCCGAGCAGCGTCGGCTTCGGCAGGCTTTCGTTCCGCGTATGCACCGAGACGACCACGGACAGGCCCGGCCGCAGCGTCCCGTCTTCGAGCGCTTCCGGCGCCACCGCGATGCGGACGGCGACGCGTTGCACGACTTTGGTGAAATTGCCCGTCGCGTTGTCCGGCGGCAGCAGCGAGAACTGCGCGCCCGACGCCGGCGCGATCGAGGCGACGACGCCCGGAATCACCCGCCCGTCGTACGAATCGACGGCGAGGTCGACCTTCTGGCCGGGGTGGATCGATTCGAGTTGCGTCTCCTTGAAATTGGCGTCGACATAGGCGCTGCTCAGGGCGACCAGCGCGAGCAGGCGCGTGCCGGGCAGCGCGTACTGGCCGAGCTCGACCGCCTTGTTGCCGACGACGCCGTCGAAGGGAGCGCGAATCTCCGTGAAAGAAAGGTCGCGTTCGGCCTTTTCCTCTGATGTGACGAGTTCGCCGCGCATGCGCGCGGCCTCGACCTGCTGAGCCTTCAGCACTTCGACATTGGCCTTGGCGCCGGCGAGCGCCGCTTCGGCCGCGGCTTTGGCGGCGCTCGCCGCGCTCATCGCCGCGGCGGTGCGCGAACGGTCGGCGGCGGCCTGCTCCAGGCGCTGCTGCGAACCGAAGTTCGTCGCCGCGAGTTTCTGCGAGCGGTCGAATTCCAGCGCCGCGCGCTGCTGATCGGCCTCGGCGCCCTGCATTTGCGCGATCGTCGAACCGACCTGCGCCTCGGCCTGCGCGATGACGTCGGCTTGGGCCTCGATCTGCCGGCCGATGCGCGCGATCGTCGCGTCCTGCGTCGCGATCTTGCCTTTGGCGGCCTCGACCGCGTTGCGATAGTCGCCGTCGTCGAGTCGGACGAGCAGATCGCCCGCATGCACGAAGGCGTTGTCGACGACCGCGACGTCGGTGACGTGGCCGGCCACTTTGGCCGCGATGATCGCCGTGTCCGCGCCGACATAGGCGTCGTCCGTGCTGACGAGGAAGCGCCCTTCGACGAACCAATCGTAGGCGAGATAGCCGCCGTAGCCCAACGCGGCGAGGAGGACGACGGGCAGAATGAAGCGGCGCGGCGAGCGCGCAACGCGGGCGGCGGGAGGCGCGGCGGCTCCCGGCGCCGGGGCGGCGTCGCGCGCGACCGCCGGCCCGACCGGCAGATGTTCCCGCGTCGGGGCGAGGGCGATCGGCGAAGCTTGGGTCTGGTCCTGCGACATTCCAAGGCATCCAAGGGTCAGACCGAACCGTTCGGTCATTTTCATGTTGACATAGCGGGAACGCGCGGCTAAATCAAGACCGAACTGAACGGTTCGGTCATTTTTGATCGAAGAGGTTCCGACGGAGGCGACAGCGGCGATGGAGGCCGAGATTATTGGCGAATGCGAGGCGTCGCCCAACGACGGCGGCGCCAAACGACGGCAGGTCATGGACGGCGCGCGCGCCGTCTTCTTGAGCGCGGGCTTCGACGGCGCCAGCATGAACGACATCGCTCGCGCCGCAGGCGTCTCCAAGGGAACGCTCTACGCCTATTTCGACTCCAAGGAGCAATTGTTCGAGGCGCTCATTCGCGAGGACAAGGAGCATCAGGCCGAACGGCTGTGCGTCTTTCCGCGCGAGGGCGGCGACCCCGGCGCGCTGTTGCGCGAATTCGGACGTCGTTTGGTCGAAATGATCATGCGCCCCGATACGGTCGCACAGGTCCGCGTCGTGATCGCCGCGACCGCGAAATTTCCGCAACTCGGCCGGGCGTTTTACGACGCCGGCCCACGCTATGGCGTGCAAAGGCTCGCCGCGCAACTCGACGCCTTCGCCAAGACGGGGGCGCTTGAAATCGTCGACGCGGAGCTGGCGGCGCGCCAGTTCATCAATCTGTGTTGTTCGGACTTCCACAAGCAGGTGCTTTTCGGGGTCGTCGAGTCCGTGCCGTCGAGCGACATCGACGCCGCCGTCGACGCCGCGGTCGAATTCTTTCTGAAAGCCTATCGCCCCACGCGCGCGATCGCCCCGCCCCTTCCCTGAAACGCCTGGCGCTGGGAAAGCCGCCCGCTCGTCTTGCGTTCGCGCTATCGCGCCGATATAGAAACCGACTTGACCCGCCGCTTCCCGCGCTCCCATCGTCTAGCGGTCTAGGACGTCGCCCTCTCACGGCGAAAACAGGGGTTCGATTCCCCTTGGGAGCGCCAATAATATCAACTGCTTATCCGAGCTTCCTCGACGCAATTGGCGACGGTACGGAAATAATACGGAAAACATGCCTACGAGTGCACGCGGACAATGGCGGCCAAAAGTCGCGCGTCTGACCCGCATCAGCTGGCGAGCGCAGGCGAATTGAACCCGCGACTCCGCGGTCAAAAATCTAGCTTTTTTGCCATGTCGCTCTTGCGCTTTGGCTCGATTCTGAGCGACAGGCAAAATCCTGGGCGCCGAGGATCTGGCCATGACTGAGCGGTATTCTCTTTCAATTCGCGAGTTCGGCGCCATGACCGGCTTTGGCCGCACGGCGATCTATGCCGCCCTCAAAGACCAGCGGCTCTTTGCGAAAAAGCTCGGCAAGCGGACCGTCATTTTGAAGGAGGAGGCCGAGCGGTTTCTCAAGGGCCTTCCTGACTACGACTGCCGGGCCGACAAGGTGTAGCGGGGGCGGCTCGCGCTTGCGTTCGATATTTCGAACATTGTGTTAAGTCCGGACGCGCGGCCGAGCGCTTGGCGGTCGCCAATGTTTCGACGGCACCGGGCTCCCCTCCCTTCGCAACCTCTGGCGCTGCCAGCGCCGCGACGGGATGGACGGCGCCGGAGCGGCTTTTACTTTGGGGTCGGCGTAACCGTGATGCCACTCAGTTGGAAGTGTTCACGCTGCTTGGTGTCCAGGTTCGTCGCGTCGCAATCGATCGCCGTGATCGGGCCGCCGGCGCCGTTCGTCGTGAGGTGGCAGTTTCCGCGCAGGCGATTGTTTTCGAACTGCTCCTTGTCGGGAAGGTCGACGCGCGAATCGTTGATGGCGATGACGTGATCGGTCGGCGTCGGCTGGCTGATCTGATCGCCGAAAAAGAAGACGACGCCTTGCACCGTCGCAAAAGCGACGAACTCCTGCCCGTTCGTGCGGACCGCGTACATGGCCTGCGGTCCGCAAGCCAGCGGCTGCCCGAGGAATTGCGCGACGCAAGTCCCATTCATCGAGACAAGCGATTTGGTATCGGGCGTCTGCGCCGACGCGAGGCCGGGTGAGCCCAGCGCCAGCGCGGCGGCAAAAATGACCAGAGGCAGACGCATCGGATGCCCTCCTTTTCTTGCCAAGCCGCGAGCGCTCCCCGGCGCCTTGATTTTGCCGCTCGCCAGGGAGCTTCTGCGAGCCCGGCGCCGGCGTCAACACCGCGGCGTCGAGGCGTCGAGCGACGCGACGACATGCCGCGCCCCGGCCTCGCGAATGATCCATACGCTGCCGCAGCAATGGCGGCGAGGGCTGATATCGGGCGAGGGGAAGGTCAAGGGGGCGAGGGTTTGGACGATTCCGAGCCACCGTCCCGAAGCCGCCCCTTCTCAACGAGGTCGTCGAGCTTCATAATAATTAATTTGCGAGCCACCTTTGATATTGTCGATGCGATTCGACACGCGCGAATTTTTGCGCTTCAAAAAGTACGTGCGAATTTCTCGCGTCGAAACAAGGCCGCCCCGAAGCGTGGCCGGTAATGCGAGTTCGGTGGTACTAGAGGCCCGGCTCGAACGGAGCATCTTCAGGTTAACGGCCCGCTGCTCTGACCTTTGAGCTCTACCCTAGCCCACCATTTCGTAACCGTCTCACCGGCTACGACGATCGCCCCGCTCCCGAAAGGAAGCGGGGCGATTCGCATTTGTGCAAAAACGCGTCCAACAATGACCGCGCCCTTCATTGGCGTTGCGCCACTGATGCATCTACGGAATCAAGCGTCCGATAGAGGGCGCGGTTGGACGCGAAACGCGACTCGAAGGAAATCAATTATTCTCCAATAAAGCGAATTACCTTGGTCGACACGAGCAAGGAGGTCAGCGTTGGACGCGTTTTTACAGGCCTGGGTAGTTTCCGATGCTGTCTTCATGGGAGCGCCGACGCGTAGTGTCGTCTGATCGGACGGCGCGCCGGCGAACGGTTCGCCTCGCCCGTGGCCGCTTTCGCGCAAACATCGCGCAAGGCGACTGCTCGGCCTCGCCTCGTCCCCAAGGAGACTCCCATGGATAAATTAGAGACGGCGGTCGCCGTATTTCCCGATCATGATGCGGCGGAAAAGGCGGTGAAAACGCTGACGGCGGCCGGTTTCGCCATGAAGAACCTCGGCGTTGTCGGCAGGGGCTATCATTCCGAAGAGAAGGTCGTCGGCTTTTATACCGCCGGCGACAGGGTCAAGTTCTGGGGCTCTCGCGGCGCCTTCTGGGGCGGCTTCTGGGGCCTGTTCTTCGGCGCGCTTTTCCTGGCCTCGCCTGTGACGGGGCCTGTCGTGGTGCTTGGCTTTCTCGCCACGATAATCATTTCCGGCATCGAGAACGCCGTTCTTGTCGGCGGCGCGGCCGCGCTTGCCGCCGCGCTCTACAGCATCGGCGTCCCGAAAGACAGCGTGATCCAATACGAGTCCGACATCAAGGCGGATGGCTTTCTCGTCATGGCGCGCGGCGCGGCGGAAGAAGTCGCTCGAGCCAAGGCGGTCCTCGGCGCGACCAATCCTTCGCGACTGGATATTCATCGCGATGCGGACGCCGTCGCCCCGTCGGCGTCCCCTACCAGCGCCGCCGCTTGAGGGCGGCTCGGCAAGCTGACCGGCGATAGCGGAGATTGACGCCGAGAACGCGGCGGTTCAGCTGAAAATCAACGGTCGCCCGACTCGACTTGCGCCGACGAGCGCGCGTCGGGCGCTGGCGACCGCTGACGTTTTCCGGCGATCAAGACAAATTGAGCCACGCCGCCAGCAATTCGGCCGTGCGTTGGCGATTGCCGGCTCACCCTCGGCGGCGAGACAAACGCAACTGTCGAGCCCCTAAGGATCATGCTCGCGCGGCAAAGCCGTGGTGGCGTCGGCGGCGGGAGAGGCCGACGGCTTGGCCCCATTGCCCGAATCCGGTGAATGATTGGCCGAGAGGACGAAGACGACAAAAATCACGATGGCGACAGCGCTCAACGCAATGCGGACCTGCGTCCGCTGCGGGCCAACGGCCGCAAGCACACGATCGGGAGAGCGGACGTTGAAACTATTGGCCCTCGGCAACAATGCAATGAGATCCGCCGCAATCGTCTTGGCGGAGACATCCGCTGTGGGCTCGTCCGGCAGCGCCGCGATCAACGCGGTCAGTCGATCCGTCGCCGCTTCCCTCGGCATTCGCGCCAGCTTGGCGGCTTCTTGCCAAGGATCGACATCCAGCCGCGCCAGCGCGGAAAGGACGCTGAGCATCGTTCCATTTCGATCCTCGCCGATCGAAGCGCAGAGGAATTTGTCGAACTCCGGCCCGATGAGAGGCGCTAGCGCGGCATGGGTCATGTCAACAGCCCATTCTCTTCTTTCACGCGGAAGCCAAGCGGCGAGCGAAGCGACGCTCGGCGTTCCCAGCGTCGACCTGCGCCAATCAATAGGGCGGGGCGACGGGCGCCGTCAGACTCGGAAACTACCCATATCGCCGTCCGCGCTCTGCTGCGCCGTGAGTGAATCGCCAAACGAACACGCTGATCGCTCGATCCTGTCCGCGCCTAGGTATTTTCCGATCCTGCTTGTTCGGCCCGCTGTCCGCTATCCCTGACATAGCAGCGGCACGCCGGAGCGAGGGGCCGCCGAACGGTCGGCGCGCTTTTGATCTTGTCGGCCCGCCGTTTTTGGGAGCGCGCTTTGGCCTCGCCACGCTCATCGCTTTTCCGAAGCCGCTGGACGGTCATAGCGGCCGTGGCCGTCGTCGCGCTCTGCGCCTACTTCGGCTGGCGCCACTTTTATGGCGGCGATGCTGGCACGGCGGGTCCGGGCGCGGTCAACAGCGTACAGGCGCCCACGCCCATCCCCGTCACCATCGCGCAGGCGAAAAAGGCCGACTTCGCCGTCTATTTGAACGGGCTCGGCGCCGTCGAGCCCTACCAGACCGTTCTCATCCGCAGCCGCGTCGATGGCGAGGTCGTCAAGATCGCCTTCAAGCAGGGCCAAATGGTCAAGCAGGGCGACGTTCTCGTGCAGATCGATCCGCGTCCCTATCAGGCGGCGCTCGATCAGGCGGTCGCGAAGAAGGCGCAGGACGAGGCGACTCTCAAGAACGCGCAGCTCGACCTTGCGCGCTACGCCGGGCTCGCCAAAGAGGATTCGATTGCGCTTATGAAGCTCAACACGCAACAGGCGACCGTCGATGAACTCATCGCGCAGATTAAGGGCGATCAGGCTGTCATCGACAACGCGCAGACGCAGGTCGACTATACGACGATCCGGTCTCCGCTCACGGGGAAGATGGGCTTTCGCCTCGTCGACGCCGGCAACATCGTGCATGCCGTCGACACGACGGGCATTGTGACGATCGTGCAGCTGGAGCCGATCGCCATCGTGTTCACGGCGCCTGAGGAGGATGTGCCGGAAATCAATAAGGCGCTGACCGCGGGCGTCGCGCCCGTAACGGCGCTGAGTTCGGACGGGCTGAAGACGCTTTCGCAAGGCCGTCTCGCCGTCGTCAACGACGCGATCGACCCGGCGAGCGGCGCCATCGGGATGAAGGCGACGTTCGAGAACAAGGACGGCGCGCTGTGGCCCGGCCTGTCGGTCGCGACGCGCCTGCTGGTCGAAACGCTGAGGCAAGTCACCGTCGTACCCGACGGCGCGGTCGAACGCGGACCGGACGGCCTCTACGCCTTCGTCGTCGGCAGCGACAATAAGGTCGAGGTGCGGGACATCACGGTCGGCGAAGAAGGCGATGGGCAATCTGTCGTCTTGACGGGTTTGGCGCCCGGCGAGAACGTGGTCACTGCCGGCCAATACCGATTGGTTCAAGGCTCTTTGGTTCAGCCGAGCGCGGCGAGCTCCACGGCGCCGCCTGCGACGGCGACGCCGAACGCCCCCGTGAAGGCGCCGTGATCGTGGCGGGCGGCATCTCCGAGCCGTTCATTCGGCATCCCGTCGCAACCTCGCTGTTGATGGTGGGCATCCTGTTCGTCGGCATCATCGCTTATCCGAGATTGCCCGTCGCGCCGTTGCCTCAGGTCGATTTCCCCACCATCCAGGTTTCCGCGTTGCTGCCGGGCGCCAGTCCCGACACGATGGCCTCCGCGGTCGCCCAGCCGCTCGAGACGCAATTCGCTCAGATTTCCGGCGTCTCGCAGATGACGTCGACGAGCACGCTCGGCTCGACCGCCATCACCATCCAATTCGCCCTCGACCGCGATATCGACGCGGCGTCGACCGACGTCCAGGCTGCGATAAACGCCGCCAGCGGGCAATTGCCGAAGGATCTGCCGAGTCCGCCGACTTACCGCAAGGTTAATCCGGCGGATTCTCCCATTCTCCTGCTCGCCGCGACCTCTGAAATCCTGACGCTGACCGAGGTCGACGACAATGTCGAGACCAAGCTCGCTCAGCAGATCAGTCAGGTTCCGGGCGTCGCCCAGGTCAGCATCGGGGGTCAGCAGAAGCCCGCCATCCGCATCCAACTCGATCCCGCCAAGCTCGTGGCCAAAGGGCTGTCGCTCGAGGACGTGCGCGCGCCGCTCTCGGTCACGACGGTGGCCGAGCCCAAGGGCGCGATCGACAGCGGAGCCCGCTCTTTCACCATTTACACCAACGATCAGCTCGTCCGGTCCAAGGATTGGAACGACGTCATCGTCGCCTATCGCAACGGCGCTCCGTTGCGGGTGAGCGATATCGGCCAGGCGGTGACCGGGCCGCAGGACACGAAGCAGGCGGCCTGGGCCGACGGCAAGCGCAGCGTCTTCCTCGTCATCTACAAGCAGCCGGGCGCCAACGTCATCGATATCGTCAACCAGATCATGGCCGAGCTGCCGCGCATCAAGGCCTCGATGCCGCCGTCGCTCGACATCTTCACGCTGAGCGACCGCACGCAGACCATTCGCGCCTCCGTTCAGGACGTGCAGTTCACGCTCCTGCTCACCGTCGCGCTCGTGGTGATGGTGATCTTCATCTTTCTGCGCAGCCTATGGGCGACGATCATTCCGAGCGTCGCGGTGCCGCTGGCGCTGCTCGGCGCCTGCGCGCTGATGTGGGTCGCCGGTTACAGCCTCGATAATCTGTCGCTGATGGCGCTGACGATTTCGGTCGGCTTTGTCGTCGACGACGCGATCGTGATGCTCGAAAACATCACCCGCTACATCGAGGAGGGCGAGGAACCGTTCGCGGCCGCGCTGAGAGGCTCGCGCGAAATCGCCTTCACCATCGTGTCGATCAGCATTTCGCTGATTGCGGTGCTGATTCCGCTCTTGCTGATGGGCGGCATCGTCGGGCGGCTGTTCCGAGAATTCGCAGTGACGCTGTCGATGACGATCGCCGTGTCGGCCGTGGTGTCGCTGACTCTGACGCCGATGATGGCCTCGCGTTTCTTGGCGGCGTCGAAGGACGCCCGTCACGGACGTCTCTACGAATTGAGCGAGCGCGGCTTTGCGGCGTTGCTGAAGGGCTATGAGCGCGGCCTCGACGTCGCGCTCAAATTCCGCTTCGTCACGCTGCTGATCTTCCTCGCGTTTCTCGCGCTGTCGGTCTACCTCTTCGTGGTGATCCCAAAGGGGTTCTTCCCGCAGCAGGATACGGGACAGATCAACGGCATATCGCAGGCTGCGCAAGACGCCTCCTTCGCCGAAATGGCGCGGCGGCAGGCAGCGCTCGGCGCGATCGTTCTCAAGGATCCGGCCGTCGCCCATGTCGCGATGTCCATCGGCGGCACGGGCAACGCGCTCAACGCCGGGCGTCTTTTCATAACCTTGAAGCCGCGCGACCAGCGCACGGCGACCGCGGATCAGATCATCGCGCGATTGGGCCCGCAGCTCGACAAGGTCGAGGGCGCGAAATTGTTCATGCAAGTCGCACAGGACTTGACCGTCGGCGGACGCGCCTCGCGCACGCAGTATCAATACACCTTGCAGGGGTCCGATCCCGACGCGCTGAACGTATGGGCGCCCAAGATGCTCGCCGAGCTGCAGAGCTTGCCCGAACTGCGCGACGTCGCCACCGACCAGCAGACAGCGGGCGCGACGCTGACTTTGACTTTCGATCGCGACCAGGCGGCCCGATACGGACTGACGGCCCAGATGATCGACGATACGCTCTTCGACGCCTTCGGCCAGCGCCAGATCGCTCAATATTTCACCCAGCTCTCGAGCTATGAAGTGATCATGGAAATCTTGCCGAGCCTGCAAAACGACCTGACGACGCTCGACAGGATATTTCTGAAGTCGCCGACGACCGGCGGCGAGACGCCGCTCTCGGAATTCGCGAAATGGACGACGACGCCCGTCCAGCCTTTGTCGATCAGCCATCAAGGCCAGTTCCCGGCGATCACCATCAGCTTCAATCTGGCGCCCGGCGTAGCGCTCGGACAGGCGACTGACGCCGTCCAGCGCGCCCAGAGCGACCTGCAGCTTCCGGCGACCATCATCGCCAGCTTCCAGGGCAACGCGCAGGCCTTCCGGGATTCGCTCGCGACAGTGTGGCTTCTGATCCTCGGGGCGCTGGTGGTCGTCTACCTGATCCTTGGCGTCCTCTATGAGAGCTACATCCATCCGATCACGATCATCTCGACCCTGCCCTCGGCCGGCGTCGGAGCGATCGCAACGCTGATGCTGTTCCATTTCGACTTCAGCCTGATCGCGCTCATCGGCATCATCCTGCTCATCGGCATCGTCAAGAAGAACGGCATCATGCTGGTCGATTTTGCCATGGTCGCCGAGCGCGACGATCACTTGTCGGCGCATGACGCCGTGCGCCGCGCGGCGCTCCTGCGCTTCCGGCCGATCATGATGACTACCATGGCGGCGATGCTCGGCGGCGTGCCCCTCATGCTCGGGACGGGCACCGGCTCGGAACTCCGACAGCCGCTCGGCTACGCGATCGTCGGCGGCCTCCTCGTGAGCCAAGCCCTGACGCTGTTCACGACGCCGGTCATCTACATCTATCTCGACGAGTTGTCGGACTGGATATCAAGCTGGCGATCGCAAGCGCCAAAGCGGGAGCCTGAACCGCAAGTCGATCCAAATCCGCATCCGCCGGATGGTAAGTTGGCGTCGAGCGCGACAGAGACGATTAATTTATAATTATCAACAGGTTATGCGGATATGGATGAAGCCGTCATTACGAACTCGGCGCGTGATCGATTGGCGAGGCGGCGCTCGGCCAGCGGAGCGACAGCGGCTTCCTGCGAAACGTCCCGGGCATCGCCTTCACGATAGAGCGTTCGCTGGTCGTGGATGCAGGGATGACGACGGGCCGACGCGGCATTTTCGTCGGCGGCGACATGGCGCCGGACGACCGTACTGCGCTTCGAGGAGAAGAGAATGTCCGAGAAAATCAATATCGCGGCGAAGCGTCTGGGCATGGGGGCCATACCCCGCGCGACGGACGTAACGTTTCGCGTGTGGGCTCCCCATGCCGAAAAGGTTTATGTGACCGGAGCCTTCAATGACTGGAGCAAGACCGCGACGCCTTTGGCCGGCGAAGAGAACGGTTATTGGTCGACTGCCGTGTCAGGGGCAAAACCAGGGGATGAATACAGATATTGGATTCACGGTCCCAAGGGGCCGCTTTCGCGCATTGACCCTTATGCCAGAAAGGTGACCAACTCAGTCGGCAATGGCGTCGTCTACGATCCTAAAGCCTTCGGCTGGGGTGATGATAACTTCCACATGGCGACGGGGAACGAGCTTGTCATTTACGAGATGCATGTCGGCACCTTCAACGTCAAAGAAGAAGGGCGGCCGGGCACGTTCGACAGCGCGATGGAAAAACTTCCCTATCTTCAAGCCCTGGGCGTCAATGCCGTGGAACTGATGCCGGTCGCCGAGTTTCCCGGAGACTTTTCGTGGGGTTACAATCCGTCTCATCCCTTCGCCATCGCGAGCATTTACGGCGGACCGGACGCCTTAAAGCAATTTGTCAAAGCGACTCACGAGCATGGGATCGCCGTCATCGTGGATGTCGTTTACAACCACTTCGGTCCCTCTGATCTCGATCTCTGGCAGTTCGACGGTTGGAGCGAAAATGACAAAGGCGGGATCTACTTTTTCAACGATCGTCGATCGAACACGCCGTGGGGCGAGACACGCCCCGATTATGGCCGGGGCGAAGTGCGTCAATATCTCTGCGACAATGCTCTGATGTGGTTCGAGGAGTACCACGCCGACGGCTTACGCTGGGACGCCATACCCTATATCAGGAATATTGAGGGCCGGGACGCTGATCCGCCTAATGACATTCCCGAAGGCTGGAGCCTTATGCAGTGGATCAATGGCGAAATCAGACAGCGGTTTCCCGGTAAAATCAGCATCGCCGAAGGCATGCATAATAACGCTTGGGTCACCAAGGATATCGGGGCTGGCGGCGCTGGCTTCAATTCGCAATGGGATAGCGAGTTTGTGAACCCCATTCGCCAGGCTGTTATTGCCCGTGATGACAAGTCCCGCGATCTGGCGGCCGTCGGCAAGGCGATTGAATATCGCTATGACTTAGATTTCTTTCGGCGGGTTATTTTCACCGAATCGCACGACGAGGTCGCCAATGGGCGGGCCCGCGTCCCCGAGGAGATATGGCCAGGCAAGGTGGACAGCTGGTTTTCCAAGAAACGCTCGACGTTGGGCGGCGCTCTCGTGCTGACGTCGCCCGGCATTCCGATGCTTTTCGAAGGGCAAGAATTACTGGAAGATCGCTGGTTCCAGGATAAAGTCCCCGTCGATTGGTCCCGGGTTGAGGACGAACACGGCATTCTCGGAATGTACCGGGATTTGATCGCACTACGGCGCAATCTTTCAGGTGTGACACGCGGGTTGTGCGGTGAAAATATTCACCTTTACCATTTTGACAAAGGCGCCAAGGTTCTCGCTTTTCATCGCTGGGACAAACAAGGCCCGACCGATAGCGTCGTTGTGGTCGTGAATATGATCAATCAAAACTGCGACGGCTATCTCATCGGCTTTCCGCGGGCCGGATTGTGGAAAACGCGATTCAACAGCGACTCGTATAATTACGGCCCGAATTTCGCCAACCACCCCTCCCCTGATGTCGAGGCCCATGAGGAGAAAGTCGATGGGTTGCCCTGCTCCGGAAAAATCAGTATCGGGCCGTACACGGTGGTCATTTTTTCGCAGAGTGACCAAAACTCCTAAAATATGTTCGCTGTCGCTGAGGGCGTCAATGAGAAGCGCCACGGGGTAACGAGGCTTCGATCAGCGAGGCGTCTCCGGGCACTGTGATCGCAGCTAATCGCATCTTTCGCGCCGGCGGGTTGATCCGCGTTCTTCGCGATCAGGCGGGTCCTCACCGAACCGCCGGCGCGACGCGGTTGCGAGCTGGCTTCGCCGCCAGCGCCCGCTCAATCGCCTGGACGATGTCCGGTTCGCGAAAGGGCTTTTGTATGAGCACGGCGTCCGGTCCCAGCGACAGGTCTCTCAACGCATCGCCGGTCACGAAAACATGCGGAACGAAGCCGGCTCTGAGGATCTCGTTGACCGCCGCAATGCCGCTCGCTTCGCCCAACCCGACGTCGACGATCATCAGATCGGGGTGATGACGCGCAGCGGCGGCCACCGCGTTGGCGGCTCTGGTCTCCACGGCGCAAACGGTGTGACCGAGGTCCTCGAGCGTTTCGGCAAGCAGTCCGCCGATCATCACGTCGTCCTCCACGACCAGAATGCGCAGCGCCTTCATCGACCTACCTTCCTGTCCCGTCATTGCAAGGTCCGCCGTTTCGCTCATTTCGGAGCGACATGCGATTCCACCAGCCAGAGCTGATGGTCGACGCCGCGCGATATCTCGGTGAAGAGATCGGCCGTATCGGCGTCGCCGATGGCGGCGGACTGTCCGATCGCTTCGCGGGCCGACTGCCCGAACGCCGCGAGCGTCGCGGCGACCGCGAATAGGTGTTGGTTTTCGTCCGCGATGCGCAGGGGATAGGGAATGAGGAAGGAGCGCTCCGCCGCGACTTGGACCGTGCCTTCCGCAACGCCGCCCAGTCCGGCGGCGCGCTCGGCGATCAGGTCGGAATAGCTCTCCGCCTCGCTGGCGACCTTGTCGAACAGCTCGTGGACGGCGATGAAAGCGGGCCCCCGCACGTTCCAGTGCGCCTGCTTCGGCTGGCCGTGCAGATCGATCGCCGCCGCTAGGTGTTTGTTCAGGAGTTCGACGGCCTGAGTGCGGATGTTTTCGGATAATGTGTTGTGGGTCGGCGGCATGGTCGGGCCTCGAGGTTACGACAGAGCGATCGCCGGACGCCGCGCCTCGGCGCTCGTGCGACGAGCGAAGCCTTCATGGCGCGCGGAGCGAGGCGATGATAATTCTCGATGGATGATAGCGGACGCAGCACGGCAAAGGGCAGCCTCGGGAACTACTCACGCCGCAGCGTGACGGGGAGCCGGCGGAGGGCGTTTCTCGTAGCGGCGCCTAATTCTCGCCGCCGCCGAATATTCCAGCGAGCCACGCGTCCAGACGCCGGAGCGACGTCCAAAGCCGCTTATTTTGAACATTTCCGCTCTTGATTTGGCTCAAAACCGAGCCGAACCCAGATCCTAGACTTATTAAATACACGTCGATATCGGGGGTCGCCGATGTTTACCGTCAAGTGGGTCGCCCGCTGCAAAGAGGAAGAGCCGATCGAATCGGATCAATGCGGGTATCAACAGTTGAGTATGGCCATTTCAAAATCCATAATTCGGCTTGAGGCCGTGAGGCTGAGACACACGAAAACGCCACCAGATGGCTTTATCGTCGTCGACGACCGCACGGGAAAGGAACTGCATCGCTGGTTTGGATCGGCGAGGCGCTAATGCTCACCGGCCCAGGGGAAAAGCGTCGCTCGGCCGGCGCCGATGGAGACACCGTTGACGTCTCCGGAATTACACAGGTCGTGCTAGCGCGCGGATCGTGCTATGAAATGCTGCGCCGCTCCCTTTGGAGCGCCGCTTCCAGAGAAAAATAACGCAATGCTCGGAAGTCGTCCGCACCAATCCAAGGCGGCGCGACCGCGTTGGATCCAGAAGCCCCTGTCCGCCAGCCGCCACGCGGATTTCCCGATCGTCGCGATCGGCGCCTCGGCCGGCGGGCTCGAGGCCTGCAGGAAGCTGCTCGACGCGCTGCCCGCGGGCAACGGCATGGCCTTCATAATCGTGCAGCACCTCGACCCGACCCACGACAGCATGTTGGTCGATTTGCTTGCGGGCCACACCTCGATGCCGGTCTTGCAAGCGACCGACGGCATGGCGATCGAACGCGAGCGGGTCTATGTGATTCCACCCGGCGTCTATCTTTCGGCCGGCAAAGGCGTGCTGCGGCTTTCGAGACCGCCAGCGCTTCACGGCGCGCGGCTCCCATTCGATTTCCTGTTGAATTCGTTGGCTAGCGAATATGGCGCGCGCGCCGTCTGCGTGGTCCTGTCGGGAACCGGCGCCGACGGCAGCCTTGGGCTCAAGGCGGTAAAGACGAAAGGCGGCCTCGTCGTCGCGCAGGAACCCGGCGAAGCCGACTATGACGGCATGCCCCGAAGCGCCATCGCGACGGGCGCAGTGGACCTCGTGCTTCCCATAGGAAAGATCGCCGACGCGCTCGTCAGCCACGAACAGGGCGCGGCGCTTGCGCCGAAGTCGAGGAAATCGCACTCGCAAACTTCGGTGCAGGATTTGCTGCCGAAGATCATCGATCTCCTGCGCACAAAAACGCGTCACGATTTCACGCTTTACAAGCATGGCACGCTCGAACGCGGCGTCGAGCGCCGGATGGCGATGGCTGCGGTCAAAACCGCGGACGACTATCTTAATCTCTTGCTTCGCGACGCCAACGAACGTGACCAGCTCTCCAGGGACCTGCTGATCAATGTCACCGGCTTCTTTCGCAATGCGCCGGTATTTCATTTTCTGGAGACGAGCGTCGTTCCCAAACTCGTTCGCGATCACGCTGCGGATCGACCGCTGCGGATCTGGGTCGTCGGTTGCAGTTCCGGCGAAGAAACCTATTCCCTCGCCATGCTGTTCCGCGAGCAGATCAACGCCTCGAAACGCGACATCAAACTGCAGGTCTTCGCCAGCGACGTCGATCCGGATGCGGTGGCGATCGCGCGTGAAGGCCTCTATCCCCAATCGATCGAGGCCGACGTTTCGCCAGGTCGATTGGCCGCCTTTTTCACAAGGGAAGATCGCTCCTACAGGGTTTCGTCCGAGCTGCGTTCCAGCGTGGTGTTCACGGTGCAGGACGTGCTGGCGGACCCGCCGTTCGCGCGTCTCGACTTCGTTTCGTGCCGCAACCTGCTGATCTATCTGCGCCCCGAGGCGCAAGCGAAAGTCGTCTCAATCCTTCATTTTGCGTTGCGCGAAGGCGGTCTGCTGCTTCTCGGCAATGCCGAGACGGTGGCGGTCGCCGACGGCCGGTTTGCCGTCGTCTCCAAGTCCGAGCGTCTCTATCGGCGCGTGGGCGGCAGCCGGCCCGGCGACTTCGGCTTGTCCCCGAGCGTCGGCGACGGGCCACGGATGCGTACGCGTCTCGGACCCGCGCCGGCGCCTTCGCCTCAAGCTTCGCTTGCCGAGCTTTGTCGAAGAATGGTGTTGGAGACCTATGGTCCGGCTGCGGTGCTGGTCAACCGCAAACTCGAATGTCTGTATCTTCAGGGACCCACGGATCGTTATCTCAAGGTCGCGTCGGGCCGCCCCGCGCACGACTTGATCGCCATGGCGCGCGAGGGCGTGCGCACCAAGCTGAGGTCGGCCGTTCAGCGCGCGCTGCAGGACAACACGCGCGTCGTCGCGCCCGGCGGGCGGACGAATGGCGAAGCCGGCGCCTCGTCGTTCAGCATCGTCGTCGAACCGGCGCCGAGCGAGCGCGAAGAATTGTTGTTGGTGTGCTTCGTCGAGGAGCCGGAGCCGGAAATCGCCGTGGGCGGCCGCATGACGTCGGCTGACGTTCCCCGCGTCGTGGAGCTCGAACGGGAGCTCGAGGCGACGAAAATCGAACTCCAGGGCGCCATCCGCAACCTCGAGACCTCGAGCGAAGAGCAGAAGGCGATCAACGAGGAGGCGTTGTCCGTCAACGAGGAATATCAATCGACCAACGAGGAATTGCTCGCGTCCAAAGAGGAGCTTCAATCGCTCAACGAGGAGCTGAACGCTCTCAACACCCAGTTGCAGGAAACGCTCGATCGGCAGCGCACGACGGCGGACGATTTGCAGAACGTGCTTTACAGCACCGACGTCGCGACGATTTTCCTCGACACCCGCTTCAACATCCGCTTTTTCACGCCGGCGACGAAGGCGCTTTTCAACGTGATTCCGAGCGATGTGGGGCGCCCGCTCACGGATCTCAAGTCGCTGGCCGCCGATGAGGCTCTTCTGGACGACGCCCGCAAGGTCCTGAAAAACCATACGCCGGTCGAGCGGGAAATCCAGGGGCAGAGCGGCTACTGGTTCATACGCCGGATCTTGCCCTATCGCGCCAGCGACGAGAAGACCGAGGGCGTCGTCATCACTTTCGAGGACGTAACGGAACGGCGGCGCACGGCGGATGCGCTGACCGCCGCCAAGCGGCAAGCGGAATTGGCGACCGTCGCCAAGTCGCGCTTTCTGGCGGCGGCGAGCCATGATCTGCGCCAGCCGTTGCAGACGCTCGCCCTGCTGCAGGGTTTGCTGGCGAAGAAGGTGGTCGGGGAGAAGGCCCAGAATCTCGTCGAACGCATCGACGAGGCATTGGGCGCCATGACGGGCATGCTGAATACGCTGCTCGACATCAATCAGATCGAAGTGGGGGCCGTCAAGGCCGAGACGGTCGACTTCCCGGTGAACGATCTGTTCGACCGCCTCAGGGAAGAATTGACTTACCACGCGCAGGCGGCGGGCCTCGCCTTGCGCGTGATGCCCTGCGCTCTGTCCATTCGCAGCGATCCGCGTCTGCTCGAGCAAATGATCCGCAACCTGCTTTCGAATGCTCTGAAATACACCCAGCAAGGCAAAGTGCTCGTCGGGTGCCGTCGCCACAAGGGAAAGCTGCGCATCGAAATCTGGGACACTGGGATCGGCATCCCCGAATCGGAGCTGCAGGCGATCTTCGAAGAATACCATCAGCTCGACAACGCCGCCCGCCAGCGAAGCCACGGCCTGGGCCTGGGGCTGTCCATCGTCAAGAGTTTGGGCGAATTGCTCGGCCATCCGATCAAGGTGCGTTCGCTGCACGGAAAGGGCTCCGTGTTCTCGATCGAGGTCGCGGTGACGCCGGGCGACGCCTCGTCGTCGCCTGACCATCGTCGGCCCGGCGCGGACGAAGGCTCCGCGCAGACGACGCCTCGCACAGGAACGATCCTGATCATCGAAGACGATCCGGAAGTGCGCGAGCACCTCGAACTCTTCCTCGCGGAAGAAGGCTATAACACCATGACGGCCATCGACGGCCCCAGCGCTCTGGAATTGGCGGCTCGCAGGACGATGCGGGCGGATCTCGTCCTTGCCGATTACAATCTGCCGAACGGCATGAACGGAATCGAAATTTCCGAGAAATTGCGGCAGGAGCTCAATCGCCAAATTCCCTTCATCATTCTCACCGGCGATATTTCGACCCAGGCCTTACGCGACATCGCCCTTCACGACTGCGTTCAGTTCAACAAACCCGTCAAGTTGAGAGCGTTGATGCAGGCCATCGAGAAGCTCCTGGCGAAGCCGCCCGCCGCGCCCGCGCCCGCAGCGCGCCCCGTTCACCCGGCTGAGGCGTCAAGCGCCTCCGGACGCTCCAAGATCTTCGTCGTCGACGACGACGACCACGTTCGCGAGGCGATCCGCGTCGTGCTCGAAGACGACGGCCGCGTCGTCGAATCGTATTCGAGCTGCGAGACGTTTCTCGCCGCCTTTCGTCCCGACAAATCCGCGTGCCTGTTGATCGACGCCTATCTGCCGGGAATGAGCGGGCTCGAGTTGCTGCGGAAGCTCCATGACGACGGCCATCGCTTGCCGGCGATCATGATCACCGGCAATAGCGACGTGTCGATCGCGGTCGAGGCGATGAAGGCGGGCGCGTTGGACTTCATCGAAAAGCCGATCGGCCGCGAGGAACTGATCGCAAGCATCAAGCGGGCTCTCGAACTGTCGCAAGACTCGGTCAAGTTGCTGGAATGGCGAGAATCGGCGGCGACTCACCTCGCGGGTCTCACGCCGCGACAGCGCGAGGTGATGGAAAGGGTGCTCGCCGGCCACCCCAGCAAGAACATCGCGGCCGACCTCGGCATCAGCCAACGCACGGTCGAGAACCACCGCGCCTCCATTATGAAGAGAACCGGATCGAAGTCGCTTCCCGCACTGGCCCGATTGGCGCTCGTCGCGGCGGGCGGCGTCGCCGAGCCGCGACAAGCGCCCTAAGAACGGCGGCCGCGAGGTCTTGCGGCTCTGGCGCCCGGTTCTTGATGGGCGAAATAGTTTCGAAAGACTTGGCCGGCTCGCCATTCGCTAGGCGAGGCCGGCCAACTCTCTTCAGCCGCTAGTTGACGATCTGAACGATCCTACGCGTGCCTGGTTCCACGAGAACCGTCTGATCGTTGACGATGGCGTAGCGATACGTCCTGACGCCGTATTCGGGAGGCGCGTCATAATATTGGACGCCATCCGACGGCAGAACGGCGCCGGTTCGCACCTCCTCGCCATACCGGTAAGAGGGATGACGCTCGTGGACGACGTAATCGCGAAAACGCGGACGTTGATCGATGCCGAGCAGACCGTCGACTCCGCCCGTCACCGCGCCAACTGCGCCTCCGACGACGGCGCCAACGGGGCCGGCGACGGCATTTCCTTGTTCCGCGCCATTGGCCGCGCCGCCGACGACGCCTTGCGCGTTAGCGCCGATCGGCGCCAACAGCAAAAGCAGCACGGCGCTATATTTGAGCATGTTATTTGTCATGATTGCGCGTCCATTGTTATAGCTTAAACGAGATCGATCTCGCTGCATCGATTGTACTTCGCAATCGATCTGACGCCGATCGCGGCATGATATCAGCCTCGCGAGCGAGTAATAGGATCGGATATTACCTACGACCACTCATGTAAACATGGCGCAACTTTCGCGTTGTTGTGAGCGCTCGATCAGTTCGGCGGGAAAGCGGCAGGAAGGCAACGCCGTGAAACGCATCTGCGTTTGGCGTCCCGTCATTCGATTCCTATGAGGTTTCTGATGGCGCGCTTAGACTCCGTCCGCCGCGCGGGAGGCGTGCGCGGCCTCGGAGCGCGTCTCCTGGATTGCGTCGATCACCGATTGCGGGTCCGCCGGTCGCGCCATGACATCGGCCAGTTCATCGACGCGGTTGGGAACGAGCGGACTATCGCGGCGAAGCTCCTCGAGAAGCGCGATCACCTTCGCGGTCTTTTGCTCGCTCAAAATCGCCAGCTCCAGATTCAGCAGCTCGCGACGTTGGGCGAGACGATCGTCGCGCCTCTGAGTCGTGAGGATCAGCACGACCAAATAGAGGGACGCCAATGACGCAGCGCCCGCCAGCCAAGGGAAGGGAGGCGGGTCGAGCGCGCGATAGCCGAGCGCGACGGCGAGGCCGTTCAGGCTCACCCAGCCGGCGACGACGACTGTCAGGGCCGCGATGAAGACGGGGCGGCCCAGCAAGGATGTGATGCGGTCGACGACGCGCTGATGTTGCGTGGCGTTGGCGTGGTGCTCGGCGTGGAGCCGGGCGATCGACTGGATCGTCTCTTCGATATGGATCGGAAGGATCGAAGGCGCGGCGTCCGAGTCAGGCACTGACGATCCTCTCCAAGGGACGTCGCGCGTCGCGGCGCCGTACGCTTGCGATCGGCTAGCGGCCGACGAGCCACAGCACGACAAGCACGATCACAACGACGCCGAGAACGCCGCCGAGTCCGGGACCGCCATAGTAACTGTGCGCGTAATATCCACCGCCGCCGCCGAAGACGAGCACCAACAATATGATGATAAGAATCAGGCTCATGATCTAGCTCCAGGTTGATGAGGTTCGCCTCGGCGGAGGCGGCGGGCTTCACGGTTTCTTCAGCGCGTCCCGCACGGCGTCGTTCACGCCGCCGACGGCGTTCTGAATCTTGCCGACGGCCTTTTCGGCCTTGCCGTCGCTCTGCAACTTGGCGTCGCCGATCACCTTGCCGACCGCTTCCTTCGCGGCGCCCGTGATTTCCTTGACCGAACCGGCGATTCTGTTCTTGTCCATGGCGATGCTCTCCTGCGTTTGGTTGCGACGCGCGACGGTTCGTCGGTCTCGCGCCGTTCGGTTTTCGCTTCGAGACCGTAGCGGGATCATTCGAGAGGCGGCAGCGTCGGAAATTACCTAGAGCGGATGAAATCCGTCACTTAGCGCCGCACCTGTTGAAAAACCGGGGTCGACCCTGCCGAGACGATCAAGTCAATCGCCGCCGGGCGCCAACGGGTTGAAGCGCTTGCTGTTGGTCGATCTCACAGCCACAGCCACAGCGTCCCGATCGCGAGCGTGGCGATGGTCAGTGGCGCGCCGACTCTGAAATAGTCCCAGAAGCTTATCGTCACCCCGGAAGCCGCCGCCGTCTGCACGACGATCAGGTTGGCGATCGAGCCGAGCACGGTGAAGTTGCCGGCCAAGGTCGAAGCCATCGCGATAATCAGCCATGCCCTGTCGTGGTCTTTAAGCGCCTCGACAAACGGCTTCAGCATCAACACGGCGGGCACGTTGCTGACGAGGTTGGACAACACGGCTGTCGATGCGCTGAGCGCGGGAACTTGATCGAGATGAAGCCGGCCGACGTCGGCAATGATGTCGGGGCCGAGAAGCGCGCGCTGCGCGCCGGCCACGATGACGAACAGACCCGTGAACATGAGCAGCAGCGACCAATCGATGTCTGCGTAGACCCGTCGGCTCTTCACCCGCCGGGTCAGCAGCAAAAGGCCGCCGATGATAAGCGCGGCCTTGGCCGGAACGACCCCGGCGAAAAACAATGCAATCAGGACTAGGGTCGCAAGCAAGGCGCGGATCACTAGGAAGCGATTGGCGGTGATCCTCGGCAGCTTCGCTTCCAGTCGCGCGCGGCTGAAGAACTCCTCGCGATGGAGGAGCGCGATGAGCGCCAAGGCGACGATCAGCCCGACCAGCGCGACCGGCCCCAACGCCAGCGCAAATTGCGTGTAGGGGATATGAGAAAAACTGCCGATCATCATGTTCTGCGGATTGCCGGTGATCGTCGCGGTCGACCCGACGTTCGACGCCATCGCCACGGCCAGCAGGTAGGGCGCGGGCCGGCGTCCCAGCGCCAACGTCATCTCCAACACGAGCGGGGTCAGCACCAGGCAGATCGCGTCGTTGACGAGGAAGGCGGAGAACACGCCCGAGGTCGCGACGATCGCGCCGAGCAGGAGGAAGGGCCGCTTCGCATGGGCGATGACCCAGGCATTGGCGACAGCGAAGAAGCCTGAAAGCCGCAAGCTGGCGACGACGATCATCATGCCGAGCAGCAGCGTGATCGTGTCGCCGTCAACCGCTTTGTAGGCGTCTTCGAGCGGCAGCGCTCCGGACGCGACCATGAGGCCCGCGCCGACCAGGGCGATGCCGGCGCGGTCGATGCTCAAGCCAGGAATCCGGCCGATCGCGAGCGCGAAATAGCTTCCGACAAAAATGACGCCAGCGGCGAGGCTGCGGCCCTCTCCGGCCATTCGATCGTCTGCCGGGAGCAGAGCCGGCGCGAGTGCGGCGGCAATCGCTATCGCGACCACTATCCCGACGAGCAGGACGCTCAAGGCGATCGGCCAGCGGCTTCGATTGGGGGCTTCCTGACGCATGGAGGCGACTCAGCTGACGCGATCGGGCAAGGTCACTTATAAGGAGGATTGAGCGGAACTTGGCAATTCTCAGGTCTTGCGCGCTCCCGATCCCCAGCGCGCGCGAATGATCGAACGCAGTTCGCCGCGCCGGCGGCTCAAGGCGCAAGCGCCAACAGGCTCTGCGGTTTGAGCGCCGGCTCGCCATGGCGGCGCAATGCCGGCGCGGCGCTCGCGCAGATTTGCAAAATCGCGCTGGGCTCGGCTTGCGCTTCTTCCGTCGCAGCAGCGCCAATCCGGTCGTTCGTCGCCCAACACATCCACGGGACCGCAATGGAAATTGCTTTCACAAGAATGGGCGTCGGAACGCGACTCTTCGCGCTGGCGAACTGGCCGCGATGGTGAAGGCCTCCGAGATCCGCGGCCCCAGCAACGGCGCAAACCACTGCGCCCGAGAAGGCCAGCCGTAGGAGGTCGACGGTGATCTTTTGCATGTGGCTCCCTCTTGAACGGTCGCGACAGCCCTGGGCGCATGAGTGACGACGCGTGAGAGGCTAAGAGGTAGTCGACAACGCGACCGCGACGTCAGACTCGGAGTCTACTCATCGCGATTCCATCGCCGAAAGGGTCGAGGTCGGCGCCGTGGAAGCGCCGCTTCAGCCGTCGAAGCCCGCGCCGCGGAACTAGGTAGTTTCCGAACCTGTTTCCCGCCGGGTCGTCGCTTATCCTGATGCTTCGGGCGGCCTAGATCGACGCAAGGAAGGTTGTCGGGCTATACTTGAAAACGGCATGAACGTTTCGGCCCGCGGCCAGGGTGGCGGCCAGACCCATTCACAAAAGGCGCCGAGCTATGATGCAGGTCATTTGACCCCTGAGGGGTTTCGCGATCGAGGCGAAAGACGGCACGATTGGAACGGTCGCCGATTTCCTGTTCGACGACACGACATGGAAAGTGCGTTGGCTCGTCATCGACTGCGGGACGTGGCTGACGGGGCGCAAGGTGCTGATCCATCCCTCGGCGATTTCGCGAGCCGACTTGGAACATCAACGATTTCTCGTGACGCTAACGAAGGCTCAGGTCGAAAAAAGCCCCGACTTGGCTGAGGACGAGCCGGTGTCGCAGCAGATGGAGAACCAGCTCTACACTTACTATGGGTGGGACCCGCTTTGGAGCGGCCCCTATCTCGGCGCGATGCCTGGCGCGATGGCGTGGCCCTATATGGCGCCGCCCTATTTCGGCTTGGGCCTGAGCGCCGGCGAGGCGCATGGCGGCCGCCCGAGTTTGCATGGAGCCGATCCGCACCTGCGCAGCGTCGACGAAGTGACGGGATACCGCATTCACGCGGTCGACGGCGAAATCGGCCATATCGAGAATTTCATGATCGACGACGCCGATTGGAGCATCCATTATTTCATCGTCGACACCCGGAATTGGTGGTTTGGCAAGCGCGTGCTGATTTCGCCGCTCGCGGTGAAATCGATCGATTGGTTCGACCGCCACGTCGAGCTCGACGTGTCGCGCGCACAGGTCAAGTCGAGCCCGCCGTGGGATCCCCTGGAGGCCTTCAATCGAGACTATGCCAAGCGGCTCCATGACCATTACGGATGGCCGGGATCCGGCGCCTAGCGAAATCGTTCGACGACCGGCGCGCCCGACGCGGTAAGCGGGTCTTTCGCGATCGTCTTTTTCTCGCGACCTGTTCTCCCAAGCCCCGGCCACGGGAATGCGCGGCCTTCTCCCGCAAGACGAGTCGCTTTGTCACTTGGCGAGGCGCTTGCGTATGGCGAGCAGCTCACGGCGGCGCGCGGCGGTCGTTTTGGGATAGCTCAATTTCAGTCGCTCGAACGTGTCGAGAATGATTTGCGATACGATCAGCCGAGCGCTTTCCTTGTCGTCGGCGGGAACCACGTACCAGGGCGCGTCGGCCGTGCTGGTCGCGCCGAGACATTCCTCGAACGCCTTCATGTAGCGCTTCCAGAATTTTCGCTCCTCGACGTCGGCAAGGCTGAATTTCCAGTTCTTTTGCGGCTCGTCGATGCGCGAGAGAAATCGCTTGCGCTGCTCCTCCTTGGAAAGGTGCAGGAAGAACTTGATGATCCGGGTTCCGTTGGCGTGCAGATGCCTTTCCAAATCCGTTATCGAGCGATAGCGATTCCGCCAGACCGTCGCGCTGTCGCTCGGCGCATCCGGCAATCCCTCGGACGTGAGAATCTCGGGATGGACGCGCACGATCAGAACCTCTTCATAATAGGACCGGTTGAAAATGCCGATCCGTCCGCGCTCCGGGAGATCGCGGGTCGTTCGCCAGAGAAAATCATGTTGCGCCTCAGCGGCGCTGGGATGCTTGAAGCTGAAGACTTGGCAACCCTGCGGGTTCACCCCGGACATCACGTGCCTGATGGCTCCGTCCTTTCCGGCCGCGTCCATCGCCTGAAAGATCAGAAGGACGGCGTGACGGTTGGACGCATAGTGAAGCTCCTGGAGCGCGCTCAATCGGGCGACATGATCTTCCAGGAGCTTGCGATAGTTCTTCTTCGAATCGTATACCGGCTTCACTCGGGTCGGCCATTTTCGCAGATTGACCGCGGCGCCTTCTTCGACGCGAAAGTCGCTCGAATCGATTTGCATTTTCACTCCTGCGGCGATGCCTTGCGCGCTAGCCGATCGCGAGACGGCGGAAAACGGGAACCTTCACGAAGTCCATGACGAAGGCGAAGGCGGCGGCCGCGACAAGCGTCCCGACGACCGCGATGAGGGGCAAGGGCGACATGGCGATTCCCGTCACGGCGAGCGTTGCGGCGATGAGGATGTCGAGGAGCGACGATGCGGCAAGCCATAGGCTGGGACGCGAGGAGCAGATTCGTCGGCGTTCGCGATTGTTGTACGTCGTCGCTTGGTTGCCGAAGACGATGATGACGAAGGCCAGCGTCCTCAACCGATCGATGTCGAATCGGGCGAAGTACGCCCCGACGGCGAGGGCGGATACGCAAAACGCCAGCTCGCCGAGTCCCATGACGGCGCCCGCGATCGTCAGATTGCCGATTCGCCAGACATTGGGCAGCGGCGAGGGCCGCACGTTGTCCGTCGTCAGCGACATCCCGAGAATGTCGCCGATGATCATGATCAGCGCCATCAGCAGCGGCGTCAGGATCGCTTGCCCGGTCATGACGAGCCCGACCGCGATGAAGAGCACTTGCACGATCTTCTTGTTGATGGAGGTGAGCGTATACGTCAGGATTCGCTGAAAAATGACGCGGCCTTGCTTGACCGAGGCGACAATTCCGGCCAGGCCCGGTTCGGTGAGCACCATCCCGGCGGCCGCTTTGGCGACCTCGGTCGCGGTGGAAACAGCAATCCCGATCTGCGCCTGACGCAACGCCGGCGCGTCGTTGGCGCCGTCGCCGCACATGCCGACGGTGTGACCGCCGTTTTGAAAAGCCTTGACGAGCTTGAACTTGTCCTCCGGCAGGACGCCGGCGAAGACGGCGTAGTCCTCGGGATGGACCGTTTCAGGGATCGGCCCGGGCGGACAGAGAGCGCCGTCGAGACCGACCGACCGCGCCACGATGGCGGCGGTCGCGGGCGCGTCGCCCGTCACCATCACCGTGCGCACGCCCAACGCGTGCAGTTCTTTGACGAGGGCCGCCGAATCCGCGCGCGGCGGGTCGCTCAACGCGACGAGGCCGACCAACTTCATCGCCTGGGGCGCGCCGGCCGCGACCGCCAGCACGCGAAAGCCTTGCCCCTCGAGCTCTTTGGCTATCGCTTCCGCGGTCGGCGAAGTCTCCGCGAGCGCGATCACCACGGCATAGGCGCCCTTCACCACGCGTTGCGTCGCGCCGCCCGAATCCACAGCGCTGGCCTCGGACATTTTCGTGGTCGGGTCGAACGGCGTGAAAGCGGTCAACTGCGGCGTATCGGCGGCGCCCTTGCCCAGGGCGGCCGACCGGATGGCGTCATCGACCGGGTCTTGCCCGCCCTCCGAGCTGGCCAACGCCGCCAACGCCAGAACATGCGCTTCGTCGAAATTGGGCATCGCGCGAACCTGCGCCACGCTCAGAGCGTTCTGCGTCAAGGTGCCTGTCTTGTCGGCGCACAGGACATCCATCGTCGCCGCTTCATCCACCGCGGAGAGCCGTGTCGGAAGGACGCCGAGCTTGGCGAGATTGCGCGCGCCCAGCGCCGCCGCGAGGGTGAAGGTCGCGGGCAACGCGACCGGTATCGACGCCAGAACCGCCGTGAGAATGAGCGGAACAATTTCGGCGATCGGCATTTTGAGAAAAGCGGCGTAGACCGTGAGCCCCACGATGAAGACGCCGTTGAACGCGGCCAGATTGCCGACGACGCGCATGACCGCCTTCTGCTGCGAGCTGACGACATGGGCGGTGAGAACGAGTTCGGCGGTTCGGCCGAATTTGGTGCGCGCTCCCGTCGCCGTGACTTCCGCCACCGCCTCGCCGCGCCGCACCAGCGCCCCCGCATAGGCTTGGCGGCCCGCGCCGGCCTCTATGGGAACGGACTCGCCCGTCAGCATGGATTGATCGAGCAGGATCTCTCCGCCTGCGATGAGCGCATCCGCGGGAACCACGCCGCCCAGCGACAACTTCACGACGTCGCCCGGCGCCAACTCGGCGGCGGGCACATTCGTCCACGCCCCATCGCGGTGGACGGATGCGGTCATGGCCAGCCGCGACTTCAGCGCGGCGAGAGTCGCCTGCGCGTGACTTTCCTGAAAATATCCCAGCGCGGCGTTGAAAACGAGAAGAACGGCGATGACCGAAGCTTCGACGGTCTTGCCGAGCGACAGCTCGAGCACGATGGCGGCTTCCAGCATCCACGGAACGGGCGCCCAGAATTTTTCGAACGCCATGCGCAGGGGATGCGCGCTGGTGTCCGGCATGGAGTTCGGGCCAAATTGCTCCAGGCGGCGGCGCGCTTCATCGCTCGTCAGGCCTGTCGGCGCGGCCGCGTTCGCCTCGGCGCCCGATCGAGCGGTCGAGACCTTTTCGTTGACGGCTGGGGATGGCATGGACGTTATCCAATCTGATTTCCGGCGGCGACCGCCGGTTCATTGCTTATCGCGAGACGTCATGGGACGATCGGCGTGTCCTTCATCAAATTCATAGCGGGACGAAGGCTATCCTGCCGCGCGCCGAGCGCGAAGGGTCTACTCCGCGGCCGCCTTTGCCGCGTCCTTCGCCGCCTCGATCTGAGATAGTTCGGTCACCCAAAAGGCGCCGGCGCGAGCCTTCTCGTAACCGTAGTCGTAAAGCTGGCGCATCGCGTCCGTCTCGAATCCAGTGCCGCCGCTGTCGGGGTGATCTCGGCCGATATAACTCAAGTGAAAGCTCAGGCCCTCGCGAGTGGCGACGTTATAGGTCTGGGCGAGGACCGCCTTCGTGCCGACCCGATTCAAGGTGGAAAGGGACTGCGCCGCGATCGCTTCGACTTGGTCCGGCACAACCGCGAAGCCCGGATCGATGCGGGCGTTGACGATGACATACAGGGCCGGACGTCGGGCGCGCCAAATCGCCTTGCCGCCGAACAGCACTGCGTCCGGCAATGTGTAGACGGGCGCGCTCAGCGCGCCGTCGGCGTGCATCTCCTGGAAGATTTTGTCGTTCGCTTCGACATCGATGAGTTGCGGCGCGAAGACCACCGGAACGCTCGCGGACGCGGCGAGAACGTCGCGGAACAGTTCAAAGGCTTTCGGCTCGCCGCTTGTCGCGATGGCGCCCATGTCCCACACAACCGCGCGCTGCGCGTCGAGATTGGTCGTGACGACCAGCAGGCGACGCCCCTTTTGATCCTCGCGCGCGATCGCCCTGATGAGGTCGTCATCGAGATAGCGCTCGACGAGCCCGCGCACCCGCCCGGGACCGAACACACCGGCGCCGAACAGCGCTCCAAGAGGATTCGGCTGTCCAATCAAGCGCTGCGCCGCACCATTCGTGTATATTTGCCTGAGCCTGTCGTCGTAGGCGGGTCCGAGAAAAGCGAACGGAGCGATCAGCGCCCCAGTCGACACGCCGGACACAATGGTGAATTCCGGTCGCGTCCCGGATTCGCTCCAGCCGTTGAGGAGGCCCGCGCCGAAGGCGCCGCCCCCGCCGCCGCCGGACAGCGCGAGATAGACGAACGGCCGCCCTTTCTGCACGACGGCGCGTCGCGCGACCCCATGGACCGTGCTCGCCGTGGCGTCGGCCCAATATCGAATATTGGGCGCGCCAATGGCGACCGCGGTCATCTGTTCGGACTCGGTGAACGGCGTGCGCGGATCGCTCGCGCAGGCCCCCAGCAGAGCCGTGCTCAACGCCAACGCGCGCAAAGCATGTCCGATACTCATGAAATGCTCTTGGGGTCGCTCACGATGGGGTGTCCTTTGGCGGATCGCTCTCTGAAGTCTTTTGTGGCGAGGGATGGCGGCGTTTGGCCCGCGACACGCGTCAGTGAACGAGCCCGAGGCCAAGGATTCCCGAAACGATCAAAAAGAAGGCGACGATGTAGTTGAGCAATCGGGGCATCATGAGAATGAGAACGCCGGCGATCAGGGAGACGATGGGTTGAAGGTGGGCGATGCTGAGGGTCATGGACGTGCGCTCCTATTGTGGTGTCGTGGAAAGGCGCGGACTTCAGAGATGATTGTTATTTTTGGACAAAGCGCGTTTCGCGCCCCGAGGTCTGCGCGCGGCCATTCTGATACGCGCGCCACATCCTCATGTGCATTCCCTCGCGCCGCATCTTCCAGCCGCGGCATGGCGACTTCGCGTTATCGTCGCGCCGCCCGAACGCGGAAGGGGCGGCGCGTAAAGTCGGACTAACCCTTGCGGCGCTTATGGCTTCTTGGCGCCCTTGGGGGCGGGGCCGCGATGACTGGGTGCGACATGATGGGCTTTGGCGAGCGCGGAGCCAAAATGGACGCGGGGCGCGACGACCCTCGGGGCTCTAGGCGCCGCCATGTGCGTACCGCGGCTCCAGCCGTGCCAGCCTTCGCCGCCACCCCAGCCTTGGCCATTGTTCCAAGCATAGCCGCACCAGTACCAACCCGGGCCTTGCCAGCCGTCGTCGTACCAACAATAGTTTTGGCCTCCGAAAAAGAATTGCGCCTTTTCGACGGGGAGAATTTGGGTCGAAGGGAGGGCGCCGCCAATTGCGGCTTCAGCCGCGCCAGCCAGCGGCAGGGCGATCCCCGCTGCAATCGCGAGCGCAAGGCCCGTAAGAAAAGGCGCTTTCATAGATGTCTCCTGGTTTGCGTCGATCGACGCGAATTTCTCAAAGCCGCCGCCCCGTCGCTTGAGGACAGGGCCCCGACTCGGCGTGCATAGGCCATCCGCTCGTTGAGCGAGAGACTCGGAATCTGCTCAGGGGAAAAGAGCGACCGCGGGCTTTTCAATCGCAACGTCGCGGCTCGTTGATTGTGGACACGACGCCGGTTGGCGGAACGGTCGTCGACAGCGATCATGCTGACCACGCTGGCGAAATGCGTGGATCTGTCGATTCAATCGCTGACACGCGACGCGCTTCGCCGCCGGCGCCGGTCAACGGCGACGCGTGAGTAGTTTCCGAGCCTAGATTCGCTGGGCCGCCGCCGTGTAGGGTTCTCGAACCGAGCCGAACTGCTCACGCACATACAAATCCGAGAATGCGCATGCGACCCGTCGAGGCCACGTGAGGTTCGCGGACGACACCTGGGGAATATCGAATGGAGAGCGTTGAGCCCTGGCGGCAATGGTTGACCTAAATCAACGCCGAAAGTCGCCTTTCAACTATCAGTTATTTCTCAGCATTAGGTGAGAACTGTCGTATCTATCGCCACTTGAGGTAATCGCCATGAAAAAGTCCATGTTAAAGAACATCTTCATTGCGGGCTCGGTCACGTTGGCCTTGGCCGCCAGCACGATCGCGCTTCCGTCCGTCGCCGACGCCAAAGGCGTGAGGACGAGCCATGCGAGCCATGGCCGCACTGGCGGCCATTTCCGCGGCCACGG